>Ga0247831_1002996_pt1 | contig 25897 bp, 20 predicted proteins | sample LaCruzMarch2015__9_FD_192406 | JGI IMG/M metagenome (GOLD analysis project Ga0247831, IMG submission 192406) | Freshwater microbial communities from meromictic Lake La Cruz, Castile-La Mancha, Spain - LaCruzMarch2015_1m | ecosystem: Environmental > Aquatic > Freshwater > Lake | place: Spain...
TGACCGCGAACAATTGCGCAAGTTTTATCTCAATGAAGGTCACTATGATTTCCGTGTGAAATCAGCGGTGGCTGAATTGACGCCAGACCAAAAGGACTTCTTCGTCACCTATGCGGTGGAAGAGGGCCAGAAATATACGTTTGGCGACATTACGGTAAACACCAAGAATTCAAAGCTCAGCGGCGAAGTTCTTCGCGCCTTTGTGCCGATCCGTTCCGGTGCGATGTTTGAGCGGGACTTGGTGGAAAAGGCGATTGAATCGATTACCTTTGCCGCAGGTTCATCCGGTTATGCGTTCGTGGACGTGCGCCCGCGTGAAACGGCGGACCGCGATAACCGCAAGGTCAATATTGTATTTGACGTCGACGAAGGCCCGCGCGTCTATGTTGAGCGGATCGACGTGATCGGCAACACCGCTACGTTGGATCAGGTCATTCGTCGGGAGCTGCGCTTAGCCGAAGGCGACGCCTTCAACCGCGTCTTGATCGATCGTTCTAAGAATCGCGTGAAAGCTTTGGGCTTCTTCAAAGAGGTCGAGATTGAAGAAAAGCCTGGCTCGCTGCCCGACCGTACGGTTGTGGAAGTCAAGGTTGAAGAGCAAGCAACTGGCGAATTGGCCTTCAGTGTCGGTTATGCCTCGCAAGAAGCCTATAATTTCGCGGTTTCAATCTCACAGCGAAACTTGCGCGGCCGGGGTCAGTTCTTGCGCTTCCGCGTGGAAACCAGCTCGCGGACGAAGAATATCGACATTCGCTTTACCGAGCCGCGCTTTTTGGGCCGCAATATCGCAGCCGGGATCGACATCTTCTCTGTTGAGCAAGATTATCTGCGCGAAGCAGGCTTCTTGACCAACTCCACGGGCTTTGGTGTGCGTGGTGGGTTCCCGCTGGCCGAAGATCGCAGTTTAGGCCTGCGCTATACCTACCGGAATGACACCAATGAAATTCCATCCGTGTCCTGCTTCAATGCCGACGGTACGCCTTTGTTGGACGCGAGTGCGCTGTGTCGTTCGTTAGGTAAAACGACGACCTCACTGGCTGGCTATTCGTTTAACTGGGACCGGCGCAACGATCCCCGCCGGCCTACACGTGGCTTTGACATCTCTCTCAGCCAAGATTTTGCCGGCATCGGCACAGGGGTCAAATACCACCGCAGCGAATTCAACGGCGGTGTCTATCGCGGGCTATTCCCGGGCTGGCGCGCCAGTGCCACCTTGTCTGCCGGCCATATCGCGGGCTGGGACGATGACACGATCCGCGTGAACGATCGCTTCTTTAAAGGTGGTCAAAGCTTCCGTGGCTTCGAAATTGCCGGTATTGGCCCACGCACGGTCTTCTCCGTCCGTGACGCAGATTCAACTCAACCTGACGGCTTATCCCAAACGGTACGGACGGTTTATGGTGACGCATTGGGCGGCAAGACCTATGGTATTGCGTCATTTGAGTTGACCGTTCCAACGCCACTACCAGAATCCTATGGTATCTCTGCAGCCTTGTTCTTGGATGTCGGCACCCTCGGCGGCCTAGATCCAGTCGATAAGGTAAAGGGTGACATTAGCTACGGTACCTACCAAAACACCCGAGATGGCTTGGCCTTGCGCGCTTCTGCTGGCCTGTCCGTCAACTGGGTTTCCCCGTTCGGCCCTGTTCGTTTTGACTTCTCAAATCCATTTATGAAGCAAGACTACGACAAAGCTGAAACCTTCCGCTTCTCAACAGCGACCAACTTCTAGGGCTTTCCGCCCTCAATGTTCCAGGAGAAACTTCTATGAAAGCACACTATTTCATGGCTGGTGTTGCAGCCTTGTTGGCTGCAAGTGCAGCGCAAGCGCAAACCCCGGTCCCAGTTCCAGCACCTGCTGCAGCGCCAGCCGCAGCGCGCCCAGCTGGGTCGCCTGCTGTGTTGAGCCCAGTTGTGGTCTATGACCTCGGCGGCCTTATCCAAGACAGCGTGGCTGGCCAAGACATGGCCAACAAGCTGAAAGCCATCCGCGATCAAATCAATCGCGAGTTGGAGCCAGATCAGCGCCAGCTGGAATCTGAACTGCGCGCGATTTTGACGAGCTCTGTGCAAGAGTCGCAAAGTGCTGCGGGCCGTCAGCGCCAAGAAGCTTTCCAACGCCTCAACAATGAATTCCAACAAAAGCAAGAGCGTTTGAGCCAAGTCATGCAATTGACTGAGCGTAATGCGATCGACGCTTTCAACAAAGCCATTGCACCTGCATTGCAACAAACCCTAGTGGCCCGTAATGGCTTGATCGCCATTTCCGCCAATCAGGTTGAAGCCTTCATTCCCGGCGTCGACATGACCGCTGATTTGATCACGCGCCTCAATGCCACCACCAAGACAATCAGCGTTGTCCGCGCGACATTGCCAACCCAGGGCGGCGCAGCGGCACCTGCAGGGGCTGGCGCACCTGCAGCCGGCGCACCACTGCCAGCACGTCCGCCAGTGGCTGCACCAAAGCCTAAGTAAGACGCTTTCTGCCCGTCTTATGGGCAGAGCCAGTCTAACGAAACCAGCATCGCCCAAAAACGCGGTCTTTTACTTGGAGGCCGCGTTTTCTATCCTGCGTGTCAGGCTTGCGTGGGCTAGCGATAATTCGCTTATAGGGGCTTAGATTATCCGACTCGGAGCCTAAATGATGATTGATCCGCGCTTCTATAGGCTTCTTGGGCCAAAACGTCTGCGCGAATTGGCCCAGATTGTGAAGGCTGAATTACCCACGGGCTTCGACCCTGACTTAGCGCTGACCAGCTGTGCCCCACTCGATCAAGCTCAAGCCGGGGATCTAGCCTTCTGTCAGGGGCCAGCTAAAGGCAAATCGACCATTGAAACTGGGGCAGGGGCCTGTTTGGTCCGGGCGGAGCATGCGGCACTGCTGCCACCAGGTGTCGCCCCTTTAATCGTCAAAGAGCCGCGCGCCGTGTTTGCAGCCGCCGCCGCTGCCTTGGTCGCGCGCCGCGACTTTAACCCTACGGCACCGCCTGTACCTGCTTCGGTAAGGCTAGAGGCCGATGTGGTGATCGGCCGGGGCGTCGTCATTGGCGAAGACGCCGAGATTGGGCAGGGCACGACGATTGGTCCCAATAGTGTCATCGGGCCGGGTGTTGCGATTGGCCGCAATTGCCGAATTGGCGCGAATGTTGTGATTTATTGTGCCCTGATCGGTGATCGCGTGACCATTTCGTCGGGCAGTGTGATTGGTGAGGTCGGCTTTGGCGTTGCCCCCACGGCCTCTGGTCCTGTCGACGTGCCGCAATTGGGGCGAGCGATACTACAAGATGAGGTGTCAGTTGGTTCGCTTTGTGCTGTTGATCGCGGTGCCTTTGGCGATACCGTCTTGGGGATCGGCTGCAAGATCGATAATTTCACGCAAATCGCGCATAATTGCCAGCTTGGATTGGGCGTTGTGATTGCCGCTTTTGGTGGGGTCTCTGGCTCGTGTGAGATTGGGGATAATGTAATGATGGGCGGCCGTGTCGGCTTGGGTGACCATATTCGCGTGGGTGAGCGCGTGGTCATTGCTGCTGGAAGCGGCGTTCTAGAATCGGTCCCCGCTGGGCAAGCTTGGGGTGGCTATCCTGCCAAACCGCTGCGACAATGGATGCGAGAATCGGTTGTCCTCAAACGACTGGTCAACCCAAAACCACAAACAAGCCCGAAGGGCGGGGAATAAAGATGAGCGACATCATTGATTGTGACGAAATTGAACGCCTGATCCCGCATCGCTTCCCATTTCTGCTGATTGATCGGTGCTTCGACTATGTCGAAGGCCAAAGCATTCGTGGGATCAAATGCGTGACGGCGAACGAGCCTTTCTTTCAGGGTCATTTCCCTAACCGCCCGCTGATGCCCGGCGTGTTGCAGATCGAAGCCATGGCACAAGCTAGTGCTGTTTTGATGTCTAAGACCCTAAAGGTTGACGCCAAAACGGCGGGTATCATGTTCATGTCGGTCGATAATGCCAAGTTTCGTCGCCCTGTTCGGCCCGGCGACGTGCTGAACATTCATGTCGAAGTACTGCTCGGCCGCCGCAATATCTACAAATTTGCCGGTAAAGCTGAAGTGGATGGCCAATTGGCCTGCGAGGCGGAATGGGCTGCCATGAAAGTAGATTTGGCATGAGTGCGACGATCCATCCTTCCGCCGTCATTGAAGAGGGCGCGATTATTCATGATGGGGCCAAGATCGGCCCCTTCTGTTATATTTCAGGCCAAACCACCGTCGGCCCTGATGCCCATTTAGTCTCTAACGTGACGACTTATGGCCGGGTCTCGATTGGCGCTAGCACGCAAGTTTGGCCATTTGCGGTGTTAGGTGGTCCACCCCAGATCCATCCCTATCAAGATAGCGATACCCAGCTTGTCATTGGCGCGTCCTGCGTAATCCGCGAACATGTGACCATGCATAGGGGCTCCACGCGCGATCAGGGCCTGACCAGTATTGGCGACGGCTGCTATTTTATGGACAATTCCCACGTCGCTCATGACTGTGTGGTGGAGGATAATTGTATCCTCGCCCGCAGCGCGACCTTGGGCGGCCATGCCCATTTGGCCAAGGGCGTCTATATTGGCGGGCTAGCGGCTGTTCATCAATGGACGCGCATCGGCACCTTCGCCTTTATCGGCGCTTTGGCCTTGGTCACACGCGACGTAATCCCGTTTGCCATGGCCAATGGAAACCCTGCCCATCTGAAAGGCCTGAACATTGTGGGCTTTAAGCGGCGTGGCAACTCTACAGCACAAATCCGCGATATCTTAGCCGCGTTTGACATGTTGTTTGGCGACGATGTTACGCCCTTGCAAGACCGGATTTCCGACGTCAGCGAGAGTTTCCAAGATAATGAGCAGGTTCAAGCCATGCTTGACTTCTTGAATGGCACTTCCAAACGCGGGATTTGTAGCGCGGAACGCTAAGACCTCCTAAATGGAGGCTGTCGGACCTAAAGGGACAACATGCGCGCATTTTCGAAATTAGGCATTATTGCCGGGGCAGGGGACTTACCCGTCCTCTTGGCCCAGCATTGCCGAGACTCTGGGATGCCGGTGCACATCAGCCGGATCAAAGGCATGTCCGACCCGCGCCTCAGCCTGTATCCTGGTAGTGAATGCGCCTTGGCCAATTTTGGCGAACGTATGAAGGCCCTCAAAGCTGATGGCGTGGATGCTCTGGTGTTTGCCGGTCTCGTCAATCGACCCGATTTTTCGACCCTCAAGCCAGACTTGCGGGGGGCACTGGCGTTACCCCGCATCATGGCCGAGATGCGCAAGGGCGATGATGCTTTGTTGCGGGCAGTCCTTGCGGAGTTTGAGCGCGAAGGCTTTGCCATTGTTGGCACCGATGAGGTCTTGGCCGATCTATTGGCTGAAGCGGGCTTGATTGCGGGCGCAGAGCCAACCGAGACCCAGCTTGAAGACGCGAACAAGGCCATGGCCATTGCGGCTGAAATCGGCCGTCTGGATATTGGTCAAGGGGCCATCGTGGTGGACGGCTTGGTCCTAGCGGTTGAGGCGCAAGAGGGCACTGACCGCATGCTGACCCGTGTGTATGAGCTTTCCACCCATATTCGCGGCACCAAAGCGGCCCGTCGTGGGGTATTGGCCAAGCGCGCTAAGCCCGATCAAGAACGCCGCGTCGATCTTCCAACCATCGGGGTCAAAACGGTAGAAGGGGCTTCAAAAGCAGGCCTCGCCGGCATTGTGGTTGAGGCAGGTGGCGCTCTGATTATTGACCGCAACAATGTGATCGCGGCCGCAGAAGAAGCAGGACTGTTCATTCTGGGCGTTCCGGTGGATGCCAAGCCATGAAGCCCTTTCGGGTCTTTATCGTAGCCGGTGAGCCATCAGGTGATGAGCTGGCCGCGGAACTCGTCCAAGCCCTCAGGGCCCGTCGGCCTGATCTGGTCATCGCTGGCGTTGGCGGCGAAAAGCTTGCCAGCCAAGGCATACAAAGCGCTGTGTCGATTGAAGGTCTATCCGTCCTCGGCCTGACTGAAGGCTTGGCGGCGTTGAAAACCGTTAATGCACGGGCAGAAGAAACGGGGATTGCCGCGGAAGCTTTTCAGCCTGATGCCGTTGTGTTGATCGATTCTTGGGGTTTCACGCTGCGCGCCGCCAAAGCCATTCGCGCACGGGTCCCACAAGCCCGTCTGATCAAAATGATCGGCCCGCAGGTGTTTGCCACGCGTCCAGGCCGCGCCAAGACGGTTGCCGAAGTCTATGACGCCTTATTCTGTATCCATGACTTTGAAGTGCCCTTCTATGAGGGCACAGGCCTCCCGGTCACGATTATCGGTAATCCCGCGATAGCGCGGGCGGGAAAAGGCGATGGCGCAGGGTTTCGGGCTCGCCATGGATTAGCTGACAAAAAGATCGTCCTCTTGCTTCCTGGCTCACGCGGTGGGGAAATTCAGCGGGTCGCGCCGGCTCTGGAAGGGGCGGCAGCTTTGATCAGCGGCAAAGACCCACTGGTCCATGTAGTAGCCGTTCTGGCACCCAATGTGGCAGAGCGCTTGGAGGCGCGCGCCGCGAACTGGACTTTCCCGCATAGTTTGGTGGGCGAGGATGAAAAACTAGACGCATTCGCCGCTGGTGATGTCGCGTTGGCCTGTTCTGGTACGGTAACAACGGAAGTGGCCCTGCAAGAAACTCCGATGGTTCTGGGCTATCGTTTAGGTGCGATCAGCGGCTTTATCATTTTGAACTTCTTGCTGAAAAGCCGCTTTATCTGTTTGCTCAATATTGCTCTTGGGCGGATGGCGATCCCTGAATTTGTGCAAAATGCGCTGACGCCAGAAGCCTTGGCAGAAGCAGCCTCTAAGCTTCTCAATGATCCAAGAGCTGCCCAAGACCAAGTGAGCGCGCAAGCCTTGGCCCTCGACAAAATGGGCCGCCATGATCCGCCAGCCGCAGAGCGCGCCGCAGAGGCATTGTTGAAACTGCTGGACGCGACTTAATCGAACAAGCTGCCCTGAACCGGGCCGTCGCTTGCCCGCACTTTCACATCGCCATCGAGGAAGGTGAGGGTCAAACGCGCGTCGGACTTGATGGCAGATTTGGCGCGCACGACCACGCCTTTATCGGTGCGCACCACGGCAAAGCCGCGCTCTAAAGCCGAGCGATAGGATAAGGCCTCTAACAAGCTTGATTGGCCAGCCAGATGGCGCGTCTTGCCCTCTAAGCTGCGCGTGAGACCGGCTTGCAGGCGTTGGCTGGCAAGGGCCAAGCGCTGCTCGGACCGCTTCAGCGCGTCGCGTTCTAGCGTTGTGCGGCGGGTGAGGGCGGCACCCAGTCTTTGGCCGAGGCTGGTGACGAGTTGGGCCCTGCGCGTCACATCTTGGTGCAGCACTTGCGGCCGTAACCGACCACCAATAGCGGCAAGCCCATGGGCTTTGGCGGCAACCAAGGTGCGCAACGATGGGCCAAAGCGCAGGTCAATCACGTCCATTCGCTGGCGGGCGCTCGCAAACAGGGTTTCTGCGCGGGGCAATCGTGCCGTGGCTGCGCGAAGTTCGATCTTGGCACGTTCTAAGCCACGCACCATCGCGCGCGAAAGGCGGGCACCGATCAAGCTCATGCGCTCTTGTAACTCTAGCCGCACCGGGACAGCGATTTCAGCCGCGCCCGTTGGCGTTGGTGCGCGGCGGTCAGAGGCGAAGTCGATTAGGGTGGTGTCGGTCTCATGCCCAATGGCGGAGATCAGCGGGATGGCACTCGCTGCCGCAGCGCGCACCACGACTTCTTCGTTGAAAGCCCATAGGTCTTCAATGGAGCCGCCACCCCGCGCGATGATCAAAAGATCAGGGCGTGGGACTGGGCCGTCAGCCGGCAAAGCATTAAAGCCCGCAATCGCGCGCGCGACTTGGTCAGGAGCCTTGTCGCCTTGCACCAAGACCGGCCAAAGAAGCACGTGCACAGGAAAGCGCTCGGACAGGCGGTGAAGAATATCGCGGATGACGGCACCGGTCGGGCTGGTCACCACGCCGATTACGCTGGGCAGATAGGGCAGGGCTTGCTTACGCTCAGGGTCAAACAAACCTTCAGCCGCAAGGCGCTTGCGCCGCTCTTCCAATTGCGCCAGCAATGCGCCGACGCCAGCAGGCTCTAGGCGTTCAATAATCAATTGGTATTTCGAAGAACCGGGGAAGGTGGAGATCTTGCCTGTGGCAATGACTTCCATGCCTTCTTCAGGCCGGAATTTCAGCGCTGCCGCCACACCCTTCCACATCACCGCAGACAAGACTGCATTGGCGTCTTTCAGGTCGACATAGACATGGCCGGACCTTGCCAGCGTCACCCGCCCCATTTCCCCGCGAACGCGCACATTGCCAAAGTCATCCTCAAGGCGACGTTTGATCGCGCCTGAAAGTTCAGAGACAGAAAATTCCGGTGCGTTTGAGGGCTCTTTGCTCATGGACTCTGTCTAAAGCGATGTGCGGCTTGGGGGAAGGGTCTTTGCATTTGCGCCTAATGGGTTTGAAACGGTCACTAAAATTACAATTCAGAGAGAAACATCACGAAATTGGGTTCTCACACATCCAGTTGAACCGGGCTGCGTAGACTGTCCCAGAGCTATCCCGCTCGACTTTTAGGATTAAAACATGTTCACTTTCAAAATGTTCGCTTCGGCGGCAGCCTCCCTCGCTTTGTCTGCAGCACCGGCAATGGCAGAATGTGCCAAGACCCGTACCGACGCCGCAGCCCAAGCGGCTAGCTTTCAAACCATCGGCTATCACGCAGCGTCTACCGCCAAAAAGCCTGCCAAGCCCGCTACGGGTGACATCATTGATGTGGCTGTTGGTGCGGGAAGCTTTAACACCTTGGCCGCAGCGCTGACAGCTGCTGGCTTGGTTGATACCCTGAAGACAGCTGGCCCGTTTACCGTTTTTGCGCCAACGGATGCCGCTTTCGCCAAATTGCCTGCTGGCACCGTGGAATCGCTTCTGAAGCCTGAAAATCGTGCGCAATTGGTCTCAATCCTGACCTATCACGTCGTGCCCGGCAAAATCACATCCAACCAATTGGTCGAGAGAATCACTCCGGCCACAACCGTTCAAGGACGTCAGGCCACGATTGATGGCCGCAATGGCCGCGTGACCGTCAATGGCGTCGCCGTAATCGCCGCCGATGTCGCCGCGTCTAACGGTGTGATCCATGTGATCGACACCGTCTTAATGCCGCCCGCGCCAAAGAGTCACTAAGTCTCTGGGCAGCCTGCCTATGCAGGCATAGTCAGTACATGCCAAAGTGGAATGGTGACCAAGGCGATCAAGGTCGTTGCGGTCACCAAACCGGCCATCAAAGGGGCGTCGCCGCCTAATTCGCGCGCCAGTACATAGGCTGCAGGCGCGCTCGGCATAGATGCCACACCGATGGCCACCGCACTCGGCAAGGGCGCTAGGCCCAGCATCTGCGTCACGACCAGCATCAGAAGCGGCGCGATAGCCAGCTTCGAGACGACGCCAACCGCCAAGCGAAGCGGTACTCTACCCAGTCCCTCAAAACTCAAAGCTGCCCCGACGCTCACCAAAGCAACCGGCATTGCGGCACGACCTAGGAGGGCGAGCGCTGGCTCTAGCGGGCCGATAAACTTGGTCAACCCGATCAGATTGGCAACAACCCCGGTTAAGCTTGCCAGCACCAACGGATTGCGCATCACTTCGGCCAGCGCACCCTTAAGGCTCGGCACAATGTCATTCTGGCCCCAACGCGCCATGACAAAGACGCTCATCAAATTCACAAAAGCGACCACGGGCCCAAAGCCCAAAGCAATGAGTGCAAGGCCCTCTTGTCCATAAAGGGCAGGGGCTGCGGCTAATACGATAAAGCCGTTCCAGCGCACACTGGCTTGAAAAATTGAGGTAAAGGCGGGGCCATCGTCGCGAAACCACAATCTGAGACTTAGCCCCCAGAGGCCAGCCAAAGCAAAGCCCACCACGAGGCAAGTGAGAAAGTGAACGGTATCTGGGCCAGAAAAATCGGCACCCGCTACCGTGGAAAACAAAAAGGCCGGATACAGCATCCAATAGCCAAAGGAATTGACGGCTGCCCAAGACGTATCGGGCACAATCTTGGCGCGCTTGGCCACAAAGCCAATGGCGATGACCAGAAAGACGGGCAGGATGGCGGTAAAAGCAACGTTCATGCGCGGGGGCCGAGGCTGAAGCCACTTTGCAAGCGGTCCAAAAGGCCCTGCAGCATGTAGGCAGCTGCTGCTGCATCAACGACGGCAGCGCGCTTGGCGCGGGTCATGTCGGCGGCAATCATTTGCCGTTGAACGGCGGCGGTCGAAAGCCTCTCATCCCACATTAGTAAAGGCACATCGCGAACATTCAACAGGTTGCGGGCAAAGGCGCGTGCAGCTTGGGCAGAGGGGCCTTTAGATCCGTCCATATTGATTGGATGACCAACCACAAGGCCACAGGCGGCGCGGTCATCATAAATCGCAAAAATCGCCTGCGCATCGGCGGCCATCTTCGTACGCTTCACCCCGCCTGCTGGGCTGGCGATGAGGCGTGTGACGTCAGAAGCTGCGACCCCTATCGTCGTTGAGCCGGGGTCAATCCCGATTAAAGCCTGCCTGGCTGGCAAAGCCTCGCAGAACGCCGGATAGTCCAGGATTGGCATCAGGTGTTGCCGGGCGCGGCAGGTTCTGGTGCAGCTACTTGCTCAACGCGTGCCCGGTTCAAGGCGGCCACAAACGTGTCGACACCTTGCGCACCAACGACAGCAAAGCTCTGATTAAACAAGACGGTGGGGACGCCTGTTACGCCCATGCGCTGGGCGATTTCCAATTCCTGCTCAACTGGTACCACATCAGCGTCACTGGCAAGTAGGCGCGCGACCAGATCGCCATCCATCCCAAGACCACGGGCAATAGATACCAAGGTGGTGGCTTGGCTCAAATCCTCGCCCTCGACGTGATAGGCTTGAAACAAAGCCTCAGCACATTCGACCTCAACGCCCGCAGAGCGCGCCCAACGCATTAAGCGGTGGCAATCGCGTGTGTTTGGCGTCGTTTTGATCGCATCAAAATTGAAGGCTATTCCGACTTGCAGGCCGGCATCGACGAGGGCTTGAGAAATCTCTTTTAAGCGGGCTTCATCGCCACCAAATTTGGCCAAAAGCCGCGCCCGACGATCTGCGCCCTCTTTGGGCGTTTTGGGATCGAGTTCAAACGGTCGCATGGCTAAATGGGTGGGAATATTGCCTTGGGTGACACAAGCAGTCACCAGCGCGCGAAACCCGACATAGCACCATGGACAAATCACATCAGAGATAAAGTCGATCGTTATTGGGCGCTCGAGAGCGGTTGCTTCTGATGGTGGAGGGCTCATTTAGCGTGGCCTTGTTCTAGCTGAGCAGTGACGCGTTGAAGCAAGCCCGTCGCATTTTCTTGCGGCAACAGGCTTGCGCTTGCAATCGCCAGCTTGATCTGGATCGGTTGATCATTGCTATAACTGGTTTGATCAGCCTGAACGTCAAAAGCGGTACATTCAAGCACAGCGGCAATGCGCTCAGCTGCAATTTCAGCAGCTTCATCATCGGAGCTGGGGAAAGCAACCGCAAATGTCGTCTGATCGAGACGTGCCGCAACATCTTCAGCACGCACCAAGCGCGATAGCATGGCACCCGACTGGCTAACTAATCTTTCAATCCCTTGACGGGTATGAACGACACCGAGGCTAGCCTCGGTGTCTAGGCGGGCCAAGGCAATTGATAAAGGTCGGTCGGTTTCATGGGCCCGGTGGGCTAGGCTTTCTAAATGCGCCAAGAAGAATGACGGCGCATAAAGGCCGGTGGTTGCCTCCATAGCCGCTGGTGCTCTCGCTGCTGCAAACGCCAAGTTCAAAGCATCGCGGCTGCGTTTTTCCTCAACGAAGTTGAAAAGGCGATCCGCGGCGGCTGCGTCATCGTCGCCTGCAATCGCGAAATCTGTTGCCCCACGCTCAATCGCCTCATGAGGATTGTCGAAGTCCGGCGATCCCAAGATCAGGCACGGCATATGGAACATGCGCGCATTGCGCCGCATGGCAGCGCAGAAACCCAACGCGGTGGGCCGATCATCTCGGGCAAGAATTACCACGCCATCAAATTCACTCTCATGGAGATAATCGAAGGCGGTGAATGACGTAAAGGCTGCGATCGTCTCTGCGCCAAGTTGAGTGAGGGCAGTCGTGAATTGCAACAAATCAGGGTCAGGCTGACCAAACAACAGGATTCGAGGTACTTTGGCGCTGCTTACGATGGGCGGATGCGCAGGCCCGCCAAAACGTGCCAAGGTTCGAAATCGCATCTTGGCTTCATCAGCCATGACCGCGATGCGCAAGCTGGACCCAAGGCGGGCCGCCAAGACGCTGGGTGTTGCAAAGGCGTCTAAAACGCCGTCAAACGCGCTGACGTCGAAATTCTCTTCACCATCGCTCCACGCCATGAACAGGCCGGCACGCGGACCCAAAGCGGCCTTGAGCGACCGAACCAGTTCACTGGACTTGGCCCCACTGTCGCCGCGTGTATCGACAATAATCGCAGCTGTCTGGCGACGTTGATGATCTTCTCCCGCTATGGTGAAACCAGCTTGCGACAACACGTCACTTGCATCATCACCGGCGAGAACAAGAATATGTGGCTTTGCCATCCCATGCCTACTTTCAAGGACCATTGCGTAATTTGTGAAGCACCCTAGCGTGGAGATACTGAGTCGTCAGTAAACGAATACGAAAGGCCCACTATTTTGACTGCCAACCCTGTTTTGATCCAGCCCAATTTCAGCCTTCAGGGCAAGACAGCTTTGATCACGGGGGCATCCTCTGGTCTTGGTGCGCATTTTTCCCGTCTTCTGGCAGGGCTCGGCGCAAATGTGGTGTGCGGAGCACGCCGGGTGGATCGCTTAGAGGCCTTGGTCGCGTCGATTGAGGCCGAAGGTGGGGCGGCGCAGGCGGTGAAGCTTGACGTGCAAGACGAGGCCAGTGTGGTCGCAGCCTTTGATGCTGCTGAGGCAGGTCTGGGGCTGCCGTCCATCGTGATCGCCAATGCCGGCACCAATGAAATTGGTCTTGCAACCGACATTAGTATGGATGCCTATGATGCCATGATGTCGGTCAATGTTCGCGGCGTGTTTCTCACCGCTCGCGAAGGGGCTAAGCGTATGATTGCAAGTGGCAGTGCGCAACGCGGGGATGGCCGAATTGTTTTGATTGCCTCTATGGCTGGCCTTAAGCCGCTACTAGGCCTTGTGCCCTATTGCGTCTCCAAAGCTGCTGTTGTGATGATGGCCAAATCTATGGCCGCAGAATGGATGCGCAAAGGCATTAACGTTAATGCAGTCTGCCCGGGCTATATCGAAACAGAGATCAATGCAGATTGGCTCGGCCAAAGTGGGGGTCAAAAGATGGTGGCTGGATTTCCACGCCGCCGCTTGATGGATGACCAAGCCCTTGATGGCGCGATGGCGTGGTTGGTGTCAGATGCAGGCCGTTTCACCAGCGGTGCAGTGGTGCAAATTGATGATGGGCAGGCACTTTAATTAATGAATCCGGGTAGCTGAGTAGGTTTATACTTGGTCTTGAATGGCCGATTTGATCCCAGGGCTGCACCTCCCTTAGGTTTTGATTTTTTGATTTTTTGGATTAGTTTCGTGTCGAAATACATCTACAGAATGCGGATCAATTAAAATTGCACGGATTGCATTAAGCGCCAATTGACCAAGTGTTTTTAGCCGTTGTTAGGAGCTTGCGTGTTACACTTAGAATCCAGTGTCCTTGCGTTTGTGGCGCTTTGAAGGATTTGATCAATGAAGTTCTCGAAGACTTTACTACCGACGGGTGTCGCTCAGGCTGAGCGCGGTAATGTCGCGATTTTCTTTGCGTTGGTCTCGTCTGTGTCCCTCGGTGTACTGGGCGCTTCGATCGAACTTAACCGCATTTCCAACACAAAAGCATCTTTAGCTGCCGCCGCCGATGCAGGTGCCTTGGCTGCTAAACGCGAACAGGCAGACAAAGCCAGTCTTGGCGAACAGCAGGCGCGCGCGGCTGGGGCGACGGCTGGCACCAAAGCCTTTCTGGCTTCTGCACCGGGTTATGATCAAGGGGTAAGCAATCTTCAGGTCTATGTCACTTGGGATGAGGATGGTTCATCCCGTCTCACGGGGACCGGCACTCAGTCCTTGATCTTGGGCGGCATGGTTGGGCTTTCGACGGTTTCACTCAGCGCCGTTAGTGTCGCCACCGCCGGAACTGACCGACGCTTGGAAGTGGCCGTTGTGGTAGATACCACCGCATCTATGTTCCAAAAGGATGGTCGTCCATCCACGCGCTTCACCCAAATGCGCAGTGCAGCCAAAGGTTTCGTCAACGCCTTGTTCGACACGGTTACCATTCCCGATCGCTTGCGGGTTGCGGTTATTCCTTGGACCACGACCGTTAATATACGTAGCGAAGTTCCAGACCAAACATGGAATAAAGATGCCGCGCCCGCCCTTAGCCCGGCTGATGCGGGCACACGTTCGTTGCCGACCAATCTCGTGAGCCGTGCGTCTAACGTTAGTCAGACCACTTCAGAACTCAGCACATTATTTGCGCCCGTTGGCTGGCGCGGCTGTATCTCCGGCACAGGGGAAAGCCTGTCGGCCAATGATGATACAAAGGCTGGCATGAGCTGGAATGCTTTGCAGGTGCCGCCGCGCGTCAACAATGCCACCCGGACCAAAGGGGTTAGCACACCGCGGATGTGCGACAATTGGCAAGGTTGTCCGCCGCCACCCAAGGCGCCACCACCACCCCCGCCCAAGGGGCCACCGCCGCCGCCGCCACCGCCGCCACCGCCGCCGCCGCCGCCGCCGCAAACACAGGGCAAATTGATACTGCCCGGCCAAAAGCTTGAGAGTTTTGCATTTTTGAACTTTGGTGCCACGACCTTGAACGCAGCCTGCGTCAATAATCGTTACTCTTGCCCCTATCTTTCATGCCCTGCAGGCAGCCAAAGCACGACCACAATTTCGTGTTCGCAAAACGATAACAATGGCACTCGAAACGCCTTCTTCAACTTCACGGGCACACAAAGCTGCGTGAGTGGTGGTGGGTGTCAGTGGGACCTTAACTTGGACACCGCCAACGGCTGTGTCGCTGATTATAATGAAATCACTTGGAACAATGCCAATGGCTCTTGGTGTTCGTGGGTGCCGCGGAATACGTGGGATAGCTTCCGCCGCATTACTGGGCCAAACCTGAATTGCCCCATGCCAATGCTGGGCTTGTCTGCGAACCGGACCCAATTGATCAACACGATTGATCGATTGTCGCCATCACCCGGCGGAACCCACGCCGATGTCGGCTTGCGCTGGGGTCTGCGGGCACTATCGCCCCGCAACGAGTGGAAAGACTTCTTCCGGCATAACCGGCCAGAGCCGTTTGATTCCGAGACAGTTACTAAAGTCATGGTTCTAATGACCGACGGGGCGAACGAACAAGCGATTAACTTCCCCGGCTATTGGGGTTGTAATGAGTCCGGTGCTCCGGGCTGTACTGGTTCGCCAGATCGCGCGACGCTGGACAGCCGCATGCAATCTTGGTGCACTGCGATCCGGGACACGTACAAGATCCAGCTCTACACGGTGGCGATCAACGTCTCCGATACCGAGGCCGTCAGTCGCTTGCGCACCTGTGCTGGGAGTTCGGACCGCGCATTTGCGGTCGATGCAAGCCAGTTGAATGCAACGTTTGAACAGATTGCCCGGGAAACCTTCAGTCTGCGCTTGAAAGAATAGGGCAGTTTCCCGCCGTCTTCTGCGCTAAAAGCGGCCTCGCTTGTTGCAAGCGGGGCCGCTTGCGCTTTATGCACACATCGTCATGACCCAATCCATTGCTCCTAACGCTGCCCCTCGTGAAACGCCTTGCTCGCGAGCGCTAGCCGCTGGCAAAGTGCCCAGCTTCCAAGATATTATTCTTACCCTTTCCGACTATTGGGCGCGCCAAGGCTGCGTGATCTTGCAGCCCTATGATACCGAAGTGGGGGCGGGGACCTTGCATCCCGCCACAACCCTGCGTGCTCTCGGGCCAAAGCCATGGCGTGCGGCCTATGTGCAGCCATCGCGCCGCCCTAAGGATGGGCGTTATGGCGAAAACCCCAATCGCTTGGGCCATTATTACCAATATCAGGTGATCCTAAAGCCTAACCCGCCCAATTTGCAGGAGCTGTATCTCAATTCGCTCTATGAAATTGGGATCGACCCCACCTTGCATGACATCCGCTTTGTCGAAGACGATTGGGAAAATCCAACGGTCGGGGCTTGGGGGCTTGGCTGGGAGATTTGGTGTGACGGAATGGAAGTCTCCCAATTCACCTATTTCCAACAAGTCGGTGGCCTTGATTGTAAGCCGGTTTCGGGCGAACTGACTTACGGGCTAGAGCGCTTGGCTATGTATGTGCAGGGCGTTGAAAACGTTTATGACCTTGATTTCAACGGGCTTGGCGTCAGCTATGGCGATGTGTTCCTCGAGAATGAGCGCCAGCAATCGACCTTCAATTTCGAAGAATCCGACCCTGCCATGCTCAAGCGCTGGTTTGAGGATGCAGAGCGTATGTGTACCCATTTGCGTGACAAGCGCTTGCCACTGCCGGCCTTTGATTGGGCGCTGAAATGTTCGCACCTGTTCAATCTTCTAGACGCGCGCGGCGTGGTTTCGCCGACAGAGCGGCAGAGCTTCATTGCCCGTGTTCGTGACCAAGCCAAAGGCTGTGCCGTCCTCTGGGCCGAAACCCAAGCCCCAGCCCAAGAACAGGTGGTCTGAACCATGCCCCAATTCTTGCTTGAACTCTTCTCCGAAGAAATCCCGGCCCGCATGCAAAAGCGCGCGGCTGAAGACCTCAAAAAGCTGTTGATGGATGCTTTGTCCAAGGCAGGCTTTTTGCCTGGCGGGATGGAGACTTTCAGCGCGCCGCGTCGCCTCGTCGCGGTTGTGGAAGGCCTGCCAGAGCGGACAGCTGATGTACGTGAAGAGCGTAAGGGCCCGAAGGTCGATGCTCCCGCCCAAGCCATTGAAGGCTTCTTGCGTGGTGCTGGCCTAACCGACATCAACCAAGCCCGCGTGGTCTCTGACCCGAAGAAGGGTGATTTTTATGTCGCTGATTTGGTGAAGCCGGGCCGGGCAACGCCGGATGCGTTGGCAGAGATCGTACCCGATATCATCCGCAACTTCCCGTGGCCGAAAAGCATGCGCTGGGGTGAGGGGACCTTGCGGTGGGTGCGGCCTTTGCATCGGATTCTGGCGGTGTTTGACGGCGAGATTGTGCCGTTTGACGTCGACGGAATTGCCGCCAGCAACATCAGCGAGGGCCATCGCTTCCACGGCACAGGCACCTTTGAGGTCAAGGACTTTGAGGATTATGAGGCCAAGCTGTCAGCCGCCCATGTCGTGCTCGACCGCGATCAGCGCAAGGCGCAGATCAAGGCGGACGCTCAAACCCTGTGTCATGCACGTAACCTTGAACTCATTGATGATGAAGGGCTTTTAGAAGAAGTCTGCGGTCTGGTGGACGAGCCGCATGTGATCATGGGCGACATGGACCCTTCCTTCTTGGACCTGCCACCGGAAGTCATTCGCCTGACCTTGCGGGTCAATCAGAAGTATTTCGTTGTCCGCGATCCCAAGACCGGTGGCCTCGCGCCGCATTTCATCATCGTGTCCAATGTGAAGGCTACCGATGGCGGCAAGAAGATTGCGCTAGGCAATGCTCGCGTGCTCGCTGCCCGCCTCAATGATGCGCGCTATTTCTGGGATTTGGACCGCAAGGCGAGCCTTGAAAGCCGCGTGCCGAAGCTGGATACGTTGGTGTTCCACGAAAAGTTGGGCAGTGTCGGCGACAAGGTACGCCGCATTGTGGCGCTGGCGGGCGAGATCGCGCCCTTGGTCGGGGCAGATGTGGCCGCAGCCAAGCATGCAGCTTTGTTGGCTAAGGCCGATTTGACGACCGAAATGGTCGGCGAATTCCCAGAACTTCAAGGGGTTATGGGGCGTTATTATCAGCTTCACGAGGCTGTCCTCCCCCGTGCAACGGGGGAGGGGGACCCTGCGCAGCAGGGTGGAGGGGGCACTCCCCCCTCAGTCGGCTCCGCCGACAGCTCCCCCGCGTCGCAGGGGAGCACAAGGGTTAGGGCAAACACGATCATCGCGGACGCCATCCGCGATCATTATAAGCCCGTCGGTCCATCCGATCAGGTGCCAAGCGAACCTGTTGCGATGGCTGTCGCCTTGGCTGATAAACTCGATACGTTGACGGGCTTCTTCGCCATTGGTGAGAAACCAACAGGCTCTGGCGACCCTTATGCGCTGCGTCGCGCGGCGTTGGGTGTCATTCGGATTGTGCGGGAAGCGGGTGTCCGCTTTGTTTTGGCCGAGAAAACCACAGCCAATGGCTTGCTCGACTTCATCCTCGAACGCCTCCGCGTTTCCCTCCGCGATGAAGGCTTTGCGCCAGATGTGCTGGAAGCGGCCTTTGCCATCCCCGATGACGACATCGTGAGAATCGTTGCCCGGGTGACGGCTCTGGCCAAGGTCCTCAAGACCGAGGATGGCGCCAACCTTGTGGCGGGCCTTAAGCGTGGGGCCAATATTCTCCGTGCTGAGGAAAAGAAGGACGGGGCTGCCGCTCAGGGCACCGTGTCAGACGCGCTGTTGGCAGTGCCAGCCGAGCAGGGGCTGCACCAAGCCCTCGTCGCCGCTGAAAGCCAGATGGATCAGGCCCTCGCGACAGAAGCGTTTGACACCGCAATGAGCGCTTTGGCAGGGCTACGCGGCCCAGTCGATCTGTTCTTTGAGGGTGTTCTTGTCAATGACGCCGATGCTGCCATTCGTCAGAACCGCTTGGCCCTATTGGTGAAATTGCGGACGGTGAGTGAGCGGGTGGCCGACTTCTCCAAGTTGGCTGGCGGCTAAATTCGCACCTGTCCATCAGCAATGTGACGCAACAAAGGGCTTGGCCCAAGATTTGCTGCCATCCCAACCTCAATCCGGACATTTGGCCGGATTCTGGACAATTCTGCGTGTTGTAAAACTACATAGCCATAAGGGTGTGTGTCTTGCGACACACTTCGGCCATTCTGGGCTCTCATGTGGGTTGATACTTCACTGGACTGCCTTAGAAGGGCCGCTAACACGCGCCTGTGGCGCAGGAATCACATGAGGCACATGCTACATGAGTAAATTGGTTTATAGCTTTGGAGCAGGGCTCGCCGATGGCGACGCCAGCATGAAAAATCTTTTGGGTGGCAAGGGCGCGAACCTTGCAGAAATGAATAAGATCGGGCTTCCCGTTCCTCCAGGCTTTACCATCACGACCGAGGTTTGCACGGCGTTCTATGCGTTGGGCCAGAAATACCCCGATGCGCTGGCCGACGAAGTCAAAGCAGCCATGACGACGGTTGAGACCACCGTGGGCAAAGGCTTTGGCGATGCTGGGAACCCGCTTCTGGTGTCTGTCCGTTCTGGCGCGCGCGCGTCAATGCCCGGCATGATGGATACGGTCCTGAACTTGGGTCTGAACGATGAGACGGTGGAAGGCCTTGCGGCCCAATCCGGCAATCGCCGCTTTGCTTTTGATAGCTATCGCCGCTTCATCCAAATGTATTCCAATGTGGTTCTGGAACTCGACCACCACATGTTTGAAGACATTCTGGAAAGCTATAAGGAAGTCAACGACTACACGATCGATACCGACCTTCAGGCGGAAGATTGGGAAAAGGTCGTTGTGAAATATAAGGCCGCGGTGGAAGCCGCGATGGGCAAGCCATTCCCTCAAGATGTGAACGACCAATTGTGGGGCGCGGTTGGGGCAGTGTTCCGGTCTTGGATGAATGACCGCGCCGATTTTTACCGCAAGATGCACGACATTCCTGAAAGCTGGGGCACCGCCGTCAACGTCCAAGCTATGGTGTTCGGCAATATGGGCGAAACTTCCGCAACGGGTGTGGCCTTTACGCGGAACCCTTCTACGGGTGAGCGCTTGTTCTATGGCGAATATCTGATCAACGCCCAAGGCGAAGACGTTGTCGCCGGCATCCGCACGCCAAAGTCCATCACCCGCGTCCAGCGCGAGACGATGGGCGAGGGCGGTCTTTCGATGGAAGAGGCGCTTCCTGAGGTGTTCCTTCAATTGGTGCAAGTTTATGGCCAGCTCGAAGGTCATTACCGCGACATGCAGGACATTGAGTTCACGGTGGAGCGCGGCAAATTGTGGATGCTGCAAACCCGTAACGGCAAGCGCACCGCCAAGGCTGCGTTGAAGATTGCTGTCGACATGGTCGCCGAAGGCCTGATCACCGAGAATGAAGCCGTCATGCGGGTCGATCCTGCAGCGCTGGATCAATTGCTGCACCCAACAATTGCACCAGGTGCAGTGCGTGACTTGATCGCTGTTGGTTTGCCAGCGTCGCCCGGTGCTGCCGTTGGCGAAGTCGTATTTGACCCCGATGAAGCCGAAGAAATGTCCAAGGCCGGGAAGTCGGTCATCCTCGTGCGCGAGGAAACCAGCCCGGAAGACATTCATGGCATGCACGCCAGCCGCGCCATCGTGACCTCACGCGGCGGCATGACCAGCCACGCAGCGGTTGTGGCACGCGGTATGGGCCGGCCTTGTGTTTCGGGTGCCGGTGAAATCCGCATCGACGAAGCAGCAGGCGTGTTCAAAGTGCGCGGCCGTGAGATCAAAAAGGGTGACATCATCTCCGTCGACGGCTCTAAAGGCGAAGTCCTGTTTGGCGCGGTAGAGATGGAACAGCCGGAATTGTCGGGCGACTTTGCGGCCCTGATGGTGTGGGCTGATAAGGTCCGCCGCTTGAAGGTTCGGGCGAATGCTGAAACCCCGCTCGACGTGCGCACCGCACGCGAATTCGGGGCTGAGGGCGTTGGTCTCTGCCGCACCGAGCATATGTTCTTTGACGCTGACCGGATTGCTGCTGTTCGCGAGATGATCCTGTCCGAAACCAAAGTAGGTCGCGTTTTGGCACTGACCAAAATTCTGCCGATGCAACGCCAAGATTTTGTTGAGATTTTCACCATCATGAAGGGTCTGCCATGCACGATCCGCTTGCTCGACCCGCCTTTGCACGAATTCCTGCCCCATAGTTTGGAAGACGTCGAAGCGGTGGCCAATGCAACTGGGCTGGATAAGGCCAAATTGCTGGAACGCGCCAAGGACTTGCACGAAGTGAACCCGATGCTGGGCCACCGTGGCTGCCGCCTTGGCATCACCTATCCTGAAATTTACGAGATGCAGGCCCGCGCCATCTTTGAAGCCGCTATTCAAGTGGCCAAAGCAGAAGGTGAAGCCCCTGTTCCAGAAATCATGATACCGCTGGTGGCGACCGAAAAGGAATTGCAAATCCTAAAAGACCGGGTTGATGCCATCGGACGCGAAGTCATGGATCATGAAGGCATGGAGATCTACTATTCGGTCGGCACCATGATTGAATTGCCGCGCGCGGCGCTGAAAGCCGACGAGATTGCCCGTCAGGCAGCCTTCTTCTCCTTCGGCACCAACGACCTAACGCAGACGACCCTTGGCATCAGCCGCGATGATTCCGGCCGCTTCATGGGTGCTTATGTCGAGCAGGGCATTTTTGAAAAAGACCCATTCGTGACTTTGGATCAGTCTGGCGTTGGCGACCTCATCAAGATTGCCCGCGACCGTGGCCGCGCAACCAAGCCAGACCTGAAATTGGGCATTTGTGGTGAGCATGGCGGCGACCCTGCCTCCATCACGTTCTGCGAAAAAGCAGGCCTCGACTATGTGTCCTGCTCACCCTACCGCGTGCCCATCGCGCGCTTAGCGGCGGCTCAGGCTGCGTTGAGCTGAGGGCATTGGGCATACTTGTCATCCCGGACGGCGATAGCGGATCCGGGACCTCGTGCCGCAAAGTCCATCAAGGTCCCCGCTCTCCGCTTTCGCTTCGGCGGGGATGACATGAATGAGGGGCAAGCACCCCTCAGTCCATCCGGACTTTCTTTTTAAATGACTTTTTCCCAAAGGGTGGCGGGCCACCTTTGCCGCGGGGTGGGCCGACGATGCCACGGGGGCCACGTTCCCCAGGCGCGACTGGCGCGTTAGGTTTACCCTTATTGCCGCCCTTTTTTTGGTCACCCCGACGCGGTGCGCCTTTGGCGCTGCCGGGGTCATTGGCTGGCTCAATCCGCATGGCGTCGTCTGGATGGTTATAGACCGCCTGCATAAAGCGGTCCGCCACGCGCGGGTCGATCTCAAACACGGTGTCGCGATCAAAAATGCGGATATTGCCGATGTCATTCTTGGTGACATGGCCGAGGCGGCAAATTAGCGGGATCAGCCATTTCGGGTCGGCATTTGAATTGCGGCCGACCGACAGGCGGAACCATGGCGCGCCGGAGCCTTCTTGACCGCCAAAGTCGCGTGGGTCGCGGCCGGGTCTGTCTGTGTCGGGACGGTCGCGCATGCGGGCAGGGCGCTCACCGCGCTCTGGTCGTTGGCCACGGGGTTCTGCCACGGGCTCAAACAGATCTTCAGGCTCTGGCAGGCGGGAACGGTAAAGCCGGATCAGGGCCGTCGCGACTTGTTCTGGGCCTGCCGCCTCAAGCAGGGCTGTGGCCAAGCCAACATCTTCCTCAGTTGCAGGCTCTTTCAGCATCGGATCATTCATCAAGCGGTCGCGGTCTGCTGCCCGAATGGATTCAGCGCTTGGTGGGCCCGACCAAATGGCAGAGACGCCTGCTGAATGCAGCAATTGTTCGGCCTTCTTGCGCCGTGTGGTTGGGACCAAAACGACGGAAGTCCCTTTGCGCCCTGCACGGCCTGTACGGCCAGAACGGTGCAACAAGGCCGCTTTATTCTGGGGCAGCTCCGCATGGATCACGAGGTTTAGATCTGGCAGATCGAGACCGCGTGCGGCCACGTCAGTTGCAACGCAGACGCGGGCATGGCCATCACGGAGGGCTTGCAGCGCATCGGTGCGCTCTTTCTGTGAAAGCTCACCCGACAAAGCGACGGCGGAGAAGCCGCGTTCCCGCAAGCTTCCAAACAAATGCCGGACGCTTTCGCGCGTCGCACAAAACACCAAGGCCCCGCCCGTGCCATAAAAGCGCAAGACGTTCACGACGGCCAATTCAAGCTCGTTCGGTGCAACCCGAATGGCGCGATACTCAATATCGCCATGGGGCACATCGCGCGTTGTGGTATCAATGCGGACCGCATTGCGCTGATAATGCTTGGCCAAGGTGACAATGTCTTTGGCCAAGGTGGCGGAGAAGAGGAGGGTGCGCTTGTCTTCTGGCGTGCCGTCTAGAATGGCTTCTAGGTCGTCCTTAAAGCCCAAGTCGAGCATTTCATCGGCTTCATCGAGCACAACGGCGCGCAGCGCGCTGAAGTCTGCCCGGCCGCGTTCCATATGGTCGCGCAGGCGTCCCGGCGTGCCAACGATGATATGGCAGCCTGCTTGAAGCTTCCGGGCCTCTTGGCGCGCATCCATGCCACCGACGCAGCAAACGACTTGCGCGCCTGCTTTGGCGTAGAGCCACTCGAGTTCGCGGGCGACCTGTTGGGCGAGTTCGCGGGTCGGCGCGATGACCAATGCTAAGGGCGCGCCGCCTCGGCCTAGGCGATCTTCGCCAGCCAAAAGCGTGGGGCCAATGGACAGACCAAAGGCAACTGTCTTGCCAGAACCGGTTTGTGCCGACACCAGAAGGTCAGCGTCAGCGCGTTCTTCGGCCAGAACAGCGGCTTGAACGGGGGTAGGTTCGCCGTAACCTTGTGCCGTCAACGCGGCTTCAAATACGGCGGGTAGAGATGGGAAGGGCATGATGATCCTGAAATCGCGCTTCTAGGTCGCGAATGAATGGTACAGATTGCCGGGAGCAATACTTCAAACCGCCCTTTAACAGGATTTGACAGCAACAGCCACGTATTGACCTGTGATTGGCTTGTAGCCGTTCTGCGGACCCCCTAAAATGAGGGTTGGTGAGCGCCGGTTCTTAGAGGCGTCGAATTTGTGAGAGGTGATTACATGCGTGGGTTTCTGATCGCTGTTTTGGTGTTTCTAAGTAGCTCGCCCGCCTTTGCGTGGGGGCAAATTGGCCATCGGGTGACCGGAGCGATTGCCGAGCCGCATTTGTCGAAGAAGGCCGCCGAAGCGGTGAAAGCCGTCTTGGGCACTGAGTCTTTGGCCGAAGCTTCCACTTGGCCAGATGAAATGCGTTCTAGCCCTGAAGTTTTCTGGCAAAAGACGGCAAATCCTTGGCATTATGTCACGGTTCCCGCAGGCAAAACCTACGCCGAAGTTGGGGCACCGGCGGAAGGGGACGCAGTCAGCGCCTTGGCGGGCTTTGCAAAAACACTGCGCGATCCAAAAGCCAGCCAAGCGGACAAGCAATTGGCCCTGCGGTTTACCGTGCATATCATTGGAGATCTTCACCAGCCTCTCCACGTCGGCAATGGCACCGATCGCGGAGGCAATGACGTTAAGGTCCAATTTGGTCGTGAAGATACCAATTTACACGCAGTCTGGGATAGCAATCTGGTCGATCGGCAGCAATTATCTTATACGGAAATGACGGCATGGTTGTCGCGTCGGATCACCCCACAAAACCTCAAAGACTGGGCCAATGCCGACCCTCTGGTTTGGGTGGCGGAGAGCGCGGCCTTGCGTGACAAAGTTTATCCGGCCGATTCGCGCTTGGGTTACACCTATGCGTTCCAGCAAAATGAGGCCTTAGACATGCGCTTGATGCAGGCGGGGGTAAGAATTGCTGCTTATTTGAATGCACTTTACCAGTAAGCTTTGTTGCCGCTGCACCTTCGTTCGCCACTGGCCTGTATATGGATGTGGATTGGACAGATGAGCTTCATCTTTCCTTCATTCACTGCTTGCAAACCGTATTAACCGCAACATCTCCTTGCAACCGAGGCGAAGCGGGCCAATATCTAGTGTTCCGGAACGCATTTGGCGTGTTCTGAAAGAGGCTTTTATGACCGATCATATCACACGCGCACTGGGCTTAGTCCCAATGGTTGTCGAGCAAAGTTCGCGTGGCGAGCGGGCCTTTGACATTTTCTCTCGCCTGTTGCGCGAACGCATCATTTTCGTGTCTGGTCCTGTTGAGGACGGCATGGCCGCTTTGATCTGCGCCCAGCTTCTTTTCTTGGAGTCTGAGAATCCAAAGAAAGAAATTGCTATGTATATCAATAGCCCAGGTGGTGTCGTCACCTCTGGCCTGTCGATCTATGACACGATGGAATATATCCGCTCGCCCGTCTCCACTGTGGTGATGGGGCAAGCCGCTTCTATGGGTTCGCTTCTGCTAGCAGCCGGTCAAAAAGGTAGCCGTGTTGCGCTGCCAAATGCGCGCGTCATGGTGCACCAGCCTTCTGGTGGCTTCCGCGGTCAAGCAACTGACATTGCCCGCCACGCTGAAGACATTGTCGCCACCAAGCGTCGCCTCAACGAAATTTACGTCAAGCACACTGGGCAAGACTATGATGTCATTGAGAAAACTTTAGACCGAGACCATTTCATGACCGCCGAAGAAGCAAAAGCTTTCGGCATTGTGGACGAAGTTTTTGTGAAGCGCGAAGACCCAAGTCAGGCGAGCTAAGCAGGCCTTTAAGCCCGCCCCAAGCCTACGCGGCCTCATTTTTGCGTAAGCTAAGGCGGGTGACACTAATTGCTTCAGTTTTGCAACGGATCGTTGACAGAGTCCGTGCAAGACTGGACAAAGCTTTTTGAAGCGACCGTCAGAGGCTGCTTTTGGCAGCACCGTGACGGACTGGAGTAGATATGACCAAAGCAGCCAGCGGTGATTCAAAAAATACGCTCTATTGCAGCTTCTGCGGCAAGAGCCAGCATGAAGTCCGCAAACTGATCGCAGGGCCAACGG
>Ga0247831_1002997_pt1 | contig 25887 bp, 22 predicted proteins | sample LaCruzMarch2015__9_FD_192406 | JGI IMG/M metagenome (GOLD analysis project Ga0247831, IMG submission 192406) | Freshwater microbial communities from meromictic Lake La Cruz, Castile-La Mancha, Spain - LaCruzMarch2015_1m | ecosystem: Environmental > Aquatic > Freshwater > Lake | place: Spain...
CGACCTGGAGGAGTACAAGCGTACGCATGGCCATGTCAATGTGACACCCACCGAGGACTTTAGCCTTGGTCATTTCTGTTTGAATATCAGGTACGCACGTAAAGTGACTATAAAGGCTGGTGGAGTTGGGAAAGCTAAAGGCGTGAGGAAGGTGACCGACGAACGCGTGGCACGGCTTGATGCGCTTGGCTTCCAGTGGAACGTAGGAGCAGAAGCCCAAACATCTACTACGGAAGTCACAGGGTTTATTTGAAGAGGATGTGCACTTCCACTTCTCTTGAAAAGATGTACATTCTTGATAATTATGCATAACAATCAAATCAATTACTCGTATACCGTGTAGAACCTCGTCTGATGATCACCAAACAGCGAAATCAGCACAATATTCATTCAAGGGGCCTTGCCCTAACATAGTCATCCATATCTTCTGGTCCCCATACATTAGATTTCTCTTCATCCTTCAACTCAATACGATAGGGGTTGCCAAAATCCAACAACTTAATTATAACTACATCAACAAATCCACCAACTTGAGCTTGAACCTTATCTCCTACCTTAAAGCGAAGACCATTCTCAAGGCCCTCAGTTGGTAGTTGAAAAGCGACACGTAAATTCTCTAGCCTAAGCTTCGCGGGCGACAGGCACTTTTTCTCGAAGTGTACCACAACTCGAACTCCTTTTTTAGTCTTGAGAATCGCTCTCACATCACCCACTTCATGATTTAGGTGTGCTTCGCGTACCAGACCGACGCACATTACAGGACAACCAATGTTGGTAATACTTGATCAATTGTACAGGTAGATAACCGCTTGTCGTAGTCTATTGGCAGGGCCTTGGTATCTTATTTAACTTGAATTAATCATTGAGATAAAACGCTATTCTATGACATCTTATCGACAGAACACATCGCCATTCTCTTTGTTACGTCGCTGAAGTCTACACGAGACGTATCCGATCCAATGACAGGAATAAATCCCGGAGCAGAAGGCAGTGCCTCATCCTTTGATACATCTGGTATGATCCCAATTTTGTTAATATCTGTCCCTCCGGGAGTCAGGTACTTTGCAACTGTCAGTACGAGGCCATATCCGTTCTTGAGACCGTACACGGCCTGGACGAGACCCTTCCCAAACGATGTCGAGCCCATGACGACAGCTCTGCAATTATCCCGCAGTGCCCCCGCCAACACCTCGCTTGCCGACGCTGATCCACCATCAACCCAAATTGCCACCGGATCGCTAGCCCCCACGATAGCCTTATCCTTAGACGTACGAAACTTCAAATCGACGCCATTTCCATCGACAACGTCAGTGGCGAGCTTATCATTCATGAATAGTCCCGCAATCTCTATCGCTGATTGAAAAGCACCACCTGGGTTCCCCCGAACATCAACTACATACGCATTCACATCCTGTGACTCTAGATCACGCAATGCAGCCTCCATCCTCGGTTTGACAAGTGAATTAAACTCTGCTATACGAACGTACCCAACTTTTGTTCCATCAGACCTAGTTTCTGATATTCGAAATGATATTGGGTCTCTCATCTCAGGGAACTCGCGTTTCAGGATTACGTCTTTCGTTACATCGCCACTACGCACCGAGAATGTGATCTTGTTCGACCTCGGATCGTCGGATATCTGATCAATTATATCAAATGCTGTCCTACCCTTCGTTTCCATCCCATTTACTGCTAGTATGACATCCCCTACCTTCAATCCTGCCTCCGCGGCAGCTGATTTTGTCACCGGCGGTGCACCGACGACAATCTCGTTAGTTACAGGGTCGGGCATAAGAGTTGCACCCACACCGATCAAATCGAATTTTTGGATACGAGCATAGGCATCCCGATCGAGTAACCGTGTGTACTTATCACCCATGGATGTTACTAAATCGTTCACGGCACCCATCACCCGTCCCTCATCATCATCATCATTGGACGAGATAAGATCGGCAGAATAATACTTCGAATATGCCTCATCCCAGTTTTGACCATTGTAGGACCGATCGAGTGCAAACTTCCGAACGAGATTCCACGTTTCATCGTACGCAGGCGGTGCTCCATGTGGCGCCACACCGTCGAATGACGAAGTTGTTGGTACGTCGATCGCAAACGACGGAGGTACGATTGATAGAGTTGTAGCAGCAAGCGCAGCCGCGAGCGCCGTCGATCGCAAGATACCACCGAGGAATTCGATGTGATTTTTCTCGCGTTGTTGCGTAACGATGTCGTGATCATGTTCATGTCGATGTTCATGTGAGGAGAGCGACGTCAATCTCGGTACAACAGTGACTACACGGAACCCCTGGACGGAAGATATGACGATGCCACCACACCTTCTCGATGACGAAGTTAAAAATAGGACAAGCAATGTCACCAGCGGTGATACATTTATGCGACAACCGCGACGGCGGTGATCATTCGCCATCCGTTTAAGCGCGTCTCCGTCGTCAAAGAGAGATGATGCATACAAATATTACAGGTTCCACGTTAAGGTCGGTTTTTTCCTGCCCTCCTCGACTTTTAGACACTAGTAGTTGTGTACCTTTGAGGACGAGAGAGAGACGAGAACATTGGGCTTGGCTGGGCAAATGTCGACGCTCGCACGATCGGAACACAGATCATCACGATGTTGTTCCGACGATACGTCGCCGCGGTGAGGAACGTGTCCTCCCGCACCTACATCGCCAACAACAGTAGCAGCAGCAACGTCGTCGCTCGTCGAGTAGTATTAGTCGGCCAACGCTGGAAATCGACCCTCGATCTCGGTGCTCTCGATTACGACGACGGTAGCGACGACCACGATGCCGGGTTTCCTCCGACACGAACGATTCATTCTGCCAAGTCCAACATCGCGCGTGGCGTTGGGAGACTTACCGATCTTATATTTACATCTGGCAGCGGATCGTACGTCCGCACATCGTGCGGCAAATCTCTCCTCGACTTCACGTGCGGCATCGGTGTCGTGAACGTGGGGCATTCACACCCACGGATCATTGAAGCGGCGAAAGAACAGTTGGACAAGATTGTGCATTCGCAGGTGAACCTTGGTTATCACGATAAGATGCTTGAGCTTACTGAGATGCTATTGCCGCACATGCCGCGAGGGTTGGATACAATTTATTATGGCACGACGGGGGCGGAGGCCGTGGAGAATGCCGTGAAGATGGCACGAGTCTTTACTGGAAAGCACGGGGTCGTGGTTTTTCGTGGTGGGTATCATGGAAGAACATTCGGGACGATGGCAATGACAACATCATCACGAATTTACAGACAAAAGTTTGGTGCACTTATACCAGGTATTCACGTTACACCCTTCCCATACGAGTATCACGGGATCACTACGGACATGGCCATGGCCGAGCTTGAGCAATTATTCAAGGATACACTGCACGAGGATGATGTAGCGGCATTCCTCATCGAGCCGGTCTTAGGCGAAGGAGGGTACGTGCCAGCCCCTCCTGACTTTCTTGGCAAACTCCAGGACTTTGCCAACTCGAAGAAGGCTCTACTTATATGCGACGAAGTTCAAACGGGGTTTGGTCGTACGGGTGACCTCTTCGCATGTCAGTCAGATCGATATGCCGATGAGCGTGGCAAGGTCCAACCCGACATACTTTTAATGGCCAAAGGGATTGCTTCTGGATTTCCCCTCTCGGCTGTTGCCACATGGAAGGAGGTGGCTGACGCCTGTGATCCAGGAATGCTGGGTGGTACTTATGCTGGAAATGCATTATCTTGCGCAGCTGCTGTGGCGACTCAAAAGGTAATGCACGAGGAGGGACTCATTGAGAATACACTAACGATGGGTGAACGACTTAGAGACAACCTCCGTAACATTCAGCAGAATTCATCGTCAAAAGGATTAATCGGAGATGTCCGTGGATTTGGATTGATGACGGCCGTTGAGTTCACGAAGGAGGCTGAGCCGGGGATTAAAACAAGGCTGTCCAAACAATGTGTCGAGGAGGGATTGTTAATCTTAGGGTGCAGTACTTATGAAGTGATGCGTTTCGTCCCACCCCTCAACATTAACGAAGAAGACATCGATATTGCCTGCGAAAGGTTCGAGAAGGCACTTGTGCATGTAATTGGATAGGAGTATAAGTAGTAATAATGTGTCATTTTTGTTTATCAATGAATCACTTTTCTCTTCAAATAAACCCTGTGACTTCCGTAGTAGATGTTTGGGCTTCTGCTCCTATGTTCCATTGGAAGCCAAGCGCATCAAGCCGTGCTACGCGTTCGTCGGTCACCTTCCTCACGCCTTTAGCTTTCCCAACTCCACCAGCCTTTATAGTCACTTTACGTGCGTACCTGATATTCAAACAGAAATGACCGAGGCTAAAGTCCTCGGTGGGTGTCACATTGACATGGCCATGCGTACGCTTGTACTCCTCCAGGTCGGCAATCCGTTGGTCAAACGTCTTCTTGATGTAATCCATGCACGTCCAATCGAAGCCAAGAGAATCAAACTCTGCAATTGTTGTGTCAGTCAATGTCATGCCATTGCCTACTTTTTTGCGAGTGCAACGCACCCTGGAACAGAATGCAGCAAGGGCCTTGTCATGAAGCTTCGTCACATTGACATGGCCATGCTCCTCCTTGAACCGCTTCAGGTCTTCGAGACGTTCATCAAATGTCATTTTCCTGTTGCGTTGTTTTCTCACAGTTGCGGGTGCTGCGGTTGCTGCGGGTGCTGCTCAGAAGTGGAATTAGGAGGAAGAGTGCGTTGTAGTGAGAAGACGAAGAGAAGAGAAGCACGCATCATTGTTATTGCATAAGCTTAAGCGGAGGTAGCTCACAAACTCACACACACCTAGTAGCTGCTGGGACTCTTGAGGCTCGCGAAGGTTACGTAACGATGCAGCTGCATTGTCAAAAGAGGGACGAAGGTTGCGTACCGATGCAGCTGCGGCATTGTCAAACGAGGGACCAAGGTTGCGTAAAGTAGATGCAGCCGCTGCATAGTCACGAGAAGGACTCGAAGTCGAGTCAAAGGAAACCCTTGCTACTGCTTGGCTCGGGTGCTGGATCCCAAACGGAATGAAGACATTGGAAATGTACAAGGCTTCGCCTGCCCTGCTTTCTTCGGGGTTCCAAGGGATGTATCCGTCTTCGTCGCTCAGCATCTTGTCCTTGCTATAACAGGATGAAAATTTCCGTCTTGACTTCTCAGGGGTAAAGTTTTATGCGCGTGGAAGAGTCTCAAGGTCAATAATTTAAGGCTTATTCAATGTTCATGCTTTTAATATTGAAACTAGTGAGTACACCGAGACAAGTCCGACAAACACATTTGATTACTAGATTTATCCATCGTTCATAAGGACCACTCTATAATTAGCTGCAATTTATCCCCACCCACATTCTTACATTATTTCCCAGTATTTTCATTCGAATTTGGTTTATCTGCGATGGACCTGGTTGTTCCTATGTTGGTTCTTTCCGTCTCAAAACTGATAAGGTTTAGGCGTCATCAATAACAACTGTTGTTACCGATGTAATGGTGATTGTCGTTTGCAGACCGTTGTGTGATACTTGAGTATCAATTTTCGTTGACGGTGTCCCAGGAATAGATGCAGCTTGTTTGGCAGCGGAAGCGTATGCATCAGCGACAGCACCACCGACATTGTCCAAATAGCCTTTTACACCATCGCCGGAAAGTTGAGTGCCAGACGCGAGCGTGTCGACATGTGACCTTATTCCACCACCCCCCGATAGAGCATTTACATTTCCCAAAGCAGATAAATATGAAGCAATTCCAGACCCAGATGTGGGGGTAGAAGTAGCTCCAGAGGACACATTATCTAAGTATGATTTAACGGCAGGGGCGGCAGGAGCAGCGGTTGCTCCGGAACTCATGGCATCTAAGTATGACTTTACCGCAGACGCAGAGCCCTGGATTGCAGTACTGGAACCAATAGCGGATAAGTAATTCTGAATACCAGAACCCCCCGCGCGGCTGGAACCACCAGAGGCAAGATTGTCGAGATATCCACCAATTTTCTGTGCTGCAGCAACAGAGGAAGCGGCTGGTGCATTTCCAGTAGATAGTGCGTCCATGTAATTAGTAATGGCTTCGGCGCACTTTGCGGTGGGTTCTGAAGACAACGTATAAAGTAGATGAGTAATTGCCAAATTCACAATCAGGTAACTGGAGATAAAGGCACATATTATGGTGATCACTTACGTGTAGCTTCACAAGCTGAATTGACCGAATCCAAATAGTTACCAATGCCTGCACCACCCATGCGTACTGAATTAGTGGGAACAGACGACAAATAAGAAGCGATGCCAGCTCCACCTCCAAATGCATTGGTTACTGGGAGTGATGCGAGGTAGCTACCGATGCCAGACCCAGAAGTTGCACCCGATGAAACAGACTTAATCATTTTCTTCACAGAAGGGGCAGAGGGAGTAGCTGCGCCTGATCCAGACATGCCGTCTAAGTAACTCTTCACTGCCGCGGCACTTGTTGATCCACGCACAGCGGAAGCGCTGCTCAATGACGAAAGGTGGTTGCCGATACCAGCCCCACCCGAACGTGGTGGTGAAGTAGCAACAGTGGCCAAGTAGCTCTGAATACCAGCACCTCCTGAGTGGGAGCTGGAAGTTCCAAGTGCATCTAAATATCCTGCAATTGCCTTGGCCCCCTTACCTGTGGATGATGCCGGAGCAGCTCCACTCGAAACGGCACTCATGTAGTCGCTGATTGCCTCAGAGCACTTCGTTGTATCCGTCTGAACAGCATCGCACGCTACGTGGATCGAATCCAAATAGGAGCCAATTCCAGCACCACCTGTCCGACTCGGATTCGTTGTGACAGTATTAAGATAGCTCGTGATGCCTCCGCCACCTCCACGTGGGGTAGAATTGGATCGCACAGTTGACAAGTATGATGCAATGCCTGCCCCTCCAGAATGTGATGTCGTGACTGGTAGCGATTGAAGGTATGATGCGATACCGCTTCCTGACGTAGGTTTGGACACAGCGCCGGATGAGACATTGCTCAAGTAGGTTTTCATGGCAGGAGCCTTCGGGGCTACTGCTGCACCCGAAGTTAAGGCGTCAAGGTAAGACTAAATGAATTGAAACATAGTGAACGTTGAGATATGCGAACAAAAAAGTGAAGATTTGACCAATCGAAACCGTAGTGAGTTTACTCACCTTCACTGCAGGTGCAGACTTGGTATTACTGGGGGCTGATGCGCCATTCACAAGATGTGCACCATTTAAATAGCTCGTAATACCCCCTCCACCGGTACGACTTGGACTAGTAGCGACGGTGGAGAGGTAGCTCGGGATACCCGCACCACCGGAATGACTACTCGCTCCTGCGAGGTTGTCCAAATAACTTCCAATGGCATTGGCCCCCTCGCTCGCCGACGAAGGTGACGCGGCACCGTTCGACAGAGCACCCATGTAATTAGTAATTGCCTCGGCACACTTCGTCGTTGGCTGATTCGTATCACATGCCTTGTGGATGGAATCGAGGTAGTTCCCAATCCCTGCCCCACCAGTCCGGGAGGGAGCTGTGGCTACACTGTCGAGGTAGTTGGCAATTCCCTTCTTAGGTTTAGTCATGGTCGTTCCACCAAGATTGTCAAGATACCCCAGGAGAGATGTCTTGCTGCTTATCATTCGAGCGGCACAAACATTGCTATTTGATGATGATGGTGGTTGGACAAAGGCATTGGCTCCCAAAGAGGAGCAGCCAGCGAATGCGATGGCGAAGGAGGCGTATAACTTCATCGTTGCCTCGCTCTTCGATCGATATGGCCTTGGGGGCGTCGATCTCCAGGGAATGTTGTGGTTGATGGGTCGGGTTGACAACCCCACAAAAAAAGACGATGACGATCCTTCAACATTATTCATTATTCATTCCAAAAGAGCCCAAACATACTCAATAACGTTCCACCCAACCGTCCATGGTATTATCTCCTTCGTTGTGATACGGAATTTCAACCTTGACAACCATGTCCAAAGTTTTCTCTGACGTTGAGTGGAAGGTAGAAGTTGATGCCGAACAGCGTATCAAGCGTAAGGCTGCGACCCAAAGAAGTAGTGATGCAACGACGGGCAAGAGGGACAGGAGGAGTGGTGATGACAGTGCAACACGACGAAAAGAAGTCGGAGATGATAAGAATAAGAAACGTACGCGATCGACCAAAATTACCATCAAAAGAATTCGTGAACAACGTCGTATCCAGGCGAGAAAAGTTGAGGCGGAGAAGGCACAGCAAAAGTCAATACAGAATAAATTATTATTGACCAATCATCCGGGCAATGTCGTAGCACCAGCAATATCCAACGCCACCACACCGGATGACTTTTTCTGGGAGATTGAGGATGTAATAGGTCGACGTATACATCGTGGACGAGTGGAATATTTAATCAGATGGAAGGGGTGTACAGAAAATGATAATACATGGGAACCTCATACCAATCTTTGTGATACTGCCATGGAAAAAGCAGTCGAGTTCACCAAACAACAGAAGCTACTGGAAAGGCAACGTGAAGAAGATGAAAAGAAACTTTTTGGTCCACCGCTCGACAAAGAGTTAAGCTACGACAACAGCAAATATTATGATAAGAAATTAGTGGTAGATGATGTCTTGATGGATAGTGTGAACGAAGAAGGTGGTGGCTTGATGATACAGGGAGTTAATGACGGGATTGGTATCATTGCTGTTGATGATCATATTTGGAAATGGTCGGATGCTGACCAAGTCACATTCCGTGAGGTAGAACGTATCAATGTTAATGATCCTAATGCATCAACAGCTGTGACACAAGCTCGAATCAATGGCACTCCTCTTGTCCTTGTGGGGCATGTTGGCTGGGCAAACTTCGCGAAGCGTTGGCTTGTGGAAAAGAAAGTAGAAGACACAATGGATACTGCAGTGTTTACCAATGCTTCTGATTCAGGAAAATCAATTAGAAATGTTTGCCGATTTGATGATTTATTAGACCTATCAAAAGGATACGAGCTTGATGTAAATAAGATGATTAACGACATTGGAGAGGAGGACGTGCCTGTCATTAAGCGGAATTATAACGAGGAAAAACCAATTCATGGCAGGATCGCAGCCAAAACATTTCTCATGAATTGTTGGCCACCATCAAATGAGTCTGAGATTATTCAGCACGACAGAGCAATAAACAAGAGTCAGAAAAATACATCCAGTCTTTACCTTCATCAATGGCAGTTTCCACTATCAGACACAGCCGGCCGTAAGCTTTGTCACCACAACAATCCACTTCCGAAGGGAGTCATGGGCGAAGACCTATTAAGGTATTGGCTTGACCTGCCCCAGTGTCAGAAGGATTCACCTCTCCAGTATATTTTTATGGGACGGGAGGACACCCTATCAAAGTTACACAAAGACCCGGGGGGTCTAGAAATCTCCATTGCTCCAATTGTTGGCGAGAAAGAGTGTGTCTTGGTCCATCGTGATGATGGGTCTAATTGCTTGTATAATCTTACTGCATCGCTCGAGGATATTGACCTGCACAAAAATCCTCTTTTATTCCAGGCACGGATTTGGCAGACTGTGATTAGACCAGGAGAGATTCTGCTCATGCCGAACGGCACTTATCATCAGGTAAGATTCATTTTGATATATTGATTTGTCAGCCTGATTTTCAACTCTTTTTGTTTGTTTCTCACAAGTTGTAACTTGTGGTGGGTGATGATCTCAGTGTCGTAACGTAACACCTTGCCTCAGCTATTCAAGATTTCATCTTGATACTGTCAACTTACTTCCATTTGTTCAGTCTTCGGTGAATGGAGACGCTCCTGAGATAAATCATGAAGAAATAATATGGAACATGACAACTGAACTCATCGACCGAGTAGATAAGGCATTTGACAGAGTCCAGGCAAGAGTAAAGGCAGGGCTGGATGAAGGGGATCTCATCAACGACGATGTTATAAATTCGGTAAACATTTTGCGGACCTTACGGCAATATGTGAGAGAACTTGCAAGACGAGAGGAAATTTGTCATATTGTAAAGGGCGTCGAGAAATCTTCTGATGAGCATGACTTTGGAACACTTGTGGATGATGTCGACATGGTGAGCCACTCATGCTTTTCATTATCCGTGATAATAACCCACTCACCACTATTTCTGTCATGAAGTGCCTGCATGAGTTCCGTTATCGACAATCAAAAATCATCCCTCCGTTCAAGCCACGAAGGGGGAAAGCCTTAACAAACATCGTCCCACAGAATCGCAAGAATGTTATCACTCGTGATATAAGCAAGTTGCGCATTGGCAGCAAGCCCATCGTGGCCTTTAATACTTCACTTGAAAATAATTACACATCAATTCACACCGATATAGCAAAGCACTTTCCACGTGCCTCACAAGATAACATTGGAGAATCGTTGATTAGACAGCTTGTTCCTGGTGACAAAGTCTCCGTGAAACTTGTGCAGAAGCACGTCAAGGCAGAGATCCTTGAAATCATACCGCAAATGAATGCAGCGTATTTAAGTTTTGAAGACTTCCCGTCCGTTTATGATGAATATCAGCCTTGTGACTTACTCAGGCTTCCATCTAGGGAGGAAATTCCTGTGGGAGATATCAAACCTGGGCTTCTTGTGCTCGACTTTAGCAGCAGCAATGAGTACAGAGCCAGAATTCAATCAACTCAACATGGTACAATGGCTAGAGTGAAGATGACTGTCAGTGAGCATCAAATGGTTAGATTGATTTCCCCAGATATGATTTTGGGGCGATATATCCCACCTGTTAGGAGGTCCAAGAAGAAATATGAAAAGGCAGTATTTGACACAGAAGTCTGTGACGAAGTGGCACCACCTCTTGAAGTCTTAGTTGACCAGGTAGTTCAAACGTTTGGGCGTGGTGCAGCAATAGTAACAGGGATACACACGGAGAAGTCATCCATAACTCATGTTGACTTACGTTACCTCATAGGTAAACAAACAACTGAATGCATGGTCCCTATAAAGAATATATGGCTTGCCCCTGAATTGAATGCTGATTCTGGGAATGCAAATTGCCCGGTCGCACTCATTGACCTCAGTCAGTCATCTGACGTTGATGAATCTGTGGGTGGTGGTTCTAATTTCTCTGATAACAACAATGCCCATGAAAACATGAAAACTGATCTCACTTCACAGTCATCTGATGTTGACAAATCTGGGGGCGATGGCTCTAATTTCTCTGATAATGAAAACGATGCCCATGAAAACATGAAAACTGATCTCACTTCACAGTCATCTGATGTTGACAAATCTGGGGGCGATGGCTCTAATTTCTCTGATAATGAAAACGATGCCCATGAAAACACGAAAACTGATCTCACTTCACAGTCATCTGATGTTGACAAATCTGGGGGCGATGAATCTAATTTCTCTGATGATAATAAAAACGATGCCCAAGATAACATTAGCTGAAAAAATATCAATCACAAACAGCCTCCCAACCTTATCGAATATTTAAGTAATCTTCCCATATGTTAACAAATTGTGGTGCCAATCCCCAGTTGCAGCTGTTGAGGCGGGAGAATGAAAATCATCACATACGTTCTGAAGTTGAATTCGCCCTAAATTAAATTACTTTATCATACATTTCTGAAATATTGAAATGATTATGTAACACACCAACCAGCAAAGCTTTTCCGTTAGATTCCGCCTTGTGGAGAGAAAAATTAGTACTTGTCACTGTTGTGTCATAGTTGTTGCCATACCCATAATAATCAGCAGAATCTAATGCAACCATGCAACTTTCTCGGACCACATCATCCTCATCATTAAGAAACTGTCTTAGGATTGACTCACAGTCCCCCCATCGTTCTTCGATTGCTCCCAGGGCTTCTGCGCTCTCGTGTCTAACCATACGATGCTCATTCTTTCGTTTGAGACTGATTTCTAAGTATTCAACCGATACTGGATGTTGTAGCTGCCCAAGGACATATGCCACTTCATGTCTTAGCAAGGCACTCGAAGTATCATTCACTAATGTACTGCCAAGTTCTTTCACGGCATCAAGGCCGCCACGATTACGCAAGGAAAACATAGCACGGAATCGTTCAAACATGGGAGCACATTCATCTCTCAAGATGTTGCCAATCTCCATTGACGAAAGAGATACATGCTTTGGGTGTGGTGGTGCTGGATCAACTGAAGAGTATGGACTTAGCATACAAGCACATGCAATGGGTGCATCATCATCTCCTTCTTCCCTACCATTTAATTTCCATGCCAAAAAATCCATAGCTAAACGACAAGTCTGACCAACTTCGATAGATGTATCATCATTGGCACACTTTTCCAATGATGGTATGGCAAGCGATGAGCCAATTGCGCCTAATGCCTCTGCACACTCATGACGGACCATTGTATCATCTTTATCGTTAAGGAGTGTGCATTCTAACATGGATATTGCACGCACGTCACGTAGCTGTCCCAGGACATAGGCAAATTCATGACGCAATAGAGCACCATGACGAGTATCGGCCAAACTTGATGTAAGAACACTTATAACGATTTTGGAAACATCATTACTATCATCGCCTTCGTCATAGTCACATGCAATCTCCTCCGCAACAACAGCAGTGGAGTCCATCTTCGTTGTGTAATCGTCATAATGTTGACGCAGAAAATAGGTTGCCCTCATACGCATCCCCACGGGCAGGTGGGGGTCTGCCAAGGTCAAACACAGTGTGGTTAGGGGAGGGACTTCCCACATGATGAAAGAGGCCAGCGCCGACGATGAGAGCGGCGACGATGAGACGGACAGACTGTGCGCTCCGAAGACAAAGAAGACAAAAGACAATCAACAAATAATAACTCTTAGGAATGATAATCATGACAACGTTTATGCAGCTACTACTGCTTGTCCTCCTGCTAGGGTTGTCCGTTGTTGAATCATTTCAGCAACCCGTGATCTTTCGTACATACTCTCGTCGCATCATCCTCAAGGCCATCGATTGGAATGGCGAGGTTGTTGCAGAAGCAGAAGATGGGCGTATTAAGGGATGTGAAATCACACCGATTAGCGAGACTGAATTTACTATTAAAATCGATGGTAATGAGGCTGACCTTGGTAAATTTGGCGCTGCTGTGTATAAAAAGATAACTGCCGATGCCAAAAAACAGTCGTTTCAGGGCTTCAAAATTGGAACGATACCGCCACATCTACTACCAGCATACAAATCCTTTGCCATGGATGAAGTAGCGCGTGAGGCTACGTTAGAAGCGATGCAACAAAATAATATCCGTCCATTCGATAGTGCTAGACAAGAAATGATGATTGAGCAGATCTCGATACCATCGAAACCGACTAAAGGAAAAAAGAAGAAGGATACGAAGAAAACTGATTCGCAAGAAGTGGATGAATTGATAATTGCATGGGAGACATATAGCACAATGAAGGACGCTCTGACGGCAGGATGGGAGGTAGGTTTATTGATTTGACTTTTATTTCACATCACCACTCTTTCTTCGTTTACCTCTACCTCATTCTCACCCATTGTTTGCCTCATTCTCACCCATTGTTAAGCCTGGACAAAGCTTCAGCTTCCTTGCAAAGAACTGCAAAGGTCAAAAAGTCGAGCCTGTGTCAACGGAGAAAAAGGTTCTTCCAAATCCGCTCTCTGTGAATAATTTAGGCTAAAGTAAAAGTGCATGTGATCACACCATAGATAGATGAATAGCAAAATCAGACTCTTATAGCATCTCCAAAACAGTCGTTTATCCCAGTCAACAACGACACAAAATCATAGCCTGCAGACGTACGAACTGCTTTGAGTGACGTATCGGACCCAACGGTACGGCGCATATCCAGGCATGTTCTCAGCTATCCTCAGATATCGGACTTGCAAATTTGACACATTGTACATGGGGATCTCGAAATTCATGTTGATTGGTCCAATCTCTCTCCTGATTTGTGATGTGCAAGGGCCACTTAGCTTAACCTTCGCACGCATTGTCTGCTCGGTACATCCTGGAAACTTTTTAAGTGTCCAAACAAGTTTCTTCTCATGAGCCACATATTCAGCACTAACACCATTCGCACCGGGGGAGCTAACCACAGTGCATGTTGCCACCGTCGTAGATTGCGGCAGGGGGACCTCTATCGTAACATTGGCGCCAAAGTGATTATCTGGTATTTCTGCTCGCACATGCACTGAGATTTCTAATTTGTTCGGCTCGGTCTCCTCAATTGATGGGAAGATTCGGAATGGTGTTTTGAACTCCCCCGTCATTCGATAATTGAGCACGATAAATTCTCCATCGGGTGGGTAGAAAGACAGAGTCCGTCCATGTTCCCACTCGGATAGATTCACACAGTCATTAAAGTTAATATCATCCACAGTCACTGATCCGTGCGTTGTGTTAGCAGTCCGACCAATTTGTAGGTCCTCATTTAATGCCAGTCGAAGTTGAGGACTACCAGCCAGGTAGCTCTTCATTTGAATACACCCATCAATGGTACTGTTAAGGACATAACCATTGTTTGAAAACATAACACTCAGTCGTTCTAATATGTCGACGAAAATTTCATTCTTCTGATTGGCACTTAGACTAGTCTTTTTACCATCAGCATCCACGGACCCGATAACAGGTTTATGCACGGCAGTGGCACTGGCAGTCTTTGGATTGATCATTTTACCCGTATCCGCCACGGTGGTCACAACGATAGGTTCGTTGTAAACGAAGGCTTTAAGATTTTCTGTCTGTGTTACCTGTGGGTAGCCGTAGTCAAGGATCTCATCGAGTAGCTCATAAAGAAGGATGAAGTTTTTGCGTATCGACTCCTCTGACAATGTGCCACAATAGTCCTTGAATACCTTTGCTATCTTCGAAAGGAGCTATTGGGGGAAATAAGCATGTGTCCTATATATTAGCGCATAATGTAGGTACAAATAACGAGCCAATTTATATTGCACAAAGTAAATTCTCACCTCAATGACAGCCACGGGACTAACATTCTTCTCCGTGGCACAACCAAAGATCAACCCATTTCGCTTGACATGCATGTAGCTATACCCATCTGGCATAACAAAGACGGGTGGGGCATCCCCAAACCGCTTTACCGACTCCTTTGACGTTTCGTTATGTCCGCCCTCCCCCTCATCAGGCGGTCGATTATTATTTACCTTGCCACTTCCCAACCCCAACGTCGTATCCATGCCAGGTGTATCAGGTGCAACGCCATCCCAAAACTTCACCTTACGAAAGAATGCCTCGGTATGTGACCGTTCATGTGCAACGACACCTGACTTTGAGCGATAGGTTTTAGCAATGACGGTATCACCGCGGGGGGATAGGACGAAGAAATTGGTGATCATGCTGGTCCCACTCAGACGACGACGATGAGTGTGCAGGGTGAATGCCGATGCCGTGATGATGAGAAGATTGTGGGGATGAATGGGACATCCGTTCCGTGGGGTCTCAAAGTATGTATCGTAATACGTACCACCCAGCCTCCTCCTCTCCCTCATAGAACAATCAATACATCCTGCCTCATCCACCTTTCCTGCGGTGGCAGGTATTGCTCAGTAAGTGCCGTAGCAACATCATTATATGGGCTCTTAGATTCGTTCTTTGTAAGTTTTGATGGCGGTAGGGTTTACTGTCCTCATTGCAATTCACAAGCGCATCGCTCACGTGCGCATTTTCTCTTCCGTGATTCAAAACAACGACAGTAAGTCCACTTATCGCACTCGTTCCGTACTAACACCTAGCTACTTCTAGACGATAATCACAATGGACGATAATGCAGGAGAGGCGGCTGAGAAAGAGGAGCGACGAAAGAAACACCGTAAGCGTATGAACAAGATACTCGTTCGAGCATGGAACTTGCCCGATGCCGGTCCATTCCAGGAGTCGGCGCAACCATCCAAGAATCAAGTCCGAGACCTTACAGAGGTGGGTAAGAATATGGATAAGGGTATTTATGAGCATGGACGTAGTGGTTGGGAAATTTTTGCTAAAGATATGGGACTTGTATACAACTGGCATATCCTCAGGTGAGTTAGATGTGATGGAGAGAACAGTCATTCATTGATATCCTGGACAATCTTTCGATTGGAATGGGTCAAGGTTGACCCAAGTATTCATTGCAATAATTGTTAAGTGGGGAACCGATGAAGTCGATATTTTCCAATCGTACACGTGTTTTTTTAGTCGGAATTCATGAGCTGGTGACGATTATGCACCGAATTTTTGAAGGGGGTGTCAATCCCGCGGCTACGATCAAAACAGAACATCATCTCATGATGTCTATTCGTTATCAATTGTTTTGTATAATTTTCAGGGAGGGGAAACATCAATCTATTGCAATGAAACATCGTGATGAAGTTGTTGGTTATTTCGCTAAGATCGACCCCGGCCTCGGAGACTTGGTCGTCAAGTCTACACCCAAGGAGACTGCAGATGGGTCGTCTAAAACGAATGTATCGTCGTCCACAAAGCGGAAAATTGATGAGCCAACCGACGCATCCCCCAAGAAGAAAGTTAAGGGAACCAACGGGTCTATGACATTGAGTCAGCGAGAAAAGAGAGCCATGGAATTACTCGCTTCATATCTGCAGGACCGCGGAGGTATGTTACCAGTGTCATTGGTCGCGTCATTGCTGCCATTCTGATCATTATGTTACATTGAAAGAACTTTCCTCAATCTGGTCATTGTATTTCTCGTTATTATATTTTAGGCGAGAGAAGGCAAAGTGAACTCTTCACGTGCAAGGTCGTCCAGAGACCCGGTGGACGCTACGAATCCGTTTTCTTTTCGGCTGGGAACAAGCGACTCAAATCCATGGCTGACGTTGCTCGATTTCTTAATTTAGCAAATGCTCCCGAAGGAGGCAACAAATCCTCAAAGGGCTCGAAAAAAGTCACTGATAGACGAAAACTAAAACGTGAACTTGACAAGCTAATGAAGTCAAATGAGAAAGCTTTAAAAGCGCTTGACGATCATAAGAGCACAAAACTCACCGATGATTTGCTTTCAAATGACGTCGTTGCCGAAGATGATGGATCAAGGCTTTCACATGCACACAAGGCAGGTACAATAACTCCCCATCCTGACATTCAAGCTTTCCCAGGCATCCCAACGCATTGCATTCCTGATCTGCTGATGGTTTGGGACTTTTTATGCACATTTGGCCGCACACTGAGTTTAGAACCAATCAATTTAGATGATTTTGCATCTGCACTATCGTTCCGGCCAGTCGCTTCCCAGAACGATGACGATCAACAGCAGGCTCCAATTCAATCAAATATTCCCGTTTACTTGTCCGAGTGCCACATAGCGCTACTTCGGTTGCTCGTCAAAGATCCATCAAGCGATTTGTGGTGGTGGAGTATTCTAGAAACTCCAGAGACGGTTGAACAAGAGGATGAGTATATCGGTATAAGGTATAAGAAACGCCGAACTTTAGCCGCTGTTGTTAAGATTGATATGGAAGCATTGCTCTCAGTTGATGAAGATGTATCAGTGACGAGAAAATGGCTTCAGGTATTAGAGGATGTTAGAACACGTAAACCTGATGCTTGTGGTGCCATCAAGAACGCAGTAAAGAGTGCAATTGCTGTGACAACTAATCAGCACGTGAAAGTTTATCTCAAGAAGGCAATGCGATCATGGAAAAACAAGTCCGCGGGTTTAGTTAGACGTGCAGTTTTCTGGCTGGTTGATAGAACTAGAGAGGCAAGGCCTGACTTGTGGGGAAGAAACGTAAGTCACGATGAGATTGTAGAGCAGAAGAAACTTATCGCATCGGAAGCAGCTCTTGAAATGGAGGACATTGTGGAAGGTGCAGACGTTGTTGGCATTGGTGACATGAACCTTGAAGGCGACTCGCATGATGAGTCAGACTCGGACGAGGAAGTGGATTCAGACAACGAAGAAGAATATGCAGATCAGACAGATGCTCTTATCTCACCGAGCAAAAACCAGGGTACCATCTCGTCCCAGAACGACGAGATTACAACAGTCAGTTCTTTCGTGCCTGTGCGTCCATTTCCAAGTGTGGTAGATCTGCTGCTACCCCCAGGGAAGCCTTCGTTGCAATCGGACTTGATCCAAGCATTGACTTGGCCAGCAGTTACTGGTGCAACTAGCTGTAGAATTTTTCAATGGTACAAACGGAGGCGAAATGAAGTTGATGATAGTATTCGTGACTTTAGGCAATTACAGCCTATGTCTGTTGCCGAACGCCGGAGAAGAGAAATGACCGCTTCCTTGAGGATATTATCAGAGTGCGGAGATACAATGGACGACCACGCAAGACATGTCGAGTGTGCCATTAATCATCTATGTGATGGGAACGACTATCTCGACTTAAACGCTACGCAACGGCTTTGTCTTCTTCGCATCCTCATCGAAGCTGCATATGATACACAGCACGTGCATTCCAGTATTGAGGACAATTTTCAAGCTAGAATTAACGCGGAGAAATCGTTGAATGCAGAGGAGTCAAGAGCAAAGAAAGCAGCACGTCAAGAACTTGCAGCGATTGAGACTGCTGCGAGAGAGCGTCTATCGAATGAAGCAAGAGAAGCATTCATCGACAAAAAGCGGCAGGAATTGATCGAAGATATCAAAGACAGTCAAGAGTACTCACTCGAGTTTATTGAAAGTCTCAACGATGACGACATAATTGATTTAGATGATGACACCAAGGCTGAGTATGAGGCTCTTCCGTCAGCAGAGAGCTTCAATAAAAGTGAAGTTAATGCTGTTGTCAAAATGATTCAAGAAGAAACAGCTTTTGGAGCCGAGAAACTTAATGTTCTTACGTTGAATGAACTCAAGAAGAGAGACGAAGACTATTTGAAGTCGCTTCAAGATGAGATGGAGTCGATTGGACAGCCGAACTCGAGAGAAGCTTCAGCCAAAGTTGACCGTATCCGTCAAAAAATTGTCAAGTTTACAGACCAAATGCAAACACTTACAGAAGACCGAAACTCGGCGATTGAGGTTCTCAACGATGCAATAGCAGATGGTACCATTAGAGCCCTAAGAAATGCTATCAAGGAGGCAAAGCTTGCAAATCTTTGCGGTGAAAACCAGAAGGACGGTGGAGTTTGGGTATTGGACTTGATACGCGACGCATCATTAGAGCTGAAAATTGCAGAGTCTCGCAAGCGTGTCAACGACGCTCAAAAAGACTTGATCGCAAAGCGAGACAAATGCTTTCTCCGCACGGAACCATTGGGAAGAGATCGTTATAATTCAAGCTTTTTTCACTTTGACTATGACAAAGACGGCAGGATATGGTTGGAAAGGCAGTATATCATTCATAACGAGGCTAGTGCCCCCAGTAATGATGCTGAATTGTTTCTCGGCACACAATCAATATCTGTTGGTGCACCAGATACATACGATGATTTTGTCAATTGCGATGATCCCGATCAGTCATGTGTAAAGTCATTTCTCACTTTCACTCGGCAAGAGTATCATCACACTGGAGAGCTTGCCACTCTAGCTCAGCATCACTGGTCTGGCTATTCGACCGACCGATCATTGCGCGTACTAGTGAAGAATCTAGATGGGAGAATCCCCAACGAAAAGGCCTTGAAAGAAGGATTACAGGAGACCTTGGAGACTTTAGCATTGGCCTCAGCTGATGCTGGCGGCGAAGAACATAATTCGAATGCTGTGTTACAAGAAGATGCTGGGACAGATGTTGCAGTCTCTTCCGTCAGGACTGACTTCCTCCCAACAGGCGACGATCATGCATTTTCTCAGGAGATGCTTGCTGCATCCAAAATTGATGCCGAAATTCTGCACGGCATATCATCTGCCATCGGAAAACGTGTCCGGCTTCGAAGAGTTCCTGACCCCGATAGAGCTCCCGACGATGTCGAATATAGCATGGGGACCATCACGGGATGGCTCGATATTAAAAGCACTTTGAATGGGGAGACTTCTGAACCCAAACAGAGTCCTCCTAGGTGGAGTATTGCGCTTGATGATGGCGGTGAGCTGCATCTCTTAGGTGGTGAACTAATTGAGGGGATGGTGCGTGCCATTAAATGGTCGACCGAGTATCCGGGGTACTTCGAGCACGACGCCCCATTTTTATTCTACCGGAACAATCTCGGTAGATTTTGTGGCAGGGCAGTGGAAGCACCCTCATCTTTAACCCCGCAGGCACTTGCAAAGCAAATGATCAAGAAGGAACAAGAACTGTACATGCCCTTGAAAAATAGAACATACGACAACAACTGGGGTGGAAAGGCTGGCGCTAGGCAGGTGTGGGTCTCATCCCTAAAAGAGAACGGTCACACCTTCAATGCTGTTCGTGATGGTTTGCTAACGTTGGAAAATGCTATATTCGACTTGACAGGTGGATTTGGTACGTTTGAAGAAAAGAAGGAAGAGAATGAAACTGCAATGCTAACGAATGCTGACAAATTGTCGGGAAAAGACTTGCTCTATGACAATGTCAGCCGATTCGACATTGAGCTTGAGTCACTAGGAGGTCAAGACGGGAAAGGACTATGGAATAGTCCTGATGCAAGAGAGGTATTCAAAGAAATTATCAGAATAAGCAAAACCGTTAGCATCTTGGCACTCGGCTTGGAATTGATTTGCAGAAATTCAAATGCCTACATTGACAGAACCAAATCATCTGTGGTCGTCCAAAGCGCGGTTTTGGACAACTCATCTTTTGCTACCGTGGGCAGGCGACGAGCTGCAATGCAGCCTGGTGGCTATGCATCTTTCTTTACGTAGGAGTTGATATTGTCGCATCTCATAGTCTTCGTTGAAATAAGATAATTACATTTACGCTAATCCGGTTACCATTGTTCGCCGACATTGACTGTTCCCTTCTTTCTGCCTCGGCCGCCTCTTACACCCGAAGTGAACCTTGCTGGGTCGAATGGCTTTAAATTAATACATCGTGATTCGCCCTCCAACACCAGCTCTGCAATCGCCATTCCACACGCTGGTGCCCATGCTATACCCCAGCAATTGTGACCCGCATTGATATATGCGCCATTCCATCCAGCTATCTTTCCCATGTATGGTTTTGCATCTGGTGGACACGGTCTCATACACGCCTGTGCATGAGAGAGTTCTCCTTGTGTTGCATAGCTGTTAGACATCATCGTAAATGCCGATGAGGCAGCCTCAACACGGTCCGTCTTCGCTGGACATTCATCCAGAAAAGCCGAAGATTGCAACTCAGCAGTACTAATATAGTCGCTACCTCCAATTCCACAGATGTATATTGTTCCATCGGGTCGAGGATACACCTCCAAATGAGTACCGAATCTATTATCCTCACCGCAAAACAATGCCGTTGCGTCAACAATAGTTGCCTTCCCACTGTCGTCAAGAGGTGGCTTCCATACGATACTTGTGCTCTTAATTCCCTCCATTGGCAGCTGTACGGCACCGTCAAACCATTCCTCAGCCTGGCATGCCCACGGTCCTGAACTCACAATGACATCGTCTGCTGGCATTATGAGCCCTTCGTCCTGTTGTCCGTCCTTTAGATATCTCACGCCGGTCACAACCTTCATTCCATTATCATCTTCTCTACTCTCAATGCCTATGCACTTGCCGATTACTATCTTGACACCCGGCTCCCTTCCAGACCCATTAACATATTCTAACATTTTTTCAACGACTTCCTTTGGAGTTACCTGAGCAGTATCATCACCCATACCCATTGAACTTAACCTACCAACGCTACCGTCCAACCAACTTGGGATTATTGATGCAAGCTTTGGATTCTTCTGTTTGTTATCTTGCTTCGCGTCAGTGGTCGGACCGGGAGCGACGCTTATTACAGGTAATTTCCTATAGCTCACGATGCCCAATTCTTTGCTTAATTTTTCGTACATGTCAAATGCTAATTCGTGAAGCGTTTGCGTCGGTGTCCCGTCTCCCCATCCTCTGGCCATGAACCCACCTCCTTTCCCACTCGCCGCGGACGCTAGACTTTTAGCCTCGAGCAATGTTATAGTCGATCCAGGAGGCAGGGCGTCGGACTCGTGAAAGTGGAACGCACACGATGCTCCTTGAATACCACCACCCACAACAATTATGTTCCGTCCCTTTGACGAATCTTCATTATTGCTGCTACCATTCATTTTTGTGGTAATCACGCGACAACAACGATGAGGAGACGGAGCTAAGTATGCCGAGCAGCCAGTGGTGAAGAAGAGGATAGCAAACCAAAGGATGATTGGGATCATTGCTCTCGGCGACACAAACAGAGACATGTGAATGTAGTAGGATATGTAGGTACATTCGTATCGTACCCTAACAGGCACTCATCCTATGTCGTCGTGGACGTCGTCCTCCTAGCTGGGAGTCACATAAACTCAAATTAGACACACTCCATTCATAGCAACAACTCGCCGCGACAATGACCGTACGAGATGGGCCTCCCCCACCGGCCGTCAGCGCTGTTGCATTTGATCCCACCGGAACCGTGTCTGTCGCCGTTTTCCCTCCGCCATTCTCCTCGAAAACGACGACGAGTGCCGACCTCAACGTCCTTGTAAGTCATGACGGTACCGGCTGTGGGCCACAAGAGACAGAGTGCCTACTGCGATGTATTGATTCACATCGGCGATCATCATCGTCGCGGCGGACGTCTCCGGCATTGGCTGCGACCATGTCGATGGATTACCGCGCTGCCGTACGCGACTGTATCGCATCGGTCGAGCGTCGACGAGAAGGGGAGGAGATGGATGGCATGAACGATGATACCAACGATGACGGGGGGAGGAAGGACGATTTGGTATCACTTAGGCTAACACATGCCGTTATACATCTTGCGGAAATATTTCTCCTACCATCGTCCGAATTTCGAGGCACTACTCGGCGGCTTGACGGTCCTCCCGGCTCACTAACAGCCGATGTTGTTCGTTACCTACGTCTACATCACGCTGATAATTATGGGGATATGCTGTATTCATCTTCAACCACGTATTTCGACGCCCCGTGGGTTCAATCAATGCTCAAAGATGATCAGCCGGAATATTATAAAATGACACAATCAGACGACATTCCATCATTGGCAGTAGGGCCCTATGAGTACCCCTACTGGAATCTCCTGCTACATATGGTTGTCCGGGGTGAGCTTTCTATTGCATGGACTTTATTGTCACATCATTCCGCAGTTAAAATGATGTCCGATGGGGAAGAGGGTGGTGGATTGCACGAGATTTCTCCCGAGGCCGAGGGCTTTGGGGCACTCCGTGCGATATTGTTATCGGCACCAATACCTGGAGGTAGAGGAGAGATGAATGATGATGATGTGGATGTGGAGGCTCCCCTCATCGATGGTGTTCCCCCAGGTGCCGATTTGCTTTGGGAATCTAATCCTCGCCGTCTACGGACAGTCGACTACTCAACCACGGCGTCTCAATCAATCCTATTCCCTGAGTTCTATCAACCTCAGGCAGCCATGAATGCATTTACGAATTGGCAGGATAATATTCGAATTGTTGCCTTCCCTAGTGGAGGAGGGGTCATGTCGGCTTTATTTCGACGATTCCCAGCTTTGCAGCAACTAGTATCTATTCTTGTCGGGATGGTTCCTTCCTCAATCGTCGCGGCTAGGGAATGGAGTGATATTCTTCTCATGGAATTGCTGTATTCTCGACCGAATATTATGCCAGAGGATATTGCTGCTCGTGCAAAAGTGGCAATGTCCAGCATTGGTGTGGGTGGACGTGGCAATGCAAACATACTGGAGGAAATCGTCCTCTCGATAATGAACGGGAATGCCGGAAAAGTGGTCGAAGCGATGTTTACTATGTGTGGTGGTTCGAGCGGCGCGGCCTTGCCTGCCACTCTTACCTCACTCCTATGCAATCTTTTGGTTGATACTGGGTGCATCACTTCACAGCAGGATGAATCGTTTAATATTCAAACGGATCTTCTTGTTCTAGCAGCCGAGGCGATTTCGTCGTCTTTTTCTGTCCAAGGTCAAGCCAATGTTGGCGTAAGGACAGCAGTAGTCCTTCTATTACCGTACTCGCTGCCGAAGCGTGGCGCTGATGGAGATGTCGTCTACGAACCCCGAATCGCGCATATGATTGCACAGCTGCTATCGCATCGATTGCCCGCCACAGACGCCGAGACTCGTGATTTACTTCAGCTATGCGAAGAAGTTGTACGTCTTGGGTCTATTCCCATCGCCGACGCTTGTGAGTCGCTGGCATATAGCCGTGCATTGCATTACAGGTCGAATAGCAATATTTCACGTGAGGTATACTGGCTCTTACGAGGAATGGAAATTCAATCATCTTGGCTACCATCGGATCGTCAGAGAAAACTCGGGTTTGCGTGTCGTCGTCATTTCGATTCCCTATGCGAACGATCGACGGATTCATTAGTTTCCATGCTTTCAATTTCGGCCGTTGCCAACTTAACCAGTGCAGGTTTGTCGGATATACAGGAGGTTGAGTTGACGAAAGCTCTTAAGTCAGCAGGAGATGTTATGGATGGAATTTTGCAAGTTGATAACATGGCGCTAGTTCTCAAAGGTCACATGGAGTCAAACTTACTAAAGTATGCAATTGATATAGCAGATGCAAAGGGAGATACCAGTCAAGTAGCCACCGACATTGTGAACTGCTTGGAGGAGCGTTGCCTATCGGATGAATATGGCGGAGTAGTGGCTACATTGGCTGATCCAAGTTCTTATTCGGATTTCCTTCTAATTGCATTTGCCCTCCTTACAAAGGAAGATGAGCATTCGAAAGGACTTCCAATGGATCGTGCTAAGTGTGCGTTCACCCTACATGGGATGCATATTCTTCTGGCAAGGCTGACGCAGGTTATGGCATGGGAGGGGATTAGTTGCGCTTCCGGTGAATCAAAGCGGCCATCGGATGCAAGGAACAAGTATTTTGAAGCGATGCGACTTGTCTTCTGTAAGAGTCTCATGCGAGTTATATCAGACCAACCGAGTGTCAAAAAATCGGGCTCAAAAATGAGAGCAAGCCTTGAGGAAGAAGTTGAATTCATGCTTAGTCCATGCATCTAGAGATTGTGCACTTAATACCATACATGAAATATTAACAATGTTTTTATTGTATTTGAGCCTGATGATGTATACACACAAACAAGTATGACTACTTCAACAAACAAGAAAGTCTCTCGATTTCCGTCTTCGACTTCATCGTAAAAGTTGCGTCTACGCTCGCCCACTCTCTTAGCGCATTTATTGCACCCTCAAGATCACCATTCTCCTCATGAGCATTCGCCAGTACACGCCAAACTTTTCCTACCGTCGGGGCTATTTCTGCTGCCGACTTCGCATCTTCTATTGCACCGTCGACATTGTGAGAAAGTCTGGAATCAGCACGCAGATAGAGAGCATGAGCATGAACAAACGAATTTTCCAGTATAGGATCTCCCTCAGCTAAAGAGATAACCGAACTGAGTATCGACTCTTTCTTAGTAACAGAGTTAGAGCGTTCTGCTTCTACAATAGATGTCGCAGCCACCAAAAAGTTGATTGGATATTCTTGACTCGTTGCAACGTCTAGTACGGCGCTTGCAGTAGTTGGATCATCCACACTAAAATACAACTTTTCTTTCCAATTACTATCAATTACAAACACGTTTGGTCCTTTACCACATTGTGATAAACACCCCGACGATTCCAATGTTACACAAGAAGATTTGCCCATGACATCACGGAATGTGTTAAGTAGTCGCTCGCCTCCTCCTCTTTTTACACAATCTTTATGATGACAAACTTTGATCAGAACGTTGCTATTACTCTGTGCTACAAGAGCCACCACTGTCGTAGATGAAGATGCAATTGCGACAAAGAACGCGTAGAGGACGCTTAGACTTCGACCCATCATCTTCTTTACCCACACGGAAGTATTTGGCGGGGGAGGTCAAACAAAATCAGAGAAGGAG
>Ga0247831_1002999_pt1 | contig 25882 bp, 3 predicted proteins | sample LaCruzMarch2015__9_FD_192406 | JGI IMG/M metagenome (GOLD analysis project Ga0247831, IMG submission 192406) | Freshwater microbial communities from meromictic Lake La Cruz, Castile-La Mancha, Spain - LaCruzMarch2015_1m | ecosystem: Environmental > Aquatic > Freshwater > Lake | place: Spain...
GCGGCAGGTCAGCAGTTGGAAGCAGCAGATGGATGACAACATCATCCGCGCGCCGTTTGCAGGCGTGATCACAACGAAGGACTCGCAGCCCGGCGAGATGATCTCGCCCGTGTCGGCGGGCGGTGGCTTCACGCGCACCGGCATCTGCACCATCGTGGACATGTCGTCGCTGGAGATCGAGGTGGACGTGAGCGAGAGCTACATCAACCGCGTGCAAAGTGGCCAGCGTGTTGAGGCAACGCTCGATGCGTATGGCGACTGGCGTATCCCAGCGAAGGTAATCGCCATTATTCCCGCCGCTGACCGGCAGAAGGCGACGGTGAAGGTGCGCATCGGCTTCGAGAAGCTTGATCCACGCATCCTGCCCGACATGGGCGTGAAGGTAGCTTTTCTCAGTGTCGCTGAAGAGAAGTCCATCACGCCGCAGCGGCAGTTTATCGTGCCCACCGCAGCGGTGCAAAAGGTCAATGGCCGCGATGTGGTGTGGGTCGTCAAGGATCGCAAGGTCGAGCGCCGCGCTGTCGCTGTCGCGCAAGTCACCGGCGATGAGGCAACCCTCTCGGCGGGTCTTTTTGATGGCGAAACGGTTGTCATTCAAACCTCGCAGGCTCTCTCGGATGGTGTGAAGGTCACCGTGTCCGACTCTACTCCCTAGCCAATCATCTCTCTCCTATGAGCAAAGAAGACAAAGTCCTGGTCAACGTGCAAAAGGTCTCCAAAAGCTTCCGGCGTGGCACCGAGGATGTGCATGTGCTGGACGGTCTTGATTTGGAAGTGAAGCAAGGTGAGTTCCTCGCACTGATGGGGCCTTCAGGCTCGGGCAAGTCAACGCTACTGAATCTCATTGGCGGGCTTGATCGTGCCACGACGGGCAGTGTCGAGATCGGTGGTGATCGCTTGGACAAGCTCTCGGATCGCCAGCTCGCCGCATGGAGATCGCGCCACATCGGCTTTGTCTTCCAGTTCTACAATCTGCTGCCCGTGCTGAACGCGGAGCGCAATGTCGAGCTGCCACTGCTGCTGACGCACCTGAGCAAGGCGCAGCGCATGAAACATGCGGAGCTAGCGCTGAAGGCCGTGGGCTTGGAGCATCGGACCAAGCACTTTCCTGGCACGCTCTCGGGCGGTGAACAGCAGCGCGTGGGTATTGCGCGTGCCATCGTGACGGACCCAACATTGCTCCTGTGCGATGAACCCACGGGTGATCTGGATCGCAAGTCGGGCGACGACATTTTGAGCCTCTTGCAGTCGCTCAATCAAGATCACGGCAAGACGATCATCATGGTCACGCATGATCCCCACGCCTCGGCACGAGCTACCCGCATCGTGCATCTGGATAAGGGACAGCTTTCCTCCACGCCTGCTGCCTAGCGTTCGCACCACCGCTGCTCATGAAGTTTTTGCATCTCACCTGGAGCAACCTGAAACGCAGAAAGCTGCGCACCATTCTGACGCTGCTCAGTATCCTGGTGGCATTCTTGTTGTTCGGCTTCCTCTGCGCCATCAAAGAAGCCTTCGGCGCAGGCGTGAGCTTGGCCAACGCTGACCGCCTGATGGTCCGGCACAAGACCTCCATCATCCAAAGCCTGCCACTGAGCTACCAGGCGCGCATTGCCAACATCCCCGGCGTTAGCGCCGTCACGCACATGTCGTGGTTCGGCGGCATCTACAAGGACCCGAAGGACTTCATGCCCAGCTTCCCAGTGGAGCCGGACAAGTATCTGAACATGTATCCCGAATTCCTTCTTCCTGCCGAGCAGTTGCAGGCCTGGAAGGAGAACCGCATCGGAGCCGTGGTGGGGCGCACCACGTTTGATCGCTTCGCCGCCCGCGACGGCTGGAAGATCGGCAGCCGCGTGCCTTTCACCTCGCCCATCTGGGGGCAGCCTGCGGCGCAGGATCACTGGGAGTTCGAGATCGTCGGCATCTATGAGGGCGCGAAGAAGGGCACGGACACCACGCAGTTCATGTTCCGCTATGACTACTTCGATGAAGCGCGGGAGAAGAACAAAGGCGAGGTGGGCTGGTTTGGCGTGCGCGTGCAGAACCCGGATCAAGCGCCGGAGATCGCCAAGCTGATCAACGCTGAGTTCGCCAACTCCGCCTCGGAAGTGCAGGCCGAAACCGAGGCCGCGATGGCGCAGGGATTTGCCCAGCAGATTGGCGACATCGGCACCATCTTGATCGCCGTGCTCAGCGCCGTGTTCTTCACCATCCTGCTCGTCGCGGGCAATACTATGAGCCAAGCCGTGCGCGAGCGGGTCAGCGAACTCGGCACGCTGAAAGCCATCGGCTTCACCAACACCGCCGTGCTCTGGCTGGTCATGGCGGAGTCGCTGCTCATCGCCACGCTCGGCGGCTTCCTTGGCCTCGGGCTCGCGTGGCTGATCATCGCCTCCGGCAATCCGGTGCCGAACCTGCTGCCGATTTTTTATCTGCCGACACGCGACGTGGCGCTCGGTGCCTTCCTCGCCGTCGTGGTGGGTCTGATTGCCGGATTGCTTCCCGCGATCAATGCCATGCGCCTGCGCATCGCGGATGCCCTGCGACGCACGGGCTAGCATCCTACTTTTTACTTCCCCACTCTCTCTCGAATGAACTGGCTGTCCCAAATCTTCACTGTCATCTCCTTCACCCTGTGGACCATCCCGCAGCGCCGAGGCGCGGCCATCGCGGCTGCGTTTGGCATTGCGGGCGTGGTTGGCGTGCTCGTCGGTGTGCTGGCGATTGCCGAGGGCTTCCGCCAGACCATGACGGCATCGGCGACACCGGATGTCGCCATCGTCTTGCGCAGCGGAGCGGACAATGAAATGAACAGCGGCCTCAGTCGCGAGGAGACGCGCATCATCAGCACCGCGCCTGGTATTGCTCTGGGACCCAACGGGCCGCTGACCTCGTCCGAGCTGTTCGTGGTCATTAGCTTGCCCAAAATCACCACGGGCACCGATGCCAATGTGCCTCTGCGCGGCGTGGAGCCGAATGCCTTTGCCGTGCGCAGCAGCATCAGGCTCGTCGAAGGCCGCCGCTTTGAGCCGGGCAAGAATGAGATCATCGTCGGCGTCGGCGCGTCGCGCGTGTTTGCTGGGCTGGAGCTGGGGAAGCAGATCAAAGTCGGTCCCAACCTCTGGCATGTGGTGGGCCTGTTCACGGCTGCCGGCGGCGCTGAGGAGTCAGAGATCTGGACCGATGCTGCCGTGCTGCAACCCGCTTATCAACGCGCGGACTCCTTCCAGTCGATTTTCGTGAAGCTGGCGTCGCCTGAGTCCTTCACCGAGTTCAAGGACTTCCTGACCACGAACCCGCAGGTGAAGACCAAAACGTCGAAGCTCAGCGACTACTACCTGGATCAGGCCTCGCAGTTGAGCGAGTTCATCACGACGATTGGCGTCTTCATTGCCAGTCTGATGGCGCTCGGCGCTTTGTTCGGGGCGCTGAACACGATGTATGGGGCTGTGGCGGCCCGCACCCGCGAGATCGCCACCCTGCGTGCGCTCGGCTTTAGCTCGGGGCCGGTGGTCGTGTCGGTGCTGGCGGAGTCCATCACGCTAGCACTGGTCGGTGGCGTGTTTGGGGCCACCGTCGCCTACCTCGCCTTTAATGGCTACCAAGCCTCAACCCTGAATTGGGCATCCTTCAGCCAGGTCACCTTCCGTTTTGCCGTCACGCCTGCCTTGCTGATACAAGCCATCCTTTTTGCCGCTGTGCTCGGTGTTCTGGGCGGCTTACTGCCGGCGTTCCGTGCCGCACGGATGCCGATTGCTCAGGCTTTGCGGGAGACCTGATCGTTCTAAACGAACGTAGCGGAGCCCTTGCAAGACCGAGTTCTGGGACCTTATTCGCAGGTTTGACAATGACTGTGGGGGCTTGGATAGCTTCGGATGCACAATGTGATGACATTTTTTGCTTTTTGGCTGGTCATCGCGCCCGCAGAAAGATAAAAAGGGTCATGAGCGGCAGCTGCTGCTCCACGTGACTCAGCCTTTCCCGATGCTAGTCGCATCCTACCCCTTTCTCCCGATCGCCTTCGCTGGCGGTCTTTTTTTATACCTGAACTTATGAATCCACCTACCTCAGCATCTCTCCGCAGACAGCGCTCGTCCCCGACGCTATCATGGATTCGTTCACGGCTGAAGACGCCTGTGACGGCCCTCTTGATCGCGAGCTTTTCGTTGTGGAATACCTCCACGCGCGGAGCCACGATCAATTGGAATGTGGATGCGGCTGGCAACTGGTCGACGGGAGCGAATTGGCTGGGCGGAGCAGCTCCCAACGCGATTGGCGATGTGGCCAACTTCAGCGCCACTGATTACACGGCTGCTCGCACGATCACGTTGGACGCAGCGCAGACGCTGGGGGGGCTGATTTTGGGAGACAAACTCGGCGCGCAGGCTCTCACCATTGCTGGAGCCAATGCGCTGACCTTGGATGGCACAGGCTCCACCCGGGCCTTTATCAACAAGTATAACTCTACGACGGATGTATGGCAGGCACCGCTGGTGCTCAATGATCACCTCGATGCCAACATCTTCGCGGGCACACTGGATGTGACTGGCGTGAGCAATGCGCAGGTCAACCTCACGAGCACATCATCTGACATCGTCAAAAACGGCGCGGGAAGCCTGCGCTTGAACATCAATGCTGCCAGCTTCGCTGGGAACTGGCGGTTGAATCTGGGCACGCTGGCGCTCGGTGGTGAGAATTCCATATCGCCCACGATTGGCACAGGAGCGGGAAGCATTGTGCTTAATGGCACCGGCAGTGCGGGACTCTCCGTGCTCAACTTGGCCAACAACGGAACGGCGAGCAACGGCACCATTACCTACGGCGGCACCAACGACGTGGTTCTGCAAGGTGCTGCCACGATCAATGTCAGTCAAAACTACATTGGTGCTGTGAATACCGGTAACACGATTGTTCTCGACAATCTGACGATGAATGGCGGGATACTCTCGGCGACAAGTTCGGCAGGTGGCTATGGGCTACGGTTCAACGGAACGACCACGCTCGGCGGTCAGACGAATGTCTTTTCGGTCGGCACTACCCTGACCTTGGGTGGTGTGATCACTGACGGCGCGAATAGCCGGGCGCTGATTAAGGAAGGTGGTTCTCGGTTGGTGATCGTAAACGCTGCAAACACTTATGACGGTGTGACGGCGATCAAAGACGGCTTCTTGACGATCAACGCCGGAGCAAAGATGGGCACGGGCAAGGTCTTTGTGAATGGTGGGGTTCTGTCGCTCTCCGCTGCAAATCAGACGGCCGTCGCTACGATGCCGGGGGGGCTGGAATTGGTGTCCCAGATTGGGACTTCCCGGGCGATTTTGCCAGTGATTGTCAACACGGGATTCACCATTGATGCAGCAAATCCGTTGAATGTGAGCGTGCCGACTTACGGCATGGTTCTGGGAATCGAGGGCACTGTCAGTCAGAACATTAACCTGAGTCAGATTGGTGGCACGGGGAACACCCGTGTCTCGCTGGCGAACATTGCAGGAGCTGATCGCACCTTCTCTGGAACGCTGACGGCGGCATCTAACAATGTGCTGCGCCTGCACTCGCCTGGGAATACCCTGATCGTGAGCACCGCCAATGCTCTTGGCGGAGTCAGTTCTAATGCGGCAATGGTGGTAGGGCTGCCTATGGCCAACGCATTGAACTTTGCAGGCGTCAACATCACGCAGGGGAACACGGGCACCGTCTCCATTCGCAACAATAACAGTGGGACGCTGGGGGCAGTCACAGTGAATCGTGGGGTGACTTTGAACATCAATGGGACGGGTCTCACCACGCCGTTGGGGTCCAGCATCGTTACCTCTCTTGGCGGCACGATCAGCACCGATGCTTCGACCGATGCGAAGTTCGGCAACACCGATTTCCGACTCTTTGGCGGTAGCACCTTGCTCTTGGATAACTCAGGTGTGGCGACGGCCAATGCGAACCGCCGTCTCGCGACCACGACCAATATTGATCTCACTAGCTCTACTTTGCGGCTTATCGGGGACGGTGGCGCGGCGACGGCTTCTTCGCAGCAAGTCGCATCTATCGACTACTTTGGTGGCAGCACCATCAGCGTAGATACAGATGGCACAACTGGACTTCGTTTAACGACGCTCACAACTGGTTCACTGAGTCGCGTTGAACGTGGCACGTTAAACATTCGCAACCTTCAAGGTGGTGCCTCGACCTTTGGCACAGGCTCCGGCACGCAAAAACTTCTTGTGACCACTGCGCCAACCGTGACCAACGGCATGGTCGGGGCCAACATCGCGCTGTGGGCGGGAGCCAATGCTAATGATCAGGCCGACACTCGCTTCGCGACCTACAATGCGACGCATGGCATTGAGGCTGCCGCGTTTAGTAGCCCTGCTCCAACGAGTGTCGCAACCCTGCAAACCGCGACAGCCACTCAGATTGTGGACTACAACAACATCGCGGGCGCGACGATGACTGGCAATGCGACCATGCAGGCGCTGCGCCTGCGCACGACGGCCGCAACCCAGGCGCTGAATAGCAGCACTTTTACGATCACACTGGGGGCTTCAGCGGCTGTGGGGCAGGGGGCGGGCTTGCAGTTGATTCATACGGCCAATGATACCGTGACCCATCCGCTGAATCTCGCCTTTGGCTCACAGGAGGGCGTCATCTACACGGCGACTAGTGGTGGCACGTCAGGTGTCGTCGCTCTCAGTGGCGTGATCTCGGGCAGCAATGGTATCACACGCTTTGGCGACGGCATTCTGCGTTTGAGCGGGGCCAACACATTCACGGGTCCCGTAACCATCAACGCGGGTGAAACGCGACTGAATAACGTCTCAGCCGCAGGCTCTGTCACGGGCGCAACGAATGAGATCAATCTGTGGGGCGGCTCTCTTTACCTTGAGGCCGCTACTCAGCGTTACAACAACAACGTCACCTTTTACAATGACGCGCGCTTTGGCAACGTGAACGTCGCAAATACCGGCTTCAACAACCTCACTGTAGCGGCCCGCACGGGTAGCTCGGCCCCCATCGTGCTCGATATTCGCAATCAAGCTGGCAACAACATCATGTCGGCATACGGCGGTCTCACGCTGACCGGCTCGGCTCAGGCGTATGTCACCCATCTGTTTCAGATCAATGGTGCCATTTCTGGCAATGGTTCACTGGAAAAATTCGGCAATGAGCGACTGTTCCTTGCTGGTGACTCAAGCGGCTACTCACGCCCTGTCACGATTCATACTGGTTTCCTGAATAGCTTAAACGCAGGAGTCGCAGCGAAGCCATTCGGCACGGGGGCCATCACCTTGAATCCAGGGGGGAGCATCCGCTTGGCGGCCGCTGCCAATATCAATGCCAATCAGATCACCATGAACTCTGACGTTGGAGGCATTGCTGCCATTGGCTTGAGCTACAATGGCAACCCGGCTTCATTGCCCGCCGCGACCATCACTTCCACGGCACCGTGGAAAGGCACGCTGGGCATCAGTGCCTCGGGTTTCAGTCAGGACATCAATCAAACCACGCTCTGGGGCGGCGGCTCTTATTTGGGCGCTCTATCGGGTGACACTGGCACCTACACGGGCAACTTGACGCCTGATGGCACCACCTTCCGCCTAGGCACAGGTCAGGGCACCATCCGTATTGGACGACCCTTGATTGGCGCAGGAAATCGCGTTCAAATTGGTCTGTCAATGACCGGCGATGCGGGCCGCGCCGACCAAGTCGTGAACAACTCGGGTGGCGTGGTTCAGTTTGACGTTCCGATGACGTATGGTGGTGCCACCGTGGTGCAGACCGCTGCCGCCCTGCGCATCAGTGCCTCCAACGCTACCACCGGCATTGGTGCGATCACGCTGAATGGCGGCACGCTGCAAGGCGACTCCTTGAACAGCAACTTCCGCATGATCGCTCCGCTAACGATCAGCAACACGATTGAATTGACCGCTGACAGCACGATACAGATGCAGAACAACGCGGGGGATTTCCGCATCGCAGGCACCGTCAACCTGGGCTCTGGTTCTGCCGGCGTGGTGCGGCAGTTGAACGTCGGCGTGGACCAATCAGGTGGGGCAGCGAACAACGCTGGCCAGCTTTACTTGGATGGTGGCATCAGCAATGGGCCTGGCGGCGCAGCCAATCACTTCATCAAGGCGGGTCTAGGGTCTGTGTTCCTGACCGGCACCAACACCTACACCGGCACCACCACTGTGACAGGCGGTTTGCTCGCCGTGAACTCGAATGCGGATCTGGCGAGCACTTCACAGATCATCCTCTCGGGCGGTGGACTTGCCCTATGGGAGAATTCCTTCACCCTCGATCGGAGTCTGTCTTTCACTGGCACCAACGGTTGGCTCGATGTGCAGGCTGGGCTCACGCTCACACAGAGTGCGAGCGCAACATATGACGGTGCGAACTTCATCATGAAGCGTGGTCTTGGCACCGTGGTGCTCCAGGGCAACAACGCTCAAGCCGGCCTCTACATCGGGGATGGCATCCTCCAGGTAAACAGCCAGGCAGCGCTGGGCGACCCCGCCCGCACGGGAGCCACGGACATTCAGATTGGTGGTGATCAGACGTTGGGCGGCGCATCCGCTGTCACGCGCTACACAGGCGGAACCCTGCGCATCAATGGCGATATGACCACCCAGCGTGGTGTCACCTTCAACAACAACGGCTCCACCATTTACAGTGGCGGCATTGATGTCACCGCAAGCAAGACCTTCAACGTTAACGCGCCCATCGCTCAGGGCACCGAGTTCGACTACTGGTTCAACACGGGCGCAGGGAAACTGCTGGCCACTGGGGCAAATACCTTCCGTCAGGCGGCCTTCGTTAATGGCACCTATGAGTTTGGCACTAGCACGCCGTGGGCGAACAGCACTGCGACGGCTGCCGACAATACCATTCTGGAATGGGTTGGTGGCACCGTGCGCGCTGTGAACACCACTGCCAGCATTGCCCTCACCAATCAAGCCAGCACCACGACCTACAACTATGGCGGCGGCATGACACTTCAGTTGGAAAGCGGTGCAGGCTTCAGTATCGAATTCGCGGCTGACAATCTGCTGCGTCAGAACCAAGGCACTCTCGTTCTACAGACGATCGGCAGCACCACGCTGGGAGCCGCTGGCAATATCAATGCGGCACGTCTCATCCCTACCAATGCAGTCAACGCCGGTCTCGTCCGCGCCTCAGCCGTCGTGAATGGCATCTTCGCACCGCACTTGATCACCGCCGACAGCACGGGCTTGGCGAACTTCACCACTGATGACGTTACGACCGGCATCAAGGCCTACACGGGAACGACGATCAGCAGCTTGTCTGGCAGCAACCCGAACAGCATTGGTAACATCACGAGCGTGCAGACGCTCTCGGGTGATAACAGCATCTATGCCTTCCGCACCACGGCGGACGTGAACGGCGGCACGCTGACCATTCGCGCGCTCGACAACGTCAACATGGGCGGCATCCTCATCAACGGCAGCCACACGATCAGTTCCAATCTTCTGTTCAGTCCCACCAATGCGACAGCCCCAGGCACGGGAACGACGGGTGAGGCATTGGTTTATGTGAAGGATAGCGAGAATGCGACGATCAGTGGCACAGTGCTGGCCAATGCGTTTACCAAGTTTGGTCGTGGCACGCTTACGCTTTCCGGCAATGGTGCCGTGCATAGCGAAGTCAGTGTGCAAAGCGGCACATTGAAGTTGGGTTCCACGAATCCCCTCAGCCGAATGAACAGCGAGTTGAACATCGGCTCCGGTGCGACCCTTGATTTGATTGGCACCAGCATCGCGGTCGAGAGCATCGGCAGCAACAACCGTCAGGTCACTGGCACCGGCGGCGGAGTCAACTTCGGTGGCAGCATCACCAACAGCGCGGGTGGAGCGGCTGCGACGCTCAGCATGGCTAGCCCCATTAGCTCCACCTTTACCGGAACGATCAATGGTAACCTGCGCCTTATGAAAGCAGGCACCGGGGTGCTCACATTGGACGGTTACCGCGCCAGCGCTCCTGACTCTGGCAACAACACCTACACCGGCGGCACCACGATCTATGGCGTCGGCACCACGGGCGGCGTCCTGGTGGACAATACCCCCTACGCTTTTGGCGGAGCCAACGGCAGCACGCCGGGCGATGTGAACCTCTACAGCGGCACCATTGATCTGCGTTACTCCGGCACGTCCAATACCTACGGCCTTGCTGGCAGCACCAACAGCCAGCAATACAACAATCTAACCGTGCGCATCGGCAAGGAAGGCACAGACGGCATCACGCTGAACATCAAGGGGCCAGGCCTGATCAACGTCAATCAAAGCACGGGTGCGATTGGCCAGGGCAACATCTTGCAGATCGGGGCGCTGAACATGTCCAACAGCATCCTCACGCTATCGGGAGGCAATGCGTATCGCATCCGAGTCGCAGGCACTACCACCATCCAGGGCGCACAGGCCAGCTTCCAGACCAACAGCGACGGTCCCAGCGGGTTGCTAGAGCTTGCCGGACGGATCGTGGACACCGTCGGAGGGGGCTCGCTGAACAAGCTCACTGACGGCACCCTGCGCGCCATCATCATCAACGGCAACAACAATACCTACACTGGCGGCACCAACATCATTGGGGGTGAAATCCAGGTCACCGCCACCACCGGCACACCACTCGGCACGGGCAATGTGACCGTTTTCCCGACCGGCACCCTGCGACTTGCGGACAACGGCAGTGTGAATGGTTCCAAGCTGAAAGTACTGAGCAGCGTGTCTGCGCTAGGTGCCATCGCCTTAGACCAGAACTTCAATCCCACCGTTCTCACCAACACGAACTTCAACAGCATCTACAACACGACGCTGCAACTGGCGCAGCCTTACTTTACCCAAGCACTGAACTTGGCCACCATTGGCGATGGTCGGACTTTCCTCGGTAGCGGGCTCAGTCAGGAAGTCAAATATATGGCAGCGACACTGGGGGCCGGTGTAGCGGATGCCTGGAACCCTGGTGTCGGCGTGTATCGACTCGTCGGCGGCGTCAATAACTTTGCCTTCGATGGTGTTGACAATGTGCTCACTGGGAATGCTTATTTGCAAGTGGGGCCACAGATCAACAATGTGCTCGGTGCCGCCGCCAACACGGGCAACTTCGTCTTCCTGCGCAACTCCAACAACTTCACGGGCGGCACTCAGATCACACGCGGCTCCAATTTGCTTATCGAAACCGGCGGTTCGGCTATTGGAGACACGCCGCTGGGCACGGGCACAGTGGAGGTGTATGGCGAACTGCGTGTTCGAAACACGTTGGGCTCGCTGTGGAACGCAGCGTCCAACTCGCAGCAGAACATCGTTTTGCGCCCTAGCGGATTGATTCGTTTTACAGGCGAGAGCGGGATCACTGCCACTGCTCAGGGCCAATGGGGGGACGCCGTGCCTCTAGATTTGAACGGTGGGCAAGTTCGCCTAGAAGGCGCAGCAGGCTTCCAAACGAACGAACTAATGGGGGCTGTGACCGTGCGGAAAGGCAGCACCATTAGCGTGGCACGAAGCACCACAGCCTCAAGCGCACAACTGACGGTGGCGGCCCTTAGCCGCGCTGATCGTGGAACGTTGTCCCTCAACTACAATACAGGCTTCTTGGGCATCAACGTCACCACTCCACAAAGCTTTGAACGTCTAGTGGTCACGGGCGGCTTCAGCGTGGGTGGCACGACCACTAATGGTGCCGGTGTGACCAGCGGCGGTATGGCTGCCCCTTGGATCATTGATCGGGTAACCAATTCTTTTGTGGGTTACGATGCCACTGGCGCTGGCACTGGTTTCCAGCCACTGCTTGGCGCGGCACCAGGGGCTGGTCAGATCGCTTATTCAGACATTGTCACAGGCGCACTGACCGCAGGTCTCCTCGCAGGCAATGACACTGCCGATCTAACCACGGCGGCCAAGACCTTGGCTGACAATCCAACATTTTTTGCCCTGCGCACGAATCAGAACATCAGCCCCATCGCTTCCTTCACGACGATGACTCTGAGCAGTGGTGGCCTGATCATGACTGGGGGCACCATCAATCCCACGGGGGCGGTGACAGCTGGGGTAGTTTCGCCCATGACCTTGAATTTTGGTGCAGGCGGCTCGGGCGAAGCATTGATCTTTGTTGGTGCGGCTACGTCCACCATCCAAGCCCAGATCAACGCGGCCCAAGGTCTGACGAAGATGGGACCGAACCAACTCACGCTTGCTTCGATCAACCCGGGCATTGGGGCTCCCGTGGTAATCAATGAGGGTACGCTTTTCACACGTGTGCCTGTCGCTGGCGGCGGCAGTGGTGCCGCTGTTGGCACCGTGTTCAACGGTCAGGATGTTATTCTAAATGCAGGAGCACTGGTCCTGACTCCTCAGCTCGCGAATGCGACGGGCAATGCCTCCGAAATTGCTAGCAATGCAACCGTGACAGGCTCTTTGGGAAGTAGCGTTTTTGTCCGGGGTGATGCGACATTGGGCAACAACGGTGCTGGGCAGTATGCGCAGATCAACAATCTCACTATCGCCAACGATAGCAGTGCACCCGCGATGACGGGAAATAGCACCATCACGCTGACTTTGCAGAGCGGCATCTGGGTCACGGGAACGACCACGCTGTCGCAGCACGCTCGCATCAATGGCACGTTCAATGGCCTTTCGCAGTCCACGTTTGCTGGCCCGGTCGTAGGCTCAGGTGGTGTGATTGAAAAGTTCGGGAACGGTGCGATCACGCTTCTGAACGTTTTGAATACTTATGATGGCGGGTCTGTGATTCACGGTTCGGCCAACAACACGGCTACAAGCACGCTAGCCTCTGGCGTGCGCGGAGCAGGAACCCCTTTTGGCACGGGATCGATCACGATCAATCCTGGCGGTCTTCTCCGCATTGCAGACAACGCCAACATCGCCAGCAACGTGGTCACGATGAAGTCGGATGGTATCGGGCTAGCCGGTATTGGTATTGCGCACAATGGGCCGCTGCCGACAATCATCACCAGCGGGTTCCCCACAGCTGGTCAGATCAAAGTGGAAAGCACGGGGCCGTTCGGTGGCTTGCTGAGTCTTGACTATGGCTACTACAGCCACGCCATTGACATGGCTACGGTTGGCAATGGCGATTGGTGGCTGGGCAACTCTCAGCAGGCGGAGGCTTACTATTTCAATGACACCTTGGGTGCGAATGCGAATGGCAGGTATCAGATCGGCGGTGGCGGCAATCAGAACGGCGTTAACTTCGGTTCTGTGCTCGTGAACGCCGGACGTGTGACTTTGTTTGAGAATCTGTTCACGGGCGGCACGGCACACTCCGTGCGTGTCGAAGTTGGTGCCTTAACCAGCGACCTCGCTGCCAATAGCCTCTCTTTGGTTAATGGCAATTCAGGGTTCATGGTGCTGTCCACCCGCAACACGGGTTTGACCGGTGACGTGCGCGTCAACACCAATACGACGCTTGCCATCGGAAACAATTTCGCCCTGGGCAGTGGACGCCTCGTGTTCAACGGGGGCACTGTTCGCTATGACTTCGGTAACAACAACTTCGTCTCCGGCAATATCACGATCAACAACGACGTTTTGCTGCAGGGTGACCTCGGAACCACGAGCGGTGGTGACTTTGTCATCAAAGGGAACGTGGCCATGCATGAGGCTGCCTATAGTGTAGGTGCCACACGAACCTGGAACCTTAATGGCAGCGGCACCATGGGCGTATACGGCGTCATCAGCGGCCAAGATGGTAGCAATCTTATTAAACTCGGTGGCCAGTTTGCGGTGTTCGCCGGTGCCAATACTTACCAAGGTTACACCCAGATAGCGCAGGGTGAGATCATCGCCCAAGGCAATGTGCTTCCTGGCGTTGCTGGGCCGCTCGGCATCAGTGATTCGCCGATCGTTCTGAGCAGCGGTGCTGCCAATGTGGGCGGAGGCCTGGGTATCGCGGGCAAGTTCACCATTGGTCGTGACATCATCGTGGGACAGGCAACAGGCACAGGGTCAGCCCAGATTGAGAACCGCACGAATGAGACGGCGGTCGTGACCGGTGCAATCTCATTGATCACTGGCAGCACACTGACGTTCAGAACTGCCGCAGCTGATCTGGCTAACTTCCGCGGCGGCATTCTGGATATCCAAGGGCTGATCAGTGGCGCTGGAGCCGTCAACATTGGCACCACCGGAACGGCGGCGGACAACGGGGGCACCGTGCGGCTGTCCGCTACGGTGAATGGCTTCGGAACCCATACCTACAGTGGTGGGACGACCCTGCAGTCGGCTCGCCTCCAGATTGCGTCCGACACGTATTTCACAGGTCCGGTGGCGGGGCCTACCATTCTGAGTGGTCCGCTCGGCACTGGCACCTTTACCTTCGGCGCAGGTGAATCCAATCGTGGCGGCACGATCGAAGCTTTCGGTGGTGCGCGCACCGTGGTGAACACGCTCGGTGCTATCGCTACGGCGGCAAATACGACCCACACCTTCAGCGGGAGGAACGCTCTCACCTTCACCCGCAACCTCGATATCAACTCCGAGGCAACGATGCGCACGCGCACCTTCAACGTGCAGAATGCTAACGCACCGATCACTTTCAGTGGTAACCTCACGAACTCCGGCGCTGGTGGCTCCACTTTGATCAAGACAGGAACTGGCACGCTGGTCCTAACGGGCACAAACACGCTGGGAAACCTGCTCACTTCGGACACGAACTATGGCAGCGGTGTGGTGGTCGATGCGGGCATTCTCCGTGTGAATAGCGACGTAGCGTTGGGTAGCACCCTGATCGCAACGGCAGGTGGGCAGCACACAGCCAGCACGGCGGCGGACATCCGCCTGCGCAGCGTTACCAATGTGTTGGGCGGCACTCTATCAGTCAGCGAAAACCTCAGCACGGCGCGCAAGCTGATCCTGGGCACGACTTCGACCGGCACGACAAACACCAGTATTGTCGGTATCGACGTGGCCACAGGTAAGACGCTGACGCTTTCAACGGCCACTGCCTTGCAGACGGGTGCCGTGACCAATGGCACCCTCATCAAGACGGGCAATGGGACCCTGGCGCTCAACAACAACGCCAATACGCAGACGGCCCTCGTGCTTGGTGGCCAAGCGCAGCAAGACCCAGCCGCAGGTCGATTCAGCCATACTGGGGGAGTCGTCTCCACGACCATGACATCTGGGACACCGTTCGTAGCCGGGACCACAGGCACGGTGACCTTGAACGGTGGAACGCTTTCATTGATCGGTGGTGCTGTGGCCCAGGCTCTGAGCGTGCCGCGCATTGTCTATGGCGCCGCCGGTCGCATCGCGCTGAGCCAGGGCACGACTACCTCAACCCTGACGGCCAGTGAAGCTGCCAATACGGCCTTTGCGCGGGCTGGACTTTTCAACACTGTCAACTACGGCACGCTGGTGCTGAATCCCAGCAGCGCGGCCAACTTGGGCGGGAGCGAGAAATTTGTCATTACCACCGCTGGTGCTCGTCCTGCCAATACGACTGGCACAGGCGGCAGTATCCTGACGGTGCCTTCGATCGTCTCCTCACTTGCTGGCACTGGGCAGGACGCGAACTTCGTTCGTTATGATGCCACCAGTGGCTTCATGGCTCACAATGTCACGACGGTCAGCACTTTGGCCAGCACTGCACCGGGCAATGTGGCTGATATCGGTGGTGGCGGCACTACGGTGGCAGCAGGCACGGTCGGTGTCTTGGCGCTGCGCGCTGCAGGCAACATCGCGCCGACCAACGGCACCAGTTTGCTGCGTGTCCTGGGCGGTGGTTTGATCATGAACGGTGCCACCGCGCCTAACATCAGCACGAACCTGAGCTTCAACAACGGAACTTCCAACGTCGAGGCGCTGGTGTATGTGCGCGACGGACAGACGGGCACTTCTACCCTGTCAGGAAATATCACCGCGCTAGACTTTACCAAGTTTGGTCCAGGCACACTGGAGGTCAGTGGCTCGTCCAACGTGATCGCCACTGGCAATGCACGCCTGCCGGTGCTCAGCGTACAAGAGGGTACCTTCCGTTTTGCCAATGCAGGGGCGCTCTTCCAGAATGGCTCGCGCGGGAATGAAGCGGGCTTGTTCACCCTGAACGTGAATGAAGCTGGCGTCTTTGAGACCAACGGGCTAACGCTGTCCATCGCCGGTTTCACTGGCAACGGAACGATCTCTGGTACCGGTTCGTTGACGGCCAAGAATGGCTTTGGTGTGGATCCGGTCTTTGCCGGTCGGATCAATGGAACTCTGGGGCTGACCAAGACTGGCAATGGCTTGCTGCAACTAAGTGGCTTCAGCACTTACAGTGGTGGCACCACGATTGAAGCCGGGCGCGTGGTCGCATCCATCCCCCTAGCGAACACCAACACTTCGCCTGGGTTGGCTATCGCGGCGCTTGGTGGCATTGATGTGCGCAGTCCACAGGCGTTGGGCACTGGCGCCGTCACACTCAAAGGGGGTATCCTGGCGTTCAATAACAACGTCGCACTTGCTGAGGTCGAAGACGGCCTCGACTTTAATACCTTCGGCCCTGGCGCAGGCTATGATCTGACGATTGCGAGCACGGGGATCAGCAATGGTATCGCTCTGCCGGACAATCGGACCAGCACGATCTATCTAAATTCCAGCAACACGGGCACGCTGACGGGCAATGCAGCGATCAGCACGCTGAGCATTGATGCGCCGCAGCTCAACATCGCGGGCCTTGCGACTAACAGTGGTAACATCAGTCTGCTGTTCGTGAAGAATGCCACGACCTTCTCGCAGTCGAATACGGTGCTGAACATCAATGGCGGCCGTTTGTTCCTGGGCGGCAAGTTGAATGCGGCAGGCAAGACCATCACCAAAATTGGTGCCCAAGATCTGGTGCTCACGCACACTGAGGGCGGCGTCAATCAGAATGAGGTCGGTCTTTGGAAAGTTTTGGGTGGCTCGCTCAACGTGCGTGTGGCTGACGGGGCTTCTAATCCCTTGGGCACCAATGCAATGGTCGAACTCAATGGGGGAACGACGGGCGCGAATCATCTGAACCTGAACAGCGATGGAAATGGCACGGCACTCGCCGAGCGCGTCACCACCTTCCAGGACACCAATGTTCGCTACGGTTCCATGCTGCCAGTCACCAGTGAGGAGTTTGTGATGACTGGCGCAAGCCGCATCAACACCGACCGTGTTTTGGGCAACAATTCGAATAAAACCTTTGTCATCAACAATCTAGAAGTCGGGGGCACCCTGGGCTCCGCATATGTCTACAATACCGGTGCCAACGGCGACAACCTCTGGGTCAATGGCACCACGACTTTCATTCGCGATCTGTATCTCCAGAACGACGTCGCACTGACTTTGAATGGTGTCATCAGTGGGCAGGGAACGTTCGTGAAGCGGTTTGGCACGAACATCTATATTAATGCGGATAACACTTCCGGCTATGACGGTGGCACGATTCTGAGCGCTACCCCCCTGATCTTCGGCAGCCTGGAAGGCAATCAGGTCTCGCTTAGTGACACGGCAAAGTTGGGCAAGGGGCATGTCATCGTGAACGCTAGCGGTCAGCTCCAATTCAACAGTGTTGGTAATCTGCAAGCGGACCAAAATGTCTATGTCAGCAGCAATCTGGACAACTTTGGCGTGCTCAGGCTGGCGGCCGATCTGACGCTTGATCAAGTGCGCTTCCGTGCGGCTGGAGCGGGTGGTGTGGCCCCGGTGACAAGCAATTACTACCTGACCAACAGTAACCCTGGAGGTGGTGTGCTCGCTTTGAACGCCATCTACACCAAGGCGCTCGATCTGAATGCTTTGGGCGATGGCACTTGGTTCCTTGGCTCGACCAACAACGCCGTAGGTGCCAATGGTGCCTACGACGCAGCGACCTTGGCACCGGGCTTTAACAATACCTATCGGCTTGGAGCTGGTGGCTCCACGCTTTTCTTTGGTACTAACGGTAACAGCAATGTCATCACCGACGTCCATGCCAGCACTGCTTCAAAGTTGACCGTTGGGGCGCCCATGTCCCTTCAGAACAATGGCGTGATCGGCAACGGCAGTGGCAACGTGGTGTTCCTCACCAATCAGAACTACACGGGTAGCACGTTGATCAATCGTCTCAGCACCCTCGATTTCCGCGGCACGCTAAACACCAGCGTCATCGAGACCTATGGCGGGTTGAACGTCGCGGGTGAGACCGGCACTTTCCTTGCAGGAGGTAGTGGAGCCCATATTCCTGTGACGCTGCGGCCCGGGGCGACGCTGCGCTTTGACAATACCTCGGCCGGGGTGCTGCCTACCAGTGCAACTCAGGGGCGCTGGAGCGACACCACGGCTATCGCGCTGGATAACGCGACACTTCGCTTGCAGGGCAACGCGGCTGTCGAAGTCCGTGAAACTGTGGGAGCGATCTCCGCTAAAGGTGGTTCGTTCATTGAAATCGTTCGTGGTGTGCCGGGTCGCACGACAGAACTGCGCACACCAGCCATTACCCGCGTGGGCAATGGCACGATCACCTTTAATACCAATAGCGAAACGCTAGGCAGCGATGAACGACTGGTTGTCACGGGCACGGCACCGACTGTGACGAATGGAATGGTGGCACCGTGGATGATCACGAACACTAACACCGAATTCCTCACCTACAATGCGGCTACCGGTTTCTCGAAGGCTGGGTTTACCAATATTCGGGTAGGAGGCACCACGGCGGCGACTTTGAATCTGAGCAATGATCGTGTGCTGTTCAACACGGCCACGACGGTGATTGGCACGGGCTTCGAGATCAATGCCTATGCAGCTCGACTGGATGCTGATCTGACACTCGCCTCAGCCAGCAACAACACGTCCACGTCGAACCGACTGGTTCTTGGTAGCGGTGGTTTGATCACCACTGGCACACGTGTGATCAATGCAGGCCTGCGTGCGGGGAGCGGTGGTAACCAGGAACTGCTTATCTTCAATACTGGCACGACGACCATTGGTGATGCCGCCAATGCGACGACCTCCGGTCAGATCGCCGCAAGTAGCATCACTAAGTCTGGAGGTGGCACGCTTGTGTTGCAGGCCCGGCAATCAGGGACACTGGGCTCCATCGCCGTGAATCAGGGGCAGCTCACCCTGACGAGCGCCCCGTCGGCAGCGGTGCCTGGAATCTCGAATGGTGCGACGCTTGCTGGAAGCACCGACGTCACGGTGGCGAGCACGGCAGGTATCGTGGTTGGCGCGGCAGTCACCGGCACTGACATTCCTGCTGGCACGGTGGTGACTTCGATTGTCAGCCCCACGGTGTTCCGCATGAATCAGGTCGCCTCGGCGACGGGCTCTTCGGTCTTGGTGCCTACCGCTGACACCAGCTTTGCAGCGGGCTCGGGCACGACGACGGTGGTGCTCAACGGAGCCAATACCCAACTCAACCTGCTCGGTGGAAATGACAACTTTTCTACTGGTAGTCACCCTCTCTATCCCATCAATGTGGTGGTGGGCGATTACAATCCGATTGTGCAGATCGTGGCGGATCGCGCTGGTGGCAATATCTCGGATCGCCGCGCCATCATTGGGGGCAACTTTACCTTTGGTTTGAACACGGCGGAAACAGGACAGCAGGTGCGCTTCACCACGGGCAACTCTTATGACATTCAGCTTGGCACAAGTGCGCTCAACACGCTGACGTTGGTGGGTAAATCTGTCTTCAATGTTGATAACGGCTTCAGTGGTCAAGCCCGCCAGCTCTATGTGGCGTCTCGGGTCACAGGTGCCGGCACCCTGATCAAGAGTCGCATCGACACTGCTTCAGACTTGATGGTGCTGGAGAATGTCAATGACCTCAATGACTGGTCTGGTGGCACTCTGGTGGCCGGTGGCACGTTGCGTGTGTATGCAAAGGCTGAAAACAACTCCAGCGCACTCTCTACCAACCTGCTGACGGGTGGATTGGGCAACGGGACGGTGACGATGATGGGAGGCACGCTCGACTTGCGCTTGGATGCCGACTCCGCCGTTAACAAAAACGGGACCTACACCCGCACTGGCACCACGATCACCGCGACGGTGATTGGTCACGGATATGTCAATGGACAGCGTGTGGTGGTCACTAACATTAGCGGCCAACCCGTGGGGACCTTCAACATCACTTCGGTCGCCGACGGTAACACCTTTACCTACACCACGGCTGACAGTGGCAGCACCTCGGGCAGCATCGCAACCAACGGCCCGGATAGCAATTCAGAGCGCATCTTTTACGGTATCACGGGTAACGGTCCTGACATCGTTGTGAATGGTTCCTCGACGATCAATGTGGATCGCACAGGGCTGATCTTGGGCGGTAACAACAAACAGCTGGCCTTCGACACCCTGACCATTGGATCACAGATTCTCACCGTCAGTGGTGGCAATGGCTATGCCCTTGAATTTGCAGGTGGGACCACCTTGCTTGGGAACCTATTCCTCAACAACGGCGCGGACACTGTCTTTGGTGGTGATATCAACGACGGTGGGGCCAATTTATTCATCAACAAAATTAGCACGGGCTCTATCTGGGTTGATTCCAGCAACAACACGCTCGGGGGTGGAGCTTACATCAACGCAGGGATGCTGCGCTTTGGCACTCCTCGTCTGGGTAATGCCTTTGCCCAACTTGGCACTGGCTTGATCACGATTGCACCCGGCGCGGAAATTCGCCTGGAGGGCACTGGGATCACCAACATTAACACGTTTGCAGGTCAGAAGATCAACTTGGTTAGCACTGCCTATGCGGCAGCTATTTTGCGCACTCCTGCCGTGACCCAGGCCGAGTATCAGCAGATCCTCACCAACACTTCCAATGGTCAGCTAGCGTTGTTGGGCACGCAGAGCAACGCCTTGGATATGAGCACCCTCGGCACGGGTCGCATGTATCTTGGCACGGTGGAGGCGGACCGTCTCTATAATGCGGCTTCACTTGCCCCAGGCCTTGCAGATGAGGGCGGAATCAATCGGGTGTATCGCCTGGGCACTCGCAACTCGGGCAACCTGATTGTTAATCTGGCGGATGCAGGCAATCTCACGGATGTGGGTGGCACCACGGACCTGCGCATTGGTTCGCTTGCCAACCTGGGACCTTTGGGTGCTTTGGGCGTGGGCAACGTCCTCTTGCAGGATCAGAATACTTACACGGGCAGCACCACGGTGGTGCGCGGTAGTTCGTTGCGCTTCGATCAGGCCAATAGCTTGACGGCTGGCAGCCTGGGGGCGCTCACCGCAGGCACCAGCGCTGCTGCCATCCACACCTATGGCGTTCTTCGCGTGGAAGGAACGGCGGGGACCTTCCTCAACGCTGGTGGCACGGCCAATGCCTACACGAACATCACTCTGCATCCGGGCAGTGAACTGCGCTTCCAGGACATCGGCATCGCGTTGGGCACGACGAATCGGTGGGACGATGCGACGCCGATCGCGCTGAATGGATCGTTGCTAACCCTCCAGACGCCTAACGCAGTAGTCACGGGCGCTGAGACTGTTGGGGCCATTACTTTTGATCGAGGCTCACGCATTCAACCGGTCACTCAGAGCACAGCTCAGATCACGCTGAATGCTGCAAGCCTGACCCGCCTTAACAAAGGCACGATGATGCTGATTCCATCGAGCACTGGACGTCTTGGTCTTGCTCCGGCAGCCAACAGCGAACGCATCTTGGTTTCAGGCTCTGCCCCTACCAATGCCGCAGGCACGAACATGTTGCCGGGCTACTTTGGTGTGCAGGTGGAGAACCGTTTTGCAACTTATGGTGCGAATGGTTTTGCTCCTGTCGCTGATGGTCAGATGGTCGGTTATGCAGCGGGGCTGCCAGCCACTGCCATCGTGAACGCACAAGCTAATGTAACGCTGCTGGACAATCCCAGTATCTTCGCCTTGCGGATCGGTGCCTTCACTTTGAATAGCGTCACGGGTGCGAGTAACGATAGCACGGTGACCTTCGCAGAGGCGGGTGGCAGCATGGGGGGGATCATCACGAGCGGTGCGGCAGTGATCCATCCAAACCTGAAGTTCGGTTCGACCGGCACGGGCGAGGCGCTGATCAATACTGTCGGCGGCAACCTCACCGTGAATGGCAACTTGACCTCGGGTGGAGTTACCAAGTTTGGTGGCAACACCCTGGTCATCGCGAACGATCAAAGCGACGCGGCACGAGGCAGTGGCAATGGCTACAGCAACGGATGGGTGGTGAATGAAGGCGCGCTTCAGCTAGGCACTTTTGGGTCTGCGGGCAATGCAGTCGGCACCAACACGATCACCCTCAATGGCGGTCAGGCGGGATCCGCACAACTCAATCTGCGCGCGCAACCCCAGAGCACGCTGCTGAACTATCGCTATACCTTCGGTGACATCATTGCCGTCGACAATGCCACGATCGATTTTGATCCGGGTGCCGATGATCGCGTGCATAGCATTGGCAATATTGAAGTGCAGCAGTCGGGCGGCAATGGTCCTGTGGATGCACAGCTCCGCTTCGCCAACAATCGCGCTCGTTCGATTCTCGCAGCCGGAACCCTGACCCTGACAAACAATGCCATCGTGAATGTGGATGCCACAGCTGACCGCAATGTCTTCTACTCTTACAACATCGTTAACAACAACCTGACGACAGGCACGAGCGCTGGTATTTCTGTGGCCGCGCTCAGTGGCACGGCGAACTTCACCAAGTGGGGTGATGGCTATATGTATATTCGCGGCGCAAGCCCTGCCTTCTCGGGGAAGATCGTAATCGATCAAGGGGCTATCCAGGTGAATCATAACAATGCTCTTGGCACCGGGCCGATCACGATCAATCGCTATGGTATCCTGGACATTGGCATTGCCAACTACACGCCGACCAACAGCGGCATCACCTACAATCAGGCTTCGGTCGAGCGCTGGAGCGTGGATGGTGCACGGACGGGCACGGTGAACCTGGGCAAGGGCACGTTGCAAGTGGCGGTTAACCAGAATGGTGCCGCCAACGTGATCCTGGACGGCGGCTCCATTGAAGGCTGGCTGCGCAGCGATGATGTGACTGAGACCAACCGCAACTCGGGGATCTTCCGCAACCTGGGCGAGAACATCACCTTTAACCTGGCTGGAAACTCGCTGGTGGGCACCCAGTTCTATGAAGGGGCTAACGGTCTGGACATGGGCAAGCAAACCAATGACAATCGGCCGATGGAGGAATACTTCGGATCCGGTGTCTTGCTTGACATTAAGGGGGTGATCAGTGGCGGCTCGAGCCTGACGAAGGTTGGCTTTGACACGGTGATTCTGTCCGCTGCGAATACCTATTCGGGTGGCACCAACGTGAATGGCGGCCGCGTGATGATTGGTCGCAGCGATGCCTTGGCCCCGACGGGGAATCTTTCCACGACAGCCGATGGTGTGCTGGACTTGAACGGCAACGACCAGACCGTGGCGGCCCTGAGCAATCCTGTTCAGCCTGCGGTGCCTTCCACCAACAGCGGTTACATCACGAACTCATCTGCCACCGTCAAGACATTGACCGTCGGCAATGGCGCTGCTGGCAGCTACGCCTACAGCGGTGTCCTTCAAAACAATGTGGCAGTCAATAAGGTTGGCAGTGGCACCTTGGAACTGAGGAACACGGGCAATACCTACACCGGTAAAACCACCATCAGTGCAGGGAAACTCAGCATCGCGTCGGAATCGGTGCTCGGCACGGCTCCCAATGTTAGCAAGGCTGATCAGTTGACGCTGAATGGTGGCAGCTTGGTGACGACGGCATCCTTCGCTTTGGATGATGTCTACCGTGGTGTTTCGATTGGAGCTTCGGGCGGCACCTTTGAGCCCGCGAGTGGGACCACATTCACGGTGGCAAATGCCATCTCGGGCAGTGGCAATTTGACCAAGAGTGGTGATGGCTCGCTGACCCTGACGGCCGTCAATCCGCTGTCGGGGCAGTTGATCATCAACACGGGCAATGTCTCGCTGGTGGGCGCAGGTTCGTTGCTCAATTCGACGGTGAACTTGCTCAGTAGCGGAACCGGCCTGAATGTCACGAATGCCACGGGTGGCACGGTAACGCTGGGATCGATCGCTGGTGTCACTGGCTCGTCGATCGCGCTCGGCACGAAGAACCTCAGTGTGGGCGGCAATAATGCGAACACCGTGTTTGGTGGCTCTATCACGAGTTCCACCAGTGTTAGCTTCACCAAGACAGGCACAGGCACGCTCACCCTTACCAGCAGCCCCGGCTACACTGGGGAAACGATCATTCTTGGAGGCACCTTGAAAGTGGATAGCAATCTAACAAGTAGCAGCGCTGTCACTGCGACCGGAGGTTCATTGGCTGGCACTGGAACGCTTGGTAATGTGACGATCAACGCAGGTGGCAGTCTAGCACCGGGTGCGGACGGTGTGGTTGGCACCATCACGATGAACAACCTCACGATGAACGCCGGGGCTTCCTTGCTGATCGACTTGAACAGCACGCTGGTTGCCCTGGACACCATCTCGGTGGTTGGCACTCTCACGCTCGACGGCTTGCCAAGTATTAGCTTCACCGAGATCGACGGCACTACGCCTCTCATGCTCGGCCAGGTGATCACACTGATGACTTATGGAACGGCATGGAATCCGACTCAGCTGTTCAAATACAATGGCAGCACTTTGGACGATGGTGGCTTCGTCGCCGTGGGATCGCGGTTGTTCCAGTTCGACTACAATGGTGGTGCTGGCAACCAGATCACACTCACGAACGTGGCCAACATCGCGCCATCTGACATCGAGCTGTCCACCACGTCCGTGGCAGAGAATCTTCCCAGCGGCTCGACTGTGGCGACCATTTCAGGCACAGATCCCAACCCTGGCCAGTCGGCGACCCTCGTCTTCAGCTTGGCGAGCGGAGATGGCGATACTGACAACGGCAGCTTCACCGTTGTGGGCAATACTCTGAAGACGAATGCGGTCTTTGACCTCGAATCCGAGGGTAGCTACTCGATTCGCCTTCGCGCTACTGACACCGCGTTGTCGCCGCTGAGCTTTGAGGAGATTTTCGTGATCACGGTCAGCAACATGAATGAAACACCCACCATCACGGCGATTGCCGATGCGAATGGGAACGAAGATCTGCCCCTTGGTCCATTCGGCTTCACCATCGGTGATCCTGAGTCGGAGGCTTCGGCTCTCGTCGTCACCGCCGTGTCGAGCAACACCGCGATCGTTCCCGTTTCGGGCATTTCGTTTGGTGGCAGCGGTGACAGCCGCACGGTGACGGTCACGCCAGCCCAGAATGCTGTGGGCACCGCGACTGTCACGGTGAAAGTGTCCGATGGCGATTTAGAGGCCACTGAGACTTTCGACGTGACACTTGCACCTGTGAATGATGTTCCGCTATTCACCAAAGGAGCCAATCAGCGGGTGCCCTTGACCGTGACAGCCACGCGGACCATCACTGGATGGGCCACCGGAATTGGCGATGGCGATCCTGAAGCCAATGAGGCTCTCACCTTCAATGTGAATGTCACCAGCGGGGCAGGGATCTTCACTGCCCTGCCACAGATTGATGCGAGCGGCACGCTGACTTATGCCCTGACTGGCAGTGATGGCAGCGCGACAGTGCAGGTGACCGTCACCGATGATGGCACTGCGGGTGCCGGCCCACAGACGAGTGCTGCGCAGACCTTCACTATTGTTCAGACAGCCAGCGAAAATGCCGACCTAGCCGACCTTGATCTCAGTATTGGCAACTTGCGCCCGGGGTTCGCCTCAGGCACGACAGCGTATGAAGTCACTTTGGCCAGTTCCGTGGCCAGCGTGATCGTGACACCGACTGGTGGCGATGAGTTCTCCACCATTGAGGTGAGTGTGAATGGTGGGGCACCGACCACCGTGGTGACAGGGAATGCGAGCGGTACACTGCCTCTGGTGTTGGGCGACAATGATGTGGTGCTCTTCCTCAC
>Ga0247831_1003002_pt1 | contig 25873 bp, 22 predicted proteins | sample LaCruzMarch2015__9_FD_192406 | JGI IMG/M metagenome (GOLD analysis project Ga0247831, IMG submission 192406) | Freshwater microbial communities from meromictic Lake La Cruz, Castile-La Mancha, Spain - LaCruzMarch2015_1m | ecosystem: Environmental > Aquatic > Freshwater > Lake | place: Spain...
AGCTTGTCTTGACTATCTGTTTGACGACCCATCATGGCGTATAACCTATAAAAATCAATAGGTTAATTATAATTCATGCGCGGAACTTTGTCAATTTCAAGGGGGTTTTTCAACAGAATATCCCCCATAGTACGCGTTCGCTTAATGTCCTTCACCATGAAATGATTCACGGCCTTCTTAATATATTTTATGCGGATTATTTCACTGGAATACTCATATGTAATTTTAATAGAGTAAATTTTCGTAATTTTTTACTGCTTAAACTTTACTTACTACTTAACCATTGCCTGCGCCAAAAAATTAGAATCATGATAAACGCAATGGCCGCCATAATTGAAAGTGCCCACCAAAAACCGTTGTGCTCTTTTAGCCAAGGCATGTAGTTAAAGTTCATACCAAAAATACCTGCGATTAAGGTGGCAGGCATAAACAACATGGCGACGACTGTGAGCGCGCGTAGCTCTAGGTTTACGCGTTGGCTCACCGAAGCCATATAAATATCCATCATTCCACTTAAAGTGTCGCGGATGGATTCGAGCGATTCGATAAAACTCACGGTGTGGTCGTACACATCGCGCAGGTATGGAATCGTGGCAGGCTGAAAAAAGCCTTTTTCATTGCGCGCAAGGCTATTAATCACCTCGCGCAATGGCCACACAGCGCGGCGTAGTTCAATACTCACATGTTTAAGTTGGTGTATTGTGTGTAGCTCACTATGACTAGGCTTGTTGAGCAAGCGGTCTTCTAGTTCTTCGCTTGCCTCGTTTACATCTTCTAGTACGTTAAAATAGCGGCCTACCACGCTATCTAGCACCGCATAGCATAAATAATCTACACCCAAATGGCGCAACTGCGATACGCTTGCACGTAGGCGCTCGCGTATGGGCTCAAAGGCACCTGTTGCGCGCTCTTGAAAAGTGATTAAAAAATTGCGCCCCAACACAATGCTAATTTGCTCGCTGCTGGCTTCTACATCTGTTTTATCGTAATAAAAATTACGCGTTTCTAAAAATAAATAATCCTCAAACTCATCAACCTTTGGGCGTTGCTCGGTGTTCAAAATATCTTCAATCACCAATGGGTGTAGTTTAAAAATATCACCAATTTGTTTAGTTAAATCGACATCATGCACTCCATGCACGTTCAGCCAAGTGCGTTTTGTTGCATCGGGTTTAAACTTGGCGAGTTCATCAACCGTAAGCACACATTCTACGAGACTTTCTGCGTCATACACCATTTTGCTAATCACGGGCTTTTTTAGTTTAGCTTCATCCATATCCCCCACATAAGCAGGTGATTCCACAGATGAAATGGATTTTTTAGGCAGATGCTTTTTAAGTTTGTGGAGGCGTTTTTTCATGAGCAGTTATGAAGACTAATTAAAAACATTGTAATGTCACTCTGCTTTATATGCTAGCCTAGGTTTTTGCTTGCAAAAGTGTACCCGCTGCAAAATAGGCACCACCTGCCACATGGTGAATGGTGCGCAAGTCATCATGTCCATCAAAATGCCAACGCCCATCTGAGAATACGCGTTCATCGGTATACGCTGCAACGACTTCTGCAATAAATAAATCGTAAGTATTTTGGTTTTGCGGTTCGGGTATGATTTTGCATTCCAGCCAAGCCACGCAGTCCGTAAGCAAAGGCGCACCAATGTGCATGGCCGCAAAAGTTTCTAGTTTATTTTCTGCAAATTTATCTGTGCCATCCAACTCGCGCCCAGAAGTTGAACCTAGCTTGGTGACCAAGTCAGCCTGCGTCACGCACGGCACATTAATAGCAAACGTGCCTGAAGCCTCTATCAATTCGCGTGTAAACGTGTTTTTGTCAATCACAGCCGTGATTTTTGGAGGGTCAAAATCCAACGCACACACCCAAGCAGCTGCCATGATGTTTCGTTTACCGTTGTGCGCAGATGAAATTAAAACAGTAGGGCCGTGATTGATAACACGAAATGCTTTAGATAATTCAACTTGTACTGGTCTTCTGTTCATAAAATGAGATTCTATTTTTGCCAAGCATCCCGTAAAGTCACTGTTCTATTAAATACAGGCTTACCTGCTACACAGTCTTTTCTATCCGCCACAAAGTATCCGTGGCGCTCAAACTGGAAGCGGTCTTCTGGTTTGGCATCTTTTAAGCTGGGCTCTAATTGCGCGGTAATTGTGGTGACTGAGTTGGGGTTAATGTCATCTAAAAAGTCTTTATCGCCGCTGCCTGGGTGGGGGTCTTTAAAAAGTCTATCGTATAAGCGTACTTCGCACTCATACGCTTGCGCAGCGCTTACCCAATGGATATTGCCTTTGACTTTAATGCTATCTGAACCCGGCGTGCCTGATTTAGTATCGGGCAAGTATTCGCAATGCACAGTGGTGACTTTGCCGTTTGCATCTTTTTCAAAGCCCGTGCATTTCACCACATAGCCGTAACGTAGCCTAACCATGCCTTCTGGCATCAGCCTAAAAAAGCCTTTGGGCGGATTTTCTTCAAAGTCTTCGCGCTCTATCCAAAGCTCGCGGCTTAAAGGCACTATGCGTTTACCAAGCTCTGGCTTTTGCGGATGGTTGGGCGCAAAGCAGTCTTCCACTTGATTAGCGGGGTAGTTATCAATCACTAGTTTTATTGGGTCTAGCACGGCAATTTTTCGGCTTGCGGAGTCGTTAAGTACCTCGCGCATGCAGTCTTCTAAAATAGTGTACTCAATCCAGCTATCAGCTTTGCTTACGCCAATGCGGTCGGTAAATAATTTAAAGCCTTCTGCCACATAACCACGTCGGCGTGCACCTGCGAGCGTTGGCAAACGTGGGTCATCCCAACCCGAAACGTGTTTATCTTCCACCAATTGAATCAGCTTACGTTTAGAGAGCACCACATAAGTCAGGTTAAGCCGTGCAAACTCATATTGTTTTGGCAGGGGATGCGCGAGCAAACCCGCATCGGCCAAGCGCTCTAGCAACCAATCGTAAAATGGGCGTTGGTCTTCAAACTCCAGCGTGCAAATGGAGTGTGTAATTTGTTCTAAAGCGTCCTCAACAGGGTGAGCAAACGTGTACATGGGGTAAATGCACCATTTGTCACCCGTGTTGTGGTGGTGCGCGCGTTTAATGCGGTAAATCGCGGGGTCACGCATATTAATGTTGGGTGATTTCATGTCGATTTTCGCACGCAACACCATGCTGCCATCAGCATGTTTGCCATCGCGCATCTCGCGGAAGAGAATTACATTCTCTTCAATCGTTCTATTTCTATAGAGCGAATCTTTCCCTGCCTCAGTCAGCGTGCCGCGGTTAATACGCATTTCGTCAGCGGTTTGGCTATCTACATATGCATAGCCATTTTCAATCAAGCTTTCTGCCGCGCGATACATAAAGTCAAAATAGTCAGAGGCAAAATACAAGCTGTTTTCATTGTTTTTGCTCCAGCCAAAGCCTAGCCAGCTCACCATTTCGGTAATGCTATCAACGTATTCTTGGCTTTCTTTTTCTGGGTTAGTGTCGTCAAAGCGCATATGGCATACACCGTTGTAATCGCGCGCTAAACCAAAGTTTAAAAAGATGCTTTTTGCGTGACCAATGTGCAAATATCCATTTGGCTCGGGCGGAAAGCGTGTGCGGATTTTTTCATGGTCAGGCTTGCCCGCCGCATGGTGCGTGGCATCGCCCGGCGTGCCTGCCCATTTGCGTGTTTTGTAAACGCCGTTTTCTAAATCTTTCTCGACAATCACGCGGATGAAATTGGAGGCTAATGGTATCGGTTCTTTTTCTGTCATGGTATTCACTCAACTTAATTGACTCTATTTTACACCTTTGTGGTCATTCTGAACGCACAGAAAATAGCGCATTTATCTGCTTATTGATGTTATTGCCGCCCGCAACTCAACGCCATTTATGAGAAAGCAGCGCTATGTTAAACTGGTAACCAATGAGCGTGCTGACTTTTCCCATTTTAAATTTACTTGCCGATGGACAATTTCATTCTGGCGAGGCATTGGCACAACGCTTTAATGTCACGCGCGCCACCGTTTGGAACGCGCTGCAACACGCCGAAAGTTTGGGTGTAGAAATCTTTTCTGTGCGAGGACGTGGCTATAAATTACCGCATGCAATCAATCTGTTAGATGTAGACACCATACTGCAAGCAATTGGCGAACAACGCGCTTGGTTTAAGCTGGAATTGCTAGATGAAGTTGCATCGACCAACACTTATTTAATGCAAAATAAGCAGGCGGCACATGCGACATGTGTGGCTGCGCATATGCAAACACAAGGCAAAGGCAGGCGCGGGCGCACGTGGGTTTCACAACTGGGTGCGAGTTTAACGTTCTCGTTGTTGTGGCGATTTGCTGGCGGCGCGGCAGGGCTTTCTGGTTTAAGTTTAGCGGTGGGCGTGGCGTTAATCCGCGCTTTACACGAATTGGGCGTACAACAGGCAGAGCTTAAATGGCCAAACGATGTATTGGTGTTTGAAAATGGCTTACCGAGAAAATTAGCTGGCATTTTAATTGAGTTGCAAGGCGATTTAGAAGGCCCAAGCACGGCGGTGATAGGCGTGGGCATTAACTTAAACTTGCCCAAAAATGTGCTACAGAGCATAGACCAGCCAGCGATTGATTTGGCGCACGTAGCCGCAAAACCTGTTAACCAAAGTGAGTTGTTGGGCCGTATTTTAAAACACTTGGCAGATGTATTGAGCATTTTTGAAACACAAGGCTTTGTGGCAGTGCGCGATGAATGGCTATGCTACCATGCCTATAAAAACAAGCCAGTGCGCATGCTTTTGCCCAACGGCACCGAATCTATTGGCACAGTAACTGGCGTGGCAGATGACGGTATTTTGATGGTCGAAACTGCGTTAGGGCAACAACGTTTTTCGGCAGGTGAGATTTCATTGCGGGGTGTGATTTGATACTGTTAATCGACATTGGCAATACGCGCACTAAATGGGGGGTGCTAGACGATAAAAACCAACTTTCATCGCAAGGGGTTTGTTTAAATGCAGACATTGCGCATGTCAATTTAGCTACAATAAATGCTAAAAAAAATGTGCAAAAAGTATTTATTTCTAATGTCGCAGGGTTAGTAATGGCGCAACAAATAACGCAGTTATTAACACCGCTTGAAATACAGGTTTTAAAAGTCACACAAGCCGCATATGGTTTAAAAAACAATTACGCGCCAACACTAGGCGCAGATCGCTGGGCAGCCTTGGTCGCGGCTTGGCATCATCACCAGCAGTCTTGTGTGGTGGTGAATGCGGGCACGGCAGTGACCATTGATGCAATCAGCCAAGTAGGTGAGTTTTTGGGTGGCGCGATTATGCCTGGCTTAAGTTTAATGCAGCAGAGCTTAAACGATAATGCAGCATTGCTTAAGGTGGATGAGGGGACGTGGCAAGTGTTTCCAACCAATACATCTGACGCGATTAAAACTGGTGCAGTTAATGCGATTGTTGGTGCCATTAACTTAACCCTAAAAAGGCTTGAAAAACAATGTGGGCGCGCACCTTTGTTGTTATTGAGTGGGGGCGATGCAAATACAATTGCTGATGCCATGCGCGCGCATGGTTTAAGTCTGGAGAATTTAAATCTTGATACAAAACAGGTTATCATTACAGAAAATCTTGTTTTGCAAGGTTTAGCATTATTAGCAAAAGCTTAATAGAAAGAAACAAGATGAGATTAATCGTTTTACTGTTGTTGCTATTTAACGTGGGTTTATATGCCTACTTTAACATGAATCAACTAGCACCAGCACCAGTCACTGCCAATCAAGAAATTAACCCAGAAAAACTCATCGTGTTAAGTCAAGAAGCATTGGATGCAATGCAAACGAATAAGCCAGCAAGCGCTATGATTTCAAATGAGTCAACATCAATTCCGCAAGTAAGCGAACCTGTAACAACAACTTGTTATACATGGGGTAACTTTACCCAAACCAATTTACCTGCCGCACAAGTGGTATTAGCGCGATTGGGCTTACAAAGTGAGATTAAGCAAGAGCAAGTTGCGACAGAAGACCGTCGTTTTTGGGTGTATTACCCACCCCTAAAAAGTGCGGAGTTAGCAGAGAGTAAAGCAGCTGAAATCAGAGCCTTGGGTGTGCAAGAGTTATATATTGTTCAAGACTCGCAATGGCGAAACGCGATTTCTTTTGGGCTATTTCAAGACGAGCAGTTAGCCAGCAGTTTACTTAATGAGTTGCAAAATAAAGGGGTAAGAAACGCAACTAAAGCCCTGCGCAGCGCAGGAAAATCGTTAAGCAGCCTATTGATCAAGGCTGTTAGTTTAGAAGCCGCAACAGAGCTACAAAAAATTAAACCAGAATTTGTAGGCACGGACTTAGCGCCAGTGAGTTGCCCGTAAAAAAACTGCTAGGCTTTTTATACCTAGCGTTTCTTAATATAAAGGTCGGTAATCGTACCTTCCTTCATTTCTGCTGCAAAGCAAATAGTCTCTGATAGAGTTGGGTGTGCATGGATAGTGAGGCCTAAGTCATGCGCATCTGCGCCCATTTCAATGGCTAGCACTGCCTCAGCCAATAATTCCCCCGCATTTGTGCCCACAATGCCTGCGCCAATTACACGGTGTGTTTCTTTATCAAATATCAATTTAGTGGTGCCATCTGTACGCGCATTTGCTAACGCGCGACCGCTGGCAGCCCAAGGGAACGAAGCCTTTTCAATTTCAACGCCTTTGGCTTTGGCTTCTGTTTCGGTCATGCCTACCCATGCAATTTCGGGATCTGTATAGGCGACACTTGGAATAACTGATGCGAAAAATTCTGTTTTATGGCCAGCGATTACTTCTGCGGCTACTTTGGCCTCGTGCGTGGCTTTGTGCGCCAACATAGGCTGGCCGACAATGTCCCCAATGGCAAAAATGTGCGCTACGTTTGTGCGCATTTGTTTATCTACCGCAATAAAACCACGCTCATCTACCGCCACACCTGCGTTTTCTGCACCAATGTTTTTGCCATTAGGACGGCGACCGATGGAAACAAGTACGCGGTCATACATTTGTATCTCTTTAGGTGCAGAACCATCTGCAACGCCTTGCCCTTCAAATTTCACGTGAATGCCGTCAGGTTTGGCTTCGATTTGAGCTACTTTGGTTGAAAGCATAATCGCTTCAAAGCGTTTTTCCATGCGCTTTTGTAAAGGCCGTACTAAGTCACGGTCACACCCAGTTATAAGCCCGTCCATAAACTCAACCACGCTTACTTTGGTACCAAGTGCGTCATATACCGTGCCCATTTCAAGCCCAATAATACCGCCGCCAATAATCAACATACGTTTAGGGATATCCGCTAATGCTAAGGCACCAGTTGAATCCATGATTCTGTCATCATCTGGCGCTCCTGGGAATTTAGTTGCTTGTGAGCCCGCCGCGATAATCGCGTTTTCAAAGCCAATAGTGGTCACTTTGCCATCTTTTGAAGTCACTGCAATTTGATTGGGGCTGGTGAATTTGCCTAAACCTTGCACGACAGTAACACCACGTTGTGTTGCCATTGCGCTTAAGCCGCCAGTGAGTTTGCCCACAACGTCATTGGCTTTCCATTTACGTAAATGGTCTAAATCGATTTTTGGCGCGCTAAAACTTACACCGTGATGCGCTGTTTCTTCGGCTTCGGTAATGACTTTTGCGGTATGCAATAAGGCTTTAGATGGAATACAGCCCACGTTTAAGCACACGCCACCAAGGGTTGAGTAGCGTTCAATTAAGACTACATTTAAACCTAAATCGGCCGCTCTAAACGCTGCCGTATAGCCACCAGGACCTGAGCCTAATACCACTAATTGTGTCGATAAATCGTTATTTCCAGTAGGTGCCGCAGGGACTGGTGTTGCTGTTTTTTCAGGCGCTTTTTCAGATGATATCGTTTGAGCAGGGCTGGAAGCCTTGCTGGAAGAGGCTTCTGGGGCATTAGTTTTCGCTCCAGCGTTTTCAAGCATTAAAATAAGTGAGCCTTTTGCAACTTTGTCACCTACTTTAATTTTGACTTCTTTGACTGTTCCGGCTGCTGGTGATGGAATATCCATCGAGGCTTTGTCAGATTCTACCGTCATTAAAGAATCTTCTATAGCGATGCTATCACCTGCTTTGACCAATACTTCAATCACATCTACGCTATCAAAATTGCCGATATCGGGCACAAAAACTTCAATTAAATTGCTCATGCAAACTTTCTAAAAACTGGATTATAGAGTGAAATTTTAGCATTAAACCTGTGTATTCAAGCATTAAAGCCATGCGTCATGAAGAACTTTTTTGCTAAAAATGCTTTAGGAAGTTTTGTTGGATGATTTTTTCTTTTTTGCTGGTGGTAATTGAGCGTTTTGCATTGCACAAAACTCTGTCCCATAGTTACCACCGCTGTTATCAGGCTCATAATATTGGTGGCTAAAACCCCAACGTCGGCCTTTAAGTTTTTTAAACTCGCCAATACCGGTGCTGTATTCAGCATTTGGAGCTTTTGAGAGCTTAAAAGTGAGAGCTAAGCGATTTCCATCCGCAACTGCTTGACCGTAATAAATGACTGAGTTCACTGTTTCAGTATTAAAATCGTAAACACCAAATTTTGCATTACTGTTTAAGGTGTTTAGTTTGAGCGTCACAATCACTTCGTAATCGCCAATCGCATCGTTTTTACCTTTACAAAGATATTCACCGCTGTAATTAGTGCCTTTAAATACAGGTGCAGCATTTGCGGATGAACTGAGTGCTAAATAGCTTAAAACAAGACAAGTGACTAATTTTCTCATGTACAATTCATTTAGATTTTTTGTTCTATTAAGGCTTGATTGTAACGCGATGTCGTGACAAATATTAAGCTTTTTTAAATATCTTTTTTAAATAATCCGTATTTTTTCTCGGAGTGTTATGCTGAATCAGTTATTTAGCCGCCTGTGGATTTATGGCGTTTTTTGTTTTATCTTGCTGGTGCTTGTAAGCTTTTGGGTTTTTAAGCTAAATCAGCCAATTAACATAGTCTCTCCAGTTTTAAATCATCAAAAACTACAATGCGTTTCTTACGCGCCTTATTATGGTAATGGTCAATCTCCGTTTGTCGAAGGTATCAAAATAAGTCCAACGCAGATAGACTCAGATTTAAAGCGTTTAGCCAATATTTCTGATTGCGTGCGAACGTATTCTGTTGGGCAAGGGCTAGATTATGTGCCTGAAGCAGCAAGTAAAATTGGGCTCAAAGTGTATTTAGGCGCATGGGTAGGCTGGACAAATTCTGATAACGAAGCTGAAATCAAGCTTGCCGTTAAGCGCGCAAATCAGTACCCAGGCACCATTAAAGCCTTAATTGTTGGGAATGAGGTTTTTTTAAGGCAAGAGCAAACGCCTGCAACCATGCATCGCTATTTGAGTTATGCAAAAAGTCACACCAACACCCCAATTACCTATGCTGAAGTATGGGAGTTTTGGAATAAACATCAAGACACTGCCCAATATGTTGATTTTGTGACTGTGCATATTTTGCCGTATTGGGAAGATGACCCAGTCGCCATTGACAATGCAGTGAATCATGCCTCAAACATTATGCATCAGCTAGCTACAACGTTTAAAAAACCAATTTTAATTGGTGAAACTGGCTGGCCCTCTTTAGGCCGTCAACGTAATGAGTCTAAACCTAGTTTAATTAATCAGGCACGTTATGTACGTGAGTTTTTACAAATCGCACATCAAAAAAACTGGCAATACAATATTATCGAAGCCATTGACCAGCCATGGAAGCGCGTTTTGGAAGGAACCGTTGGTGGCTATTGGGGTATTTATGACACGACTTTGCTGCCTAAATTTTCATTGTCTTCGCCAGTTGCAGAGCGCGTTGATCATGCTTTGCCAATCTATTTGGGGTTGATAGGCGCAATGTTTTTTATAGCCTTAGCTTTATTAGCGCACGAGAAGCGGGTGGCGGTTTTATTTGGCAGCGCTTTCCTTGGCGCCACGGCCGGCTTAGTTGGCATGTTGCAATATGATTATTTAATTGCAGCCTGTAGAGATACTACTGAATGGATTGCCTTGGGCGGCGTGGCTATTTTGGGTTGGCTGGCTATTATTTTTATGCCGCTTTATCTTGCCATAAAAAGCAATGCTACTAAACAAAGTGTTAATGTGCATGCCATGATTAAATTTGTAAACTATGCGTTGATGATTGCGGCAATCGTTGCAAGCTATTTAATTTATGTTGATGGACGCTACCGCGATTATCCAAATCTACTTTTCATGTTACCTGCTGTTATTTTGAGCTTAGGTTTAATGTTAAGTAATAGCATGCTAAGAACTAAGTCGCAGATGAATTATCTTTATTGCGCTTTGCTTTTTATATCAGCTTTGTTGTGCTTATTAAAAGAGCCAAATAATTTGGCAGCAACGGTTTGGTTAATAATTAACGCTTTAATGGTGTTAAGTATTTGGCCAAGAAGCACATCGATGCAAACTGCAGCGTCAAACTAATCACTCCATGATGCCATCTTTTTTTAAAAGACTTTCGCAGCCGCTATTATTTGCAAGCATGATTGCTGCAATTCATTTTGGCTTATGGGTGCTTTCAAACCAAGCCTTACCACTTATCAATGTTAAGCCTATTTTGCATGGGTTTGCTTATAGTGCTTATCGCGCCGACCAAAGCCCACTTGAAAAAGTATTCCCTAGCACAGCAGAGCTTGTACAAGATCTTAAGCTCATCAAAAAATATTCAAATCGTATTCGTGTTTATGCCTCTTTAGAAAATAGTGAAGTCATTACGTTGGCAGAAAAACAGGGTATTTCGGTAATTGCAGGTGCTTGGATTAACCAAGATAAATACGCAAATGCACGTGAAATTGCCGCATTAAAACAGAAAGTGATTTATTACGACAATATTGAGCGGGCAATTGTTGGTAATGAAGCCATCTTAAGAAATGATATTTCTGTTGAAGATTTAATCCCTTATTTAGACGATGTGCGTAAAACATCAAAAGTGCCAGTTTCCACGGCTGAGCCTTGGCATATTTGGATTAAGAATCCTGAGTTGGTTAAACATGTAGACTATATTGCAGTACATTTATTGCCGTATCACGAAGGCGTGCCTATTGAAAATGCTGCGCAATACGCTGTAGAGCGATATCAAGATCTCATGAACGCCTATCCGCGCAAGAAAATTGTCATCACAGAAATTGGCTGGCCTAGTCAGGGCCCTAATATTGGCGCATCAATCGCGAGCAAAGTGAACCAAGCGCGTTTTGTACGCGAGTTTTTAGCAAAAAATGTTGGGCAAGATTTTGACTATTATTTAATGGAAGCATTTGACCAGCCGTGGAAAGTAAAAATCGAAGGCTGGGCGGGAGCTTATTGGGGGATGTTTAATGCAGATAGACAAGAAAAATACTCTTTACAAGGTGCTGTACCTAAAGATAAACGTTGGGTAGCAAAGGCATTATGGTCAACGTTGCTCGCATTTTTGCCGATAGCTTTCATCGGCTGGCGTTTTAAAGAATGGGGAGTTGGTGGTTTTGTTTCGATGGCAATTTTATTGCAAGCCTGCATTACAACGCTGGTTGTTGCATGGAACTTGCCTGGGGATTATTACTATACCTTGCGAGACTTTCTAGTGCTTGGCGGATTAATTCTCGGTATGGCGCTTACTTCTGCTGTATTGATGATTTATGCAGTTGAGTTTAGTGAGGTAATGTTTAAACGACAATGGCGGCGCATTTACGCACGCAAGGAACCGCTGCCAAATGAGCAAGAGTTGATGGTTTCGATTCATTTGGCGTGTTACAACGAGCCGCCAGAAATGGTGATTGCAACCATCGCAAGCTTGCAGAAGCTTGAATACACCAATTATGAAGTGATTGTGGTTGATAACAACACCAAAGATGAAGCCAAATGGAAGCCGATTGAAGCTTATATGTCAAACTTGCCAAGCAATTTTCACTTTTACCATTTGCCAAGTTGGCCTGGCTTTAAAGCAGGTGCGCTCAATTTTGCACTGACAAGAACTAATCCAGAAGCAAAAGTGATTGGGGTTGTAGATGCTGATTATATTGTGACGCCAGATTGGATTGCGACATTAACGCCACACTTTTTAGAAGCACAGGTGGGAGTTGTGCAAGCTCCACAAGCACACCGAAATTGGGAGCATCGATATTTTAGTCGTATGTGTAATTGGGAGTTTGAAGGGTTCTTTCGTATCGGTATGCATCATCGCCATGAACGCAATGCGCTTATTCAACATGGCACAATGACACTCATTCGTCATCAGGCGCTTAAAGATTTAGGTGGTTGGTCTGAATGGTGTATTTGTGAAGACACAGAATTAGGCTTACGTTTGTTAGAGAGTGATTATGAGTTGCGCTATGTGGATGATACTTTTGGTCGAGGGCTAACGCCTGCCAATTTCAATGCACTTAAGTCGCAACGTTATCGCTGGGCATTTGGTGCAATGCAAATTTTAAAACGTCACATTCCAAAATTAGTTGGAAAATCCAATTTAACATTTAGTCAGCGCTACCACTTTTTAACAGGTTGGTTTGGTTGGCTTGGTGATGCGCTACAGCTTATTTTTACTTTAGGATCCATTTTTTGGTCGCTGGCGATGCTTGCGTTTCCTAGCAATTTCAGTTTGCCAGTTACCATCATGATTGTGCCAATTTTGTGCTTTTTGGCGATTAAGGCAGCCCTAGGCCCCATTTTATATCGCAAAACCATGCAGTGTAGCTGGGCGGATATTTTTGGCGCATCGCTCGCGAGCTTAGGGTTATCTCACGCCATTGCACGTGGTGTGATGATGGGTATCTTACAAAAAGTGGGTGTATTTGTAGTGACGGCCAAAACTAAAACGGCAGTGAGCAAATGGCAATTGTTTGCGCCTATTCGTGAAGAGCTGATGATTCTTATAGCATTAATACTTGCCGCAACTGCCATGCTGTTTAGCCGAGGCCTTACAAATATTGATGCTCAGCTGTGGGTTTCGATGTTGGCATTGCAATCCTTGCCTTACATCAGCGCACTGGCATGTCAGTTGCTCGCACAAAAAGACTAATCTTTAAAAGATTAAGTAAAAAAAAGCCAAGCATTAAAAACAATTATCGCTTAGCCTGATAATCTCAATCCTTAGAGCAATAAACGGCGTACGTCTGACAACATCATGCGCATATGGCTAGTGAAGCGCGCACCATCTGCACCATCGACCACGCGGTGATCATAAGAAAGGGATAATGGCAATATTAAGCGTGGCTCAAAACCATTAGTTGCTTTGTTGTAAACGGGTTGCATGCTAGAGCGGGATACCCCTAAAATCGCCACTTCTGGGCAGTTAATAATTGGGGTAAACATGGTGCCGCCTATGCCGCCAAGGCTGGAAATGGTAAAGCAACCGCCTTGCATTTCTTCGACTTTGAGTTTTCGTTCACGTGCTTTGGTTGAAAGCTCCATTAAGTCGCGCGCAATATCCAACACGTCTTTGCTTTGCACATCTTTAACAACAGGTACTACTAGACCATCTGGCGTGTCGCAAGCAAAACCAATGTTGTAATAGTTCTTGAGTATTAAACTATCGCCATCAGGAGAAAGGGATGCGTTAAAGTTAGGATACGCTTTAAGCGCATTGACAGAAGCCTTGATTAAAAAAGCGAGCATGGTGAGTTTCACGCCACGTTTTTCCGCATCTGCCATCATAGATTTTCTAAAATCTTCTAAATCGGTGATGTCGGCTTCATCAAATTGCGTCACATGTGGCGCAGTCACCCAATTGCGATGCAAGTTTGCGCCAGAGAGTTTTTTAATGCGCGAAAGCGGTTTGCTTTCAATAGCGCCAAATTGGCTAAAATCAATCACAGGCATGGGTAATGTGGCTAAAGCACCTAAACCTGCACCCATGTTTTCTGTGCGAGGTTTGGCGAGCTCACCTTTAACAAATACTTGCACATCACTTGCAAGTATTCTATTTTTGTTGCCACTGCCTTTCACAAGCCCTAAGTTAACACCAAGTTCACGTGCAAATTTTCTTACCGATGGGCTCGCATGCGACGCTTTGTTAACAGTGCTCATTGCACTTTCTGCAACCGGTAAAGGTTGGTGTGCTGGTTGAATTTTTTGTGCAGGTTCTGGAGCAGGGCGCGAAGCTGATGGGATTGCTTGTTCTTGAGCAGCTGGCTTTGGTGCTTCAACTTTAGGCGCTTCAATCGCTGCAGCAGGAGCTGGGCTGGAAGCCTTGATGATATTGACTTCTGGTGATGTAGTTTCAGATGCTTCTAGCGTTAAAATAAGATTGCCTTGAGCGATTTTATCGCCCACTTTGATTTTAACTTCTTTCACCACGCCCGCAAATGGCGCAGGAATATCCATTGATGCCTTATCCGATTCGACGGTCAATAGAGAGTCATCAGCGGCTATGGCATCACCTGCTTTCACCAAAACCTCTATCACATCAACGCTGTCAAAGTTGCCAATATCGGGCACTAATACTTCTTTTAAACTCATGTTGTTAAACCTTTTAATGAAACCATTAATTAAACCAATATTTATACTAATGTCGGGTTTGGTTTATTGCTATCTAGTTTGTATTTTTTAACTGCTTCTGCCACTTTAGCTGCGGGCAATTTGCCTTCGTCAGATAAGGCTTTAAGCGCCGCTACCACTACATAATGTCTATCCACTTCAAAGAAATCACGCAAGGCTTCGCGGGAATCAGAACGACCATAACCATCAGTGCCTAGTGCCACAAACTTGTTTGATACAAAGCGTTGAATCTGCTCGGCAAAGCTCTTCATGTAATCGGTTGAAGCAATCACAGGGCCGCTTGCATCTTTAAAGCACTGTGCTACATAGCTTATGCGTTGCGGTTTTTCTGGGTTCAGCATGTTCCAGCGTTCGCAGTCTAGGCCTTCACGGCGAAGTTCTGTAAAGCTTGGTGCGCTCCACACGTCTGTCGCAATACCCCATTCGCTTTCTAGCATCTCGGCCGCGGCAATCACCTCACGTAAAATCACGCCAGAGCCCATTAATTGGACTTGCATATCTTTGGCTTCTTTGCCCTTTAGCTTAGATTTGCTAAAGCGGTACATACCTTTGAGGATGCCTTCTGCAGAATCTTTTGGCATTTCTGGGTGGCTGTAGTTTTCATTCATTAAGGTGATGTAGTAATACACATCTTCTTGGTTTTGCACCATGCGGCGCAAGCCTTCTTGAATAATTACCGCCAACTCATAGGCAAACGTTGGGTCGTAAGACACGCAGTTTGGAATCGTGGCTGACATCAAATGGCTATGACCATCTTCATGTTGCAAGCCTTCGCCGTTTAGTGTAGTACGGCCAGCGGTAGCGCCTAGCAAGAAGCCACGTGCACGTGAATCGCCCGCTGCCCATGCAAAGTCGCCAATACGTTGAAAACCAAACATTGAGTAGTAAATGTAGAAAGGAATCATCTGCACGCCAGTGACGCTGTAAGACGTGGCCGCCGCTAACCAACTGGCAAATGAGCCTGCTTCATTAATGCCTTCTTCTAAAATTTGGCCAGTGAGTGATTCTTTGTAATACATCACTTGGTCAGAATCTTGAGGCTCGTACAATTGACCGACAGAAGAGTAAATACCTAATTGACGGAACATGCCTTCCATACCGAAAGTACGGGCTTCATCGGGCACAATCGGCACCACGAATTTGCCAATTTCTTTATCGCGAACCAGAGTCGATAAAATACGCACGAAGGCCATGGTGGTCGAGATTTCACGCTCGCCTGTCGCCACCAACATATTGTCGAAAGCGGCTAAATCAGGCACTTTTAACTCATTACCTTTGCTGCGGCGCTGTGGCACAAAGCCACCCATCGCAACACGGCGCTCCGCTAAGTATTGCATTTCTGGGCTGTCATCTGCAGGTTTGTAGAACGATAAGTTTTCCACTTGCTCGTCCGTTAATGCCAAGTCAAAGCGGTCACGGAATTTCTTGAGTGACTCAATATCCATGCTTTTTTGTTGATGCGTGGTATTTTGGCCTTCGCCTGCATCGCCCATGCCATAACCTTTGACGGTTTTGGCTAAAATCACAGTCGGTTGACCTTTGTGGTTCACTGCAGCGTGATATGCTGCGTAGACTTTATGAGGATCATGACCGCCACGGTTTAAGCGCCAAATGTCAGCATCAGACATCGCCGCAACCATTTCTTTAAGCTCTGGATATTTGCCAAAGAAGTGCTCACGGGTGTATGCACCACCTTTTTGCTTAAAGTTTTGATATTCGCCATCAACGCATTCTTCCATGCGTTTTTTGAGCAAGCCATCTTTATCCATGGCTAACAGCGGATCCCAGTAAGAACCCCATACTACTTTAATCGCATTCCAACCTGCACCACGGAAGTTAGATTCTAACTCTTGAATAATTTTGCCGTTGCCACGCACAGGGCCATCTAAGCGCTGTAAGTTACAGTTGATGACAAAAATCAGGTTATCTAAGCCTTCTCGTGCCGCGAGTGAAATCGCGCCTTGTGATTCTGGCTCGTCCATCTCGCCATCGCCACAGAATACCCAAACTTTACGATCTGAAGTATCTGCAATACCACGGTTGTGCATGTATTTTAGAAAGCGAGCTTGGTAAATGCCGGCTAAAGGGCCTAAGCCCATCGAAACCGTGGGGAACTGCCAAAAATCTGGCATTAACCATGGGTGTGGGTAGCTAGACAAGCCATTACCGCCTGTTTCTTGACGGAAGTTATCCATTTGTTCTTCAGTAAAACGGCCTTCTAGGAAAGCGCGTGCATACACGCCTGGTGATGAGTGACCTTGAAAGTATATACAGTCACCACCAAAGTTCTCATTCGCAGCACGGAAGAAATAGTTGAAGCCTGTGTCATACAGCGTAGCGGCTGATTGAAAGCTGGCAATATGGCCGCCCACGCCAGGTGATTTTTCATTTGCACGCAGCACTGTCATAATCGAGTTCCAGCGCACTAATGCGCGCACGCGGCGCTCCATTTCTGGATCGCCCGGCAAGCGCTGTTGCAAATGCGTTGGGATTGTATTGACGTAAGAAGTGGTGGCTTTATAAGGTAGGTTACTGCCAGAGCGACGCGCTTGATCTATCATCGCTTCGAGTAAAAAGTGAGCACGCTCAGTGCCTTCATTTTCGATGACAGAAGCCAGTGCTTCAAGCCATTCTTGAGTTTCTAGCGGATCAGTTTCTGTAAAGTTGTTTTGCGAATTTATTGCCATGCTGGTGTGTTCTCCGTGTTGCTGATGCTAGCGTATAAAGCGTTTATCATAGGCGTCTGCAACTAAAGGTGAATTAGAATGTTCTGTAAAGCCATAAGTGTGGCTTTTTTAGGCTTTTTGGTCAAGTTAAAACATTGCTTTTAATCATGCATTAATTTGGATTTGCTAGTATTGTTGCTGGTTTTATATAAGACTAATGGGTTATTAAATTGCAGTTAAATTAACAAAAAATGTAGCCATTTGCAGTTTAAATACATTATCTACTACGATAAATTGCTTTTTAATTTTTTCAAATAAACTAGAAATAAACATCCTCTTTGCGAAAAAACTTAGACAATAAATTTAAGCGCACTCAAACTGAGCGTAAGCACCTAATTAAGTCACCAATGACTGTGGAATTGCCCTATGCTGGTGCGATAAGTGATATCGTATTGGGGACCAATTAAGTACTTTTAGTTTGTAGACAAATTGTGGCTGAGTGCGTTTAAGTAATTAAGGGCGGGCGTTAATTAGCTCGAACATTTTTTGAATGTACTTAAAGAAGGTGAGCGATGAATTTCTACGCTAAATATTTTCAAGCGAACTATTTTAAAGTTTCATGTCATTTCTGTTGCACCGTGTTGTTATGCTGCTTTACTTTAAGCAGCAATGCGGAGATGGGTAATGCTGAAGCCAATCATTTGTTGAGCCGCGCGGGCTTTGCAGTATCTTTCAGTGATTTGCCAGTATGGTCAGCGTTAAGTCGTCAGCAGGCGGTGGAAAAGTTACTTCAAGGCTCGTCTAGTAATATCACATCACCACCAGCATGGGTGAGTGACCCAATTATCCGCCCAAGTAAGAAAGATAAAACTGATGGCAATCGCCAAGCCCAAAAAGCATTTCTAAAACTACAACGTGAACACCATGCTGAGTTAAGTGCATGGTGGCTTAATGAAATGTTAACGACAAACTCCCCACTTAATGAGCGCATGACCTTGTTTTGGCATAACCATTTTGTGTCGGGCCAAAAAAAGGTTAAAGCGACCAAGTTGCTTTATATTCAAAATCAATTGCTTAGAAAGCAAGCGATGGGTAATTTTGGTAGCTTGTTGCATGCTGTTTCAAAAGACCCTGCAATGCTGATTTATCTTGATTCAGCAAGTAATCGTAAAGATTCGCCAAACGAAAACTTTGCGCGCGAAGTGATGGAGCTATTTACCTTAGGTGTGGGTAATTACACAGAAAAAGATATTAAAGAAGCTGCGCGTGCGTTTACGGGTTGGTCTGTAGATAGGGATACGGGTGAGTTTGTGTTCCGAAAAAAACTGCATGATGACGGCCAAAAGACCATTTTAGGCAAAACGGGCAATTTTGATGGTGATGATGTGTTGGATATTTTGCTTTCTCAGCCACAAGCCACAGAGTTTATTGTCACTAAAATGTGGCGAGAGCTAGTGAGTACAGAAATTAATGCAGCGGATAAAGCCACCATCAAAAAAATAGCAGTAGATTTTCGTCAAAGTCGCTATGAAATTAAAACCGCATTAAAAGGTATTTTATTAAGCGACGCGTTTTATGCGCTTGAAAATCGTGGCTCAATCATTAAATCACCGGTTGATTTGGTAATTGGGGCGCTTAAACAGCTGGATATTAAATTAAGTAGCGCTGAATCTTTGGTGCCAGTTTTGCGTCAACTTGGACAAAACTTATTTGATCCGCCCAATGTAAAAGGGTGGCCTGGAGGCGAAGTTTGGATTAACACCAATAGTTTACTGGCGCGTAAAACATTTTTAGATAGATTACTGCGTACAGAAGATATCCAAGTCAGTTCAGAAGGCAAGACGCAAATGGATATGCGCATTGGTAAAAAAGCGCAAATGAAACAAGACCCAAGACCAATGGGCATGCGCTTTTATGCTCAAGATTGGTTTTCACAGTTTAAAACAAGTCAGCAAGCGCAAAGTCTTTTGTTGTTGCAAGTGCCGGTCGTTACAAATACTGCTTCGCCGAATACCTTGCCATGGTTACGGGCGTTAATGTTAGATCCAGCATATCAACTTAAATAAAGATTGCTTAAATAGCGTTTAATTAAATAGTGCTTTGGGTATCGTTCAGTCAAAGGATAAAAGTATGTTAAGACGTGATTTTTTAAAAGCGGCAACAGCCAGTATGTCAGTTGCCTTAGTGCCAAAACCAGTGTTGGCGGCACTTATTAATAGTAGCCAATACAATAACTTATTAATATTAGTCGAGTTAAAAGGCGGTAATGATGGCTTCAATACGGTTATTCCCTTTGCTAATTCGGCCTATTATCAACTCCGCCCAAAAATCGCGATTCCTCGTGATACGGTTTTACAACTATCTCAATCTATTGGCTTAAACCCAGCGCTAAAAGCTTTAATGCCGATTTGGCAAGCCAATGAGTTGGGCGTATTGCAAGGTGTAGGTTACGCTGATGCTAGTCTTTCTCACTTTAGATCAATTGAAATTTGGGATACCGCTTCAAAATCAAATGAATATTTAGAAGATGGTTGGTTGGGGCGTGCGTTTGAAAAATCGCCGCCGCCGCAAGCATTTACTGCCGACGGGGTGGTGATGGGGAGCCCAGAAATTGGCCCAATGCTTGGCGCCACTGCACGGACCATCGTATTGGCGAGTGAGGCACAGTTTAAGCGACAAGCAAAGCTTGCTAGCCATGCGGACCAAGCGGGAAACAAAGCCATGCAGCATGTGTTGCGGATAGAAAATGACATATTGCAAGCGGCAAGTAAGCTAGGCGGTGATGTTGTTTTAAAAACAGATTTTCCTAAACATGCCTTTGGAAGCATTTGCAAAAACGCATGCCAGTTAGCGGCACAAAAATCGCCAGTTGCGGCCATACGGCTCACATTAAGTGGCTTTGATACGCACCAGAATCAAGTGAAAATGCATGCCAATTTATTAACCCAGCTAGCCGAAGGGTTAAGCGCTTTGCGTGCAGGTTTAATTGAAACGAATCGTTGGAACTCAACCTTCATCATGACGTATGCGGAATTTGGGCGACGTGCAAAAGAAAACCAAAGTGGTGGCACTGATCATGGTACAGCCAATATGCACTTTGCTTTAGGTGGAAAAGTACGCGGTGGCTTATTGGGTGAATACCCAAATTTAAATAGCTTAGATGGCGTTGGTAATGTGCGACATACCGTAGATTTTAGAAGCATTTACGCAAGTGTATTGCAACAATGGTGGGGTGCTGATAGTCTTGCGGTTCTGGGTGGCAATTTTAAACCTGTAGAACTAATTAAGACTTAATAAAAGCTTAATACCATACGCCGCTTTAGCGTTTAGTAATAAGCTAATGGGGGCGATGAGGGTATGGAGAACTTGGCTTGGCTGGAGAGCTTTCCAGCGTTAATACAGCTTGAATCAAACGCGCGGGAAGTATTACTAAAATCTGCTCGCATTGTAGAAGCACCTACCGGCACCATAGGCTATCGCGAAGGCGGTGCCTGTGGGGCATATGTGATGCGGCTTGCAGGGCAGTCTCGGGTATATAAAATGTCTGCCAGTGGCCGAGAAATATTGCTTTATAGAGTAGCTGCGGGTGAAACCTGCGTAATCACCACAACTTGTTTGTTGGGCAATAGCAATTATCCAGCATCGACCATTGTAGAAGAGCCGATACGTGATGTGATTATTCCATCAGCTGCTTTTAACCAACTGATGATAGATTCCAAAGTATTTCGCACTTTTGTAATGACAAATTATGGTGCGCTCATTAGCGATTTAATTGTGTTACTTGATGAAGTGGCCTTTCATAGTTTAGATGCACGTTTAGCTAAACTATTGCTAGATGCAAACAGTGTGACGATTAGTAGAACACATCAACTTATGGCAGACGAGCTTGGCACCGCGCGTGAAGTGGTCAGCCGCCAATTAAAACGTTTTGAGCAAAAAGGTTGGGTAAAACTTGGGCGAGGTCATGTCGAAATCGCCAATCGTAGCGCGCTAGAGAAGTTAGCACAAAGCTAATTTAAACTGTTTTAGTAGCAATTAATGTCGCAGCAAATAATGCGAGCAATGCAAAACTGCGTTGGCTGTTAACTTCAGTTATTTTAAAACTAATTAAGCTGAAACTTGCTATGCCTAATATGGTACCTATCATAAACGGCAAGGCAATTTTCCATGCTATTGCATCATGAAAAGAATGCGTTAAGACTGTGCTTATAGTTACTAATGCAACTACGGTGAGTGATGTTGCAATAATGGTCTGCATATTAAAGTTACTCACTTTCCGCAAGCTTGGCACGATGACGAAACCGCCACCCACGCCTAGCAGGCCACAAAGTATGCCTGCAACGCCCCCAGTAAAAATAAGTCTTCTTGTGCATAAGGCGGTCCAAAATAATGTTGAGGTAGCAGGATTAATCATGCAAGCAGGTGTCGGTTTGTTTTCATCTGCGAACTGCGTTTTATTGCTTTGCTGCCACATCTGAAATGCGACATATAATAAAATGACCACAAAAAATAAGTTAAGTATTTGAGCAGGTATTTTATTTGCAAGCCAAACGCCCAAAGGTGCAAACGTAATGCCAAATGCAGCCATTAAAAGTGCAGTTTTATAGCGCACCATACCAGCGCGTAGTCCTTGTACTGTAGCAATACTCGAGGCTGATGAAACCGCTAATAATGCAATTGGTGCTGCTTGGGTTAAAGGCATATTAAAGCCAAGCATTAAAAGTGGAATTGCAAAAATCGAGCCGCCAGTGCCTGTGAGCGCAGAGATTGCGCCCAATATGAAACCGAAGAATATCATTAACAGCGAATGGTCTGGCATTTAAGTTTATTTGCAGCAGGTTTTAGATGCGTTCATTAAAGGGCATTTTCCTTTGTACCAACGCCAAACGTGGGTAATTAAACATTTGCTTTTAAGCCATGCAACCAAACCTTTTGGAGCAGTGTTTTGTTGTCCGTTATTAGATTGCGAAAGTCTAAACATATTACCTGCACGATTGCCAGTTCTACAAAAACCTAAAACAGGCTTTGTCGCGAGACTGTAAGCCGATGTAAACGCATCAATTTGATTGGGCATAATGTTGTTTGGAACGACTGGAATATGCACGTAGGTTAGCCCAAACTTTTCAGCCTCTGCTTTTAATAGCGCGCTCGTGGGTTGTTCATCACCGCCTTCTGCGTCTGGGCGATTATTAATGATTGTTTTAAAGCCAAGTTGTGCTATTCCTGCGATATCTTCTACGTTGATTTGTGGTGCAGTACTAAAATCATCTGTTACTTTGGTAATTTGTATGGTCATAGTGTTTCTCCTTTATGTATTACAGATTTCTTGACTCAGCACTTGCATCAAAGCGAGTGCTGATTTACTTGATACTCGATAAATAATATTTTTTCCTTCGCGCCGCGTAGCTACTAATTCAGCTTCGCGTAATACAGTCAGCTGTTGAGAAAGCGTAGGTTGCCGAATATCCAACGATTCTTCGAGCTCACTGACTGACTTTTCGCCTTGCGAGAGTTGGCATAGCAGCATTAAGCGATCTGCATTTGCCATTACTTTTAGTAGACGAGTGGCAATATCTGCTTTGGTGCGCAATTCATCAAAGTTTATTTCTTTTATTTCTAGCATATTTTTATCTGGGTATATAATTTATATATTTATATTATATTTTATTATATAATGTATTTCAACATAAATTTAAAAGTATTTTTAAAGTGATCAGGAGTATTAAGATGTTTAAACAAATGTTTGATGAAGAATCGTTCACCTACACCTATATGTTGGCGGACGAAAACACACGTGAGGCTGTTATTATCGATCCAGTCGCAAGTCATATAGAAGATTACATTACCTATGTCGCTGAAAATAATTTGCATCTAAACTATGCCTTAGAAACACATGTGCATGCTGACCATATTACTGCCAGCGGCATGTTAAGGGAGCGCTTGAATATCAAAACAGGGGTAGGTAAACACTGTGGCGCAAGTGCAGCTGATTTACAGCTAAATGAAGGCGATGTAATTGAGTTTGGACAGCAAAAAATACGCGTAATAGCCACGCCTGGGCATACTAAAGGTAGTTTGTCATATGTGTGGCGAGACCGTGTATTTACTGGTGATGCGTTATTGATTAACGGCTGTGGGCGTACAGATTTTCAAGGGGGTAATGCGGGTGAACTCTTTGACAGCATTACCCAAAAAATATTTAGCTTAAACAATGACACGCTGATTTATCCTGGGCATGACTATCAAGGGCGCCGTGTGAGCTGTGTTGCACAAGAAAAAGCCATTAATGCACGCCTAGCGGGTAAATCACGAGAAGAGTTTATTGAAATTATGCTGAATCTAAATCTACCTAAGCCTAAGTTAATTGATATTGCTGTACCCGCTAATCGTCGCTGCGGTTTGCCAGAACCAGTACAAGGTTAAAGTTAAAAATGCGGATAAGCCATAGGCAAATCCGCATTTGAATTTATAAAAATTGCTTATTAGAAACGCGCTCCTTGTCTGCAAAAACTTTTTGCAGGGTTTTCAGCAGCCATTAAATCTAATTGACTGGTTTTGATGGACGTTAAACTGCTATCACTTTTAGGCATAGCCACAACAACATCACAGTTAATGCATTTGCCTTTTACTTCATCATAGCCTTTTATTGCTTCTAAGCCTTTTACGTCCGTCATAATAGCGCCGTCTAGCACGGCTTCACCCATGTTAGCTCCTGTAATGTCTGCACCAGTTAAATCGGCTTTGCTAAAATCTGCACGGAATAAATCCGTATTGCGCAAGTTAGCACCACGTAAATCAGCAAATCTAAAATTGCTGCGGTTAATATCGGCCCCTTCAAAGTTGGTGTTGGCAAATCTGCCGCCAATCGCATCAAAGCGCATCGCGCCCATGGGTTGATTACCAATATCTAAACCAAATTTACCATTTTTAATGGTGGCATTCGCCATATCTACATTGCCCAAAGTGCCTATCATGCGGGCGTTGGTGAGGTTGGCGCCATGAAAGTTTGCTTTATCAAAAATAGCTTGAAAGATAATTGCATCTGTTAAGTTAGTGTTGGTGAAATCGGCATTTTCGATGCGTGCTAAGTTTAAATAGGCACCTTGCATATTTGCACCAACAAACTTAGCTCCCATTAACTCTGCGCCAAAAAAACCAACATTTTGCATATTGCAATGGCTTAAATCTAAGCCATTAAATATCAAATATCCCGCATCTTTATTTCTTAAGTCGCAGGTTTTGCTATTAATTTGCGCTAAAGCATCTGCTTGGCTAATTTTGGTGCGCTCCACTTCTGCACTTGCAGAACTATTCTTTGCAGATTTATTTTCTGCATAAAATGCGGCAGCTTTATCGATAGTTGCTTGTGGGTCAAACAAAAAAGAGTCACGTGCACCTTCACTACTAAAGCAATAGGTTTTGCCATTAAAAATTTCGTTAAAGTTGCATTTGGTTTGCACAAATGCGCCTTTAGATAATCCTGTTGTGCAATGGTCGCCAAATTCGCCTGCATTGGCTAAAACACTAAAAAAAAGGGTTGTTGATGCAAGTAATACTTTTAAAGTTTTCATGTTAGATCTCCAAAGTTATTTGCTGCTTTTTTAGCAGATGTTGCCAGTATAGGCACATAAAAAATAGCGACAGTAACTCTAGTCACAAAGCATGATTTAATAAGAGGCATTAACAGGAACTCTCTGGAAAGCTTATAGATATTGGCTTCCAGAGCATATTATTATTATCGCACTTTTAAACAACATCTAATGAAAATCATTAAAATGAAAATAATTGTCGGCTAATTAAAATTTGCCTCGTTATCTGTTCATCTGCACAAAATTATTTTCGACATTATGTTGGAAAGTTTAATGGCAGATAAAATAGAGGAGATTTAAAATGCGTCAAACATTATTAATTGGTTTAATTGCTGCGACTGTTTCATTGCCTGCATTAGCGAGCCATGAAGATAATTATGAGGATCGTGCGCGTGTTATTTCATCAACACCGCAATTTGAACGTGTGAATACACCACGTCAAGAATGTCGTACAGAATACGTACGTGAAAGTTATTATGAGCCGCGTGGGCGTTCAAACACAGGTGCCATTATTGGTGGTTTATCTGGTGGTTTGATTGGTAGCCGATTTGGTGGTGGTAGTGGTCGTATTGCAACCGCTGCACTTGGTGCTGGTTTAGGTGCTATTGTGGGTGACCGTTATCAAAACGATCGTCAAGCTTTTGGTCGTGAACGTGTGGAATCGCGTCCAGTAGAGCGTTGTGTATCTGTAGATAACTGGAATCAAGTGCCAGCAGGTTATTTGGTGAATTATGAGTACAACGGTCGTCAATATTCAACAGTGACGAACCAAGACCCAGGTCGTTTTATCCCTGTGCAAGTACAAGTAAGACCAAATGGTTATGTAACGCAAGTGAATTATCGTGAAGATGATGATGACCGTGGTTGGAAACGTGGTCGTGGTCATCGTAACAATGATCGTAATTACTGGTAGTAGTTTGACTTAAGCTTAACTTTACAAATTATTCATTAAGTAAACAGTAAGTTTAAAAGCCACCACAATGAACTGCACCCCAAAAGTTGGACACTTTGTTCAACTAACTAAGGTGCAGTTTTTTATGTCCAAATACACAAAAGAATTAAAACTCAAAGTTGTACAAGACTTTGAAACACTTAAAGCA
>Ga0247831_1003005_pt1 | contig 25840 bp, 21 predicted proteins | sample LaCruzMarch2015__9_FD_192406 | JGI IMG/M metagenome (GOLD analysis project Ga0247831, IMG submission 192406) | Freshwater microbial communities from meromictic Lake La Cruz, Castile-La Mancha, Spain - LaCruzMarch2015_1m | ecosystem: Environmental > Aquatic > Freshwater > Lake | place: Spain...
TCGCCGCCATCCAGTCCAGCAGGCGGTCGCGATCAAACGCGGGTTCGGTTGGCTTGTCTTCGGTCATGCGGCGCCGCTAGGGATGGAGACATCCCTCGATACCGCCCGGAGGCCCGCCGTGGAACTGGAATGCTATCCGATGACGGCAACGCCGCCCGACCTCGTGCCGGGGCGGCAGTCGCGCAACTGGATGGACGCCTTCGCCAGCCGCCACCCCTATCGCTGCCTGCCGCTGACTATGGCCAATACCACGGGCTGGGAGATCCTTTGCCCCCTGACCTTTACCGCCGAATGGAACGGCGGGCCCAGCCAGGCCGACATCGTCATCACGCCGGAACGGCTGAACGCCGACCTGACCCATGTGGTGACCTCGCATTTCTCGCGCGGGGTCCTGACCATGCATCCGCAGTATCTGTTCCGCACCCCGCCCGGCTGGGGCCTGATCGCCGGCGGTTCGCCCAATCACCACAAGGACGGCATCCAGCCGCTGACCGGCCTGATCGAGACCGACTGGCTGCCCTTTCCCTTCACCATGAACTGGCTGTTCACCCGACCGGGCCGGGTCAGGTTCGAGAAGGGCGAGCCCTTCTGCTTCATCACCCCGATCGAGCACCGCAAGGTCGAGACCATGCAGCCGGTGATCCGGACGCTGGAATCCAATCCGGTCATGCACGGCCAGTTCGAGGCCTGGAACCGGGCCCGCACCGACTTCAACAGGCGTCTGGCCTCAGGCGATCCCGACGCCGCCAAGGAGGCGTGGCAGCGCTATTATTTCAAGGGCGAGGTGCCCGAGGATCTCGGCGTCGCGCCGGAGACGCATGTCAACAAGCGGCGGCTGAAGAGTCCGAGGATTGGATAGGGTGTGGGGTATGGGGGGTGGGGTGTAGAGCTCTGGCTCTTGCCGTACGGGACTCCCTACACCCCACACCCTGATCCCTACATCGCCCGCGTGACCCGCGGCCCGAGGTTCTGGATCACTTCGCGGGCGTCGAAGGCATTGGCGTCGCCGGCCGGCTTGGTGCCGCGGCCCATGACGATCTCGGCCGAGGCCTCGAACCGGTCGATCTCGCGCACGTCGAAATCGCGGTCGAAGGGATCGCCCCACAGGCTCCATGACCCGCGGCGGTAGTAGCGCCAGGACGGGCCCCAGAACGGGCTGTAGCGATCGCGATAGAAGGGATCGGGGATGCCCTGCAGGCGCACATCGCGGTCGGTGGCGCGGTTGACGGTGGAGAACCAGTCATAGCCGTTCTCGGTCGTCACCTCGGCGGCGCGCAGCAGCAGGGCCATCTCGACCTGTTCGCGCGAGGTCACGGAGTTGCCGGCGAAGCTGACGCGATAGCGGTCGGCATCCACCCGCTGGTCGGAATAGCCGTAGCGGCTGTCGACGCCGGCGGGGCCATAGGGGGTCGCCGTGGCGCAGGCGGACAGGGCCAGGGCAGCAGCCGTCGCCAGCAGAACTGGCCTGAGGAAACGAAGTCTCATGGAAACTCTCCTTGGCGCGACAGGGCGGGCCCTGTCGGCTGAACGGGACATGAAAGCCATGGTTCCGGCGGACATCAAGTCCCTATAAGCGCGAAATAATAAGTACGGCAGCGGCCAGCAGAAGGATGCCGGTCAGCAGGGCGAAACCCTTGCGGAAACGAGGCTCGCTCATTCGCCGGGCCAGGGCCGCCCCGCCCAGACCGTAGGCGGACATCGTCAGGACGTCCATGCCGATGGTGGCGAGGGCAAACAGGGCCAGTTGCGGGGCCGCGGGTCGGGTCACATCCATGAAGGGCGGCAGGACGGCGGTGAAGAACAGCACGGCCTTGGGGTTGGCGATCTGGACCATGAAGCCGTCGACCAGTGCGCTTCGGCCCATGCGGACAACCGGCGCGTCGGGATCGGCGGCAGTGCGGAAAGCGCCGCGCAGGGCGTTGATGCCCAGCCATGCCACATAGAGGGCGCCGCCGATCGAGATCAGGCGGAAGACCTCGGGAAAGGCGACGACCAGGGCTCCGAGACCCAGGGCGGCGGCCCCGAACCAGACCAGGGTCGCCACGTTCATCCCGATCACGCCGGCCATGGCGGCGGCCTTGCCACGCTGCACCCCGTTGGCGACCGAAAACAGATTGGCCGGCCCCGGCGTGACGGCCATGACCATCATGACGCCGAGAAAGGTCAGATACAGGTGCGGGTCGACGGGCAGGCTGGCCATGGCCGTCCGGTCGGACTGACGATGGCCACGGTCAAGCCCGGCGCAGACTCATCGAGCGGTCGGGTGAGGGGTGTTGCGCGGCTGCGTCGGGCCCCGGGGCGCAAGGCCTCTCCCCCGCCGTCCCGCTGAAGCCCTGTCCTACTGCGATGCCGGCGCTGCGGCGGCGGCCTGCTGGATCAGTCCTGCCTTGATCGTCGCCGGGGAGCCCGTGATCCGGGCGCGCAGTACCGGACCCATCTGCGCCATCTGCGCCTGGGCCTCGGGCGGCATCACGGGGATCTGGGAGGTGATGAAGGCGTCCAGCTCGTTGGCGAAGGCGTCGGCCTGCGGCTGGTAGCGGGCGGCGATGGCGTCGAGGTCGGCATTGGCCTTGACCCGATCGGCCCCGGCGGCGGTCAGGGCGGTCTGCATCTCGCCCTGCATGGTCCCCATGGCCTGCTGGAAGGCTTCGGCCCTCGCAATAAAGGCGGCTTCCGCCGCGGCGGCAGCGGCCACCGGGTCTGCCGACGGTGCGGTCTGGGCGAAGACCGGGGTTGCGAACGCCAGAACGGCGATGGCGGCGAAGGTGGTCCGGAGAGACATGGCAGGGTCCTGAAAACGTCGGGGGAGCCTTTCCTTCCGCCGACAGGGTGGGGCTGACCCCGCGAAAGCGCGAGGTGGCCGGGATTCTAGCGTCTGTCGCGTGCGTCCCGCTTGCCCAGGACGCGCAGGCGCAGGGCGTTCAGCTTGATGAAGCCGGCCGCGTCCTTCTGGTCATAGGCGACGGCACCGTCCTCGAAGGTGACCAGTTCCTGGTCGTACAGGCTCTCGCTGCTCTCACGGCCGATAACGGTGGCATTGCCCTTGTAGAGCTTGACCCGCACGGTGCCGGTCACCTTCGCCTGCGAATGATCGATGGCCGCCTGGAGCATCTCGCGCTCGGGCGAGAACCAGAAGCCGTTGTAGATCAGATGGGCGTATTTGACCGCCAGCTCGTCCTTCAGATGCATGGCACCGCCGTCCAGGGTTATGGACTCGATGCCACGGTGGGCGGCCAGCAGGATGGTCCCGCCCGGAGTCTCATAAACGCCGCGTGACTTCATGCCGACGAAGCGGTTCTCGACCAGGTCGAGGCGGCCGATGCCGTTGTCGTGTCCCAGCTGGTTCAATTTCGTCAACAGTTGAGCGGGGGACAGGTGTTCGCCGTCGATCGAGACCGGATCGCCCTTTTCGAAGCCGATGGTGATGACCGTCGCCAAATCGGGCGCGTCCTCCGGCGAAAGGGTGCGCTGGTGCACGAACTCGGGGGCCTCCACCGACGGATCCTCCAGCACCTTGCCCTCGCTGGACGAGTGCAGAAGGTTGGCGTCCACGCTGAACGGGGCCTCGCCGCGCTTGTCCCGGGCGATCGGGATCTGGTGCTTCTCGGCGAAGTCCAGCAGGTGTTCACGGCTCTTGAATTCCCACTCGCGCCAGGGGGCGATGACGCGGATGTCGGGCTCCAGCGCATAATAGCCGAGCTCGAACCGGACCTGGTCATTGCCCTTGCCGGTCGCGCCGTGACAGACGGCGTCGGCGCCGACCATGCGGGCGATCTCGATCTGGCGTTTGGCGATCAGCGGCCGCGCGATCGAGGTGCCGAGCAGATACTGGCCCTCATACAGGGCGTTGGCGCGGAACATCGGGAAGACGTAGTCCCGCACAAACTCCTCGCGCAGGTCGTCGATGAAGATGTTCTCTTCCTTGATGCCCAGCTTCAGCGCCTTTTCGCGCGCGGGTGCCAGCTCCTCGCCCTGGCCAAGGTCGGCGGTGAAGGTCACGACCTCCGCGCCGTATTCGGTCTGCAGCCATTTCAGGATGATCGAGGTGTCCAGACCGCCGGAATAGGCGAGGACGACCTTCCGGGGGGCGGTCTGGGTCATGGCGGATCCTGTGGCGAACGCGGGGCGGCGTTTGGAGCGTGTGCGCGCGCTTAAAGGACCAGACGCCCCGCGATGCAAGGGCCGGAATGCGCGTGGATCAGCCCCACGGCCCCGAAGTCCGCGGTGGCGCGGAGACGAGCGTGGTCGGCACACTGGTCGAGACGGGCCCGTTCGGGGCTTCGGCGACGGATGCACGGCGCGGCGCGGCGCCCACCTTCAGGCCCAGCTCCATGAGGGCCTTTACCCGGTTGCCGGTCGCCGGATGGGTCGAGAACAGATTGTCGGCCCCCCGACCCGCCAGCGGGTTGATGATGAACAGCTGCCCCGAGGCCGGATTGCGCTCGGCGGTCGTATTGACGATCCGGCGCGCGTGGCTGTCGATCTTCTGAAGGGCCGAGGCGAGCGCCTGCGGGTCGCCGGCGATCTCGGCTCCGACGCGGTCGGCCTCATACTCACGGCCGCGGCTGATGGCCATCTGGACCAGCCCTGCGGCCATGGGCGCGAGGATCATCAGGGCCAGGGTTCCGATGATCCCGCCGGGGCGCTCGCGGTCGTCGCCGCCACCGAAAAACATCGCGAAATTGGCCAGGGCTGCGATCGCTCCCGCGACCGTGGCGGTGACCGTCATGGTAAGGGTGTCGCGGTTCTTCACATGGGCCAGTTCATGCGCCATGACGCCGCGGATTTCCTCGCGGGTCAGCATGTCCAGCAGGCCGGTGGTGGCGCAGACGGCGGCATTGGCCGGATCGCGCCCTGTGGCGAAGGCATTGGGCTGGTCATTGGGAATGATGGCGATGACGGGCCGCGGCAGGCCTGCGTCGCGCGCCATCTGAACTACATCGGCGACATAGGTCCGGACCACGGCATTGGGATGCTGTTCGTCGACCGGCTGGGCCCGGTACATCTTGAGGACGATCTTGTCGGCGTTCCAGTAGCTGAACAGATTCATCCCGCCGGCGACCACGAGAGCGATCAGCATGCCCGCCGGACCGCCCAGCAGGTAGCCGAGGCCGACGAACAGGGCGGTCAGGGCCGCGAGCAGGGCGAAGGTCTTGAGGTGATTCATGATCCGAAATGTTTGGTCGCAGCTGGTGCCGGGCCGGCGCAATCACCATGTGAGAGGATCAATGCCAAGGCTCAAGCCGGGACTGCTGTGACCGATCATCCCACCCCCCAGGAAACGCCGGTGCCGGCCTTCAATGCCGATGTGCCGAACGCCACCCCGCAACGCCCGCTGAGCGAAGTCGCGCGGCGTGCCTTGCTGGAGGCCGCCGATCGCCGGGCGGCAGCGGGCGGGCCCGATCTGCCGCCCGAACACGGCGGTCCGGCCGGGCCCGAGCCGACCCGTTACGGGGACTGGGAGAAAAAGGGTCTGGCGGTTGATTTCTGACCCGACCGCCGTTTCCGTCCCCGGCTCCTGCCCCGGAAAAATCCGGCAGCCTGGTTAATTTGGATGCCTCGGGGGGAAAGGGCGCGCGGCCTTTCGCCCATCCGGTGCAAACCCGGACCTGTTGGTTTCCAAAAGGTTAAAGCGGCTCCGAGCTGGAGTTCGTGTGATGCGTATCCTGAACGCTGCGGTCGGTGCCGCGCTTCTGATCCTTGTGGCGAGCCCCGCCCTGGCTGGAGACGGACGCGGCGGCGGAGGTGGCCAACATGGCTGCGTCGGAGGCTGTGGTCATCGACCCCCACCGTATACGCTACCCCCGTCACATGGCCCTGATTACAACAGAACTATCAATGTGAACGTCAACGCCCTCGCCCGAGCATCGGAGCGCGGCTATCTGAACGCCCGCCCCTATGATGTCAGCGGTATCAGGGGCTACGGCTACGGTGGCGGCGCCGTCTATGTCGGCGGCGGCTATGGTGGAGATGTCGGCGGCTACTACGGCGCCGGCGCGGTCTACAACGAAGAGGTCTATGGGGGCCGCGCCTGCGCCAGCGCGCCGTTCGGCTATGTGGTCAGCGGTTTCGGGCGTGACGGCCGGCAGGCATCGGCCTGTGCCGGGCCTGTCTGTCGCGAGGGCCACGACCGGGGTGGCCGCTATGGCTATAGCGCACGCCAAGGCTGCGGCACGGACCCGCATGAAGCCTATGGGTCCTACGGGGAATCACGCGCCCGTGCGCGCTACGGGGCGTACCGGGCTCGGGAAGAGTATCGGCAGGATTCGGCCTACGGCGGAGGCGAGGCCTATGGGGGCAGCCGGGTTTCCGATGGCCGTTCTGACTGTGACTGCGATCACGGTGCCGGCCACGACCACGCTCCCTATCCGCCGCCCTATCTGCCTGATCTGTCCCGGCATGACGCGCCGGAACGGCCAACCTATTCGCCGCCGCCCCACCGGCCGCGTCCGTCGACCCTGCCGCGTCAGGAATACCGCCAGGAGCCCGGCGAGCGCGGCTGACGACGCTAGCGGGCGATCCCGTCAATGGATTCGACGATGGCCGAGGCTGCCAGGAGCGGATTTTCCGCACCCACCACCGGTCGGGCAACGACGAGGTGGGTCGCGCCGGCTTCCAGCGCCGCGCGCGGCGTGGCCACGCGCTGTTGATCGCCCTTGTCGGCCCCCTCAGGCCGGACGCCCGGGGTGACGATCAGGAAGTCGGGCCGGCCTGCCGTCACGGCGATTTCCCGCACGCGGGTGGCCTCGAGCGGGCTTGAGACCACCCCGTCGACGCCGCAGTCCAGCGCCTGGCGCACCCGCCGCTCGACCAGATCGCGGGCCGAAAAGCCATAGCCGATGTCGGTCAGATCGGCGTCCGAGAGGCTGGTCAGGACGGTGACGGCCAGCAGTTTCGTGGCCGTCCCGGCCGCGTCGCGGCCCTTGACCGCGCCGCGCATCACCTGCGGCTCGGCATGGACGGTCAGCAGGTCGCAGCCGCCCTCGGCCACGGCGCGGGCCGCACCTTCGACCTGGGCCCCGATATCGTGCAGCTTCCAGTCCTGGAACACCATCTTGCCCGAGGCCTGCAGCTCATGGGCGAAGGCCACGCCGCCGGGCCGGGCCAGCAGGGTCAGGCCGATCTTGTAGAAGCTGATGGTCGCGCCGAGGCGGTCGACCATGGCCCGGGCCGCGTCCAGCGACGGCAGGTCGAGACCGACGATGAGGCGGGGATCGGTCAGCACGGGGGTCATGGCGTCGCTCCGTTCGAGCCGTTAAGCTGGACGCGCGCGCGGGCGTCAGCCTTGATGGGCCGCGGTTGGGTGAATTGCAGGGCGAGGTCAGCACATGGACGCGGTCGATCTGGGCGTCAACCTGTTCGTGGCCCTGTTCGCCCTGGTGGACCCGATCGGCAACATCCCGATCTTCGCCGCAGCCACGGCCGGTGCCTCGATGCGCCAGAGGCTCTCGGTCTCGGTCCTGATCTGTATCTTCATCGTCGTCTTTCTCGCCTTCTTCTTCTTCACCGGCCTGGGGCTGCTGCAATTTTTCGGCATCTCGCTGGCAGCCTTCCGCATCGCGGGCGGCATACTGCTGCTGCTGCTGGGCCTCGACATGACGCGCGAGGACTTCCTGAAGATGTTTGCCGATCCCGAGGCGATCAAGGATGCCCAGAGTGAACAGGGCTATGCCCGGCGCCGGTTCCAGCGACTGATCGTGCCCTTTGCCATGCCCCTGATGATCGGCCCCGGCGCGATCTCGACCATCATCATCCAGGCCGGAGAGGCCGAGAAGGTCGGACCCGCGGGTCAGGTCGCGGGGGTGGCGGCCATTCTTGCCGCCGGTCTGGCCACCTTCATCTGCTTCACCCTGACGGGACCGATCAGCCGGCTGCTCGGCGACATCGGCATGTCGATTGTCGTCCGGGTTCTGGGCCTGATCCTGTGCGCCCTGGCCATCCAGTTCATCCTCGCCGGCCTGTCGGAAGCCATTCCCGGGATGTTCAGCAGCATCGCGACGACGCCCTATCCGGACCGCGGGCACTAGAGCCATCGTCGGCTGAGTTGACTCTGCGGCCGATCCTTCAGCTGAGGCGCAGGAGCCGGAAGGTTCATCACAAAGGACACAAAGCAAGCCACGAAGGACACGAAGAGAGCCGGTCCGTGTCGAGGTCGATGCCTGCAAGGGCTGATTTGGGATCGCGGCTTGCGCCGCCTTGAGCCCATGCAACGGCGGCGCTGGTTCGGAAGATCGCACGGGACCCGTTGTGTCTTTTGTGGCTTGCTTTGTGTCCTTTGTGATGAACCCGCCATCGCCGGGCAAGGCACCCGGAGGGTGCGTCCACTCAAGCGAAGAACGGTCCGGGCCGCGCCGACAGGCCCGGGGTTCGATCAGATCCGCTTCAGCCGTTTCGCATGGCCACCGACCATCCGGAGCGCCACCCGGTCCGGCAAATGCTTGGCCAGACCGGCCAGCAGATTGTTCATGACGCCCGGCGTGACCTTCGGCCGGTTGGCCTCGCAGGCTTCGTAGCCGACCCGCGCGACATGGCCGGCGGTCTGCCACATCCAGGCGGGATAGGCCGTGGACACCTGTTCGCGGGTGCCGTTCACGTCGTGGAATTCGGTCAGGGTGTAGCCGGGGCACAGGGCGGTGACGTGGACCCCGGTCCCGCGCAGTTCCAGATGCAGGCCCTGTGACGCCTTGATGAGGAAGCTCTTGATCGGACCGTACAGGGTGTCGCCGCCGGTCGCGGGCATCTGGCCGGCAAGGGAGGCGACATTGAGGATGCGGCCAAAGCCGCGCTCGACCATGCCGGGGGCGAACAGCCGGGCCAGTTCGACCGGCGCGGCCAGCATGACCTGGATCATCGCCCTGTGGGCCGCCGGGTCGGTGTTGAGGAAGCCGGCGGTGCGGCTGAAGCCCGCATTGTTGATCAGGCCGTCGACGGTCAGGCCCTTCGACTGGATGGCGTCGAACAGCCGGCGCGGGGCCGCCGGGTCGGCGAGGTCGTCGGTCAGGATGGTGGAGGCCGCCCCCAGCCGGGCCAATTCGTCAGCCAGCGCGTGCAGCGGCGCTTCGCGTCGGGCCGTCAGTATCACGTCCCAGCCTTCTGCGGCGTAGATGCGGGCGAGCGCTGCGCCGATGCCGGCCGAGGCGCCGGTCACCAGAACCAGGGGGCGCGGTCGCGAAGGCAGGCTCATCTCAGCCGGCAACCGAACAGGACGAATGCGGCGCGAAGGCTGCCAGCGAGGCCGGCTCCGGGTCCAGCAGGTCGGCGATGGTGATCTTCGACAGGGCCTGACCCGCGGCCTGATCGGCGGCGGTCAGGGCCTTGGCCACCTGTCGCGGGATATGTTCGCTGATCGGGCAGCCCTTGGCACCCGCGGGCGGCGAGCCGAGGTGGGCGCAACCGTTGACGGCGCGCAGTACGGTTTCCAGAGAGATATCCTGCGGCCCATGCAGCAGCCACGCCCCGCCCGACGCACCCGGTCGGGTGGCGATCAGCCCGGCCTTGGCCAGCAGGGCCGTGACGCGGCGCACGACGACGGGATTGGTCGGGATCGAGGCAGCCAGAATGGCGCTCGGCACGGCCCGGGCCGGCGAGTTCGCGCCCTTGTGGGCCAGATAGGCCAGGGCGTGGGCGGCGACGGGAAAACGTTGGCTGTCGGACATGGCTCTGGGCTCAGGATAGGCGGCCGGAGCGGCTTTCACAAACGGGGTCTGATTTCGCGCTTGCAGCACGATTGAACGGCCCGCTGAAAGGGCCTAAAGCCTCGCCGCTCTTTTGATGGGAACCGCAGGTGCGTCGTCCCGGAGGAACGTCATGGCCGGGGCCTCTCCCCAAGGTGAAGACGGCACCCGCGCCGCCGCCTCAAACTCCCAGACTCCCGCTGACCAATCGGTCGCCCCGGCCCACCCGCACCCCGCGGCAGCCGGCGAGGGCGGTCACGTCAAGGCCGGCAAATGGGGCCTGATCATCGGTGCGATCGGCGTCGTGTTCGGCGACATCGGTACGAGCCCGCTCTACGCCCTGCGCGAGGCCATCGGTCACGCGCGCGAGGGCGTCGGCGGCGATCTGGCCGTGATTGGCGTGGTCTCGCTGGCTTTCTGGGCCCTGATGATCGTGGTGACGTTCAAATACGTCATGTTCCTGATGCGGGCTGACAACAAGGGCGAGGGCGGCACCCTGGCCCTGATGGCCCTGGCAACCCATGCGCTCGGCCGGCGCACCGCCTTCGTTTTCATCCTCGGCGTCTGCGGTGCCGCGCTCTTCTATGGCGACGGCATCATCACACCGGCCATTTCGGTGCTTTCGGCGATCGAGGGCGTCAAGGACGCGCCGGGGGTGGCCGGGCGGCTGGATCCCTTCATCGTCCCGGTGTCCGCCGGCATCCTGATTGCCCTGTTTCTGGTTCAGGCGCGGGGGACGGCGGGTCTGGCGCGGTTCTTCGGCCCCATTACGGCCGTCTGGTTCCTGAGCCTGGGCGTTCTGGGCCTGTTTCACATTTTCGACGACATCTCGATCCTGCGGGCCCTGTCGCCGCACTATGGGGTGATGCTGCTGATCAATGACGGCTTCCTCGGCTTCATCATTCTGGGCAGCGTCTTTCTCGCGGTGACCGGGGCCGAGGCCCTCTATGCCGACATGGGCCATTTCGGAAAATCGCCGATCCGGATCGGCTGGGTCGCCTTCGTTCTTCCCTGCCTGACCCTCAACTATCTGGGCCAGGGAGCCTTGATCCTGTCCGATCCGGCGGCTTCCGAGAATCCGTTCTGGAGCATGGTACCGACGGCGGTCTACTGGCCGATGCTGGCGCTGGCGACGGCGGCGACCGTGATCGCGAGCCAGGCGGTCATTACCGGAGCCTTCTCGGTGACCCAGCAGGCGGTGCAGCTGGGCCTGTTGCCGCGCATCGAGATCAAGAACACCTCCGAGACCCAGGCCGGACAGATCTATGTGCCTGCGGTCAACAACCTGCTGATGATCGGGGTGCTGGTCCTGTTGTTCACGTTCCAGAGCTCGTCCAACCTGACCGCCGCCTATGGTGTCGCGGTGACCGGGGTCATGTTGATCAACACCCTGATGGCCTGGTCGGTCATCCGCCACAAGTGGAACTGGCCGGTGTGGGCGACGCTCGCCGCCCTGATCCCGTTCGGCTTCATCGATTCAGTGTTCCTGACCTCGAACCTTCTCAAGATTCCAGACGGTGCCTGGATGCCGTTGGTTCTGGGCGCGGCACTGGTGCTGCTGATGTGGACCTGGGTGCGGGGCACCCAGATCCTGTCGAACAAGACCCGCAAGGACAGTCTGCCGCTGACCGACCTGATCGAGATGTTGCGCGCCCGGCCGCCCCACCGCGCGCCCGGCACAGCCATCTTCCTGACCTCGGATCCCGATGTCGCCCCGGTCGCCCTGATGCACAATCTCAAGCACAACAAGGTGCTGCACGAGAAGAACATCATCCTGACCGTGCGCACCACCGACCGCCCGCGCGTCCCCGACAGCGAGCGGGTGACGATCGAGCCGATCTCGGACGACTTCAAGAAGCTGACCATCTCCTATGGCTTCATGGAACGGCCCAATATTCCCAAGGCGCTGGGCGTGTGCCGTAAACAGGGGCTGAAGTTCGACATCATGTCGACCAGCTTCTTCCTCGGTCGCCGCTCGGTGGTCGCTTCGGCCTCCCAGGGCATGCCGATGTGGCAGGACCGGCTGTTCATCTTCCTGACCCGCAACGCCGCCAATCCGACCGACTTCTTCCATATCCCCCCCGGACGCGTGGTCGAGCTGGGCACGCAGGTGGTGGTATGACGGACGACCGCGCCGGTCGCAGCTCCGCCGCCCGCGGTCGCCGCATGGCCGACAAGGCCCGCGCCGGAACCCGACCTCCGAAGCCCCGGGTCGCGGACCCCCGTGACGACGGCCCCGACATCGGCGTCGAGGCTCGACTGGCCGCCGGCGTGCTGCTGAACGCGGCTCTTGAAGGCCGGGGCGGGCTGGATACGGCCCTGTCTTTCCGCGAGGTCGCCGACTTGCCCGCTCCCGACCGGGCCTTTGCCCGGGCCGTGGCCATGGCCGCCTTGCGCCGCCTCGGCGAGATCGACCAGATTCTGGACCGCAAGCTTCAGAAGGCGCCGCCCCTGGCTGTGCGGACCATCCTGCGCGTCGCCCTGGCCCAGACCCAGGTGCTCGAGACCCCGGCCTTTGCCGCGGTCTCGACGGCGGTGAAACTGGCCGAGCGTGAGGTCAAGACCCGGCCCTACAAAAACCTCGTCAACGCCGTGCTGCGCGGCATTGAGCGCGAGGGGCCCGGCCTGACGACCGCCGAGTCCAACCTGCCCGAATGGCTCGCCGCCCGCTGGCGCGCCACCTATGGCGAGGCGACCCTGACCGGTCTGGCCCTGGCGGCGCGGGAAGAACCGGCAACCGACCTGAGCCTGAAGCCCGAGGTCGATGCCGCCGCCGTGGCCGAGGCGCTGGACGGCGAGGTGATGACCGGAAACACCGTCCGTACCGGCCGGCGCGGCGACCTGTCGACCTGGCCGGGGTTCGAGGACGGAATCTGGTGGGTCCAGGACGCCGCCGCCGCCGTGCCGGTCCGACTGCTGGCGCCGACGACCAGCGAGTCCATCGTTGATTTCTGCGCCGCGCCCGGCGGCAAGACGCTGCAGATCGCGGCCTCGGGTGCCTCGGTTGTGGCGCTGGACCGGTCGGACAAGCGACTGGACCGGCTGCGCGCGAATCTCGCCCGCACCGGCTTGTCCGCCGAGGTTGTGGCCGTCCCGGCCGAGGACTGGGACGACCCGCGCACCTTCGACGCCGTGCTGCTCGACGCTCCCTGCACCGCCACCGGCACCTTCCGTCGCAATCCCGAAGTCCTGCGGGCGACCAAGCCCGCCGACGTGGCCAAACTGGCCGACGTCCAGCACCGGCTGCTCGACGCCGCCGCGGAACGCGTGAAGCCGGGCGGACGGCTGGTCTATTGCGTCTGTTCGCTCGAACGCGAGGAGGGCGAGACCCAGATCATCGCCTTCCTGCGCCGCAACCCGGCCTTCAGGACGGCCCCTGCGGACCCGGCGGTCGTCGGTGCACCGTCAGAGGCGCTGACACCCGAGGGCTGGCTGCGCATCCTGCCGTCGATGTGGGCGGAAAAGGGCGGGCTGGACGGCTTCTTCATCGCCCGGCTGGACCGGATCGCCTAACGCGGTGGCGACGGCGGGGCGGGTGAAGCCGGCATGGCCTGAACAGTGATCTCGCCGGCCTGCTCGAAGGTGATGGTGACCGTGGTCAGCACCGGTGCCGGCACGCCCGAAGCGAGATCGGTCAGCTCCGCCAACACACCGGTCCGGCCGGGACGGATCGACATGTCGCCATCCGACGCGCGTTCGCCGCGACCGTTGACGACCGGATAGACGCCGACGTCGCCGACCGTCCCCGAGGGCGTGGTCATGGACAAAATCCTGTCCGTTCCGGTGCCGGCGTTATCGATCAGAACCGTCACCTGACCGCCGAGGCCGCCGTTCACGCTCCAGGCCATCATGGCACCCTGCGACACGGTCAGGTCTCCGCTCCGGGCCGACGTCGGTGTTTCGGTCGCTGCGTCCTGCACAAGAGGCGCGGCGACGAGTGCCCAGATCAGCGCCAGCATCACGCCCTCCAGAAGCCCACGATCTTCTTGACCTCATCCACGACCGGATCAGCGATGGCGGCGGCCCGTTCGGCACCGTCCTTGAGGACGCGGTCGATTTCGGTCGGATCAGCCATCAGCCGGCGCATCTCGGCGCTGACCGGGGCCATGGAGGCGACGGCGAGGTCTGCGAGCGCGGGCTTGAAGGCGCCGAAACCCTGACCGGCGAACTGCGCCAGCACCGCCTCGCGGCTGATGTCGGCGAGGGCAGCATAGATGGTGACCAGGTTCTTCGCCTCGGCGCGGCCCTCCAGGCCTTCCAGCGTCTCGGGCAGTGCGTCGGGGTCGGTGCGGGCCTTGCGGATCTTGGCCACGATGGTGTCGGCGTCATCGGTCAGATTGATGCGCGACTGGTCCGACGGATCGGACTTGCTCATCTTGGCCGCGCCGTCACGCAGGCTCATGACCCGCGGGGCCGGACCCTGGGTCAGGGGCTCGGGCAGGGGGAAGAAGCCGGGTGCGTTGAAGTCGTTGTTGAATTTGGCGGCGATGTCGCGGGTCAGTTCCAGATGCTGCTTCTGGTCCTCGCCGGTCGGCACCTCGGTGGCCTTGTACAGCAGGATGTCGGCCGCCTGCAGCACCGGATAGGTGTAGAGGCCGACGCTGGAGCGTTCCTTGTGCTTGCCCGACTTCTCCTTGAACTGGGTCATCCGGTCCAGCCAGCCGAGGCGGGCGACGCAGTTGAGGATCCAGGCCAGTTCGGAATGGGCCCGCACCGCCGACTGGGGGAAGATCACCGAGCGCGCCGGATCGAGGCCGGACGCCAGATAGGCGGCGGCGATCTCACGGGTCTGGGCGGTCAGCAGGGCCGGATCCTGCCAGACGGTAATGGCATGCAGATCGGCGACGAACAGGAAACAGGGCGCGCCCGTGTCCTGCAGCTGGGTGAACCGCTTCAGGGCCCCGAGGTAGTTGCCCAGATGCAGGGCGCCCGAGGCCTGGATGCCGGACAGGATGCGGCGGGGGCCGGAATAGGCGGGAGCGAGGTTGGGAGCGGCTTCAGTCATCAATCGAGTCCGGTCGGCGTTGCTGCGCCGGGTTCACGCTTCAGCGACGCCTTGAGTTCGGACACGCTGACGGCGCGGAAAAGCACGATGCAGGCGGCATAGACAAGGCCCCCGGCACCGCAGACGATCAGGACGGCGATCTCCTTGGTCAGCAGGACCCGGCTGAGGGTGCCATAGCCCATACCGGCGAGGACCAGCAGGGCCGCCATGACGGCGCTGGCGGCCAGGACACGGGACAGACGCGACAGAAAAGCCGGCGACGGCCGCCAGGCGTCCTCGCGCATGAGGGTGCCTGCAAGCAGTGAGACATTGATCCAGGCTGACAGGCTGGTGGCGACGGCGAGCCCCAGCACGCCGTCGACGCCAATTCGCGAGAGCCAGAAGAACAGGCCCGCCCCGACCACGATTGTGAATACGACGGCAGCCACGGCATAGATCATTGGCCGACGGGTGTCCTCGCGGGCGAAGAAGGGCGGTGTCAGCACCTTGGCCAGAACGAAGGCGGGCACGCCCCAGGCGAACTGGCGCAGCACATCGGCGGTCCGGGCCGCATCGGCGCTGGTAAAGGCCCCGCGGGTCACGGTCGCATCGATGATGAAGAAGGGGATGACGAACAGGGCCACCGCCGCGGGGAGGGTGAAGGCCATGGCCAGGGTGATGCCGTCATCCAGCGTCTTGCGCCCGCCATCGTGATCATCGGTGACGAAGGCCCGGGTCAGTCGCGGCACCAGCGCCAGTCCGATGGCGACCCCGATCAGGCCCAGCGGCAGCTGGTAGAGGCGGTCGGCGTTGTACAGCACCGACCGTGCCCCCTCGTCGGATCCCGCCAGCATCTGGCTGACCACGGAGTTGACCTGCATCGCCCCGCCGGCCATCGCGCCCGGCACGGCGAGGGCGAGGGCCCGCTTCACATTGGGCGTCAGCTGCGGCCAGGACAGGCGGAGGGTGATCCCCAGCCGCTGTACGCCCCACCACAGCAGCCCCGCCTGGATCAGGCCGGAGACGGTCACGGCGGCGGTGACCCACAACAGTACCTGCGGCTGGCTTGCGGGTATGAACCAGGCCGCCAGCAGGGGGGCGAGGGTGCACAGGTTCAGGAACACCGGCACGCCCGCGGACAGGGCGAACCGGCCGCCTGTATTGAGCACGCCCGACAGCAGGGAGGCTACGGTCATGCAGGCCAGATAGGGCATGGCGATCTGGGTGGCGGTCACCGCCACCGTCATGATCTCCGGCTGGCCCCGATAGGCCGAGAGCAGCCACGGCATGATCCATGGCATCAGTATCTGCAGCACGATGCAGAAGCCGGCGACCACGGCGAGCATGAAGGACATGGCCTCCGACGCCGTTACAGCTGCCGCCGCTTCGCCCTCGCGGGCGCGGACGCCGCCATAGACCGGCACGAAGGCCTGGGCGAAGGCACCCTCGGCGAACAGTCGCCGAAACAGGTTGGGCAGCATCAGCGCCGTGGTGAAGGCGTCCATCATCGGCCCCTGGCCGAACCGGGCAGCCAGAGCCATGTCGCGGACGAAGCCGAGCACCCGACTTCCCAAGGTCAGGGTTGCTTGCACCAGGGTGTTTCGGGCGAGGCTCATCAGGGGCTCGATGAAGAGGTTTGAAGCAGCGCTTATCCTGCTTGCGGCGCGCGCGATACGGAGTCTGATACAGAACCCCGTCGTCCGACTTCAGAGACATCGCGCAGGCTGGCGCGAACGGGCGCGGACAGCCGCGTTCCGGCCCGGTCTGTGCGGTCCAGCACAGCCTCAAGCTCGAGCCTCAGCCGCTCCAGCTTCGGCCCCGGTTTCGGTTTCCGGCCCCTGGAGTCGGTGACATAGAAGCTGTCCACCGCCCGCTCGCCGAAGCCGGCGATATGGGCCGAGCGGATCGACAGGCCATTGTCGGCCAGCACGCGCGCGAGATCGGCCAGCAGACCCGGCCGGTCGGCACCGGACACCTCGACCACGGCGGCGTCGGGGCTTTCATCCAGATCGACAATGATGGTCGGCCGGACGTCGAAGGCGGCCCGACGCGGACTGGGTGTCGCAACCGGGGCCGGCGCGATCCGGACGCCCCCCTGTGCGGAGGCCTCCAGCGCGGCAATGAGCCGGGTCAGGCGCCGTGGCTCGGCGTGGCCATAGGGCGCGCCGCCGCCGTCCTGGAGCTCGAACACGTCCAGGGCCGTCCCGTCCGCTGCGGTCGCTACCCGGGCACCGACGACATCCGCCCCGGCACCGGCAAGGGCACCGGCCAGATCAACGAACAGCCCCGGCCGGTCGCGCGCGGCGACGGCGACGCGGGTGGCGGGATGTTCCCCCGCCGCGTCATCCCGCACCATCAGGACCTCGGCGGCGGCGCCCTTCATCCGGGCCCGGGCGACCAGGTCGGGATAGTCGTCCAGCGGGTCGGCGTGGGTCACATCCTCCCCGCGAAACACGCCCTCGGTGCGTTGGTAAAGGTCGCGGATGAGGTTGCCCTTCCAAGCGTTCCAGACGCCCGGCCCGACGGCGCGGATGTCGGCCACAGTGAGGATCAGCAGCGTCCGCAACCGCTCCGGATCCCCCACCAGTCGGGTGAAGGCCCTGACCGTCGCCGGGTCCGACACGTCGCGTTTCTGGGCATAGTCGCTGAGAGCGAGATGGTTGCGCACAAGCCAGACCACGAACTCGGTCCGCCGTGGGTCGAGCCCCAACCGGTCGCAGGCGCGACGCGCGGCGATGGCACCGTCCTCAAGCTGGCCGCGGTCACCGCCCTTGCCGACGTCGTGCAGAAGCATGGCCAGCATCAGGGCCTCGAAATCGTCGATCCGGTGCACGATCTCGGATGAGGATGGATGGTCGGCCTTCAGCTTGCCGCGCCAGATGTCATTGATGATGCCGATGGCCTGCAGTGTGTGCTCGTCCACCGTATAGGCGTGATACATGTTGAACTGGGTCTGGCCGACGATCCGGCCCCATTCGGGCAGGAACCGGCCCAGGAGACCGGTCTCGTTCATCAGGCTCAGCACCCGATAGGGCCGCTGGCCGTGCGCCAGTATGTCCAGGAAGGCGCGCGTGGCCTCCGGGTCGCGCCGCAGGGAGGGCGTCACCAGTGACAGGGACCGGCTGACGGCCGAGAAGGCGTCCGGGTGCAGGTCCAGGTCGTGCTCATCCGCCGTGCGGAACAGCATCAGCAGTTTTTCGGGCGCGGCGGCGAACACCTCCGGGCCTGTGACGGACAGGCGGCCGGAGTCCTCGGTGAATCCCTCGACGCCGAGCTTGCGTTTGCGGCCCGGAATGAGTCGCGACAGACTCATCGTTGACTTCTGCTGGCGCGCCTCGAGCTTGGCCGACAGGGCCCTGGTCAGCCCGCCGACGTCGCGGGCCACGAGGAAATAGCGGCGCATGAACCGTTCGACCGCCGGCTCGTCCCCGCGTCCGCGCCAGCCCATGCGTCGGGCGACCTCAGGCTGAAGGTCGAAGGTCAGTTTTTCCTCGGGCCGCCCCGCCGTAAGATGCAGATGGGCCCGGACCCGCCACAGGAAGTCGAAGGACTCCTCGAAGGTCCGGCGTTCACGGGCGGTCAGCAGGCCGTCCATCACCCGCGCACCCAGCGGGCTGTCCGGCACCAGCGACCGGGCGATCCAGAACAGGGAGTTGAGGTCCCGCAAACCGCCCTTGCCGTCCTTGACGTTGGGCTCGACCCGGTACCGCACCGCGCCGGACTTCTGATGGCGGATGTCGCGCTCCTCCAGCTTTGCGGCGATGAAGGGTCTGGGGTCGGTCTTGACCACCTGGGCCCGGAAGCGAGCGATGAAGTCGGCGGCCAGCCTGTCATCCCCGGCCAGGGCGCGCGCCTCCAGCAGGGCCGTGCGCACGGTCATGTCCGATTTCGCCAGGGCCAGACACTCGTCGACCGAGCGCGCCGACTGGCCGATCTTCATGCCCAGGTCCCAAAGGACGTAGAGCATGAACTCGATCACCTGTTCGGTGCGCGGGATGGATTTCCACGGGCGCAGGAACAGCAGGTCCAGGTCCGAAAAGGGGGCCAGCACACCCCGCCCGTATCCACCGACGGCAATCAGGCTCAGCCGCTCTGCCTCACTCGGATTGGCGGCAGGATAGAGGGTTTCGGTGGTGAACCGCCAAAGAGCGATCAACAGCTCATCCGCAGCGGCCGAATAGAGGTGGGCGACCTCGACCCCCGCACCTCCGGCGTCGAGGCGGCGGGCGATGCGGCTGCGGGAGGCGTCGAAGGAGTCTTTCAGAAGGGCCGCCACGGCCCTGCGCACGTCGGGTGCTGACGCGGCCGCGATCAACCGGTCGTCCAGGGTCTCCGTCACCGGCGGGCCAGACTCTTCAGGCGGTACAGGGCTTCCAGCGCTTCGCGCGGAGACAGTTCGTCGGGCTGGATGGCCTGCAGGGCGTCCTCGACGGCTGAAGGGCGCGGCGGTGGTGACTCGGCCACGGCAAAAAGAGGCAGGTCGTCCAGGCTGATGGCTGCCGCCTTCTCGCCTTCCAGCCGCTCCAGCACCTCCCGGGCGCGGCCTACGACCGAGGCGGGCACCCCCGCGAGTTTCGCGACCTGGACGCCATAGGAGCGGTCGGCCGCACCGGACCGGGCCTCATGGAGGAAGACCAGATCTCCGTTCCATTCCCGTGCCGCCATCGACAGATTGCAGACATGGGCCAGCCGCGTCTCAAGCCCGGCCAGCTCATGATAGTGGGTGGCGAACAGGGTACGGGTGCGGTTGTGGTCGTGCAGGGCCTCGGCCACGGCCCAGGCGATGGCCAGTCCGTCATAGGTGGCTGTGCCGCGCCCGATCTCGTCCAGCACGACGAAGCTCCGGTCCGTCGCCTGGGTCAGGATGGCGGCCGTCTCGACCATCTCGGTCATGAAGGTGGAGCGACCCCGCGCCAGGTCATCGCCCGCACCGACGCGGCTGAACAGGCGATCGACCACGCCCAGCCGCATGGCCGTGGCCGGAACGAAGGCCCCGGCCTGCGCCAGCAAGACCAGCAGGGCGTTCTGGCGCAGGAAGGTCGATTTACCCGCCATGTTCGGTCCGGTGACGATCGAAAGCCGTGAGGCTGTCTCGCCGGAACCGTCCAGCCGGCAGTCGTTGGGCGTATAGGGGTCGCCCTGGGACCTGACCGCCGCCTCGACCACCGGGTGACGGCCAGCGATGACATCGAAACAGAGCGAATCATCGATCACCGGGCGAACGCCGCCGACCTCCTCGGCCCATTCTGCGAGGGCGGCATGGGCGTCGAGCTCGGCCAGGGCCTCGGCCACGGCCTGCAGCCGCCGGGCCAGGGACTGGACCGTGGTCCGCCAGGTCTCGAAGGTCTCGCCCTCGATGGCCAGGGCACGATATCCCGCCTGGCTGATCTTCGCGTCCAGCTCGGACAGTTCGACGGTGGTGAAACGGACCTGGTTGGCGAGGGTCTGGCGGTGGATGAAGGGGCTTTCGCCCGTCGGCCGCAGCAGGGGCTCGGCGGCCTTGGCACTGGTCTCGAGGAAATAGCCGAGCACGGCATTGTGACGGACCTTGAACGGCACGCCCGCCTCGGCCACGGCCCGGGCCTCGAGTTCGGCGACGACGCGGCGGCTGTCGTCACGCAGGCGCCGGGCCTCTTCCAGTTCGGGGCGATAGCCGGGGGCGACGAAGCCGCCGTCACGGGCCAGATGGGGCGGCTCGGCGACCAGACCCTGCGCCAGATCGGCCAGCAGCCGCCCGAGGTCGGGCGACAGGGTCAGCCGGTCGAGACAGGCGACGATCCGGGCGGGCGGGCCGGAGAGAGGCTCGCGCGCCGGCGGAAACAGGCCGGCGATTCCCTCGGCGATCGACAGGCCGGTACGGATGGCGGCCAGGTCGCGCGGGCCACCGCGGCCCAGAACCAGTCTCGACACGGCACGGGCCACATCCGATGAGGCCCTCAGTCCGTCGCGCAGGTCGCGTCGCAGGTCGCGTCGCGCCAGCAGCCATTCGACCGCATCGAGTCCATGATTGATTGCGGCGGGGTCGCATAGCGGCCGGGCGATCCGCTCGGCGAGGGCACGGGCCCCGCCCGAGGTAACGGTGCGGTCGATACAGGCCAGCAGCGAGCCCTCGCGTTCACCGCGCTGGGTGCGGTCGATCTCGAGGCTCAGCCGGGTCGTCGGGTCGATGGCCAGGAAGCCGCTGTCGCCCGACCGGCGCGGCGGCGACAGGGCGGGTATCTTTCCGGCCTGGGTCGTCTCCAGATAGGCTGCGATCAGGCCCAGCGCCGAGACCTCGGCCTCCTCGAAGGCACCGAAGCCGTCCAGCGAGGCGACGCCGTAAATCCGCTCGACCCGCGCCCGGGCCCCGACCGGCTCGGCCAGGGCCTGCGGCAGGGCCTGGACCACGCCGCCGGATCCTTCCAGCGCGGCCTTGGTCGCCTCGTCCGAAAACAGACGGTCGGGCACCAGCACTTCCGACGGCCGGAACGAGGCGAGGGTGGCGCCGAGGTCCTCCAGCGAACACGCCACGGCGTCGACTGACCCGGCCGACAGCTCCACCACAGCGACGGCGGCCCGGCCCTTGCGCACCGAGACGGCGGCCAGACGGTTGGCCCCGCGCGCGTCCAGCAGACTGTCCTCGGTCAGGGTTCCGGGTGTGACGACGCGCACGATGTCGCGATGGACCACGGCCCTGGAGCCGCGCTTTCGCGCCTCGGACGGGGCTTCCATCTGCTCACAGATGGCGGCCTTGAACCCCTGGCGGATCAACCGCGCCAGATAGCCGTCCAGCGCATGCACCGGGACGCCGGCCATGGGGATGTCCTGCCCCTGGTGCTTGCCGCGTTTGGTCAGGGTGATGCCCAGGGCCCTGGAGGCGATCTCGGCGTCCTTGAAGAACAGTTCGTAGAAATCACCCATGCGGAAGAAGACAATGGCGTCGGGCTGGCTGGCCTTGGCTGCCAGGAATTGCGCCATGACCGGCGTCGTCCCCTCGCTGGACGGGACGGTGTCGGCTGTCGTGGGATGAATGACGGGGGCGTTCATGGGGCGGGGACAGGGTGAAGGATTGCGGGGGCGCGCTCAAGCGGAATGGCGCGTCCTTGCAAAGGGTCTGTCAGCCTGCGACAAGCGCCACAGGCGGTTAAGGGAACGCGGTCAGACACCGCGGCTGTGCCCGCAACTGTAGGCGGCGAGATTGTCGTCCGATCCGGAAGTTCGCTTCCGGCGCCACTGGGAAACCGGGAAGGCGTGGACCTCGATTGTTGACCCGCAAGCCAGGAGACCTGGCCGCCGATGTCGCTCGTCCGCTGTCCGGGACCAGACAGAGGCGTGGGGTCAAACTTCCGTTTGCGCGGATGATTGTTCCGTTGAAGCGACCCGACCCCTGCGCCGTGCCCCATCCCGGGGCCGGGTCGGTCGCTGTCACACGCCGCCGCGCAGCGCCAGCGCGGGGCGACGGAGGCCCGCGTCATGACGCGATCCATCCTTTATGCCATGGCCGCGGCCATGCTCCTGCCCGTGCCCGCATGGGGCCGGACGACCGACGGTCCGGACGGCACCCTGCCCGAGGTGATCGTCACCGCCACCCGGCTGTCGGCCATCGTTACCCGAACGCCTGGCGCGCGGGTGATCGACCGGCGCATCCTCGATCAGCGCGGTGCGACCTTCGCCGCCGACATCCTCGGTGACCTTCCCGGCCTGTCGGTGGTCCGGTCGGGCGCGTTCGGCGGGGTCGCCCAGGTTCGGATGCGCGGGGCCTCGCCGGGCAAGACCCTCGTTCTGGTCGATGGCGTGCCGGTCAATGACCCGGCCGAGATCAACGGCGCCTTCGACTTCTCGGGTTTTGACCTGTCGGATATCGAACGGATCGAGGTGCTGTCCGGGCCGCAGTCGTCCCTGTGGGGCTCGGACGCCATTGGCGGGGTGATCGCCTTCACCACCCGCGACCTCGATGGCCTCGCGGCCGGGTTGGAGACGGGGTCGTTCGACACGGTCCGGGGCCGGCTGGCGGCGGGGGTCTCGACCGGGCGCTACGGCTTCGGGGCCTGGGTCTCGCAGTTTCGAACCGACGGCATCTCGGCGGCGGATGAGGCCGGCGGCAATCCGGAAGCCGACGGCTTCGCCTCGACCACGGCGGGGGTTCGCGGCCGCTTCGCCGTCTCCGCGGACGTTGCGATTGACGGGGCGCTGCGCTGGACCGACAGCGACGCCGACCTCGACGGATTTCCGGCCCCGGCCTATGCCCTGGCCGACACGTCGGACACCCAGTCGAGCCGGCAATGGTCCGGTTTCGGCCGCCTGCGCCTGAAAGCGTCGGGCCTTGAGCACCAGTTCAGCCTGTCGGCATCGGACATCGCGCGTGAGACCGTCTCGGCCTTCCCCTCGGCCTTTGAGGCGGACCGACAGGCCCTGCGCTGGCAGGCGGACGGCACCTTCCGGAGTCTGGATTTCGTCATCGGTGCCGAACGGGAGGAGAGCCGGGGCAGTCTGTCCACGGGGCGAACCGAACAGCTGGGCACGACCTCGGCCTTCGCCACGGCGCGGATCGAACCGACGGAGCGGCTCAACTTGACCGGGGCCGTGCGGTTCGATGACCCCGACGACTTCGGCGCGAAGGTCACAGGCCGGGTTTCGGGGACCCTGGACGCCGGCGCGGGCTTGATCCTGTCGGCGGCCTGGGGGACAGGGTTCAAGACCCCGTCAATCAGCCAGACCGTGTGCGATTTCTGCGTCTCGTCCCGGCCGTTCCCGGCGCTGCGGCCCGAGACGGCGGAAGGTTACGAAGCCGCCATCGGCTGGGCCTCGGCGGACAGGCGGATCGAGGCGCGGGCCACCGTCTATCGTCTCGGCGTGGAGGACCAGATCACCTATGTCTTCGATCCGGGGACGTTCGAGAGCGTTTACGTCAATGTCGCGCGGACCGTGACCGACGGTGTCGAACTGGAGGCCCGGGCGCTGCTGGGGCAGGGCTTCGACCTGAGCCTGGCCGGGGCCTGGACCGATGCGCGGGACGAGACGACCGGGGCGCGGCTGCTGCGGGTGCCGGAGCAGGCGGGTTCGGCGACCCTCGGCTGGACCGGCAGGCGGTTGTCGGGCGCGCTGACCGTTCGGGGTGAGGGCGATCAGGACGACGCGGGCGGGATCCGGCCGGGTTTCATCACGGCGAACCTGAACGGGGCCTGGGTCCTGACCGAAGCGGTGACCCTGACCGTGCGGCTCGAGAACCTGGCCGACCGCCGCTACCAGCAGGTGTTCGGCTATGGCGAGCCGGGCCGGTCCGGTTTCGTGGGGATCAGGCTGCGCTATTGATCCTGCGGGGCCCGCCGGTGCTGTTTGCCGGCTCAAGCTGCATGGTGGCCCAGTCGAGGTCGGGGGTCGCGGCATGGGTGGCGGCGATGACGGCGCGAAGTTCTGCGGCCGAGGCGATACTGGCGACGACGGCCGACACCTCGGGCAGGCCCATGGCATAGGCAAGGGTCGCCTGCATCGGATCGACGCGGGCTTCGGCCAGACGCCGCCGGATGCGCGACAGGGTCGGCGCATGGCGGTGCATTTCGAGCGGCAGGGCCTCGCCGCTCATGAACAGCAGGCCGTCGGCAAAGACCGAGGCAGCGTGGATGTCCACCTCGAGTGCCGCCAGTTCGGCGAGGATGCCGGTGTGCTGGGCGCGCTGGTCGAGCAGGTTGCAGCCCAGCTGGACCACGTCGGGCTGGAAGCGGCGGGCCAGCAGGGCCGGGCCGTCCTCGATGGTGGCGCAGAAGCCGATTCGGCGGTAGAGGCCGCGGTCCTTCAGGGCCAGCAGCCGGTCCCAGAGGGCGCGGCCCTCGGCCCCGGCCAGGTCGCTGGCGCTGGAGACCAGCAGCAGGTCACCGCGCGGCAGGCCGAGCCGTTCCAGCGAGCGGCGGGCGCGGGCCTCGACGCGGTCGACGCCGTCGCTGACCGATACGGTGCAGACCGAAACCTGAAAGGGAGAGGGGAAGGGCCAGGCCTGGCCCAGCCAGCGTTCACCGTCGCCATCGGGCCGGGTCGCGACACGGGTCACACCGGCATCCGCGGCCGTCTGAAGCAGCAGACGCAGCGATTCCTCGCGCGCGCCCGCCGGCGCGGGAATGGCGCGCTCGGGCTGATGCACGACGGCGACGGCCAGTTTGTCGATCAGGGACGGGGTACGGCTGGGGATCACTGTTCGACTGTGAGGGCGAAAGTTTAAGGCCGCCCTTCCAAGACCTTGCGCGAACGTTACTGCGCGAACGACGGTCTTTGCCGTGAATGCCTTCCCCCGCTTGCGGGGGAAGGCCGGGTCTGCCGGGCGAGACCTGTTATCTTCCGGTCCTCACCGGTCGGTATCGACGCCGAGCCGCAAGACCTCCAGTACGGCTGGGCCGTAGCGGTCGATTTTTGACTGACCGACGCCCGAAACGCCTGCGAGCGCCGTCATGTCGCGGGGCTGTTTGATCGCGATCTCCAGCAGGGTCCGGTCCTGGAAGATGACATAGGGCGGGACGCGCTGTTCGGCGGCGCGGTCGCGGCGCCAGGCGCGCAGGGTCTCGAACCGGGCGCGGACGTCGGTGTCCAGGGTTTCCAGCGCGGCATTGCGACCGGTCCGGGTGCGTTCGCGGGGGGCCGAGGCGGCCCGGGCGGCCGCGGCGCGGACCTCGATCCTGCGTTCACCGCGATAGACGGCGCGCACGGCCTCCGGGTCGCCCAGCATCACCAGCGGCTTGCCCTCATTGGGGTCCTCGACCAGCAGGCCCTCGAACATCAGATGGTCGACGATGTCGCGCCAGCTGTGCTGGCCGGTGTCGGCACCGATGGCCCAGGTCGAGAGGGCCGCCTCCCAGGGCTGGACGTCCTTCGTCCGGCCGAGCAGATGGTCGATGACCCGGGTCTTGCCGAACCGCTCGCCGAGGCGCTGCACCGCGGCCAGGGCCTTCTGGGCCGGGACGGTGGCGTCGAAGACGGCGGGCGGGTCGAGGCAGAGGTCGCAGACGCCGCAGCGCTCGGCCCCGTCTTCCCCGAAATAGCGGCGCACCGTCTGCGCGCGGCAGGTCGCCCCGTCCAGCATGGCGAACAGCTGGCGGGCCTTTTTCACCTGAACCGCCTTGACCTCCTCGGCCATGGGGCGGCCCTCGAGCCGTTTCAGGGTCCAGGCGATGTCGGAGGGGCCGTAGAGGGTGATGCCGTCGGCGGGCTCGCCGTC
>Ga0247831_1003012_pt1 | contig 25803 bp, 21 predicted proteins | sample LaCruzMarch2015__9_FD_192406 | JGI IMG/M metagenome (GOLD analysis project Ga0247831, IMG submission 192406) | Freshwater microbial communities from meromictic Lake La Cruz, Castile-La Mancha, Spain - LaCruzMarch2015_1m | ecosystem: Environmental > Aquatic > Freshwater > Lake | place: Spain...
TATACTTTCAACAAAAATATCAAATCTAAGTAGCCTATTCCCCCAAAATTACAAAGAAAATTATATGTAATTTTGATGTACTTGGACAGGTGGATACGGTTAAATTATGGTGCATCATTAACTAATGTTGGTGGTAAAGTTTCTTATGGAGATTACAAGCATAGAACTTTTCAACCAACTTTACTAAAACTTGGTGTAGCACAAAATTTTATATTGGGAAAGAAACAAAACATCTTAATGTTTACCATCGATGGCAACAAATTGCTCGTGCCAACGCCTTCTGTACGAAATATTCAAAATGAAGTAATTGCAGGACGAAATGAAGAAAATATCACAGGCATTGGCACAATTTTTCAATCGTGGGGTACTGCACCAGACGGTTTGCGTGAAACCATGAGAGAAATTACTTATTCATTTGGTACAGAATTTCAGTTTCGGGAGTTCCTTTATGCACGTGCTGGATATTATACCCAAAACAAACGAAAGGGGGATATACAATATTTCACACTTGGCTTAGGTGGAAAATTCAAGAATTTTAGACTTGATTTAGCTTATTTGATTCCAAATAAAAGGACGGAACGCCGCCCGAATCAGATTTTATCAAATACTTTTCGAGTTTCTTTAAATTATTCATTAACAAATAAGAAACGTTAGTATAAAAGAATATTATAACCTTCGCTTTATGCAGAATATCGGCCTCTCCATATTTATGGTGAGGCTTTTTTGTCAGTTAGTTATACCACTATTTTAGATATTACTATATAGTTTTCTTCCAAACCTTTAATAATTCCTTTTGACAAAATATCTACGATTACTAAAAATTCGTTCGTAAGTTTGCACCAAGAATGAATTTTCTAAGAAAACATATCGTATTTCGCTACTTTTGGGCATTTATGGCATTTCACATACTGAATTGTAGTATTGACACGCCCGATGCTCAGCCCGATAATATTTCAGAAGACTTGAGCTTTAATGACATCGAAAGTATCTCCGAATTAGTATTAGAGCAAATATTTGGCTTTGACAATGCTATTTCTGAGCATGATGAACATGATACACAAGATGGTTATAGCTTCGAAATCGCAAAAATACTCTTATATTTTCATTCGACAGAAACTCTACTTCAATCTCAAATATTAGTGTTTCCCCTCGCTGATAATTCAAATACAGGCTTTAGGGTACAAAGTTTTGCACAAATTTTTATTGAAATCAACTCTCCGCCACCTCAGTTGGCATAATATCCTTCTTACTGCATTCGGCTATTAATTTCTAATGGTCGAAAATTTCTTTATTGTTATAAACCAAAGTCTAAAAACATCCATGAACAAAATTTTCATGCTGATAGGCATTTTTATATGTCTATTATCTGCGTGTTCGTCTGAAAAAGAGAATACACAAAAAAACGAAACTGCACAAAGCTATCCAGTGATTAGTCCAGCTCTGATTGATACAGTTTATACAAAAGATTACGTTGCTGAAATCCAATCAGTGCAAAATGTTGACATTCGCTCAAAAACTAAAGGAATTATTGAAAAAGTGTGGGTTGACGAAGGCAAATTTGTAGCCGCAGGTCAAACCATCTACTCTATCAACAATTCTGCTTTAAGAGTAGAACTGGCCAAAGCAGAATCACAAATCAAGACAATTTTGGCTGAGAAAAAAACACTTGAAATAGAACTGGAAAATACAAAAAAACTGGTTGAAAACAAGATAGTTTCAAAGTCCGAACAAGCAATGGTAGAATCGAAAATAGCTACCAATGATGCCCAAATAGAAGAAATAAAGACAGATATTGAAGGCATCAAACTGCAAATGTCATATAGCCAAATCAAAGCTCCATTTAGTGGCATTTTAAATCGACATTTACTGAAAACTGGGTCTTTGGTTGAAGAAAACACTGCCCTTACCAGCATATCAAACAACAATGAAGTATTTGCGTATTTCAATGTGTCAGAAAGAGAATACCTCGACTTTGTAGCAAAAAAGCGAACAAATAATCTCGAAAAAGTAGATTTAATATTGGCAAATGGAGAAAACTATCCATTTAAAGGAATCATCGAGACCATCGAGGGAGAATTTAATCAAGAAACTGGAAATATTGCTTTTAGAGCAAGATTTGCCAATCCAGAGAAAGTGCTTCGACATGGAGCAACTGGCAAAATTCGGTTAAATCAAAGTGTAAAAGGTGCAGTAATTATTCCTCAAAAAGTTACAATTGAAGTACAAGACAAAACATATGTTTATGTAGTTAATGCTCAAAATATCGTAGAACAAAGGGCAATCGTACCAATTGTAAGATTAGATAATATGTATATTGTTGATGGTGTAAACCCATCCGATAAAATAATCTACGAAGGCCTACAAACCATAAAAGTAGGTGATAAAGTAACTATAAAAACCGTAAATTTTAGATAAAAACGCTATGTTTAATAAATTCATTCATAGGCCGTTATTATCTATCGTAATATCGGTCATTATTACATTATTGGGGTTTTTGTCTTTATCAAAACTTCCAATTACACAGTTTCCAAGTGTTGCCCCTCCAGAAGTAAACGTAACTATCGAATATACTGGAGCAAATGCCGAAACTGTTACAAAAGCAGCTATTGTAGCATTAGAGCGTGCCATTAATGGTGTGCCAGGCATGAAATATATGTCATCAGATGCTGGAAATGATGGTGTTGGGGTAGTACAAATAATTTTTGAAATTGGTACAGACCCTGATGTAGCTGCCGTAAATGTTCAGAATAGAGTTGCTGCTGTTATGGGTGAATTACCGTCAGAAGTAATAAAAAATGGGGTGAAAATTGCCAAAGAAGAGAATGCAATGTTGATGTATTTGAACATATATAGCAATGACCCTAAATTGGATGAAAGATTTTTGTACAACTTTGCTGATATTAATGTACTTGCAGAACTGAAAAGAATAAATGGGGTTGGATATGCCGATATTCTCGGAGCAAAGGAATACGCCATGCGTTTATGGTTAAAACCAGATAAAATGCTCAATTACAATATTTCGGTTGATGAGATAATTGAAGCATTAGAACAGCAAAACATTGAAGCTGCTCCTGGTAAAGTTGGAGAAAGTAGCGACAAGAATGCTCAATCTTTGCAATATGTCATAAAATACAAGGGTAAATACAATACCGAAGAGGAGTATGCAAATATACCCTTGAAATCAAATGCCAGTGGTGAAATTTTAAGAATAAAAGATGTTGCAGATGTAGAATTTGGTACAACATATTTTGATGTTGAAGCTAAGTTTAATGGTAAGCCAACTGCTTCCATCATGTTGAAACAGTTGCCAGGTTCAAATGCCAGTGAAGTAATCGAAAATGTAAAAAAGCGATTATCTGAAATTAAAGGCAAGACTTTTTTACAGGGCATGGATTATGAAATCAGTTATGATGTTTCAAGATTCTTAGATGCGTCCATTCACGAAGTAATAAAAACACTTATTGAAGCTTTTCTCTTGGTTTCATTGGTTGTATTTATCTTTTTGCAAGATTGGCGTTCGACCATCATTCCTGCCATTGCAGTACCTGTTTCTTTGATTGGAACATTCTTTTTTATGCAATTAATGGGTTTCTCACTCAATTTGGTTACACTCTTTGCATTGGTTTTAGCCATAGGCATTGTAGTAGATAACGCCATTGTAGTTGTTGAGGCTGTTCATGCTAAAATGGCTGAGAAAAACTTATCGCCACTTGCCGCCACCGAGGAAGCCATGAAAGAAATCAGTGGAGCAATCATAGCTATCACCTTAGTAATGTCTGCGGTGTTTGTTCCTGTTGCTTTTATGTCTGGCCCATCGGGCATTTTTTACAGACAGTTTTCCCTTACAATGGCTATTTCTATTGTACTTTCAGGAATAATTGCCCTTACGCTTACACCTGCACTTTGTGCCATGATTCTGAAAAATACTCATGGTACGCACCAAACGAAGGGTTTCATTTACCGTATTTTTGCTGGCTTCAATAACTGGTACGAAGGTTTGGAAAATAAATACCAAATACTTCTACGTAAAATTGCCAATCGCCGACTAATTACATTCGTTGGTTTAATCGCATTTTGTGTAGGTATTGGATTTTTTGGCAAAATTATTCCATCGGGCTTTATTCCAAACGAAGACCAAGGAACTTTCTATGTAAGTATTACCACGCCATCGGGCTCAACGTTGGAGCGTACTAAAGCAGTAGTTGATGAAATTCAGAGAGTTTGCAAAGATATTCCAGCCATAGAATCTATCTCATCTCTATCGGGTACTAATATTCTTTCTGATGGAACTGGAGCTACTTATGGTACATTGCTGATTAACCTTAAAAAATGGGAACAAAGAAAAGAATCTGTCGATGATGTGATTGAATTGGTTGAAGAAAAAACCAAAAACATCAAAGATGCCAGAATTGAACTTTTCCCGCCACCAGCCGTACCAGGTTATGGGAATGCTTCGGGTTTTGAATTACGATTGCTCGATAAAACGGGTAATGGTGACTTCAAACAAATGGAAACGGTTGTTCAACAATTTATTAAAGACTTAAAAGAGCGACCAGAAATAGCCTCTGCATTTACGATTTTTGATGCAAGTTATCCGCAATATACTGTCAACATTGATATTGACAAAGCGGCTCAAAAGCAAGTAACAATCAATGATGCCATGAGTACGCTCCAAACTTTGTTGGGTAGTGAATATGCCAGTAACTTTATCAAATACGGTCAGCTTTATAAAGTTATGGTGCAGGCATTGCCACAATATCGAGCCAAACCCGAAGATATTTTGAGTTTATATGTAAAAAATAAAGCTGGTGAAATGGTGCCACTTTCAGCGTTTATGACCATCGAACGCACCTACGGAGTTGACCAAATCACTCGATATAACATGTATCCATCGGCTGAATTGAATGGTGAAGCAAAAGAAGGATATAGTTCTGGTTCTGCCATTGCGGCTATTCAAGAAGTTGCCAAAACGAAGCTACCAAAAGGATATGATATTGATTGGGCAGGTATCACTCGTGATGAAGTTTCGGCAGGAAATGAAGCCATTTATGTATTTATCATTTGTTTGGTTTTTGTGTATTTGTTGTTGGTGGCTCAATACGAAAGCCTACTTTTACCTTTACCAGTTATCTTGTCATTGCCAACAGGTATTTTTGGGGCATTTGCATTTTTGTGGGCATTGGGCTTAGAAAACAATATTTATGCTCAAGTTGCCATGATTATGCTCATTGGACTTTTAGGTAAAAATGCCATTCTAATCGTTGAGTTTGCAGCAATGAAACATAGCCAAGGTATGTCAGCTCTTCAAGCAGCTATCGAAGGAGCAAAAACTCGTTTAAGACCTATCTTGATGACTTCATTTGCATTTATTGCGGGTTTAATTCCATTGATGTTTGCCAGTGGTGCAGGAGCAAATGGCAACAGAACTATCGGTTCGGCTGCCGCAGGTGGGATGTTGTTCGGAACTATCTTTGGCGTAATCATCATACCTGGTTTATATGTAATCTTTGCGAAGATGTCTGAAAAGAAAATCTTTATAAAAGATGAAGAAGAAACCCCTTTAACTGAACTATAAATATGGAATTACTTATCATTATTGGTTTAACACTCTTGAATGGCATTTTTTCAATGTCTGAAATGTCGTTGGTGTCTTCTCGCAAATTCAAACTCGAATCGGCAAAAAAGAAAGGAAGTAAAGGTGCAAAAACAGCTTTAGAATTATCGGAAAATCCAACTAAATTCCTTTCAACAGTTCAGATTGGAATAACCTTAATCGGGATTTTGCTTGGGGTTTATGGTGGAGAAAATCTAACAAAAGGAGTGGAAGACACCCTTGCACAATTTGATTTTATTCGACCGTATGCTCATAATTTAGCTGTTGGATTGACGGTTCTTTTCATTACTTATCTTTCGATTGTCTTGGGCGAACTTTTCCCAAAACGTTTGGGACTAACATTTCCCGAACCAATTGCTATTCTTCTTGCAAGACCGATGAAGGTTCTTTCTATTATTACATCGCCTTTTGTATTTCTACTTACAACAACCAATGATTTATTGGTTAGATTATTCGGAATGAAAAAGAATTTGGATGGAAAAGTTAGCGAAGAAGAAATAAAGTCAATCATCAAAGAAAGTGCCGATGGAGGTGAGATTCAAGAGATTGAGCAAAACATTGTAGAGCGTGTTTTTGAACTGGGTGATAGAAAAGTAAATACCCTTATCACACATAGAAGTGATATTGTATTTTTTAATGAAACCGATGATTTATCTACAATTCTCAAAAAACTAAATCAAGAAAAGCATTCTGCTTATCCAGTTTGTTCCAATAATGATATTAATCGAGTGAAAGGTATTGTGCTATTAAAAGATTTGTTTTCAGCAATTTATGAGAACGATTTTAGATTGAAAAACGTGATGAGAAGCCCTCTTTTCATCAATGAACATACTTATGCTTACAAATTATTAGAGAAATTTAAAAAAGAGAAAATACATTATGCAATCGTAATCGACGAATACGGAAGCACGCTCGGAATGGTTACGATGGACGATGTAGTGGATGCTTTGATGGGCGATGTAACCGAACATAATCAAGAAGAATACGCTATTGTTCAGCGAAATGAAAACTCTTGGTTGGTTGATGGTCAATACCCTATTATTGAGTTCAATAAGCAATTTGAGGTAATATTAGAAAAGGATTATAGAGATAAATTTGTAACTGTTGCAGGCCTTTTCATCGAAAAGTTTGGAAGCCTACCGAATATAGGCGATAAAATCTCTATTAGCGATTATGAAATGGAGGTAATCGACAAAGACGGACAACGTATTGATAAAATTTTGATTTCAAAAACATGAAAAAATACTTAATAATAATACTTCTGGGGAGCGTAATTACAAGCTGTAAAGCTCCGCAGATTAGTACCAACCAAACAGCAATTAAAGTACCTGATAATTATTCACTCGGCTCAAAAGTAGATTCGAGCAGTGCTAAAATCAACTGGAAGGAATACTTCAAAGATGAAAATTTGATTGCTTTGATTGATACTGCATTACGCAGTAATCAAGACCTAAAAATTGCCTTACAGCATATTGAAATGGCAAAATCAGGTGCTTTAGCTACAAGTGGTGCTTTGAAACCAAGTGTAAATTTTGCTCCAACGACCAGTTTAAGAAGATTTGGACTTTATACGATGGACGGAGCGGGTAATATTACAACAGATATATTGCCGAATAAAATTGTACCAACCCACTTGCCCGATTTTTTACTTGGTTTTCAAGCATCTTGGGAAATTGATATTTATGGAAAACTCAAAAATCGGAATAAAGCAGCTCTTTCAAGGGTTATGGCAAGTGTAGAAGCAAAAAACTTTATCACTACAAACATTGTCAATGAAGTAGCTACGACATACTATGAACTCATTGCTCTTGATAATGAATTGACAATTATTGATGAATATGTCAAAATTCAAGAGAATGCGGTTCAATTATCAAAAATACAGAAAGAAGCTGCTGCCATCAACGAATTAGCCGTGAAACAATTTGAGGCTCGTTTGTATAGTTTGCAAGAAATGAAATTTGGTTTACAACAGGCAATCACTGAAAATGAAAACAAAATAAATTTCTTGATAGGACGGTTTCCACAGACAATCCGACGCACCTCAACGGTACTCGACTCTTTATCAAGTAATGCAATTACGCTTGGAGTTCCAACCAATTTACTTTTAAATCGGCCAGATTTACGCCAAACTGAGCATGAATTAGCCGCTTCAAAATTAGATGTGCAAGTGGCTCGTGCGGCATTTTTACCTTCGCTGAATATCGGAGCAGTATTGGGTACACAAGCCTTTCGTCCTGATTTATTGATAACAAAACCTCAATCTTTGGTTTATGGCTTATTAGGGAGTTTAGTCGCTCCATTAATTAATAAGCGAGTAATTCAGGCTGAGTTCGACTACGCAAATGCGTCGCAATTAGCAACACTATATACTTATAATCAGCAAATCGTTTCGGCTTATATTGAGGTACATAACCAATGGACGATGTTACGAAACTTGGAGCAAAGTTATCAGTTAAAAACAAAAGAATCGACTGTTTTAAATGAGTCAATTTCCATTTCTGACCAGTTGTATCGAAATAGCCGTGCTACTTATTTAGAAGTTTTGGAAGCTCAAGAAAACGCTCTTGAAACTCGCATAGAATTGGTTCAAATTAAAAAAACACAGTTACAAAGTCAAGTAAATCTTTACAGAGCTTTGGGTGGAGGATGGAAGTAAAATCTCTTCTTGAATAAAGGTAAATACAAAAAACCTTAGGCGTTCGTTTGAGGTTTTTTGTAATTCTCATCTAATTTCTATAATAGAGCAAATTAACAATATCTTAATTTTTACAAAGCACTGAGGAAATATTGGGCGTTTAATTTTGGTGTTCAAACCAAAATAAATTTTCATGAAAAAATTAATATCTTATTTCTTTATATTCTTTGTTATTTCTACAGCTTTACAAGCACAAAGTGGAAAAATTATTGGAAAAGTAATAGATGCACAAGGGTTGTCAATGCCTGGAGCGACCATTAAGTTAAGTGCTACTTCATCAAAAATGCTCATTTCTGACCAATCTGGAAAGTTCGTTTTTTCTTCATTAAATAATGGTAAATATAAACTTTCAATTACTTATATCGGATACAATCCAACAGAAAAAGAAGTTGAAATTAATAATGATGTAAAAGAAGTTATCTTGCAGTTAGAAGAGGCGACTATGCTCGGAGCTGAGGTAATAATTGTAGGTGATAGACTCAAAGGGCAAGCAAAAGCTCTCAATCAACAGAGAAATAATGATAATATTACAAATATAGTTTCGGCCGACCAAATTGGTAGATTCCCTGATGCAAATATCGGTGATGCCATGAAAAGAATACCAGGTATTACGATGCAAAATGACCAAGGAGAGGCTCGTAATATAATTATTAGAGGTATGGCTGCGGGTTTGAACTCCGTAACATTGAATGGTGAAAGAATCCCTTCGGCCGAAGGCGATAATAGAAATATTCAGATGGATTTAATACCAGCCGATATGGTTCAGACTATCGAAGTTCATAAGGCGGTCCTTCCAAATATGGATGCTGATGCTATCGGTGGTTCTGTTAATTTGATTACAAGAACAGCTCCAAATGCACTTAGAGTTTCAGGAACCTTAGGTTCGGGTATTAATTTCCTTTCAAAAAAGCCCATAACTAACCTTTCTTTCGTGATTGGAAATAGAATATTTAAAGACAAATTAGGTTTTGTATTATCTGGTTCATTCAATAATCATATTTTTGGTTCAGATAATTTTGAAGGCGTTTGGGCGAAAACCACAAAACCCGCTTATCCGGCAGTATTGAGTGGTTTCGATTTACGCAAGTATGATGTACAACGTGTAAGAAGAAGTACCTCTTTGGCATTAGATTATCAGTTGGCAAAAGGTCATACTATGTTTTTGAATGTAATGTATAACTGGAGAGATGACCGTGAAAATAGATACAGATTTAGAGTAGATAGATTAGATACGCCTGTTTCAGCAAGTTCTTTCAAAGATATTTCAACAAATTTATATGAAATTCGTGGGCGTGTAGCCATTCAAACTAAAGGTGGTATTGATAACGATAGAAACCATAATACTCGTTTAGAAGACCAAAGAGTAGCAAATGTTACTTTATCGGGCGAAGATTTTTTCGGGAAACTTAAAATGAATTGGTCTGGAACGTATGCTTATGCTCAAGAAGATAGACCAAATGAAAGATACATAACACACCGTGGAAACGCCAATGTACGTGTAGATGCCAGAAATCCGTTTAAATATGTGGTGAATTTGGTTGATAAAAATAGTGCAAATGCTCTTGCCCTAAATGAAATCTATGAATCGAACAATTTTACGACAGAGAGCGATTTTAACGCTAAAGTAGATTTTACACTTCCTTTATCAAATAAAGATAATAAGATTAAGTTTGGAGGTAGAGTGCGTAATAAAAGCAAAGAGCGTATCAACACGTATGATATTTATGACCCAATTGTTAATTTGGGTTCGACAGGCAATACTTTCGGACAACTACCAAATTCGAATCAAGATGAAAGAGTTTTCTTGAATGGTACTGAGTATGTACCAGGGGCATTTGTGAATAGTTCGTATTTGGGGCAGTTAGATTTATACAATACCGCACTTTTTGAGAAAGAAGATGCAGTTGCTGAATATATAACATCAAATTATAAGGCATCAGAAACTATAACGGCGGCTTATGCAATGGCAGATTTGAAACTTTCTCCGAAAATTACTACAACTTTTGGCCTACGTATGGAAAATACCTCAATTACATATAATGGTTATAGTTTTGATGAAGACGAAGAAAAAGTCAGCCCGATTGCTGATGTTTCAAAATCATACTTGAATATTCTACCGAGTGTTCACTTTAAATATGATTTTGCTAAAAACTCAATTTTGAGAGCTGCTTGGACTAATACATTAGCTCGTCCTGGCTATTATAGCCTTGTTCCTTTTGTGAATTTTAGTCCTGATAATCAAACACTAAGTAGAGGAAATCCGAACCTTGAGGCTACTAAATCAATGAATTTTGATGTAATGGTAGAAAATTATTTTGAATCTATCGGATTAGTTTCGGTTGGGGCATTTCAGAAGAACCTAAGAGATTTCATTTATGATAAAACTTCATTAAACTTAACAGACCCTTTGTATGGACAATTAGTTAGTTCAACCAGACCTGAAAATGGTGGAACTGCCAATGTTACAGGAGTAGAAACTGCTTTTCAGCGTCAGCTTGATTTCTTGCCTGGTATTTGGAAAGGTCTTGGGGTTTATGTTAATTATACCTTTACAAACTCTACTACAACGGGAATCGAAGGCAGAGAAAATGATAAATTAGCATTGCCAGGTACGGCAAAGCACATGTTTAATGCTTCACTTTCTTATGAGAATAAAAAACTCGTTGTAAGAGTTTCTCTGAATCGTTCGAGCGATTATATTGATGGTATCGGTGGAGAATCATTCAGTGATATTTTCTACGATAAACAACTATTTTTAGACGTGAATGCTTCTTATGCTTTCAATAAAAATCTTAGAGTTTATTTTGAGGCCAATAATCTTACTAATCAGCCTTTAAGATATTATCAAGGTATCAAAGAAAGAACATTTCAAGAAGAAATGTATAATTCACGAATTGGTTTCGGTTTAAAATATGACCTTTTTGGTAAAAAATAATTAACCTAAAGTTCAAAAAACGTTTGCTATCATCTATCGGTGGCAAACGTTTTTTAATATAATCTTATGAAATTAAAAGTAATAGTAGCGTTCGCAATTATCGTCATAAACACTATTTTTGACCTTACGGCTCAAAATGCAGTTTCCCAAGTTAGTAAAACAGAGGTTTTTCCCACCTTTATAAGTGATACCGTAAGGTTTGATACCGACGACCCTGCCATTTACTTCAACAAAAAGAAACCTTCAAAAAGCCTTATTATTGGCACCGATAAAGGTGGTAAAACAGGACAAGGTGGTATTTATGTTTTTGATTTGAAAGGGAAAAATATTGAAAGTAAAAATCTTTTGGGTATTAACCGCCCTAATAATGTTGATATTGCTTATGATTTAGCACTTGGAAATGGTAAAAAAATAGATATTGCAATTTGTACCGAACGAAACACCAATAAAATCAGAGTGATAAAATTGCCTGAAATGCAATTGATAGATAATGGAGGTATTGCGGTTTTTGAAGGACAAACGGAGCGTTCGCCGATGGGAATTTCTTTATATACCGATTCTAAAACCAATCAGATTTATGCGATTGTTGGCCGTAAAGATGGCCCATCAGAAGGGTATCTGTACCAATATTTACTTGAAGCTAATGAATCAGGTAGCGTAACTGGAAAATTAGTACGGAAGTTTGGTAAATATTCTGGTAAAAAAGAAATAGAATCTATTGCGGTAGATAATGAATTAGGTTTTGTGTATTATTCTGACGAAACTGTCGGAGTAAGAAAATACTATGCTCATCCTGATAGTTCTGGGCAAGAGTTAGCACTTTTTGCAACAACTGGTTTCACCGAAGACCATGAAGGAATTTCAATCTATAAAACATCTCCAACGACTGGGTTTATTTTGGTTTCTGACCAGCAAGCCAATCAGTTCCATGTTTTTAGGAGAGAAGGCGACTCCCAGAATTCGCATCAACATTCATTGCAGAAAATCATAAAAACGCAAACCGTAGAAAGCGATGGTAGCGAAATAACGCATCATAGACTAAATCGTAGATTCAGAAAGGGAATATTTGTGGCAATGTCAAATAATAAAACTTTCCATTTTTATTCAGTTGATTCATTTTTTGATTATCTGTGAACATGCGAATTTATTACAAAAACCTCTCACTTCTATTTGAGGTTTTTGTACCAGCTTAATGGTTTGATAATTAAATCAATGACTTTATTTCATAACCTTAACTTATACAATTTTGCATTTCAAACTCAGCAGAGACATATGCCAATCGTACAGAGTTCTTTCTAACATTTTAAGATTTCAGATACTTGGTAAGTCCTTTTGCTATTCTTTCAATATTATTCAATCGCTTTTATACTTTTAATATATGTTTCTAATCTCAAAATAATGTCTATTAATTACCGATTTAGCATGAACCAAATTTAACTGTTTGGCATCTAAGATTTTTATCTTTTTCGAAAGTTCAATTAAAAATAGACTCATTCGCATTATTCCGAACTTCAAAAGCAGATACAAGAGCTATTTTGGTGACTTTTGCTTACTCGTTCAGAACTACTGTTAAAGACAAAATGCTTGAAAATAAATTTTCGAGAGAGTGGTAAATGCTTTTTAATAATATTTCCCATTTTCATCAAAATACCTATCTTGACTTTTTTCATGTTTTCGGTCAAATGATGCACCAATTGACAATATTTTTCCAATAACCATCAAGAATATACCCAAAAGATAGATAGCGATTAATACCCCAATAATACTCAACCCGATTAAAATACCAAGTATTAAGAGCAAAATCTTGAATATCGACTTTAATTTTTGCGTCTTTAATTCTTTTCGTGTTGGAACACATCCAACGAAAAAGTTGATAATAAAGTCCATTGACTTATCTAATATTGATTGTTTTTCTTGGTTTTCCATTTTCTTATTTATCTATTTTAGGTAATTCCCTCTCCAGAATCATTTTACATTCATGTTTAATTTTCTCAGCGATGATTTGTACATCAATATTTTGATTAAACGCAGGAATTTTTCTATCAGCAGTATGAAACCTATCTTGTTTATCATATTCTCCATTTGCACCATAGGGCGTTGAAAAGATGTTTCTTTCGACCTCCAAATGAAAAGTTGGGTGCTTAGTTTCTTCACAAATACCAACCATCTCACCAACATTGAATTGCATGATTTGGTTGGGTAAAATCACTTCCGTTTGTGCCTCCGAAAAATTAAACCCTTCATTCTTATTACTGCTTTTTACTCCCAAATTTGCACTTATACTCTCCGAACGTTTCACTTCTTTTTCTTTCCCAATCGTTGCTGAAACTCGCTTGGCTGTCTCCAAATTGGCAATTTTTAAATAAATCTGATAATTCAAATTACCAATCAGTGAATCAGAAACGGGCTTGGTATAAATACTTTCAAACTGCAAAACATCTTGTGCTACTATATTAAAAGAAACTTTGTTGCTCCGTGCAGTAGCAGGAATATCCGCAATGTTCGGAATAAAAATCTGTGCCGCTTCGTCCATTAAAGCAAAACTATGGTGTTTGCCATGTTGATTCATCGTTTTCAAAGCTACTGTAAATATCAAAGAAATAATGGGCGATAATGCTGCGGCTATATCAGGGGCAGTTCCAACACAAATAACCTTCGGATTCTCCTTTTCATTGACATCAATTGTAGTATCATCGCCCGATAATACATACATATATTCAGGAATGTTCATTGTACCAAACGGCATTTGCAAACTGGCAATTACCCCCGCTAACTGATTCCCTGCTTTTGATTCAATGGCAGTAATAATACTCCGAATGAGTCCAGCACATTCATCATCTTCTCGAAGTTTTTTTATCAATATCTCGTAAGAATCTCCCACGATTAAATTGACTACGTGCGGAAAAGTACAATATTGAGGATAATGTTTTTTCAAAAACCAAATGATAGCTGTCAGTAATGTAATGGCCGAAGGTGTAAAAAACTTGTCATTGTAATTTTGCCCTTTCTGCAAACTATTAATGATAGCTTCGGCAAATTCTTTGGCATAAATCTGATTTTTAATATATTTCGGATTCAAAGGATTGATACGATGTGAGCGAGTAATGTCCGTAAAGTTGATTATATAAAAATTAGTCGAATTTTCAATCAATTCAAATTCTTTCCCTTGCCAAGTCAAAACTTCCTTTCTTCCAAAATGCAAATGAGCAATATTTGAAAGAGTTGGAAACTTAAAATCAAACAAAATTCCTGCATAACCTTTGAAGGCATACTGCTCAATGCAAGGCTCAACAAACGAAACCGTTTTTCCTGCACCGTTGGCGGCAATACCCAAAATTCCACGAAAAGTATTGACGATATTCAACCATTTTTCCTTTGAACCATCATCGTTACTTTTACCTTTAATATTGATAGAATATTGATTAAAAATCAGCTTATCATCGGTTTTGATTTGTATTTTCTTATTGGCTTGTTTCTCAGTAAAAAAGCTAAAACTTACGCCTAAAACGCCCAAAATAATATATAAAGATAACGAAATTAGGGGAGAAATACTCAACAAATTGATTGAAAAAAGGGCAAAAATGGCAACAAAAATGTAGCTAAAAATGAGCCATTGTTTCTGCTGAAAAGTAAACGTATCAGCCGATTTATCTCTTTTATAAAATCTATTTATCAACGACTCTTCCTTGTTATAGAGCAATACAGGCAATGCGGTGAAGGTGATAATTCTAAATAAAAGTCCATAATTAAGATAATGTACTATCAATTCGTTGGGTATGGTATGAAAATGGGTCATTGTAAACCATTCGCCAAATACAATAGTCACCAAAGTTATGGCAATGAAATTGAATATAATTTTACGTTTTTTCATTTTATTTATTTTTAATAGTTGTTAATGAAAATTTATTGTCAAATAGAAACATCATTATCGGTTGATTTCTGAACATTTTGAAGTCTTTTTCTAAAATGAAATCCAGCTTTACGAAATGTACTTTGTAAGTCTTTACCATCGGATTCCGCAAGTTCCGCTCCCTTAAAAAAATGAAACCCTTGTTTAAAACTACCGATAAAATTAAACGAGCTGCTTTTATCTTGCTCCATATTCTGACGTTGCTCATCGGGTTTTGCATTTGATAATCTTTCCCAGTGGTCAGAATTTAGTCCATTTACACAACCTTCTTTTTTTAGTTCTTTACCGATTTCTTTTAAATTTCTTCTAAAATCTTGGCTATAATCTTGAGCAACTGCCATACTTCTGATTTTAATAGAATCAGCATCGGGCAAACCATATTTTTGCTCAAAAATTGTCAGCATCCGTTCAACGGACATCACTTTATTCCATGCCTCCTTATTTTGATTAGTAAATGATTTTTTCGGTGAATTATAGTCAAATTTGTTGTCAAATGTTTGTTGATTCTTTTCACTCCAAGCAACAATCGAAAACCGTTTTTTATCTTTTGTTCGTGGATTAAGCGTCACTTTCATCGACTTATCTCGTGCCGAAACAGTAATATGAATGTGGGTTTGTAAACCATCTTTTCGCTCGCCTTGCTTTTTCTCGCCACTTTTCACTTCATCAGCATCGCCTTTAAAAGTTCGGTTATATTCAATATTGGCAAACCAAACCAAGTCCTTTTCGGAGAGTTGTCTTAAACTTCCATCTTTGGTTTTTAGGGTAAAATTTTTAGCATAATTTTCCATACAATCGGCTGTAAACTCTCTTAGATTTTGCGGGTTATTTTTGATGTGTTCCAACTCGGCTTGCGAAGGACTCAGCACCAAAGAGTAGAATTTATCATCATCGGTGGTCAAACCTTTGACATTCGTATCAATACTTTTGACCATTTCATCTTTCGTAAAACTACCTTCATTGTTGAAGAAAACTTTTCCATCGGGTATTTTACCCAAGTCTAATTCTTTTTCCAGATAGTTACCCAAACGAGCAACACTCCCTTTATTCTTGAAGGCTATCTTACCATCTTTTTCAGGGTTAATTACTTTAGAATACATTTTATTTTTTGTTCAAATGCTCAATATATTCGATACCTTTTTGCTGTAATAAGTTCTCTAATTTTGGTCTTTCAGCCTTTTCTATTTCCAGCATTTCAAACAAAATATGGACTAAACCCATCAAAGTTCCTTGCGTTTCTAAGGCTGTTTCTTCTACGGTTTGCGTATCAAGTTCTAAACTCTTTTTCAGCAAACTCACTTCATTTTTCAAAGCAATAATATCTTGTTGAAAAGGACGAATGTACTTATTTTCCTGCGTTACTATGAAACCTAAAATGTGATTTCTCAAGCGATTAATTGCCGTAGCAATCGAATCATCTTGGTAGTATCTTGGGTCGAATTTGTTCTTGACAAAATGCAATAAAGCTGCTTCTGTAAAAACTTTCATTGTCAGTTTTTGAGGTACTTTTAATTTTTTATCTGCCTTTTTTATCTGCTCTTTGATAGCAATTTGATGCTCAGTCAAAATCGTTTTTTCATAATTTTCAAACAAAACATTCAGTTCGGCAATCGCAAAATTGGCTTTATCTAAAATCTCTTTAGAAATTGAAATGGTGGTTCTTTCGACGGTTTTGGTTTGTATTTGGGTCTTAGCATTCATATTTAAAAGTTAATTGCCTTATAATCAATTACTTAGGTTTTAATTAAATTCTTAAAAAATAGCTATGCTATTGATAATCAAAGATTTAGCTATGCTAAAAACTTCCCTCTTGCTACACTTACTATAACGTCAAATTTGATTTATATTTCATATTAATATTATTTTTTATTTTATATTGAAAATATACTTATACTTTTGCTTTACTCAAATACTCAATTCCTCAAATTCTTAATTACTATTTTACTCAATTACTCAAATACTCAAATGCTCATTTATGTTACGCACCTCGCTCAAATAGTATTTTACTCAAACACTCATTTACTCAAATACTATTTTACTCAATTCCTCAAATACTCATTTACTCAAATACTCAATTCCTCAAAAACATGAACACAAAAATCATTGCAGTCGGCAACCAAAAAGGCGGTGTCGGAAAATCTTCAGCTATCTATTGGTTAGCCAGTACATTAAGCATTCACTATGACAAAAAAGTAGCCGTCATTGATGGCATTGATGCTCAAAAAACTATTGCCAAACGTAGAGCAGTCGAGGTATCGGAAGGGAAAGAAGTATTTCCTTTTGAGGTCTTTTTCATTCATCACTTGGCAGAGTTAGATACGGTTTTAGATGAATATTTCGGTCAATTCGATTTAATTTTGTTGGATATGCCGCCACTGGTTAAAAACGAGTTTAAAATCTTATTGGCGGGCTGTGATGGTTTGCTGATTCCAATGCTTGCCGATACAGTTGATAGAGATTCGGCTTTAGATTATATGTTGTATGTAGAAGAAATCAAGCGTGCAAACGAGACGTATTTGTGCTACGGTTTTATCAATCGCTTTACCAGTAGTATCAAGCAAAGGGAGCTGCCAGCCTTTGCCATAAATCTTGGTATTGAACTTTTTGACAGTTCCGTTCCTGCTGTGCCTTTGGTGCTTTCCATGAATGAAACTTATATTTCACCGTATGATAGAAATGGCAGTAACGGCAAAAATGGCAAGCAATATTTGGAGGCGTTTATCTTGGAGTTCATCGAAAAATTTTTAAAATAAATTCCGATGGGAAATGAAGAAAAAGCACCTCGAAAAAGGATATTTTCGGAAGAACAAAAGGTGGAATTATTCAACGGACGAGAGCCTGCGGTCGGCGTTACGCTGGGCGGCAACCCGCCTTTAGCGAAAGCCGATTCCCCAAAAATAGAAGAAGAAATTTTGATACGAGTTCAATTTAAAGCAAATTTGGAAACTCAGTATTTACTAACTCGCCTTTGTAAAAAGAAGAAAATGAGCCGAGATAGATTTATGGCCGAAATGATACAACAAGAAGCAAAAAAAGAAAACATAGTAATCTCGATTCATTTGTAGCATAGATTGAGTAACATGGCTTACGACCACCAAAAACTTAAAACTATCCTTGGGCGAAGCCCAAAAATTTTTGGACAAAGCGAAACCTTGGCATACAGACTATCTTATTTAAAACGGTATAAAAAGGTTTAAATTAAGGTTGTAAGTGGCTGCACTTGCAACCCTAATTTTCAGGCATTTATCAACTCACTACAAAACTTAAAAGCAGTTTGATTGAGTTCGTTTGCTGAACCAAACGGATTGCCAAAGGTGGCATTTTTTGAGTTTTTAATGTGGGTGGTGTAGTGCGTTATGCCATTAAAAAGCCCAAAAGCGTTATCTCCCAAATCGGCACATTCTCGGTCAATCGAAGAATTGAGATTAGTTATAATATTTCTTTTTCGGGTCGATATTTCATTACCGAGCTTTTCTTCGTCATTCATTCGGGTTAATCGCTCAACCAAAGCATCTTTGATGGAATCATCTACTTTTACCCATGAAAGTTGCTCCATTTTATCAAAAAGTTGCGTACGTTGCTTCATAAACATATCAAAGTATTGAACCAAACCATCAATGCGGAGACTGTTATTTTTGGTGTGGTTTACTTGAAGTTGACGAAAATTTCTTGAAAAACGGTTGGAACATCTGACCATAATATTACTATTTCCAATAAAAAAGCCCGTTGAACCATCAAAACTATTGCCTATCATTAGGTAGTCTTTAAACTCATGCCCGCAAACCTGCATGGGTTCGGTACATTTGAGAAATGCCAAAACTTTTTTTCCGCCTTCTACATCGTAGTAATTTTCAATCGGGAAACCTGTAATATCGTGTAGTTTTTCGGTTACTTCTATAAATTTTTCGTTGTGTGTGGGGGTGTAACTTGATTTAGCAATATTTAGTAATTGCCCATTATCGTTGCGAAAAATGCCTTTATAGCCAACTACCTGCTTATTATTGGCAAAAATTGGTTTTTCAATAATATCCCATTCTAAAGCTTCCATTGTGTTATAATTTAAGTTTTAAAAATTGATTTAAAGAAAGCCCAACCCAAAAATCGGGCTTTCTTTGGGTGCTTAGATAGTGAAATTAACAATTTCCGATTCTAAGGCTTTGAGGTGGGTTTTGCCTGTTTTTACCAAATTATTGATAAAATCCAAAATCATGGCTACATTCTGAATTTGAATGTTTTTGCCTGTGCCTACATTTGAAATGGTCATAACTAAACCTTCATCACCGTAATCTTTTGAAAAATCCTCAAATTCGCCTACTCGTTCTTTGGCTTTATTGAATTGCTCTTTCATTTTCAAGCCTTCATCTAAGCGGTCAAAAACTGCATTGGCTGATTTTACTTCAACTACTTGGAGTTGTGCAGAAACTTCAATCGGCTGGGCGGCACTCCGATTTTGTTCTTCGGTAACAATTGGCTCTGTACCGTTGATTTTTCCTTTTTCGATAGGTGTTTCTGCTTTTGCTACTGGTGTACCGTTGTTGTTTTTTGCTGAGGTGTTTACTGGATTTGTCATTGTGTTTAGAAATTAATTGTTTTGATAAGCCGATGAAAGGGGGCTTTTTCCCTTATATGATTAAAAAATTGAATTAAAATGGTAAATCGTCTTTCTCATTTTTTTGTGCTTCAAAAGATGTTTCAGCTTTTTTTGCTTCGCTTGGCTTTCCTTTTTTAGTTTCTTTGGCTTGTGCTTTTTCGGCTTCCTTTTCAACTTGCTCTCTACGATTGCCCAAAAGTTCGATGCGTTCAACTTTGATTTTTACTGATGTTCGGGCGTTGCCTTCTTTGTCTTCCCATTTTTCAGTTCTGATTTTTCCTTCGATGCAAATGCGGTCGCCTTTTTTGATAATCGTTTCGGCTACGTTGGCTAAATTGCCCCAAACCTCCAAACGATGCCATTCTGTTTGCTCTACTTTTGTACCGTCTTTCTTGGTATAATTTTCATTCGTTGCCAAAGAAAAATTTGCTACTTTAGTACCATTTTCAAGTGTGCGAACTTCGGGCGTACCGCCTACATTTCCGATTAAAATTGTCTTGTTCATTATTGTATAAATTAAAGATTAAAATGACTGTATTTTTGAGTTAATATGCTGATTATTAGTTTATTATCTCCTTGTTTGATAATATAAAGATACGGCAGAAACGGTATTTTTTGAAGTAAATGGGATAGAATCGGCAAACAAGATTCGTCTTCTTTTCCCTTCCGCTAAAGAGGTTTTTGAGTAGATTTTCGCTTTGAAATCGTGTAATAAATATGGTAATACGAGTATCTTATCTCGAAGTTTTAGATAGAGATTAGGATGTAAATTTTTAACTTAATGTAGCAGGGGAATTGGCTTACCGATTGCCGCAGAGCTGGTGAGCGGTGTGCCTCAGTGCGAACGAAATGGGTAGAATGAAAGGATAAATAAGTGAGGAACGAACGTCTATCCTTTCGTTTTACTTATGAAGTGGGGCAAACTAAAATTGTTCCTTATTAATAATCAATGTAGCTAAGCCTCAGCAGGCGTAATGGCTATCGTGCAACTGACAGACTTTGTGGCTGTGTGTGAGCAGAATCGGTGCTTTTTCAGCACTGATGGAGCGGTGGAAACTGAAATTATTCCTTGTTAATAATGAAATCTTAGTAGACTTCGAGCTTTCTCCTGAAAGTATTCGGATAACTGACATCGAGCCTGTGTGTGAGTAGAATCAGTGCTTTATCAATACCGATGAAGCGATAGGAGTGAAAATGAGATAGTTAAAAGTCATAAAACTTTGTAATCTTCAATTTTAAGATTACAAATATTTTTCTAAGTTTTTTGGATTTTCGTTTAAATCATCAAGAATGTCATAAAGTAAATTTTGTGTTTGGTTTTTCTCTTTCATAGAATATTTTTCCAAATAGTTATTATTTGAATTGAATGGGTCTTGAATGGTCATATTATCAAATTTCCGAGCTAATGAACCAATGGCCAATTTTAAATTACCAAATTTAGAATAGCCACCTTTTCTTCTTATAATATCAGGCACTATCTTGTTAATAATCGGTGAAAATAATTTCATCCCAGTTTTATTCTTTATCTCCTTAATTAGCAATGTCGTATCTCTTGCCTCAAAATTTCCTACAAATTGACGATTATGACCAATAATATTAGTTTTTTGTCGAGTCTTTTCAACACTATTCCAAATTATCAAATCTCCATTAGAATGAAAGTTTGAAGTTACTTTTGCAGGCAATATATCTATACTAAATGTTGAACCATCATCTTTTTGGACAATAATTCCTGTTGAAAACCTTTGGTCTCGAACGGTATATCCAATTTTTTCTAATACAGGTTTGAGTCTATTAAAGGTATTTTCATATCTTTCTTCAATTGATTTTCCTTTATTGAAGACCAGAGCTATATCATAATCAGAAGATGTAGGATGTGAAACTTTTTTGGCTCTTGAACCATGAAGTTTTGGGGGAATAGCTAATTCGTTTTCAAATTCTGTCGCACATAAATTATTTATCAAATTAAAATGCAACTCTTCTTCGGAGAATTCTGGAAATGATTGTTTTATTTCTTTTAATTTGTTACGAACAAATTTTTCACCATAAAAGGGTGTAGAAGTTTTTTCCGTCTCATTTTTTCTTAAATATTCAAATAGTGCTTTAATACCAAAAATACCTAAAGCTACTCCGCCACCAACAAAAGCTCCTTTGATAGCTTCTTTTTTCAATTCATCAATGTTCAGATTATCAAGATAATCTTTTAAAGTCTTAGCTTTACCCTCTTTTTTTTGTGCTGAAATTTGGCTAATGCCATAAATAATTAAAAAAAGTATTACTCCAGAAACAATTCCAACAGCAGTGTATTTAATAGCTCTTTTCATTCTATCAGGTATTTATAAATTTAAAATAAAATCAAAGTTCTTCATCAATTGTAAAATTAATCGCTTTAGAATAGGCATTTAAGTCTATGGCTGGTACTGTTCCAATAGCTTGTTGCAGATAACGAGTTAATTGTAAAAAAAATGAAACTACCGAATTACTTGTTTGGCTAAATATTATTTTATTTATAACCCTGCTCTCGTAGTAATCGGTATATCTATCATTAAAATCTTTCAACTCTACATTCTCTTTTCCCGAATAATCAATATAAAAGCTACCATAATCAGCAATACAACCAATATCAATACCTTTAAATCCAGTCTGTTCTTTAAGATGTTTTTCAATTGTATTGTTATCTCTATGTGTAAAGGTATTTGTACTTGTTAAAATTCCTCCAATGATTTTTGTTAATGGTCTTGCTGATGTAAAATTTCCAGAGTTTATCATTGATGTTGATGTCCTTTTCAGAACTCTAACACTTTCTATTTTTTCGCAAGCATATTGGATATAACTTTTACCTTCAACAGAGCCATTTATATCGGGTTTCACCTCAAAAACAGCATAAACACCTTCGGCTGGTATATAATGAAATCCATTTTGGGAAAATATAAATGGTGTGTACCAATTATCGTAAATAACTATATCTATTTGATGACTCGTATTTCCTTCAAAGTCAATCACAATAGCTTTATCTACACTATATCTATTTGGGAGATAATTACTGAGCCACTCAATCCATGCGTTTTCTAAAGCATCGCCCTTAGAACCAGGATGTGTAATAAACTGTCTATTAATATTTAATTGAGCAATCATTTGATTTTGTAATCCTTCAAATAATTCTGCAATGTTTATCTTACCCATGATGTTAAACTTTATAAGTAATCTTAAATATGGTTAAATTTGATTAATTGATTTGATTTTAAACTGTAACATTGATATTTTATATCATTACCAATGCCTAAAATTATCAATAATGGTGTTGTATTTTTTATTTCAGGATTATTAGCAATTTCTTTCATACTTGATAAATCTTGTAGACTAAATTGTGTTGAACCATTTGGGTGAGTATGCCATTCGCCTAAATATTCTATCTTAGAATTACTTTCTACAAAAATTTTCTGCAAATAATCATTCAAAAAATCTGCATGGCGGATAAATCCTGACTTTTGGCTTTCAAACTTCGTAGGCACTTCAATATCCACAATGACCCAAAAATCTTTCTCTCTGATTCCTGTTAATATGCCACCAAATTCTTTCGGATAGAAAGATTTTCCTAATAGTATCATTTTCTCTAATAAAGCCTCTGAAAATAACACTCTAAAATCTATATCGGGGTTTATACAACTAATAATCAATAATTTCTAAGTTTAAATATCCGTTACGTTCTACACTTTTTACTAAAAATGTATTTAAATCTAATTGCTTTTCTAACCTATAATTGATATTTTGGATTGCTAAATTGAGTAAACCGTTTATATCAAAATAAGATGCTTCAAAGGTTGGACTCCAACAACCTGTTCCTTCATAAAATAAGATTTTTTCTGAGTGGTCTAATTCAAAGAATATCTCATTAACATCCTGCCAAATTGTGGAACGTCCTATCGCACAAACCATTTCTTGGGCTTTATTAGAAATTGAAATATTAATTATCGTACTTACAAGGTCTAAGCTATCCAAATATATACACAATTCATCATCCGATGAACAATCAAAGATATAATCATAATGATTCAACTCCTCTTTTTGCTTTCTTTTACCTTCGGTCGAAATATCTTTTTCAATGTATCTAAATTGACTTTCTATGAAGGGAGAAATCAAATTTAATTGAAGTATCAAACTCAATGCTTTAAAATTTCCCGATTGAGTTAGAAAGTATTCCGAACGGCAAATATTTCCAGGCTCAATATTTTCAAAATCACTAAAATCAATAAATTTACAACCACCTCTTGCTAAAATTTTCCCTAAACTGCTTCCAATTGCTCCACAACCAATTATCAAAATGTTACTTTCTTGCAATTTTTTTGTAGTAGCTCCACGTCCAAAAAATCTCATCGGTGAGATATTTATTGTTTTTGCCCATTGAATTTTACAATCTTCAAATCTAAATTCGTAATAATTAGTTACTTTTCTTATACTTTTAATAGGAATATGATTTGTTTGTACTACCATAGCTTGCCAATGAATTTCATCGGAATTTGGAAGATTATACCCTATTAAAATACTCAACAATTCATTTTTGTTTTCTTTCAATTTATATAATCTTTCGGCGAATTTTTGGTTAAAAGCCTTATTCAACTCTCCAATTTTCAAAGCTAATATTTCCTTTTCCAATCGGTTCTCTGCCTAAAAAATAATAAAATCCTTTTACTATTGTTGGTTGTGAATGAATTCTTTTCGACCATTCACACGAAGTATTATTAATTTTTGTAATATAGTAATAACCATTCCCCTTTTCAGATGGCTTCCATTCAACTGCCTCAAAAACACCAAAATCATCTTTAACAAAGGTCGTCTTTATATCTGTAAATAGAAAAGTGGTATCATTCTGATTTGGAACAATCAAGTAATCATACTTTTCATCTATTTCGTTTCTTATATAATATTTATCTCTCCATTCTTTTAGCTTTTCAATTTCAATCAATAATTTTGTTGTTAAATCTGCCGATTTAGGAATAACTAAACATACAGACCTATCTTCGTTAATATGTAAAATGCCAGATACATTTTTACAAAAAAACTTACTGGATTTAGCTCCGCAATCAAGGAAAGGATAGTTTTTCTGAATAATTACATCAAAAACCAGTGACTCTTTAGGTGAAGCATCTAACTTTATACTACCACAAAATCCATTTTCCGTGAATTTGAATTTTTCCAATAGATTAATTTCTACATCTTGTTGGAAAATGCTATTAATAATAGAGAGTCGTTCTTCCATCAACTAAATCTTGAAGTTCCTAAAATTGCTGCACTTTTATTGCCATTACTTTCTTCTTTTGGAGCATACTTTTCATTAACAGCAAAATAAATTTTGATATTTTCTGAACGCTCCTCTATTCTCTCCAACATTGTTTTCATATCATTTGATAGATTTTTCTTTTCTTGCTCTGTTAAATCATTGGAAACAATATTATTGCTATTGCCTGGGTCTTCTAATTTGATTGTCTCAACGTTATCTCTAATAAATTCCATCGCTTTTTTTAACCGTTCCCATAAATCAACTGGAATCGTAGTCTCATTTTTAAACGCACGAATCACTATTAATTCAAGAAAAAAGGATTTTATATATTTTTTCCCTTTGTTATGTTTCCAAACCTTTAAAAGTCTAATAACAGGTCTTTCTTTTGATTTACCATTAATATGCTCAGTATGATTCTGAATATTAGTTAGTGTTGAAGTAGCATCTTGTTCATTTTCCTCTCTTACATAAAGTTTCAAACGATTAGTTTCGACATAATCATCTTGTGTAAGTTCTCTTCCAGGCACAACGTCCATACAAATAATATCACCTTCAAGGTCGAAAGTTAACCCAGTTGATTTAGTTTGTTTTCTTACCTGAGTTAATTGGCTATCCTTTTCTTTATACTCTGTATTAAAATAATTGAAAACATCATCCGCCATTTCTTGTAAGGTAGTAAAACTATCACGTTTAAAAGGCTGGCTAATATCAATATCAAATTTTATATTTATCGCGGTATGCTTGGCATAAGAACCGCTATTGATTGCACGAGTTGGCCGTTTA
>Ga0247831_1003013_pt1 | contig 25802 bp, 21 predicted proteins | sample LaCruzMarch2015__9_FD_192406 | JGI IMG/M metagenome (GOLD analysis project Ga0247831, IMG submission 192406) | Freshwater microbial communities from meromictic Lake La Cruz, Castile-La Mancha, Spain - LaCruzMarch2015_1m | ecosystem: Environmental > Aquatic > Freshwater > Lake | place: Spain...
AGGTGTGAGTCCACCAGACAAAACGAGGTGAGCATTGACGCTTGTTGGCAGGAGTGACCAATTGAATGTTTTTCCGCCGCCGCCGTATCCGTCGACATGGGCGTCGAGCAAGAGGGCGTGGGCTTGCCTATGGAGAAGTGCGAATTCTAGCAAGTCGAAGTCGGCCACCTCGGACAGGGGGATTCGGGCCGCTTTCAGGTGCGGGCGGCCCGTGAGGTGACTCAGGGTGGCGCAAAACTCGGGTGTTTCATCACCGTGAAACTGCAGCCAAGCCCCAGGCACGGCCTTGCAAGCGGCCTGGATGCGCTCGGCCGTCTCGTTGACGAAAAGTAAAACGGGCAGCGCAAAAGCGGGCAGCAGCCGGGCCAGTTCGGCAGCCCGTTCGATGCTCACGCTGCGCGGGCTGGGGGGGTACAGCACAAAGCCAATGGCATCGGCCCCTGCGGCACAGGCCGCCAGCACGTCGGCTTCGCGCGTGAAGCCGCACATCTTGATGCGGGTGCGTTGTTGCGGGTTCATGGCAACCAATCAAAAGCAGGGGTGGTGTCGGGCAGGCCCCATTCTGGGCTGTAAATCGGCCCGGCAAAGTACAGGCCATCGGGCGAAAACGTGGGGGCTGCGGCATCGCGGCTTTTGGCCTCCAGCACCTCGCGCATCCAGTCTGGCGACTGTTGGCCCTGGCCGATGGTGACCAGGCAGCCCATGATGTTGCGGATCATGTGGTGCAAAAAGGCGTTGCCTTCGAATTCAAAGCGCCAATAGGCGCCGTGACGGGTGATGTGGATGTACCGCAGTGTTTTGATGGGCGACAGCGCTTGGCAGCTGCTGGCCCGAAAGGATGAAAAATCGTGTTCGCCCAGCAGGTGCTGGCTGGCTTGGCGCATGGGCCCTTCAGCCAGTGGGCGGTACACCCAACCCACGCGCCCTGTTTCCAGGCTGGGGCGCACGATGGAGTCGAGCACCACATAGACATAGCGCCTGCCGGTGGCGCTGGCGCGGCAGTGAAAACTGTCGGGCACCGCTTGTGCCCATTGCACCCCGATGTCTGGGGGCAAATACCGGTTGGTACCTCGAATCCAAGAATGGGTGTCGCGATCGATTTCGGTGTCAAAGTGCACCACCTGCATCAGACCATGCACCCCTGCATCGGTTCGGCCAGCACACAAGGTGCTGACCCGCGGTACATCGGCAAATTGAGCCAAGGCTTTTTCGAGCTTGTCTTGGATGGTCAAGCCCGTGCTTTGGCTTTGCCAGCCTTGGTAAGCCGTGCCCGAGTAACAAATGCCAAGGGCGAGTCTCACTGGCTTTGCCCCGGTGTGTGGCTCGCCTGAGGGCCAGACGCGGTGTCGGGTGCTGGCGTCAGGTTCAGATCCAGATCGGCAAATTGAGGCGGCAAGCCCGAAGGGAATGGCGATGTCGGTGGTGCTGGAGCCACAAGGCTGTCCGTACCCAACAAATCGACGGGTTCTGCAGGGCGGCGTCTGACCACCCACACCCAGCCAGCCATGCCGAACAGCAAGACCATGACCCAGACCCAGATGCTGGGATGTCGGCTGATGACGTCCAACCAGGGGGCTGAGTGAGCCTCAGCCGCAGCTGCGGTGAGGCTTGGTTTCAGGGCCAAGCGCTCGGACGGGCTTGTTTTTTCGGGATCGGGTTTGACCGACAAGGCGTTTAAAGTTGCCAGATTCTTTTTCAGCGCCGCGAGTTGCTCGGTTTTGTCCTGGATCTCGCGCTCCAAGGCCAGGCGTGCATCTGCACTGTCGGCGGTGACTTCCCCTTTGCTCAGGGTCAATTTGTCCTGCTCGGTTTGGACGGTGACCGTGGGGGGGGCTTGGGTGGTGACTTTGCCGGTCATTTCGCGGCTGGCCGTGTCTGTGACCTTCCAGGTGGACTGCGCCAGGCGCTGGGCATAGGCCACAAAGTCCGCCGTTTGTGCGATCACCGTTTGCCGTGCTTCTTCGATCGAAATTTGCGCAGCCGATTGCGCGCTGGGCAGATGAACTTGAGCGCCTTCGCGCAGCAGGTTCACATTGCCTGCAATAAAAGCCTCGGGGTTGGCGCGCAGCAGGGCCAGCAACATTTGGTCGAGCGACACTCCCGCAGGCATTTTTCGCACAACCAGTTGGGAGGCGGTGTCGCCTGCACGCACGGTGATGGTGTTTTCGGGGTTGCGTACAGCGCTGTCAAGCGAGGGCGCTGTACTGACCGCCAAGGCTGGTGAGAAGACCACGGGTGCAATCGCCCAAGCCGTCTCACGTTCGGGTTTTCCTGTTCTGGGGTTCACTGCGCCGACGGGTGAGGTCCGCAGCGTGCCGTTCATGGCCAGATGGCCTGAAGCCCACTGCTTGGGCTCGGGCAGGTCTTCGGTTGGGTACTGTGTGATCTCAAGGGCGGCCCGAAGCGGTTCGCCCAAACCTGACGCCACCGACAACTGCCCCGGAGTCCATGCTTTGACCGGCAAGCTGGCGCAGGCCAGCAGCGAAGCGACAAGCAAACCGCTTGGCCGAGCGGGGGTTTTGCCCGAGAAGTGGGGTGGGCGCAGCATCTCTTCAGTGGCGTCTTGGTTCACCGAATGGCCATGCAGAAAAGAACGCTGCGCTCAAGCATCAAGCGTCCAGCAAAATGCGCAGCATCCGGCGCAAAGGTTCGGCCGCGCCCCACAGCAGCTGGTCACCAATGGTGAACGCGCCCACATATTCAGGCCCCATGGCCAGTTTGCGAATGCGGCCCACGGGGACGGTCATCGTGCCGGTCACGGCCACGGGGGTCAAATCTTGGATGGTGGCTTCACGCGTGTTCGGCACCACTTTGACCCACTCGTTGTCGGCAGCGATCAGAGCTTCAATGTCGGCGACAGGCACGTCTTTTTTCAGCTTGAAGGTCAAAGCCTGGCTGTGGCAGCGCATTGCGCCCACGCGCACGCAAAAACCGTCGACCGGAATTGCTGCGGTGCTGAAGCCTTCGCCCAAGCCCAAAATCTTGTTGGTCTCGGCCATGCCTTTCCACTCTTCCCTGGACACGCCCCAACCGGCTTGATCCCGGTTTTTGCCGATACCCAAGTCCTTGTCGATCCAGGGGATCAAGGAGCCACCCAGCGGCACACCAAAGTTGGCGGTCTCAGAGGCTGTCAGGGCGCGCTGTTTGGCCACCACCAGGCGGTCAATTTCAAGAATCGCGCTCTTGGGGTCGTCCAGCAAGGCTTTGACTTCGGCGTTCAGGGTGCCGTATTGGGTCAGCAACTCGCGCATGTGTTGCGCACCGCCGCCCGAAGCCGCCTGGTAAGTCTGGGTGCTCATCCAATCGACCAGACCGGCTTTGTACAGGGCCCCTACGCCCATCAGCATGCAAGACACGGTGCAGTTGCCGCCCACCCAGTTCTTGCCACCACGGGTCAGTGCGTTCTTGATCACAGGCATATTGACCGGATCGAGAATGATGATCGCGTCTTTTTCCATGCGCAGGGTCGACGCGGCGTCGATCCAGTGGCCATTCCAGCCGGCAGCGCGCAGCTTGGGGAAGACTTCGGAGGTGTAGTCACCGCCCTGGGCGGTGATGATGATCTCGCAGCGCTTGAGCTGTTCGATGTTGAAAGCGTCTTGCAGCGTGGTTTCGTTCTTGGCCATCGCGGGGGCTTGGCCGCCCGCATTCGAGGTGGAGAAGAACAAAGGCTCGATCAGGTCAAAGTCTTTTTCCGCAATCATGCGGTCCATCAACACCGAGCCGACCATGCCGCGCCATCCGACCAAACCTACTAAATTGCTCATTTCATTGCCCTTTCAAAGTTAAACAGTGCCATAAGTTACTGGACCGCTGACTATTTGCCCGGCTCGTCTGGCCGGGGGGGGGCGCACGACGAACCAGAGCTTCTAGCCCTTGATGGTCGTCGTTTTGGTGGAGCTTGCACGCACGCAAACAGGCACTGGGGTGACTGCGATAAGGTTCAAGGTGAACAGGCGGGCGTGAAGCATGGTAGTTATTGTAATGGATGCTATCTGACCAATTTCTGACAACATCCTTTTTGTGCTCAATCGAGGGCCTTGACCACCGCATCACCCATTTCGAGGGTGCCCACTTTGGTGGTGCCTTCGCTCCAGATGTCGCCGGTGCGCAGGCCCTGGGCCAGCACTTTTTGCACAGCCGCTTCGATGCGCTCGGCGGCTTCGCCCTGGTTCAAACTGAAGCGCAGCATCATGGCCGCTGACAAGATGGTGGCCAGCGGGTTGGCCACGCCTTTACCGGCGATGTCGGGGGCGCTGCCGTGGCTGGGCTCGTACAGACCCTGACTCTTGGTGTTCAGGCTGGCCGAGGGCAGCATGCCGATCGAACCGGTGAGCATGGAAGCTTCGTCGGAAAGGATGTCGCCAAACATGTTGCCCGTGACCACCACGTCAAAGCGTTTGGGTTCCTTGACCAGTTGCATGGCGGCGTTGTCCACGTACATGTGGTCCAGCGCAATGTCGGGGTACGCTTTGCCGACTTCTGTGACCACGTCTTTCCAGAACTGGAAAGTCTCCAGCACGTTGGCTTTGTCCACGCTGGTCACGCGGCCCTCGGAGCCAGCGGCTTTGCGCTTGCGGGCGGCCTGAAAGGCGACGTGCGCGATGCGCTCGATCTCGGGCTTGGAGTAGCGCATGGTGTCAAACGCTTCTTCCGCACCGGGGAAGTGGCCGTCGGTGGCGATGCGGCGGCCGCGTGGTTGGCCGAAGTAAATATCGCCCGTGAGCTCGCGGATGATCAAAATATCCAGACCCGAGATGAGCTCGGGCTTGAGGCTGGACGCACCCACCAGTTGCTCGTAGCAAATGGCGGGGCGGAAGTTGGCGAACAGGCCCATGTTTTTGCGCAGACCCAAAATGGCTTGCTCGGGGCGCAGGGGGCGGTCGAGCGTGTCGTATTTCCAGTCGCCCACCGCGCCAAACAGCACGGCGTCGGACGCCATGGCCAGCTTGAGCGTGGCTTCTGGCAGGGGGTGGCCATAGGCGTCGTAGGCCGCGCCGCCGACCAAGGCGGTTTCCATCTCGAACTTGAGGTCGAGCGTGTTCAGGACTTTGACGGCTTCGGCGACGATTTCGGTGCCGATGCCATCACCGGGGAGGACTGCGATTTTCATGGGGATTCCAGACTTCTTTTATGCGTTGACGGCGGTGTGCGCCAACCAGGGCTTGGTGGCCAGACGCTCGGCTTCAAAGGCCTTGATCTTCTCTGCGTGGCGCAAGGTCAGGCCGATGTCGTCCAGACCATTGATCAAACAAAACTTGCGAAAGGCCTGCACCTCGAACGGGATTTCTTCCCCTTGGGGGCGCACGACCACTTGGCGTTCCAGATCCACGGTGAGCTGGTAGCCGGGGAAGGCCGCCACTTCGTTGAACAGCAGGTCTACGGCGGACTCGGGCAGCACGATGGGCAGCAGACCATTCTTGAAGCAGTTGTTGAAGAAGATGTCGGCAAAACTGGGTGCGATCACGCAGCGAAAGCCGTATTGGTCGATCGCCCAAGGGGCGTGTTCGCGGCTGGAGCCGCAACCGAAGTTCTTGCGGGCCAGCAAGACGCTGGCACCTTGGTAGCGCGGCTGGTTCAGCACGAAATCCGGATTGGGCTTGCGGCTGGCCGGGTCTTGGCCGGGCTCACCCGCGTCCAAGTAGCGCCATGCGTCGAACAGGTTGGGGCCAAAGCCGGTTTTTCGGATCGACTTGAGGAACTGCTTGGGGATGATGGCGTCGGTGTCCACGTTGGCGCGGTCCATCGGGGCTACGATGCCTTGGAGGAGGGTGAATTTCTGCATGGTGTGGTTCCTCAAGCGCTTCAGGCGAATTTGCGAATGTCAACAAAGTGGCCATGGATGGCCGCAGCTGCCGCCATGGCGGGGCTGACCAAATGGGTGCGGCCGCCCGCGCCCTGACGGCCTTCAAAGTTGCGGTTGGAAGTCGATGCGCAGCGCTCGCCGGGCTCCAAACGGTCGGCGTTCATGGCCAGGCACATCGAGCAGCCGGGCTCACGCCACTCAAAGCCTGCGGCCTTGAAGATTTCATGCAGGCCTTCGCTTTCGGCTTGTGCTTTGACCAAACCAGAGCCGGGCACGACCATGGCCAGTTTGACGTTTTTGGCCACTTTTTGGCCCAGCTTTTTGACGATGGCCGCGGCCTCGCGCATGTCTTCGATGCGGCTGTTGGTGCACGAGCCAATGAAGACCTTGTCGATGGTGATGTCGGCCAAGGCTTTGCCGGGCTGCAAGCCCATGTAGGTCAGGGCGCGCTCGATGGCGTCGCGCTTGACGTCGTCTTTTTCTTTGTCGGGGTCGGGCGTCTGGCCATCGATGCCCAGCACCATCTCGGGTGACGTGCCCCAGGTGACTTGCGGCACGATGGCACTGGCGTCCAGCTCGACCACGGCGTCAAAGTGGGCGCCAGGGTCAGACTGCAAAGTTTTCCAGTATGCGACAGCATGGTCCCACTCGACACCCGTGGGCGAGAGCAAGCGGCCTTTGACGTAGTCGATGGTCTTCTCGTCCACCGCCACAAGACCCGCGCGCGCGCCGCCTTCGATGGCCATGTTGCAGACCGTCATGCGGCCTTCCATAGACAGGCTGCGGATGGCCGAGCCTGCGAATTCGATGGTGTAGCCGGTGCCGCCTGCGGTGCCGATCTTGCCGATGATGGCCAGCACGATGTCTTTGCCGGTGATGCCCTTGACCAGCTTGCCCTCGACCTTGATCAGCATGTTCTTGGCTTTTTTGGCCAGCAGGGTCTGGGTGGCCATGACGTGCTCGACCTCGGAGGTGCCGATGCCGTGGGCCAATGCGCCAAACGCGCCGTGGGTGGAGGTGTGCGAGTCGCCGCAAACCACGGTCATGCCGGGCAGGGTGGCGCCGTTTTCAGGGCCAATCACGTGCACGATGCCCTGGCGCTTGGACAGGAAAGGGAAGAAGGCGGCGGAGCCATATTCGGCCATGTTCGCGTCGAGCGTGGTGATTTGCTCTTTGCTGATCGGGTCGGTGATGCCGTCGTAGCCCAACTCCCACCCCGTGGTGGGGGTGTTGTGGTCGGCCGTGGCCACAATCGAGCTGACGCGCCAGACCTTGCGACCGGCTTGGCGCAGACCTTCGAAGGCTTGTGGGCTGGTGACTTCGTGCACCAGGTGACGGTCGATGTACAGGACGGAGGTGCCGTCTTCTTCAGTGTGGACGACGTGTTCGTCCCAAATTTTGTCGTAGAGGGTGCGTGCCATGGAGCTTCCTTGCTGTGCAACCGCACATTTTATGCGGATACACCCAGCGTGAGCTCACACAAGTGACAGCCTTGGGTGCGCCTTGCTGGGAGCGGGTTCTCAGGAGCAGCCAGAGGCCCGCCTTGGGGGGCTGTTTACAGTTCTTCTACCCGCCGAGGGGGGTAGCTGTCCCAAGACTGGCAGCCCGGGCAATGCCAAAAGTGTTCTTTGGCTTCAAAGCCGCAAGCAGCGCAGCGGTAGCGGGCCAAAGGTTTGGTGGCGTTTTCCAGCGTTTTTTGCACCGGCTCAGGCAAGGCGCCCCATTTGTGATGATCTCCATTGAGCCAGCGGCTGGCGGCCATCATGGAGGGGTGGTTTTGCAGATGGTCCAAGTAGCGTTGCAAGGCGGGGGCATCTGGCATGGCCGCAGACTGGGGGTTTTGTGCTTCCAGTGCCGTGATGGCGTCCAGCACATCAATGCAAGGGTTGCGCAAGTAATGGGCTTGCAGCAAAGCGCTGGCGCTGGCCGCCTTGTCGCAGGCCAGGGCCGCTTGTGCAAAGCTGGCAGCGGCCAAGGGTGCTGCCATGTCGTTGTGCTCAAACAAAACCGACAAGGTGCCGTAGGCGGCGGGCGCCTGGCCTTGGCTTAGCTGTAATTGCCCCATCAACAGGCGGGGCCTTGGGGCACGGGGGTGGGCTTGCAGCGCGTGCGCCAACAACTCCAACGCGTTGGCGCTGTCGCCCTTTTGCACCGCTTCGCGGGCTTGCTCGCATTGGTAATGGGCCAGCCGAACGCCAAAGTCAGTTTCCCCTGATTTTTCGAGCAAGCGGGCCACCACCGCGGCTTCGGGCCACTCGCGTGAGCGCTCGTAAATGGCCATGCGGGCCAGGCGTGCTTGCCCTTCGTAAGAGGTGCCCTCCAGCTTGCGCAGAGCTTCTTCGGCGCGGTCCAGCAAACCCGCTTTCAAATAATCGAGCGCCAGCCCGTGCTGTGCCCTTTGCCGGTCGGCGTGGCTGATGTCGGCACGCGAGAGCAGGTGTTCATGCACCCGCACCGCCCGGTCGTACTCGCCCCGGCGGCGGAACAAATTGCCCAGGGCAAAGTGCAACTCGGAGGTGTCCGGGTCGTTTTGCACCGCCTCAATGAAGGCATCAATGGCTTGGTCTTGCTGCTCGTTGAGCAAGTGGTTCAGACCTTTGAAATAGGCGCGGGGTGCTTGCCGGTTGGCGATGCGCATTTGACGCAGGTCCAGACGCGACGCAATCCAGCCCAAGGCGAAGGCCGTGGGCAGGCCCAGCAAAATCCAGGTCAGGTCAAGCTCCATCGGTCACCTCGGACGTGGGGGCGGGGGACGCAGTCGGGGTGTTTTTCTTGACGGCTTGACGCTCACGCCACCAGCGCGGCACCATGCCCAGCACGCCGACCACCACGCCCAGCGTGAAGGCAGACAGCACCACCAGCACCGTGGGGGCCGACCAGTGGGTGCTGAAAAAAAAGTTCACCCGGGTCTCTTGCTGATTGTTCAGCGCGAAAGCAAACAGGGTGAAAAAAATGGTGGCCTTCAGCAACCACTGAAGCAGCCAGAGCAGGCGTTTCATGAATGGACCTCGTCAGCACAAACCATTCTAAAGGCGCAAACGAAAGGACCGGTGATACGGTCAAATACAAAGCCGCAGGCATCCGCCTTGCAGGTCATTGACGTTCGTTTTCAGTGTCGTTGGCTTGGGCCAGGGTGCCAGCGTCCACAGCTTCTCTCAAAGCTTTGCCGGGTTTGAAATGGGGGACCCGTTTTTCGGGGATTTGAACGCTCTCGCCCGAGCGCGGGTTGCGGCCCAAACGCGGTGGACGGCGGTTGATGGAGAAACTGCCAAAGCCACGGATCTCAATGCGGTGACCTTTGACCAGCGCATCGCTCATGGCGTCGAGCACCGTTTTGACGGCCAATTCGGCGTCACGGTGGGTCAGCTGCGCAAAGCGTGCAGCAAGTTCTTCAACCAGATCGGAGCGGGTCATGGATGTACAGCGTTGAGCGTTTTGCGTTTTGCGTTGAGCGAAACACGCAAGGAGACCTTGCTTGTCGCTCAACGCTTGACGCCTAACGTCTAACCTTCAGATCAGTTGTTGTCGAGCTTGGCACGCAACAAGGCGCCCAAGCTGGTCGTGCCAGCGTTTTCGGTCTTGGATTGCTGCGACAGTGAAGCCATGGCTTCTTGCTGGTCAGCCTGGTCCTTGGCCTTGATGGACAACTGGATGTTGCGGGTCTTGCGGTCAACGTTCACCACGACAGCGGTCACTTCGTCGCCGACTTTCAGCACATGGCTGGCGTCTTCCACGCGGTCACGCGAGATTTCGGACACACGCAAATAACCGATGATGTCTTCGCCCAAGTCGATTTCGGCGCCCTTGGCATCCACGGTCTTGACCTTGCCGGTGACGATCTGGCCTTTGTCATTGATCGACACGAATGTGGTGAAAGGATCGGAGTCGAGTTGCTTGATACCCAAGCTGATGCGCTCCCGGTCCACGTCCACAGCCAAGACCAAAGCCTCAACTTCTTGACCCTTCTTGAATTCGCGCACGGCGTTTTCGCCGGTTTCGTTCCAAGACAAGTCAGACAAGTGCACCAAGCCGTCGATGCCGGCAGCCAAGCCCACGAACACGCCGAAGTCGGTGATCGACTTGATCGGGCCCTTGACACGGTCGCCGCGCTTGGTGTTCTGAGCGAACTCTTGCCATGGGTTGGCACGGCACTGCTTCATGCCCAAGCTGATGCGGCGCTTGTCTTCGTCGATCTCGAGGACCATGACTTCGACCTCGTCACCCAAGGCAACGATTTTGGAAGGCGCAACGTTTTTGTTGGTCCAGTCCATCTCGGACACGTGCACCAAGCCTTCAATGCCGGGTTCGAGTTCGACAAACGCGCCGTAGTCGGCGATGTTGGTGATCTTGCCGAACATGCGGGTGCTTTGGGGGTAGCGGCGGTTCACGCCCATCCAAGGGTCGTCGCCCATTTGCTTGAGGCCCAAGGACACGCGGTTTTTCTCGGTGTCGAACTTGAGGATCTTGGCGGTGATTTCTTGACCGGCCGTGACCACTTCGGAAGGGTGACGGACACGGCGCCAAGCCATGTCGGTGATGTGCAGCAAGCCGTCGATACCGCCCAAGTCCACGAAAGCACCGTATTCGGTGATGTTCTTGACCACACCGTGAACGATGGAGCCTTCGCGCAGGGTTTCCATCAGCTTGGCGCGCTCTTCGCCCATCGAGGCTTCCACCACAGCGCGGCGTGACAATACGACGTTGTTGCGCTTGCGGTCGAGCTTGATGACCTTGAATTCCAGGGTCTTGTTCTCATAGGGTGACAGGTCTTTGGTAGGACGTGTGTCGACCAAAGAGCCGGGCAAGAAAGCGCGGATGCCGTTGACCAGCACCGTGAGGCCGCCTTTGACTTTGCCGCTGGTCACGCCAGTGACGAACTCGCCCGATTCGAGCGCTTTTTCCAGAGACATCCACGAAGCCAGACGCTTGGCAGTGTCACGCGACAAGATGGTGTCGCCGTAACCGTTTTCGATGGAGCCGATGGCCACGGAGACAAAGTCGCCGACCTGGACTTCGATTTCACCTTGGTCGTTCTTGAACTCTTCGAGGGGCACATACGACTCGGACTTGAGACCGGCGTTGACCACAACGAAGTTGTGCTCGATGCGCACGACTTCAGCGGTGATGACTTCACCTGGGCGCATTTCCGTGCGCGTCAGTGATTCTTCGAATAGGGCGGCAAATGATTCAGACATGGTATTTCCTCATCCACAAGTTCAGGACTGACGAGCGCGACATGCGTCGTTTCCAGGAGCTGACCGTGGCGATTGGTTTGCGGCGTGAGCCGCGGTTGGTTTTTAAAAAACCACCTGGCCAGTGTGCAAGCTGCACGATGAGAGCCGGGTGGAACTTTGGGTCAGCCTGCACAGGGCGGGCTGGGGTGGCCGTTTCCAGTCGATCAACCGAAAACCTGCCGGCTTTGCCACCAGACCATCACCTGTTCCACCGAAGCTTCGATGGTCAAGGACGAGTTGTCCAGTTGCAAGGCATCTTGTGCGGGCTTCAAAGGCGCGACGCTGCGGGACATGTCCCGTGCATCACGCGCTTCCAAGTCAGCTCGAAGAGAGTCGATATTAGCCGAAAAACCCTTCAAAATCAACTGCTTATGCCGTCTTTCGGCTCTTTGGGCGGCGCTGGCAGTCAAAAACACCTTCAAAGGGGCGTTCGGGAAGATCACCGTGCCCATGTCGCGGCCGTCGGCCAAGAGGCCTGGCAAGCGTTGAAAGCTGTGCTGCAGATCGACCAAAGCCATGCGCACGGTGGGCAGCAACGAGACTTTGGAGGCGTTCATGCCGCCTTGTTCGCTTCGGATGGCGTCGGTCACATCGACTTTGCCCAGCAGCACCTGCTCGCCTTCAAAGCGAACCGGCAGGCTGCGGGCGAGTTCGGCGATGGCCGCTTCGTCGGCAGTGTCCAGCGTCAGCCCGGCCAGCAAGGCCGCGTGGGCGGTCACGCGGTAGAGCGCGCCAGAGTCCAGGTAGTGGTAGCCCAGTTGCTCGGCCACGCGGCTGGCCAGCGTGCCTTTGCCCGAGGCCGTGGGGCCGTCGATGCAGATGACCGGAATGTTGGGGGCCGCCGTGTGCGCCACCAAAAACAGGACCTCGAAGTAGTCGGGGAAGGTTTTGGCCACGCATTGGGGGTCTTCGATGCGCACCGGCACCTGGTCGGTGTTGAAGGCCGTGAGCGAAAAACACATGGCCACGCGGTGATCGTCGTAAGTGTGGATGCTGGTGCGTTGCCATTTTCCGGCGGGCAGCGGGTGAATGGTGATCCAATCCGGGCCTTCTTCGACGGTGGCACCGAGTTTGCGGCTTTCGGTGGCCATGGCCGCGATGCGGTCGGTTTCCTTCACGCGCCAGCTGGCAATGTTGCGAAGCGTGGTCGGGCCGTCGGCATACAGCGCCATCACGGCCAGCGTCATGGCGGCGTCGGGGATGTGGTTGCAGTCAAGCGTGATGCCTTTGAGCGGCCAGGTGCCGCGCTGGATCTCCAGCCAGTTGGGGCCGCTGGTGATGTTTGCACCCATTTGGGCGGCTGCGTCCATGAAGCGGATGTCACCCTGGATGGAGTCTGCGCCTACGCCCTGGATGCGAATGCCGTCGCCTTGTGCGATGGCACCCAATGCAATGAAATAGCTGGCCGAAGACGCATCGGCTTCGACGTGGATGCGGCCCGGTGATTGGTAGCGGCTGCCTGCTGGAATGACAAAGCGTTCCCAGTCATGACGTTCAACCGCGATGCCGTAGCGCGCCAGCAGGTTGAGCGTGATTTCGATGTAGGGCTTGCTGATGAGCTCACCGATCACTTCAATCGTGATGGCCCGGTCGGTGGCGGCCAAAGGCAGGGCCATCAGCAAAGCGGTGAGGAACTGGCTGGACACATCGCCCCGCACCGGGATGGGCTTGTCCAGTTGCAGTTGGGGTTGGTGCACGCGCAGGGGCGGGTAGCCTTCGTTGCCCAAGTAGTCGATGGTGCAGCCGAGTTCGCGCAGGGCGTCTACCAAGTCGCCAATCGGACGTTCGTGCATGCGGGGCACGCCTTTGAGCGTGAAGTCACCACCCTGCACAGCCAACGCGGCCGTCAGTGGGCGCATGGCCGTGCCTGCGTTGCCCATGAAAAATTCGATCGCCTCAGTCGGCCAGGCGCGCCCGCCCAGGCCGGTAATGGTGACGGTGGTGCCTGCCACATCGACCCCACAGCCCAGTTGGCGCAGCGCCGCCAGCATGACGCGTGTGTCGTCCGAATCCAGCAGGTCGTGCACCACGGTCGTGCCTTGGCAAAGTGCAGAGAGCAGCAGCACGCGGTTGGAAATGCTTTTGGAGCCGGGAAGGGTGACGGTGCCGGACGCGCCTTGCAGCGGCGGGAGGTCAAGAAAGGCGGTGGAGAACATGGGTCAGTCTTCTGAGGCTTTGTTGTCAGCGTTGCCCGCTTGCAGCGTCCAAGTCGAACGCACATCGCGAGCCTGTTGAATCAGTTGTTGCAGCGCAGCGGTGTCGCCCTGCTTGAGTGCGTTTTCAAATTGGTTGAGCGCAGTGCGAAAGTGCGCCATTTGTATGAGCACTTCGGACTGGTTCGCGCTCAGGATGTCGCGCCAGACGGCCGGGTCACTGGCGGCGATGCGCGAAAAATCGCGAAAACCTGGGCCTGCCATCTCTAAAAATGCCTCGCCCTGTGCTTGTGACGTGAGGGCATTGACTGCAGCAAAAGCCAACAGGTGCGGCAGGTGGCTGACGGCCGCAAAGGTGGCGTCATGTGCTTCGGGCGTCATTTGGCTCACATGGCTGCCGATGGCGGTCCAGACCTCGCTCGCTGTTTTTATTTGGCGAATGCTGTTTTGCGGCAGGGGCGTGAGGATGGTGCGGCGCTCTTGGTAGAGCGTGGCTTGGGCATGCTCGATGCCCGCGACTTCTTTGCCCGAAATGGGGTGCGCAGGCACAAAGCAGTTCAGGCGTTCGCCCAAAGCCGCTTGGGCCGCAGCGATCACATCGCATTTGGTCGAGCCCACGTCCATCAGCAAGGCCTGGGGTGCCAGCGCATCGCGCATGGCGGCAAAGCTGCTTGGCATGGCGCGCACGGGCACAGCCAGCAGCACCATGTCTGCACCCTTCACGGCTTCGGCCACGCTGTTGCAAGCTTGGTCGATGACTTCCAGTTCCAGTGCGCGTTTGCGTGTTTTTTCAGACGCGCTGAAGCCGGTGATGTGCTGCACCAGGCCTGCCTCGCGCAGCGCAAGCGCAAACGAGCCGCCCATCAGGCCGCAGCCAATCAGGGCCAGGCGTTGGAACTTCACTGTGCGCTCACTCGGGGGTCATTCAGGAACGGGGTATGAACCCAGCACCTTGTAAAACGCGCACAGGCCTTGCAACTCGTGCAGCGCCGTAGCCACATGCGGCTCGCTGATGTGGCCTTGCAGGTCGATGTAGAAGTAATACTCCCACTGACCTGATTTGGCGGGGCGTGATTCAAAGCGCGTCATCGACACACCGTTGTTTTTGAGTGGCACCAGCAAGTCATGCACCGCCCCCGGACGGTTGGGGACCGACACCACCAAGCTGGTGCAGTCTTTACCCGAGGCGGGTGGTGTGGCCAAGGTTTGCGGCAAAGCGATCACGGCAAAGCGGGTGCGGTTGAAAGCCTCGTCCTGGACGGCGTGGTGCACGATGTGCAGGCCAAACTGGCCGGCCGCGCGTTCGCTGGCCAGGGCCGCCCACGCCGGGTTTGTGGCCGCCAGGCGAGCGCCTTCGGCGTTGCTCGATACAGCGCGGCGCTCGGCTTGCGGCAAGTGCTTGGACAACCAGCCCTGGCACTGGGCCAGCGCTTGCGGGTGCGCCATCACCACTTCGATGCCCGCGTCGGAATTGAGTTGGCGCAGCAAATTGAAGCGCACTTGCAGGCTGACTTCACCCACCACATGCACGGGCGAGCGCAAAAACAAATCGAGCGAGCGGGCCACCACGCCCTCGGTGGAGTTTTCCATGCCGACCACGCCATATTGGGCGGAGCCTGCAGCAGTGGCGTGGAAAACTTCGTCGAAGTTGGTGCAGTAAATCAAGTTGGCGGCGCTGCCAAAAAACTCGATGGCCGCCTGTTCGCAAAACGTGCCCTGGGGGCCCAGCACCGCCACGCGTTGGGGTGCTTCGAGGGCCAGGCAGGCCGACATGATTTCGCGCCAGATGGAGGCGACGTGTTCGTTTTTCAGCGGGCCGGGGTTGGCTTGGGTGATCTTGTCGATGACCTGGGCCACGCGATCGGGGCGAAAGAAAGGCGAGCCTTCGGCGCGTTTGATCTCCCCCACTTTTTCGGCCACATGGGCGCGTTGGTTCAGCAGGCTCAGCAGCTGTTTGTCCAGCGCGTCAATCTGAACACGCAAAGCGCCCAGGGCGTCTGACTGAATGGGGGGGTGGCTCATGTCTTGTGGTCTTTCTGGCGGCCTAATTTTTGGGGGCTTCAGGCCTGTGTTTTTTCAAATTCACGCATGTAAGCCACCAAGGCCTGCACGCCTTCGAGGGGCATGGCGTTGTAAATGCTGGCGCGCATGCCACCTACCGATTTGTGGCCTTTGAGCTGCAGCAAATTGGCGGCTTTGGCCCCAGCCAAAAAGGCTTCGTTGCGCGATTCATCGCGCAAGAAAAAGGGCACGTTCATGCGCGAGCGGCAGTCCTTGGCCACACGGGTTTCAAACAAGCTGGAGCTGTCGAGAAAGTCGTACAGCAACTGTGCTTTGGCGATATTGCGTTTTTCCATGACTGCAATACCACCATGCTTTTTGAGCCACCGGAACACCAGCCCTGCGATGTAAATGCTGTAGGTCGGAGGCGTGTTGTACATCGACTGGTTGTCGGCCACCAGCTTGTAATCAAAAGCGCTGGGGCAATGCGGCAGGGCATGGCCGATCAGGTCTTCGCGCACGATGACCAAGGTCAGCCCGGCGGGACCCAGGTTTTTTTGCGCACCGCCAAAGGCCAGGCCCACGCGGGACCAATCCAGTGGGCGAGACGCAACATGCGAAGAAAAATCCACCACCAGAGGGGTATCACAGCCCAAGGATTTGAGGTCCGGCAGTTCGTGAAACTCCACGCCGTGAATGGTTTCATTGCTGCAAATGTGCACATAGCGGCTGTTTGCGCCGATTTGCCAAGTGGCTGGCGCGGGCAGGGTGGTGAAGCCGTCGGCTTGCGCCGTAGCGGCCACACGGGCTGTGCCGTATTTGCCAGCTTCCTTGAGCGACTTTTGGCTCCAGCTGCCCGTGAGCACGAAGTCCATCGCCCCGCCTTGCGACAGGTTCAGCGGCACGATGGCGTTTTCGGCCAAACCGCCGCCTTGCATGAACAAAATCTTGAAGTGGGTCGGCACCGCCAACAACTCGCGCAAGTCGGTTTCGGTTTGCTCGTAAATGCCGGTGAACTCCTTGCCGCGATGGCTCATCTCCATCACGCTCATCCCCGAGCCTTGCCAGTCCAACATCTCGGCCGCAGCTTGTTGAAGCACGGCTTCGGGCATGACGGCAGGGCCTGCAGAGAAGTTGAAGGCGCGCGCCATCACTTATTCCGCTGCCGGTGCGCCGTCGTTTGGCGTGGCGTCGGCACCTCCCGCTTCACCGTCCCCCACTTCGCCGTCGGTCACATGGGCATCGTTTTCGACAATACGTTGTAGACCCGAGAGCTTGGCGCCTTCGTCCAGACCAATCAAGGTCACACCCTGTGTGGCGCGGCCGAGTTCGCGAATTTCTGAGACACGGGTGCGCACCAGCACACCGGTGTCGGTGATCAGCATGATTTCATCGTCGGCGTGGACCAAGGTGGCGGCCACCACTTTGCCGTTGCGCTCGGATTGTTGGATGGCGATCATGCCTTTGGTGCCACGGCCGTGGCGGGTGTATTCGGTGATCGAGGTGCGTTTGCCGTAGCCGTTTTCTGTGGCCGTGAGGACGCTCTGTGTTTCGTCGCCCGCCACCAACATGGCGATCACGCTTTGGTGGTCTTCGATCATCATGCCGCGCACACCACGAGCGCTGCGGCCCAGGGGGCGCACATCGTTTTCGTCAAAGCGCACGGCTTTGCCACCGTCGCTGAACAGCATCACATCGTGTTTGCCGTCGGTCAAAGCGGCACCGATTAAAAAGTCGCCTTCGTCCAGGTTCACGGCAATGATGCCGCCCTTTCGTGGGTTGCTGAACTCGTCGAGCGAGGTCTTTTTCACGGTGCCCATGGACGTGGCCATGAACACGTATTGGTTGTCTGGGAAGGTGCGGGCTTCGCCGGTCAGAGCCAGCACCACGTTGATCTTTTCTCCCTCTTGCAAGGGGAACATGTTGACGATGGGGCGGCCGCGTGAGCCACGCGAACCCGCAGGCACTTCCCAGACTTTTAGCCAATACAAACGGCCCCTGTTGGAGAAGCACAGCAAGTAATCGTGCGTGTTCGCGATGAAGAGTTGGTCGATCCAGTCGTCTTCTTTGGTGGCGGCGGCTTGCTTGCCCCGACCGCCGCGCTTTTGTGCGCGGTATTCGGAAAGCGGCTGGCTCTTGATGTAACCGCTGTGCGACAAGGTCACCACCATGTCGGTCGGCGTGATCAGGTCTTCGGTGGACAGGTCTTGCGCGCTGTGTTCGATCTCGCTGCGGCGCGCGCCGATCTTGGTCTGGCCAAACTCTTGGCGCACCGTGCCCAGCTCGTCACCAATGATGGTGGACACGCGCTCGGGCTTGGCCAGGATGTCCAGCAGGTCTTCGATCTCGGTCATGACCTCTTTGTATTCGGCCACGATCTTGTCTTGCTCCAGACCTGTCAGGCGCTGCAGACGCATCTGCAAAATTTCTTGCGCTTGCGTGTCTGATAGGCGGTACAGGCCGTCCTGGCCCAAACCGTATTCGCGCTCCAGACCTTCCGGGCGGTAGTCGTCGGCGTTCACCACCGAGCCATCGTCTCGGGCGCGGGTCAGCATGGTGCGCACCATCTGGCTGTCCCAGCCGCGGTTCATCAGTTCCACCTTGGCCACAGGGGGTGTCGGTGCGCCACGGATGATAGCAATGAAATCGTCGATGTTGGCCAAAGCCACGGCCAGGCCTTCCAGCACATGGCCACGGTCACGCGCCTTGCGCAGCTCGAACACTGTGCGGCGTGTCACCACCTCGCGGCGGTGCTGCAAGAAGACCTGGATCAGGTCTTTCAGGTTGCACAGTTTGGGCTGACCGTCGATCAAGGCCACCATGTTCATGCCAAAGGTATCTTGCAGCTGGGTCTGCTTGTACAGGTTGTTCAGCACCACCTCGGGCACCGCGCCGCGCTTGAGCTCGATTACCAAGCGCATGCCCGACTTGTCGGATTCGTCCTGAATGTGGCTGATGTCTTCGATTTTCTTTTCGTGCACCAACTCGGCCATGCGCTCTTGCAGTGTCTTTTTGTTGACTTGGTAGGGCAACTCGTCGACCACGATGCACTGGCGCTGGCCCTTGTCGATGTCTTCAAAGTGGCACTTGGCGCGCATGACCACTCGGCCGCGGCCCGTGCGGTAACCATCCTTGACGCCAGTCATGCCGTAAATGATGGCTCCCGTGGGAAAGTCGGGCGCGGGCACGATTTCCATCAGTTCGTCGATGGATGCTTCGGGGTTGCGCAGCAGGTGCATGCAAGCGTCCACCACCTCGTTCAGGTTGTGCGGTGGGATGTTGGTGGCCATGCCCACGGCAATACCGCCCGAGCCGTTGATCAGCAAGTTGGGCAAACGCGAGGGCAAAACCAGGGGTTCTTTTTCGGAGCCGTCGTAGTTGGGGCCGAAGTCGACGGTGTCTTTGTCAATGTCGCCCAGCATCTCATGGGCGATCTTGGCCAAGCGGATTTCGGTGTACCGCATCGCGGCGGCGTTGTCGCCATCGACCGAGCCGAAGTTGCCTTGGCCATCGACCAGCATGTGGCGCATGGAAAAGTCCTGTGCCATGCGCACGATGGTGTCGTAGACCGACTGGTCGCCGTGGGGGTGGTATTTACCGATCACATCACCCACGATTCGGGCCGATTTTTTGTAAGGGCGGTTCCAGTCGTTGTTCAGCTCGTGCATCGCAAACAGCACGCGACGGTGAACGGGTTTCAGGCCGTCCCGGGCATCGGGCAGGGCACGACCGACGATCACGCTCATGGCGTAATCGAGGTAGCTGCGCCGCATTTCCTCTTCCAGACTGATGGGCAGTGTTTCTTTGGCGAACTGGGTCATATGTAGGAGAGGAAAAGTGACGCGGTGAAAACCATGCATTTTAGGTGCAAGCGGCTGTCGCGTCCATGCAACATTTGGCATGCAATTGTGTTCACCTTTGGTTGTCTGTCAGGCATTTGACCGAGCCCGCAGCTGTCTATGGCACAATAAAAAGCAACGCAGTGGGTGACGGTCATCTACAGCGTCTATTTTTCGCAGCGCGTCTGCGGCTTTACCCCTCAAGAGGAAGACCATGAAAAAACTGAACAAAGTGGCGATGTTGTTGGCCTCCGCGGCGCTTGCATCCGCTGCTGGTGCACAAACCATCGACAACTGGCGCAACGGCACAGGCGACTTGGTCTGGAAAAACGGTACCAACGAACTGTGCTGGCGTGATGCCAGCTGGACACCTGCGACAGCCGCTGCCGGTTGCGACGGTGCCATCGTGGCCCGTCCTGCTGCAGCCGCAGCTCCAGCTCCAGCTCCAGCTCCAGCAGCTCGTCCTGCCGCTCCAGCAGCTGCCGCTCCAGCTCCAGCTCCAGCTCCAGCAGCAGCTCCCGCACCTGCCGCTGCTGCACCACGTCCAGCTGCACCTCCACCAGCCGCCGCCACCAAAGTCACTTACGCCGCTGACGCGTTCTTTGACTTCGACAAGTCGGTCCTGAAGGCCGAAGGCAAAGCCAAGCTGGATGACCTGGTTGGCAAAGTCAAGGGCATCAACCTGGAAGTCATCATTGCCGTGGGTCACACCGACTCCGTGGGTTCTGACGCTTACAACCAGAAGTTGTCGGTCAAGCGTTCCGACGCTGTCAAGGCCTATTTGGTGACCAAGGGCATCGAAAAGAACCGCGTTTACACCGAAGGCAAAGGCGAGAAACAGCCAGTGGCTGACAACAAGACTTCTGCTGGCCGTTCCAAGAACCGCCGCGTGGAAATCGAAGTGGTGGGCACACGTCCCAATAATTAATCCTTCACCGGATCACGCCAAAAAGCCCCAGCAATGGGGCTTTTTTTCGTCTGTCTTTCAAAGCTTGTGGTCTGTTCACCGACAATCAGCACCCATGACTACAAGCACCAACAACGTCGACCCGGCCGAACTGGCCAAGTTTTCCGACCTGGCCCACCGCTGGTGGGACCCCGAAAGCGAATTCCGCCCTCTGCACCAAATCAACCCCTTGCGTCTCGAGTGGATCAACGGCCTGGTGCCCTTGACAGGTTTGAATGTGGTGGACGTCGGCTGTGGCGGTGGCATCTTGGCCGATGCCATGGCGCGCAAAGGCGCCCAGGTGCTCGGCATCGACTTGGCCACCAAATCCCTCAAAGTGGCCCAGCTGCATGCATTGGAAGCTGGTACCCAAGGCGTTCAATACCGCGAAGTGAGTTCTGAAGCCCTGGCCGCTGAGCAGCCCGGGCAATTTGATGTGGTCACCTGCATGGAGATGCTGGAGCACGTGCCCGACCCCGCCGCGGTGGTCAAAGCCTGTGCCCAAATGGTCAAACCGGGCGGCTGGGTCTTCTTCTCAACGCTCAACCGCAACCCCAAGTCCTTTTTATTTGCGATCGTTGGGGCCGAATACATTTTGAACCTCTTGCCGAAAGGCACGCACGAATTTGCACGCCTGATCAAGCCCAGCGAACTGACCACTTGGGCGCGCGAAACCGGCCTGGACGCTCAAGGCTTCAAGGGCATGGAATACAACCCCTTCACCAAGCGGTATTGGCTGAGCCAGAACACCAGCGTGAACTATTTGCTCGCCTGCCGGAAAGCCTGAACATGTTTCAACACGCACAAGCCGTCTTGTTTGACCTGGACGGCACCTTGATCGACAGTGCCCCCGATTTGGGTGCAGCGGCGGACAAAATGCGGGTCGACCGTGGCTTGCCCTCGTTGCCCTTAGCGCATTACCGCCACATGGCCGGCGCTGGTGCCCGCGGGATGCTGGGCATCGCCTTTGGCATGACACCCGAGCACCCCGACTTCGAGGCCATGAAAGAAGAGTTTTTCGTCACCTACGAAAACTGCATGACCGAACGCACCCGCATCTTCGACGGCGTGGTAGACATGATCGAGCGCCTGGTGGCCTTGGGGCTGCCGTGGGGCGTGGTCACCAACAAATCCAGCCGATTCACCGATCCTCTGACCGCAGCCATGCCCTTGTTCGCCACAGCCGGCGCCATCGTCAGCGGCAACACCACACCCCACGCCAAACCGCACCCCGAGCCCTTGTTCGAGGCCGCACGGCGTTTGGCCATCGACCCTGCGCGTTGTGTGTACGTGGGTGACGATGAACGCGACATCGTTGCAGGCCTGGCTGCAGGCATGGGCACGGTGGCCGCGACCTACGGTTATTTGGGGCTACAGACCGATATTTCGCGCTGGAATGCCCATTTGCACATTGATTCACCGACGGACCTCTTGAAATTCCTCAAGAGCGCCTAAAATAGGCCGCTTAGGGGCTGCACTGGTTTCGACATGGGTTCGGACGCGTGGCAGGGCATGTCGAGGTTCTGATCCTCGTTAATCTTCGGAAAAAAAACTAACTGCAAACGACGAACGTTTCGCACTCGCCGCTTAATCCGGTGAGCCTTGCAACAGTTGGCCGATAGGCTGGGTTAGGGTGGTGAGGGGGTTAAATCCCTCAAAGTCCTAGCTGCAAGGTAAAACATATGGGCTGGCATCACCTCGGGTACCTTGGGGTGGTGTGAGAAAAAAGGGTACTGGCTGGGTGTTCAGCGTGTCGCTGCGCGGCTCACTTGGCGAGACTCAAATCAGACGACTACACATGTAGAACTGTACGAAAAAGACTTATGGACGGGGGTTCAAATCCCCCCAGCTCCACCACTACCCTGTTTAAAAGCTGCTAACGGTATACCGTTAGCAGCTTTTTTCATGTATCCACCGTGAGCCGCAAACCCTAATGAATTCTTGATGTGTCTCCAGTGCTCAGCCAAACGGGTAAGGTCCCGTCAAAATAAGAACCTCATTCATTTCGACTGGAACAAGAAAAAGTTATCAGCGGTTGAACTGTTGCGCTGATTGCCATGTGTTAATTCTGGTGATTTAATTCTTGCGCTGATGGTTCACTTTGTTGAAAGCCGATTCTAGAAAGCCATGCACTGTCAGGAGACACACACATGTTTCATTTTTCGCCACGCCGTGTTTTTTTGATGGCGGCTGCCATGTTGCTTGCGCCTACTTTCGTGGCAGCGCAAGCCGTTGAGGCTTGGCCCGACAAGCCCGTCAAACTGATCGTGCCTTTTCCACCGGGCGGACCCACTGACACGGTTGCTCGAATCATCTCGACTGGACTGCAGACGCTGTGGAAGCAACCTGTTGTTGTTGACTACAAACCCGGCGCTGGCACGACGCTGGGCACGAATTTGGTGGCCAAGTCAACCGCCGACGGCTACACCTTGGGGATGGCGATCACGGCCTTGACGATCAATCCAAGCCTGCAACCCAATCTACCGTATGACACCAAAAAAGATCTGGTGGGCGTGTCTCAAGTGGCGCAGGCGCATTTTGGACTTTTTGCACACCCGTCGCAGCCCTTCAATAACATGCAGGAGCTCATCGCCTACGCCAAGAAAAATCCAAATGCGCTGAGCTACGCGACTCCCGGCACTGGTACCGGTACGCATTTGGCGGGCGAGATGTTGGCCAGCATGGCTGGCATTCGCCTTCTACACATACCCTACAAGGGCAGCGCGCCAGCGCAACAGGACATGATCGGCGGTCGCGTGCCCTTGTTGTTTGACGTGCTGTTTTCCTCTATGCCGTTCGTCAAAGACAATCGCATGAAGGTGATTGCCTTGTCCAGCCCCAAACGCGCGGCGTCAAGTCCTGAGATTCCATTAATTGCCGAGACCGTCCCGGGTTTCAGTGCCGTCAGTGCCATCGGGATCATTGGGCCAGCCGGAATGCCACCCGCGTTGTTGCAAAAGATCAGCGCCGACATTGGCCAAGTGGTGCGCAGTGCAGAGGTGGTCTCCCGTATGCAGCAGTTGGGCATGGAGCCCGTGGGATCCACTTCCGATCAGTACACGGCGCAGATCCGTCAGGACATCGACAAGTGGGCTGCAATTGTCAAATCTGCCGGCATCAAGCTGGACTGATGGGGTAAATCATGAGTATGCTTCACCTCAATCCTCTGCAGCCATTCGCAGCCGAAGCCACTGGAATCGATCTGCGTGATCCGCTCACGCCTGCTCAGATCAAAGCAGTCGAAGAGGCGATGGACCAGCACGCTGTGCTGGTGTTTCGTCATCAGAATTTGAGCCAGACTCAGCAAATCGAATTTGCCAAATCTTTAGGACCGCTGGACATGGGCCTGCGCAAACTCAAGGGTGGGCCGCACCGTCTGGAGTACGCTGAGTTGGCCGACATCTCTAACGTGAAGGTTGATGGCGAGGTGGCAGATCGGACGCACGCCAAAATAGTCGGCAACGTCGCAAATCAGCTTTGGCACAGCGACAGTTCTTTCCAAAAGCCGCGTGCAAAGTATTCGATGTTGTCTGCAGTTACCGTGCCGGACTTTGGCGGCGAAACCGAGTTCGCGGATCTGCGAATGGCGTGGGATGGCCTTCCGGATTGGCGTCAACGCCAAGTTGATGGACTTCAAGCGATTCACTACGCATTGCACTCGCGTTTTTTACTCGGCGACACCCAATACACCGAAGAGCAACGTAAAGCCATTCCACCGGCAAGCTGGCCCTTGGTCCAAACGGATCCCCGCACCGGCCGCAAGATTCTTTTTGTCGGCATCCACGCTTGCGAGATCGAAGGCATGACCTTGGCTGAAGGGAGAATGCTGTTGCTGGACCTGATGGAGCATGCAACGCAACGTCAATTTGTTTACCAGCATCGTTGGCAAGTTGGTGACCTTGTGATGTGGGACAACACCTCCACAGTGCATCGGGGCCGTTGGTTTGACTTCACCGAAAGGCGTGAGCTCAGGCGTGCAACCACCGAAGAAGTGTCCGCTTGAAGTCCTGGGGGCTTAGCCAAGCGCAAACCCCGGACAATGGCGTGATGGGGTGGGCGGCGCAGTGACAAATTTGCGTATCCTAATGACATTAAAAGTACAAGTGCAAGGATGGCAGGAATGACTTTGGCAATGACCTGGCAAGAGTGGGTAGAGCACGACGCGGTGGGGCTGGCCGAATGCGTGCGGCGCGGCGATGTCTCGGCCGCTGAATTGGCCGCGCAGGCGGCGGCTGGCGTTGCCAAAATCAATCCAGCGGTGCATGCGGTGGTCGAGGTGTTTGACGACGTGGTGGCCAACCCGCTGCAGGACGGCCTCGACCCGGCGGGGCCTTTTGCGGGTGTGCCTTTTTTCATGAAAGACTTGGGGCCCACCCTCAAGGGGCGTTTGCAGGAAATGGGCTCCTTGATGATGCGTGGCAACCGGGCCACTGCAGACACTTTTTTGACGTCGCAAATACGGCGGGCGGGCCTGAACATCATCGGCCGCACCACCACCCCCGAGTTTGGCGTGTGCAGCTCGGCCGAAAACCCGGCGGTGTATGTGACCCGCAACCCCTGGGACCCTGAGTACACCAGCTACGGCTCGTCGGCCGGTACTGCTGTGGCATTGGCTGCGGGCGTGTTGCCGCTGTCGCACGCCACCGACGGCGGTGGTTCCATCCGCATCCCGGCGGGGGCCAATGGCAACATCGGTTTGAAGCCCTCACGCGGGGTGTTCTCGATCGCGCCTGCAGCCTCAGACCTGACCGGTCTCGTCTCCACCCAAGGCTGCCAAAGCCGCACGGTGCGCGACACGGCTGCTTTTGTCGACCATTGCCGGGGCGGTGCGCCGGGCGAGTTCATGCCCTATTGGATGCCCCCCGAGCCCTACAGCGAATTGATTCGGCGTGACCCGCCGCGCCTGCGCATTGCGCTGTCGCACGAGTGGGGCGACTTTCGGGCCGTGCCGCATTTTGTGGACGAGCTCCAGCGCGTGGGTCACTTTTTAGAGGGGTTGGGCCACCAGGTCGATTGGGCCTTGCCCGAGGTGGATTTTCGGGCTGCGTTTGAAGCGCAGACGACGTGCTACATCAGCAATTTCTCGCAGACCATCTCCAACTTGCTGGCCCCTCGGGGCTTGGCGCGTCCGCCAGCAGATCTGGTCGAGCCGATCAACATCAAGATTTGGGAAATGGGCCTGAACACCAGCTTCACCGAGCGCGCTCGCATGCAGGCGGTGTTCAACACCACCTCGCGGGCGTTTGGCCAGTTCTTTGAAGACTGGGACATCATCTTGACGCCCATCACCGCATTGCCGACTCCTAAAATTGGCACGGTGGAATATTTGACCACCAGCGACAACCCTTCGGTGCTCGATTGGTTCAACCACCTGTGGTGCAACTTTGCCTATACCCCGCTGACCAATCTGTGCGGCATGCCGGGCATCTCCATGCCCATGGCGTGGCAAGAAAACGGCTTGCCCTTGGGCATCCATGCGCAGGCACGGCAAGCCAACGACGGCATGTTGCTGCAACTGGCCGCGCAGATCGAACGCGCCTTGGACGGACAGTGGCACGCGGGGCGTGTGCCTCAGGTGCATATTAGCAAGGATTCACCAGCGTAAAAAAACCGCTCAACGGGTGTTGAGCGGTCGGGTAAGCCAAACGCAGGGTGGCTTACAGGCCAGCAGCCGCCTTCAGTGCAGCGGCGCGGTCAGTACGCTCCCAAGTGAAGTCAGGCTCGTCGCGGCCAAAGTGGCCGTAGGCAGCGGTCTTGCTGTAGATCGGGCGCAGCAGGTCCAGCATCTGGATGATGCCTTTGGGTCGCAGGTCAAAGTGCTCG
>Ga0247831_1003014_pt1 | contig 25800 bp, 20 predicted proteins | sample LaCruzMarch2015__9_FD_192406 | JGI IMG/M metagenome (GOLD analysis project Ga0247831, IMG submission 192406) | Freshwater microbial communities from meromictic Lake La Cruz, Castile-La Mancha, Spain - LaCruzMarch2015_1m | ecosystem: Environmental > Aquatic > Freshwater > Lake | place: Spain...
ATTTGGCGAATACAAATGTCCCAAAACTGCTACCCACGCAATATTTGGGTCGCTTGGGTGCAAAGCAATTCTACCAACGTGGTGAGATTCGGGAAGTCCAAGATATTCCCAAGTTTTGCCATTATTGGTAGATTTGTACATTCCAACGCCCGAGTACGACGAGCGACTCGAATTATTTTCGCCTGTACCAATCCAAATCGTGCGAGTTTTCCAGTCAACGGCAATATCGCCAATTGTCATAACTGCCTCATTATCAAATATTGGCGAGAAGGATTGACCATTGTTGACTGTATGCCAAAGTCCCCCCGAAGCATAAGCCGCATAAAACTCAGTTGGGTTTTCAGGATTTGCATCAATATCTACAATACGGCCGCTCATAATGGTTGGGCCGACGTTCCTGAATTTCAGATTTTTTACAAGCGATGCTTCTTGCATTTTTTTACGTTGCTCATAGCCGGCCATTCGCTCAGTAGCTGATGTTGGGGAAATTGCATCGGCTACGATTACTGGAACTGTTTCAGCTACAACTTTCTTTTTTTTCTGGGAAAATCCAGCAAAAAAGGTGACTGATAGTAAGGTGATTAGGGTTAGTTGTTTTTTCATTTTTTATGTTTGAAATATTTTATTTAAGTTTTTTGTGGAAAAACCGATTCGTTATTCGATAAAAATAATTTGTTTCGTGCGTATAGAACATTTTACAAAATTGTATTTCAAGAGTTAAAAATCAAAACCCAGCCGCATGGCCATCCTTTCGAGATTCTGATGCTCCAAAATATACTTTTCTAATTGGGTCGTAACGAATCGCTTGATAACCACCATATTGACCGAGCGTATAGCCAACCTTATGTCCTTTTTGCATCAAACCTCTGATGGTTTCGTAAGGTATCCCCGACTCCATCGTTATCATTCCTACACCTTCCATTGGCTCTCCCGTTGGCTCTGAAGAACCATCATGGTTGAGTCTCGGTGCATCACCTGCTTCTTGAAGATTCATGCCAAAATCAACCACATCCATAATTATCTGTACGTGTCCCATTGGTTGGAAAGCTCCCCCCATTACACCAAAACTCATAAATGGCTTGCCTTCTTTAGTTACAAAAGCAGGAATAATTGTCTGAAACGGACGTTTATGCGGAGCATACGTATTGTTTTCGCCTTCTTTCAAATTATACAATTCGCCACGGTCTTGGAAAATAAACCCTAAACCATCGGCCATCATTCCTGAACCAAAACCACGGTAATTACTTTGAATCAACGAAACCATATTTCCGTCTTTATCGGCTACGGTCAAATAAATAGTATCGCCTTCTCGCAAGGCTGGATTTCCTGCATCGAAGTGAGTGGCTGCTTTATTTGGGTCGATAAGTTTACGTCTTTCAGTAGCATACTCTTTCGAGATCAATGATTTTACTGGAATTTTAGCAAATTCGGGGTCGGCATAAAATTTCGCACGGTCTTCAAAAACTAATTTCTTAGCTTCGGTGAAAAGATGCACGTGTTCGGTACTTCCATAAGGGATTTTCGAGAAATCATAAGCTTCTAAAATATTTAGCATCTGCAGAGCGGCTATTCCTTGTCCATTTGGTGGTAATTCCCAAACATCATAGCCACGATAATTGGTAGAAACCGGCTCAATCCAAGTTGAAGTATGGTCGACGAGGTCTTTTGCACTCAAAAATCCGCCATTTTTCTTCATAAAAGCATCAATCGTTTGAGCAATCTCTCCTTTATAAAAAGCATCACGACCTCCTTTGGCGATTTTTTCTAAGGTATTAGCCAAATTTGGGTTTTTGAAAATATCACCTCTTTTTGGAACTTCTCCGTTTGGATAATAATGTTCTTTAATATTCGGAAAACTTCCATACAAACGTGGAACATTTCTCAAACTCATCGCCAGCTCATCATGTACAGGAAAACCGTTTCGACCATAACTAATGGCATGCGAAAGAATTTTTTCCATTGGTAACTTGCCAAATTTTTTGTGTAATTCAAACCAACCATCAACACAACCTGGTACACTGATTGGCAAAGGGCCGGTGGCAGGAATGTGTGTTAAACCTCTTTTCTTGAATTCTTCCAAAGTTAGAGAGTACGGTGAGCGACCCGAACCATTCAGGCCGTACAGTTTTTGAGATTTTGCATCCCATACAATAGCAAAAATATCACCTCCAATGCCATTTACGTGCGGTTCGACCATTCCTTCCATGGCATTAGCGGCAATGGCAGCATCAACGGCACTTCCCCCAGCACGAAGAATCTCGATAGCGGCTTGGGTAGAAAGTGGGTGCGATGTACAGGCCATACCGTTTTGAGCCATTACTTCGGAGCGACCCGCCCATATCTTACCATACATTCGGTCTTGGGCGAAACTGGAAATCGAAAAAATAAATAGTGAAATTAAGGTTAGGTGTTTTTTCATGTAGTTTATCAATTTTTTCATAAATATAATTTTTTTAGCCCCCGCTTCCAACCAAATTCTAAAAACCAGAATCATTATTACTGAAAAGGGTAATTTACTCAGACAGAAACACCTTGTTTCGTCGTGGGAGGAGAAGTGAGTCATTCTTTGTGCTTATCACTTTTTTCTTCTCCCCGACAAGCTGAGTTTTGGTAAATGATGGGCTGCAGACCAATCTGAGAATCTTTTCAGAAAATCATAAAACTACAAACAAAATGAAAATTATTGTAAACACAATTACAGTCTGCTCTCTGTTTTTGGGTGCTTGCTCAAAAGAAATGCTAGAAGCTGATTCTATGACAGTTAGTACTTTGAGAAAGTCCGATTTGCTCGGCCTATGGAAATTTAAAAGCTATGCTGATGGTAAAGCTCCTGCATTCGATGTTACGCTCGAAATTAAAGAAGAAGCTGGCAAATATGCGTTCAATGGTCGTTCATCGGTGAATTTTTATTATATTTCTCCCAAAATTGACGAAAGCAAGAAGACTATTTCGGTTGAAGCTGTTGGGAGTACCAAAATAGCGGGTACTCTTGAAGCCAATCAATTTGAAATGGCATATTATGAAAACCTCCGAAGCGTAGATCATTATGATTTGAAAGAAAAAAACACACTCATTTTTCATATTTCTAAGCCAAAGAAAGAAACAATGTATTTTGAAAGAAAGTAATTAATCAATAGTCCACAGATGAAGGTCAACAGGCGAAATACCTGTTGATTTCCGGCCAAAGACTTAAAATCCAAACAAATGAAAAATTTTAAAACATTAACACTCGTTGGAGCATTGTTTCTGATGGCTACAAGCTGTAAAGATGAAGCCGATTCTGTTCAACCCAACCAATTATTAAAAGCAATTCCAGCTACTTTTGCAGACCAAACCAGCGAGTTTGCTTTTGATTTCTTGAAAAAACACAACGCCGCTGAAAAAGCTGACAAAAACTATTTTGTGTCACCGCTAAGTTTGCACATAGCACTCGGAATGTTGGCCAACGGAGCTGATGGTAAAACCAAAGAAGAACTTTTAAAGGGTTTGGGTGTGTCGTCTGATTTAGTAACAACAAATAGAATTTACAAAGATTTGATTGATAATTTACCTAATTCTGACCCAAAAGTAACTAATACGATTGCTAATTCGGTTTGGTACAGAAATACGTTTTCGGTAGAAAAAAATTTTTTAGATATTCTGACAGCTTCTTTCAATGCCCAAACTTATGCCGAAGATTTCAGCAATTCCGCCACAGTTGGCAAAATCAATACTTGGGCAAGCGATAACACAAACGGAAAAATCAAAAAAGTGATTGACCAAATTGAGCCAACTCATGTAATGTTTTTGATGAATGCTCTTTATTTTAAAGGAGATTGGAAGATTCCATTTAAGACCGAAAATACAAAAGATGCCAGTTTTGCAGGAATAAGTGGCACAAAAACGGCAAAAATGATGAACATGACCGAAAAAGTAAAATACACCAATCGACCTAATTATCAAGCTATTGAATTAGCTTACGGAAACGGGAATTACGTCATGACAATTCTTTTGCCCAATGAAAAAAGCAATGTGAGTAATGTATTAAACTCATTGTCGGTAAGTGAGTGGAAAAACTTCAACACGGCACTTTCCGAACAAAAAGTAATTGTTGGACTTCCAAAGTTTACACTAGAATACGAAACAAATTTAAATAGCGTATTGAGTAATTTGGGAATGCCTACGATGTTTAGTGATTTTGCCGATTTATCGAAAATCTCACCACCTGCGGGCAAACTTAAGGTTGGCTTCGTGAAACAAAACACTTTCGTAGCCATTGACGAAAAAGGTACCGAAGCCGCTGCAGTAACTACAATAGGTATTGAACTTACTTCTGCTCCAATCATGCCCGAATTTATTTGTAATCGGCCATTTGTTTTCTTCATCAGTGAAAAACAATCAAATACGATTCTTTTTGCAGGAAAAATTGTGACTTTATAAAGTTTACCACAAAGACATGGACGTTTCGACTCTACAATTTTAGAATTACCCCAGAGATTGCAGTAATAATCTTTGTAATCTGAGCTTCTTTTGTAAATTTCCATAAATACGGTTTTCTTTGGCTTTGATTCAGTAGAATTTTTATCTTTACTTAAAATCAACCCAAAAAACCAAAATGAATAAACCTCTACTACTCGTCATTTGCATACTATCAAACTTTACAATTTTTGCTCAAAAAAAGCGAGCAAGAGACTATGGCATTGAAATCGGTGTACTTCGTACAGGAAAACTTAACGCCATTACTGACGTTTCGGGCGTAAAAGTCGGACACGTAACTTTACATCAAAACGATGGCGTACATACAGGTGTAACTACAATTTTGCCGCACGACAAAAATATTTTTCAAAATAAAGTTCCAGCGGCAATTCACATTGGAAATGGTTTCGGGAAATTAGCGGGATATTCGCAAGTTGAGGAGTTGGGCAATATCGAAACACCAATTGTACTTACCAACACCCTTTCTGTGCCAACCGCATTGACCGCAATTATTGATTATACTTTTCAATCCCCCGATAATAAAGACGTAAGAAGTGTCAACCCAATAGTAGGCGAAACCAACGATGGCGGACTAAACGATATTCGTCGAAGATTCATAACAAAAGAACACGTATTGGAAGCTCTCATGAAAGCTCAAACAGGAGCTGTAGAAGAAGGCAACGTCGGTGCAGGTGCAGGAACAGTCTGCTTTGGGTTTAAGGGCGGAATTGGCACTTCTTCGAGAATTTTACCAATATCAAAAGGAGGCTATACGGTTGGAGTTTTGGTGCAATCAAATTTTGGTGGAGTTTTGCAAGTCAATGGTGTACCAATCGGAATCGAACTTAAAAAACATAAATTTAACAAAATTGACGAAACCTATAAAGATGATGGTTCGTGCATGATTGTGGTCTTGACCGATGCCCCACTTAGTGCCAAAAACCTAAAACGATTAGCCGCCCGGGCAATGCTAGGTTTGGGACGAACTGGCGGAATGGCCGCTAATGGTAGTGGCGATTACGTAATTGCCGCCTCAACGGCCGAAGATTTAAGAATTGCCCATAATTCTGATTCGATGTTTGAAACATTTAAATTATTGAGAAACAACGAATTAGATTTACTTTTTGAAGCCGTAATCGAAGCAACCGAAGAAGCAATTATCAATTCACTTTTTGCTGCCGAAACCCTCACTGGTTTTGAAAATACTAAGGTCGAAGCCTTACCAATTGGTAAAACCATCGAAATTATAAAGAAATATAACAGGATAAAGTAGTGTTTGAAAACTTAAAAAGCCTCGAAATTCGAGGCTTTTTAAGTTTATAATAGTCGAACTTGGAGGCGGCTGATGCCCGGTTCGGCTCATCGATTAAGCTTCGCCCATTGGGCCACCAAAATTCATTGGAAAAGGCATTGTTTCGCTTGTTTCTCTTATACTGCCAAAATTATCTTCATATTTAGAGATATTGTCCTGTAATGCAGTTAATAAACGTAGCGCATGTTCGGGTGTTAAAATCACTCTGGATTTTACTTTTGCCTTCGGAACACCAGGCATCAATCTGATGAAATCAATTACAAATTCTGTGTTAGAGTGAGCTATCATTGCCAAGTTTGCGTAAACTCCTTCGGCCATTTCTTCTGATAACTCGATATTTAATTGCTGTTCAGGTTCATCCTGAATGTCTTTTCTTTTTGCCATTAATATTTGTAAATTTAAATAGTTGGGAGTCCTAAATTTTAGTTGTTTAACCAAATATAAGAATCATTTTCTTAAAAATAAAATTACCCTTAAATTTGTTATTTTAATATCAGATTTCTTCAAAAACAAGCTATTATCTCACAGCTTCACGCACTCTTAATAGTTTTTCGAGTAAACCTTCTAGTTTATCTATAGCCAGCATATTTGCACCGTCAGATTTTGCCACCGAAGGGTTTGGGTGCGTTTCTATAAAAATTCCATCTGCACCAACGGCAATCGCCGCTTTTGCGATTGTTTCAATGAGAGCTGGTTTTCCGCCTGTTACGCCCGAAGATAGATTTGGTAATTGAAGCGAGTGAGTACAATCCATAATAATTGGCACATTAAAGGCTTTCATTTCAACAATATTTCTGTAATCAACCACAATGTCGGAATAACCAAACGAATTGCCACGGTCAGTCAACATCACATCGGCATCTGGATTTATGGCTTTTACTTTTTCAACTGCAAAGCCCATCCCCGACCCTTGCATAAATTGTCCTTTTTTCACATTTACGGCTTTTCCTGTTTTTGCGGCAGCAACCAAAAGCTCTGTCTGTCGACAAAGAAATGCAGGAATCTGTAAAACATCAACGTATTTAGCAGCCAATGCTGCTTCTTCTGATTCGTGAATATCAGTTACAGTTGGCACTTCAAATGTTTGACCAACTTCCTTCAAAATTCCCAAAGCCAGTTCATCGCCTATGCCTGTAAACGAATCCAATTTTGTTCGGTTTGCTTTGCGAAATGAAGCTTTAAAAATGAAAGGAATTTCCAAACGGTCAGCAATAATTTTTATTTTTTCGGCAATTTCCAATACCATATCGCGGCCTTCTACAACACAAGGGCCAGCAATTAGGAAAAAATTACCAGAATTCTGATTTTTTAAGTGATTGATTTTCAATGCTTTGTATATTTTAATAATTATTATTTACAATTCTTTTATTTGCCAACTAAATTTTTTTCAATGCAAATACAGCATTTTTGACAACATTTTGCCAAATTTTATGTGCAAATGGGTGTTTTGACAAAATCTACTAAACAGGTTTAAACAATTCTTGTGCTAAAAAATTATCGTGTATTTTGTTGTTTTCGTTTAAAAGCGTTTTCTTTGCAGTCGTTTTTCACCAAACTACAGTTCAAAATGTCAGAAATTGCAACTAAAGTAACGCAAATTATCGTTGAGAAACTCGGCGTTGATGTATCAGAGGTAACTCCAGAAGCTTCATTCACAAATGACTTGGGAGCGGACTCACTCGACACCGTAGAATTGATAATGGAATTTGAAAAAGAATTTAATGTCTCAATTCCAGACGACCAAGCAGAAAATATCCAGACCGTTGGTCAGGCTATTACTTACTTGGAAGAAAATTCTAAATAAGTATTCTTAGTACTGAGTACCGAGTATCGAGTTTGGTGTGCACAAATTTCTTTGTATATTTATGCACTCCGAACCCGGTACTACGAACTCTGTATTTTTTTACTTTGACAAAAAACATTTACACTTTATGGCATTCAAACGAGTAGTTGTAACAGGATTAGGAGCATTAACACCTATCGGAAATTCGGTAGAAGAATTTTGGCAAGGGCTATCAGCAGGAAAAAGTGGAGCGGCTACTATCACCAGATTTGATGCAAGTAAGTTTCGAACACAATTTGCCTGTGAAGTAAAAAATTTCGATGTGACGCAGTATATTCCTCGTCAGGAGGCTCGTAAGATGGACATGTTCACCCAGTTTGCGATGATCGTTGCTGATGAAGCCGTCAAAGATTCGGGCATCGATTTAGAAAGTATTAATAAAAATAAAGTTGGAGTAATATGGGGCTCTGGTATTGGCGGGTTGAAAACTTTTGAAGAAGAAGTTATCAATTTTTCTAATGGCGACGGTACACCGAAGTTCAATCCATTTTTTATTCCAAAAATGATTGCAGATAGTGCTTCTGGCCAAATCTCCATCAAATATGGTTTCCGTGGACCAAACTACATAACGGTTTCAGCTTGTGCTTCAACTAACAATGCAATCATTGATGCCTTTAACTATATTCGTTTAGGTAGAATCAATCTTTGTGTTTCGGGTGGTTCAGAGGCCGCTATAACCCAGGCGGGTATTGGTGGATTTAATGGTCTTCGTGCTATGTCGGAAAGAAACCATGACCCAGCAACAGGTTCTCGTCCTTATGACAAAGATCGTGATGGTTTTGTACTTGGCGATGGCGGTGCGGCATTAGTTTTGGAAGAATACGAACACGCCGTAGCTCGTGGAGCAAAAATCTATTGTGAGATTATCGGTGGAGGTTTCTCATCTGATGCTTATCACATAACAGCTCCACATCCAGAAGGAGAAGGTGCTTATTTATCAATGGTTGATGCCATTGATGATGCTGGAATTAAGCCTGAAGAAATAGACTATATCAATACACATGGAACATCAACACCACTCGGAGACCCTCAAGAAATCAAGGCAATTGAAAGGTTATTTGGCGACCATGCTTATAAAATGAGTATTAGCTCTACCAAATCTATGACCGGTCACTTACTTGGAGCAGCAGGGGCTGTTGAGTCGGTAGCCGCTATATTAGCGATTCAACATCAAGTGGTTCCACCAACAATTAATATTTTCAATATTGATGAGTCGATTGACCCACGAATAGATTTGACACCAAATATTGCAAAAGCTAGAAAAATAGACGTAGTTTTGAGTAATTGTTTTGGTTTCGGTGGGCATAATGCTACCTTGATATTTAAGAAAATTTAATTTTTGATTTCGTGCTGTCAGTAGTAAGCAATTCTTTTTGGGAGCTTTTTAAATCTGATTCTAAGGAACGCAGTTTTAGGAAATCAGTAGAGCAGATAATTGGTGCAAAACCAGGAAATCCGTTGCTTTATCAACTTGCTTTCAGACACACGTCTGCATCGAAAGAATCAATTATTGGCGGTTTTAGAGAATCAAACGAAAGACTAGAATACCTCGGTGATTCGGTTTTAGGAATGATTGTAGCTGAATACCTATTCAAAAAATATCCTTTTAAAGATGAAGGTTTCTTGACCGAAATTCGCTCTCGTATAGTAAACCGCGAATCTTTAAACATTTTAGCCCGAAAAATAGGTTTAGAGTTACTCATTGAGTTCGATGGACAAAGAGTCGCTCACAACCGAACCTCTATGTATGGCGATGCTATGGAAGCACTTATCGGTGCAATTTACTTGGATAAAGGTTTTCGTTTTACGAAAAAATTTATTTTGAAAAAACTCATCGCAAACTACTTCGACCTCGATACGGTCATTCAAACAAATACAAACTACAAAAGTATTCTACTCAGTTGGTCTCAACAAGATGGCAAAAAGGTTTCGTTCGATATTATCCAAGAAAATGGTAAACACCACTCTAAAGAATTTGTAGCTCAAGTTTCGGTAGATGGCGAAGCTGTGAGTAAGGGTGGGGGATGGAACAAAAAGAAAGCCGAACAAGAAGCCGCTCGCCGTGCTTGTGAAGCTTTGGGAGTGAAATCGTAGCTTGGAAAATGCCACCCTTGCGGTTACTGAAAGATTGTTATTTATAAATTGAGACTTCCCCAAAAGTCACGATTTCGATCAGTCTGCTATAAAGATTCTTTTACTCTTAATCGTTGAAGAAAATCGAATTTATCATTTATCTACTGTCAAACACTACCATTTAGAAATACATAGCTGTATATTTGCTAATTCAAAACCAACTGCTTAAATTTAAAAACTTTCAAAGAAACAAAGTAAGTCTTTCAAAAATTTTAATATTCAACTTTCTAAAACAATGAAAAAAATAATGGTTTTAGCACTTGTTGCTTGTAGCACATTTGCTTATGCCCAAAAAGGCAAAACAGTAAACGTATTTGATGGCAAAACCACTAACGGTTGGCATACTTGGCACGAAACTACGGTAAAAGGCTGGCACGTAATGGATGGAATACTAATGACTAACGGAGGAAATGGCGATTTAGTAAGCGATAAAGAATACGAAGATTTTGAACTAACTTTTGAATTCAAGGCCGCTCCAAAAGGCAATAGTGGTGTAATCTACAAAGTTTTGGAAACTCCGGAAGCAACTGCTTCGTATATGTCAGGGCCAGAGTACCAAATCATTGATGATAAAAATTATCCTTCGCCAATTAAAGATGTGCAGAAAACCGCTGCAAACTACGATATGCAAGTGCCAGCCGACTTAACAGTTGTAAAGCCAGCTGGACAATGGAATACGGGTAAAATTATTGTAAAAGACAACCACGTTGAACACTGGCTTAATGGCAAGAAAATGGTTGAATACGAATATGGTAGCACCGATTGGCAAATGATGGTAGCCAAAAGTAAATTTGCCAAGGCGGAGTTTGCAAAAGCCCATCCAAAGGGTAAAATTGCTCTACAAGACCACGGAGATATGGTTTCATTTAAGAGTATCAAGATAAAAGAATTATAATAAAAAAAGGAGAGCCGTTGAAAGCTCTCCTTTTTTTGTTAATATATATATTTTAACGTGATGCCTAATGAACTTATGCAAAAACACCTTCGTCATAAAAACCAACTTTTCTTTGGGCTACTTAGAATAAGTTAACAATAAATTGAAGTTGTGTTTTTGTGATTATTTATGTTTACTGATTTCTATGAATTTCTCTTTTAATTTTAATCGTTTTATTGTTCCTCTCAATAAGTCTTGCCAAGTATAAATTAATATTGGCAAAACAATAAAACTTAAAATATTATAATAAAGAGCTTCTTCTAAATCAAAATGGATAAGATGCATTATGGCTCTTGTAATTCCACAACCATAACATTCAATATCCAATAACATCACTGACAAACAAACTGATTTTCCGTTATCAAAAAAATTCGCTGGTAAAATTAGTAATGTTATTGGAATAAGTATTAAAAGTATTAATTTAATATATTCTGTTGTTTTCATTAAAGCTTATCAGTGTATGAACCATCTTTTGGACCTAACTTACCCGTTGCAATATTTATAATGTCAATTAAAGCCCAAATTCCACATCCACCTGCTGTTAACAATTGGATAATTCCGTATTTTGTATATCCCAAATAAAAACGATGTATTCCTAATCCACCAAGAAATATTGCCAAAAGCAAAGCAACCAATTGGCTTTTTCCTTCTTCAGCAGGCTTACTAGTTTTCTTTACTACTTTCTGTAATTCCTTTAATTTCAAGACTTGACCAAATGTCATTTTCTTGCCAGTAATTTCTTTTATTTTATTCGGCGACAAAGCCAAAATTTCATTTCGAGTCGACTGTTTCATTTCTACAACTTCTTGAGAAATATCATTTGAAACTGACTGTACTTCTAAAACTGTTGCAATTGCTGATTCTTCTGAAGAGGCTAATAAATTAGGTGCTTTAATCTCTGAAGAAGTAATTTGAGATTCTTCTGCTTGTGAAGCAGATACTTTAACATTCTTTTTGTGTGCAAAGTTTTCAACTTTACCTTGTTGAACATAACCATATTGTTTTTGATGACAATTGGTAAAAGAAAAAGTTACAAGTAATGTTAAGATGATTGATAATGTTTTTTTCATAAGACAAAAGATTTAAAGGTTTATTAATATTTTTTATTTGATTAGCAATATACAATCAATTTTAAATAGCTAAAATTTTTTTAATTATTTTTTACAAAATATTTACTTTTTGGTCAAAATTTATTTTTCACTTTAAGTAATGAAAAACAATTTTGAATAAAAACCTACTTAATCCTATCCCCAAAAACTTTCTTGAATTTCTCAAACTTTGGTTTTACTACCATCTGGCAATAGGGATTCGAACCATTTAGATTGAAATAATCTTGGTGGTAATCTTCTGCTTTGTAAAAAATACTCACCGGCTCGAAAGTAGTTACGATTGGGGCGTTATAAGCATCCGACTTGCTCAAATCGTTTTTAATACTTTCTGCAATTTGTTTTTGAGAAGCATCATGATAAAATACTGCCGAACGATATTGAGTGCCTACGTCTCCACCTTGACGATTTAGTGTAGTAGGGTCGTGGGTTTTCCAAAAAACTTCCAATAATTCTTCAAATGAAACAATATTAGCATTGTAGGTAATCTGACAAACTTCGGCGTGCCCAGTTTGGCCTGTACAAACCTCTTTGTACGTAGGGTTTTTGATTGTACCACCCATGTAGCCAGATTCTACTTTTTCAACACCTTTTAATTCCTGAAATACAGCTTCAACACACCAAAAGCAGCCTGCTGCTAGCGTAGCAACGCTATTGGTTGCTACCTCCTTATTTTCTACCTTTACATTTTCTTGATTCATTTTCTTAACTTTGTTTTTTACGGCTTGAACATTAAACAAATATCCAAAAAAATAGAAATACAATTAGTTTGGATGTTGTAATTCGTTTTAACAATTTATTTTTGGGTTATGTTTCCTTATTATCACATTATTATATAACTCTTTCAGAAACCACCACGCTACATTGGGTAGCAAAATCTACAAACTAATGAAGAAAATAGATATTGACGATTTTAAGTTTAATGGTACAGGTAAGTTTTCGATTAGAAAATCTCAGACCAAAGTTACTGATTTATATGATGATAAAGAAGACTATGAAATTGCATTAAAATCGCTTCAAATTGAACTAGACGAGCTTCAAGAAAAAATGTATGCTCATAATAGATATGGTTTACTAGTTATTTTTCAAGCAATGGATGCGGCTGGAAAAGATGGAACTTTGAAGGCTGTGTTCTCGGGAGTTAATCCGCAAGGCATGAGATTTTATTCTTTCAAGCGTCCAACCGAAACCGAACTTGAACATGATTATCTTTGGAGAACAAATATGCAATTGCCCGAACGTGGAACAATTACTGTTTTCAACCGTTCTTATTACGAAGAAGTATTGGTCGTAAAAGTTCATCCCGAAATCCTTTTAAATACGCAACGACTTCCCACCGAAATTTCTAATGATTTAGAAAAAACATTTCAACATCGCTATGAGGATATTGCTAATTTAGAAAAATATCTTACCAGAAATGGAATTCAAGTTGTAAAGTTTTTTTTGAATGTTTCAAAAAAGGAACAATCGGAAAGATTAATTAAAAGAATTGAAGACACTTCAAAAAATTGGAAGTTTGAGGAACAAGATGTAAAGGAACGAGAATTTTGGAACGACTACCAAAAAGTTTATGAGGATGCTATTAATGCTACTTCTACAGAACAATCTCCATGGTTTATAATTCCCGCCGACGACAAGAAAAATATGCGATTGATTGTAGCGAAGATTCTAGCCGACAAACTAAAATCACTTGATATGGATTATCCAAAATCTGATGCCGCAAGGCAAGTATTGCTCAAAGGCTTGGTTGAAAAAATTCGATTACAAGACTAGTTAGTTTATTTTGCTATAAAATCAAATAGATATTAAATTACGATGTTATTAAACGACAATTTCTTTTGTAAATTACTAATAATCAGTACTTTAATACATTTTTCTAATAAAAAACTCGAAGAATATTTATTGACAGCATTAATCTGTTTTTTGAAGGTCTTTTTTATCTTTGTTCCTTATTTAAAAGGACGCAGAATTATATCTGCGTCCCTTTCGTATTTATAAAAGCATAATTAAAGTGAAACCTCACGAATTATTAAAGATTTATGAAGAGGATAGTTTTATCAAAACTCTTCTTGAAGAAATAAAATTAAAAAAGAATCTTTTTATCAAAGGTCTTTCAGGTAGTCTAGACGCCATCATTGCTTCCGTTAATTACAAAGTAAATCCACAACACAATATCTTTATTTTAAGTGATAAAGAAGATGCGGCTTACTTTTATAATGATTTACAAAATTTACTGGGAGAAGAAAATGTATATCTTTTTCCGATGTCATATAAAAAGCCATATTTATATGAAGAAATTGACAATGCCAATGTACTTCAACGTTCGGAGGTTTTGAATCAACTAAATAACGAAAAGACCAATTTGCTAATCGTTACTTATCCTGAAGCCCTTTCTGAAAAAGTAATCAATAGGAAGTCATTAATTGCAAACACGCTTCAAATCAAAATAGGGGAGAAGCTCGATGTGAGTTTTATCTCGGAGTTATTAATTTCTTATGATTTTGAAAAAACGGATTTTGTTTATGAGCCTGGTCAGTTTTCAATTCGTGGTGGTATTGTTGATGTTTTTTCCTATGCCTCCGAGTTTCCTTGTCGTATCGAGCTTTTTGGCGATGACATTGATAGCCTACGCCTTTTCAATCCAGAATCTCAATTATCTCTTCAATCTGTTAATCAAATTAATGTTATTCCTGATGTTCAGAGCAAACTTATTCAAGAAACAAGAGAGTCTTTTTTTAATTTTATTAGTAATAAAAGTATTATATGGACAAAAGATACTGAATATACTTTAGAGAGTGTTGAAGAGTGTTTTAATAATATAGAACAACAATTCCACAAAATCATAGAACAAAGTGGTGGAATAAAAATAATTTTAAAACCCGAAGAGTTGTTTGAAACCCGTAGAAGCTACTTAAATGAACTGAAAAAGTTTGATGTAATTGAATTTGGCACGAAATCTTATTTCAAAGAATCGGAGAAAATGGTTTTTCCATCAAAAAGTCAACCTTCATTTAATAAAGACTTTAAACGACTTATTGATAATGTAAAGGAAAATCAACTTAATGGTATTTCAACACTTATAACCTCGGATTCGCTCAAACAACTAAATAGACTTGAATCAATCTTTGAAGAAATTGACCCTCTGACTAAATTCCAAGCCTTAGAGATTTCACTTCGTGCGGGGTTTGTAGATGAACTTACCAAAATTGCCTGCTATACCGACCATCAAATTTTTGACCGATATCACCGATTTAAAGTCCGTGATAAATTTAGTAAATCAAAAGCCCTTACTTTAAAGGAACTGAAGTCTCTTCAAACCGGCGATTTTGTTACACATATAGATTATGGCATTGGTAGATTTGTAGGTTTGGAAAAAATCGTGGTCGGTGAAAAAGAACAGGAGGCAGTAAGACTAATTTATCGTGATAATGATATTTTACTCGTAAATATACATTCCTTACATAAAATTGCGAAATATTCAGGCAAAGAAGGTATTCCGCCAACGATGAGTAAATTGGGTTCGGGAGAGTGGGAAAACAAAAAGTCAAAAGTTAAGCGTCAAGTAAAAGATATTGCCAAAGAGCTTATTTCTCTTTATGCCAAACGTCGCCTTGCTCCAGGCTTTCAGTTTTCAAAAGATGGTTTTATGCAAGCTGAGTTGGAGTCTTCTTTCCTTTACGAAGATACCCCTGACCAAGCAAAATCCACTGCTGATGTAAAAGACGATATGGAAAAACCATATCCAATGGATAGACTCGTTTGCGGTGACGTAGGTTTCGGTAAAACAGAAATTGCAATTCGGGCAGCATTCAAAGCTGTGGCTGATAGCAAACAAGTTGCGGTCTTGGTACCAACTACTATTTTGGCAATGCAACACCATAAAACTTTTGCCGAACGTCTTTCTAAATTGCCCGTTAATGTCGAAGAAATTAGTCGCTTCCGAACTGCAAAAGAAATTACACAGACCCTCAAAAACATCAAAGAAGGCAAAACCGATATTCTTATTGGTACGCACCGAATTTTGAACAAAGACATAGATTTTAAAAATCTCGGCCTTTTGATTATTGATGAAGAACAAAAATTTGGTGTAAAAGCCAAAGACCGCTTAAAGGAAATCAAACACAATGTCGATGTATTGACTTTAACAGCAACGCCAATTCCAAGAACTTTACACTTTTCTTTATTGGGTGCAAGAGATCTTTCGATTATTTCAACACCTCCACCAAACCGCCAACCGGTTACAACTGAGGTTCATGTTTTCAAAGAAGAACTTATAAGAGATGCCATAAGCTATGAACTGAAACGTGGGGGACAAGTTTTTTTCGTACATAATAGAGTCAATGATATTGAGTCAATCGCCAATATTCTTCTCCGACTAGTGCCAGATGCAAAAATAGGTATTGCACATGGACAAATGGATGGTGATAAGCTCGAAAAAGTAATGATGAAGTTCATCGAAGGTGAATTTGATATTTTGGTTTCAACCAATATTATTGAGTCAGGACTTGATATTTCAAATGCTAATACAATAATCATTAACCAAGCACAAAATATTGGCATGTCAGATCTTCATCAAATGAGAGGTAGGGTAGGGCGTTCAAATCGAAAAGCTTTTTGCTACCTACTTACGCCAGCTATTTCTTTGATTTCAAAAGATGCACGAAAGCGTTTACAAACCCTCGAAGAGTTTTCTGATTTGGGCGATGGCTTTAAAGTTTCGATGCGAGATTTAGATATTCGTGGGGCAGGAAATCTTCTTGGTGCCGAGCAAAGTGGATTTATCAACGATTTAGGATACGAAACTTACCACAAGATTTTGGATGAAGCCGTTCAAGAATTAAAAGAAACTGAATTTAAAGACCTTTTTACCAAAGATTTGTCTTCGGTGATTGATTTGAAGCTCCCAGACTGTCAGATTGAAACTGATTTGCAAATTATTATTCCCGAAACCTATGTAAGCAATATTTCAGAAAGACTTTCGCTTTATAATCAATTGGATAACATTGAAAAAGAAGAAGAACTTCAAGAATTCCAAAAATCAATGGTTGATAGATTTGGTCCAATGCCTGAGGAAGTAGAAAATCTATTCAAAATTGCTCGAATCAGATGGAAAGCTGAACAGATTGGATTTGAAAAATTAACTTTAAAAAACAATATACTAAAAGGATACTTCGTTTCACAAGAACAAACAGAATATTTTCAGACCGATAAGTTTGGCAAAATTCTTGAATATATTAAAAACAATCCTAAAAGGTGTTTGTTGAAGGAAATAAAGTCAAAACTGCTACTTACAGTCGAAAAAGTACAATCAATTGATGTTTTAGATAAATTATTAAGCGGTTTAATCTAATTTATCATGATTTCTAAGTAATTGATTTTCAGTTTTCTACTGAAAATTATTTTGAATTACCTATTTTTACAAAACGTTTCTATTTATCAAAAATCATTCCGAAAATGAAAAAACTACTTTTTAGTTCGACTGCGGTTGCATTAGCTTTCATGCTAATCCTAAGTGGTTGTTCGAGCAAAAAGAAAGCTTCAAGTCTCAATCCTGGTCGCAAAAGTACAGCTACTGGAATTGGATACAACAAGAAAACCAGTAAAGGCAAAGACCCTGAAGGTTTACAAGTTAAAGACTTCAAGGGCCAACCAGCAGGGCCAAATCTTGTTTTTATTGAAGGTGGCCGTTTTACGATGGGTACAGTTGAAGAAGACATGACTTTTTCTCGTGACAACCTTGAAAGAACAGTTACTGTTTCGTCTTTTTATATGGATGAAACTGAAATTACAAATCTTAACTGGTTAGAATACCTTCAGTCTGTACAAAAAGATTCTTCGCAAGAGTTTTATGAAACTGCTTTACCAGATACAACAGTTTGGTTAAGTAAACTATCTTTTAACGACACATTTACTGAGCAATACTTACGTTACCCAGGTTTCCGTATGTATCCAGTAGTCGGAGTTTCATGGGTTCAAGCTTCAGACTATTGTAAATGGAGAACTGGAGCAGTCAATGGTGAAATGGCAACTCGTTTTGGTGACAAAACGAAATCTAAAGGCGGTCGTGGAAAAAATTCACTTAAAGGTGCCCCTGAAGCACCAACGGCTAAAACTGGTGGCCGCTTAGCAATTGAATCTGGCAATGTATTACCTGATTATCGCCTTCCAACAGAAGCAGAGTGGGAATATGCGGCCAAATCAATGATTGGTACTCAGTATATGGATGAGAATCAATCAAACCAACGTATTTATCCTTGGGATGGCTCATCTATGCGTAAAAGTAAAGGAAAAGCTAAAGGAACTATGCTTGCTAACTTTAAGCGTGGTCGTGGTGATTATGCTGGTATTGCAGGCCACCAAAATGATAAAGGAACTATTACGATGGAGGTTTATGAATATCCTGCAAACGATTTTGGTTTATATAACATGGCTGGTAACGTGAACGAATGGGTTATTGACCTCTATCGTCCAAATTCATTTCAAGATGTAAATGATTTAAATCCAATTCGTCGTAATGACTTCATGGATGAAGATAAACTTTATGATAAAAAAGGGTTTAACTCTTTAATTGATAATAACCTTAGAGTTTATAAAGGTGGCTCGTGGAATGATGTTGCCTATTGGTTAACACCGGGTACACGCCGTGCTTTGGATCAAGATTCTTCTACTTCTACGATTGGTTTCCGTTGTGCAATGATTGCAATCGGACCTAAAGGAAAACGTAAATTATAATAGAAATTTAGGTTATCAGGAAAATCCCCTCTTTTGGGAGGGGATTTTTGTTTTAATAAGCTGCTGCAATTGTAACTATTAAAATCTCTTTTGCTTCAGCATTTAATAGCGTTATCCCCAAAGATTCAAGTGTTGAACCAGTTGTCAACACATCATCCACAATCGCAATTCTTTTGTTTTTAATCATCTCAAAATCAATTACTTCAAATATGTTTTCAACATTCTGAAAACGCTCAATTCGACTTTTTTTTGTTTGTGAAGCAGTATGTATAAGCCTTTTTACAGCATTTGTTTCATAAGGCACATCTAAAGCTTCAGAAAGTCCTTCAGCAATGCAATCAGATTGGTTATAACCTCTTTGCTTAAGTTTAGTTGGATGAAGCGGTACGCCTATTATTAAATCAATTTTTTTATCAAATCCACCTTCTTTTAGGTCAAGCCCGTAGATTTTGCCTAAATACTTTCCAACTTCTGGTTTATTTCTATACTTTAGTGCATGTAATAATTTCTGCACTTTCCCTTTTTTAGAAAACTTCAAGAAAGTTATAGAATCTGTAACAGGAATTTTACCCCAAAAACGATTAGAAACTTTATCAAGTTGTTGAATATGGGAATTTGTCCGTGGCAAATCAATCATACAATTAATACAAATAAGATTTTCTCCGCCTAAAAGGACATCTCCGCAGGCTTCGCAAGTACGCGGATATATTATATCTAAAAAATGCTTAAACCATTTCATAGTGTTTGTTTAAGTTTGTATATTAAATATCATAAAATGACTCAAGAAGAAAATATATTAAAAGAAAATTGGCAAACATTACAAAGTTTCCTAAAGAATAACCTTGGTAAAAAACCTACCGACCTAAATGGTGTTTTATTTCTCATTGGAGTTCAAGAACTTGGACAAGGTAAAAAAGTTTTTACTAAAGAACAAAAACAAGACCTTATGCATATTGCGATTTGTAAGGTTTTAAGTTTTGGTGGCTATTATGAACTCGAAGGCCGAGACGAAGAAGGCTGGCCACATTGGAAATTAATCGCTCCTTTACCACATTTTGATATACTTTCGCAAGAAAAATTACTTAAACACTTTGTTTTAGATTATTTCAGAATAGAAGTTGGTCTTCACGTTTAAATTAATCTAAAACTTATAAAAATATCATAAAATCAAAATGAAAATTATATCATATAATGTCAACGGCGTGCGTTCGGCCATTAATAAAGGCTTAATTTCTTGGTTAAAAACTAATAATCCTGACATTTTATGTTTACAAGAAATAAAACTCTCTGAAACAGAACTAGTTAGTCCTCTTTTTGAAGAATTTGGCTATTATTGTTACTGGTATCCTGCCCAAAAACGCGGTTATAGCGGGGTAGCCATTTTAACTAAAGTTAAACCTAACAATGTTCAGTATGGAATTGGAAACTCCTTATTTGATGATGAAGGTAGAATTTTACGAGCCGATTTCGATACATTTTCTATTTTAAGTGTTTATTTTCCATCTGGTTCATCAGGCGAAGAGCGTCAAGGTTTTAAAATGACTTTCTTAGATGATTTTTACGTTTATATAAAAGAACTTCAAAAAGAATTACCAAATTTAATTATCAGCGGTGACGTAAATATCTGTCATCGGGACATTGACATCCATAATCCTAAAGGTAATGCAAATTCGTCTGGCTTTTTACCCGAAGAACGAGCATGGGTTGGAAAATTTCTTGACAGTGGTTACGTTGATTCTTTTAGACATTTCAATCAAGAACCGCATAATTATACTTGGTGGTCATATAGGGCAGGAGCAAAACAGAAAAACTTAGGTTGGCGTATTGATTATCACTTTACTAGCGACAGCATGAAAGATTGTTTAGAAAGTGCCCATATCCACCCCGACCAATTGATGTCTGACCATTGTCCAATTGAATTAAACTTGCTGTAAAAAACTATTAAATTTTATACTATTATGCCAACATCTCTAAAAGGTATTTTTGAAAAAATAGACGATTACAAAAGGAAATATTATAAAAACCTTCTTATCAAAGGTACTTTATTTACTTTGGCTTTGATATTTTCTGCCTTCTTATTAGTTAGTACCGTAGAATATTTCGGTCGTTTTAACTCAATCATTCGAGCAATTTTGTTTTTTGGTTTTCTCGGAATGGTCATTTATTCACTTTTAGCTTGGGTAATTAAGCCTTTACTTTATATTTTTCATTTCACCGAGCCACTTACCAACGAAAAAGCTGCAAATGAAATCGGTAAGTTTTTCCCAGAAATAGAAGATAAGCTTCTAAATACACTTCAACTTTCTCTGATCTCTGATAAAGATAACTCTTTACTTCAAGCGAGTATTAGTCAGAAAGCCAATGAATTGAGTTTCTTAAAGTTTGCAGATGCCATAAAAATTGATGAAAACAAGAAATACCTGAAATTTGCTTTTCCTCCTTTATTACTTATTCTTTTGATTGCAGCGGTTTCTCCAAAGTTTTTTAAAAGTAGTACCGAGCGTATAGTCTATTTTCAGAAAGATTTTGCCGAAGAAGCCCCTTTCAAGTTCAAAATCACAAATAAAGAGTTAAAAGCAGTAAAAAACGAAGATTTCAACCTAAATCTTGCACTTATTGGAAATGCTATTCCTGAAGTTGTTTATTTGGTAGCCAATGACCGTAAGTTTAAAATGACTTCTATTGACAACAAGAATTATACTTTTACATTTTCCAAGGTTCAAAATCCTGTTGACTTTCATTTTTTAGCATCTGGTTTTAAATCAAATGAATTTGAACTTGAACTGATTAGCCGTCCTAATTTACTTTCTTTTGATGTTGCTTTGAATTATCCTTCTTATTTGAATAAATCAAACGAAAGTTTTGATAATGTTGGAAACCTTGTTGTGCCAGAAGGCACAACCATAGAGTGGAATTTTAGAGCTGCAAATACAGATTCTTTGTATCTATTATTTGAAAACGAACCAAAGCATTTATCAAAGGATGGTTTTGGAGATACCTTTTCTTACGTTCGTCGGCTGAAAAACTCATCTTCGTATAAAATTCAGCTTAATAATGAATTTAGTGTTAATCGTGAGAACATTGAATTTTATATAAATGTGATTCCAGACAAATATCCACAGATTCAACTTGAACAAATTCGCGATACTACACTCTTTAATTACATCATTTTAGGAGGAAATATAAATGATGACTATGGTTTAGCTCAACTCAAGCTATTCTACCGTCCTGTGCGTGATGTAACCCAAAGCCAAACACCTGTTTTTACTTCGGTTGATGTTGCTTTTAATAAAAATCAAATATCCCAAAGTTTCTATTACCAGTTTCCTTTAAATGATTTAAAACTTAATCCAGGTGAGAAAGTTGAATACTTCTTGCAACTTTGGGACAATGATGGCGTAAATGGATCAAAAAGCACAAAAACGCCAGTTCTGACGTTTGCTCTTCCTTCTGCTAAGAATTATGATGCTGAAGTAGAAAAAGCAACTGAGAAGACCGAAAATATGCTTGAAAAACTCAATGAGAAATCGAAGAAGCTGAAGAATGACCTCAATAATTTAGAGAAAAAGCTAAAGAGTAAAAAAGATTTAGATTTTCAAGAGAAAAAACAATTGGAAGAATTGCTTAAAAAGCGTGACGAATTAATGTCAGAGATGAAAGCAATCCAAGAACAGTTTGAAAAGATGCAAGAAAAAACAAACCGTTTCCAACAACAATCTCCCGAACTTCAAAAAAAGATGGATCAACTTAAAAAGTTGATGGAAGAAATAATGAATGATGAAACAAACAAAATGTATGAAGAGTTGAAAAAAATGATGGAAAAAGGCTTAGACGAAAAAACTGTTGAACAACTCGAAAAGCTTAAAAACCAAGAGCGTAATATGGATAAAGATATTGACCGTACGCTTAAGCTTTTCAAACAACTTCAAATGCAACAAAAAGTTGAGAAGACTGCTAATGAATTGGAGAAACTTGCCGAAAAGCAAGACAAATTAGGTGATGAATCTCTGAAAAATGAAAATGAGCAAAATCAACAACAGAAGGATGCAAAGAATGATGAACTAAAAAAAGAGCAAGAAAAACTATCAAAGGAGTTCGAAGACAGGAAAAAACAAATGAAAGACATTGAAGAATTGAGCAAAGAACTCAAAAAAGAATTCGATGAACAGAAAGAAGAACAACAGGATGTTTCGGAAGAACAAGAAAAGTCTGAAAAACAACTAGAACAAAAACAAAGTGGTGCTGCGTCTAAGAATCAAAAGAAGGCCGCTTCAAAAATGAAGAAGATGTCTCAGAAAATGAAGGAGTCAATGCAGTCACAAGAAATGAAAGAAATGGACGAAGATATGGATGCTTTAAGAGCGATTCTGGAGAATCTCGTTAAGCTATCTTTCGACCAGGAGAAGATTATGAAAGATTTCCGCAATATGAATGTTGGCGACCCACGCTTCGTGAAACTATCACAGGAGCAATTGAAGATTCAAGATGATGCTAAAATGATTGAGGATAGTCTATACTCACTAGCAAAGCGTGTACTTCAAATTCAATCTTTTGTGACAAAAGAAGTTACATCCATGCGTAACTCAATGGATGAAAGTATGAAGTTTATTAAAGAGCGTAAGTTAAATGTTGCTTCATCAAAACAACAGTTTTCTATGACATCCATAAATAACCTCGCATTAATGCTCAGCGATACCTTTAGCCAAATGCAACAGATGATGGCTAATGCAATGCCCGGTTCCGGTAAAAAAGGAAAGAAAGGACAAAAACCTTCTCCTATGTCAATGGGTGATAAACAAGATGAAATTAATAAGCGAATGGAAAAAATGGGAAAGTTTGGTCAAGGTAGTAGAGGTATGTCTGAGGAAGCTGCCAAACTTGCACAAGAACAATCTGAACTTAGAAAACGTATTCAGCAAATGCAAGATGAATTGAAAGGTACGGATGCGGGTAAAAAACTTGGCAATGAGTTGAAAGAGTTAGAAAAGAAAATGGATGAGAACGAAACCGATTTGGTAAACAAACGCATAAATCCAGATTTGATTAAACGTTCTCGTGATTTACAAACAAGACTACTTGAAGCTGAGAAAGCGGTGGAACAGCAAGAAGAAGACCCAACACGCCAATCGAAAGCTTCACAACAATTCAACCGTCAATCTCCGCCTTCAATGGATAAGTTCTTACAGGAGAAACAAAAGCAAGTGGAATTAATCCGTACAGTTCCTCCTAATTATACACCATTTTATAAGAAACAAACCGATAATTATTTTAGAAAAATTAAGTAAACGTTTTTCTTATTAAATTTGCAGGGACGCTTCAAGGGCGTTCCTTTTTTAATGACTATCAAAACACAATATAGGTTGTTACAAACATCCACTCTTTTTCAAAATTAATAAAGAAGCTTTAAGAATCCTTTTTTTTGGTTTTAAATTTTCTCTTTTTTATTATTAAGTAACGGAAAAAATTCGTTCGAAACAATAAGCCAAAATTTCACGTTTCACGTGGAACACTATAATTTATAAAACAGCAAACGTTTCACGTGAAACACAAATAAAATAGTAATGTTTAAAGAATATGATGTAATAGTAGTTGGAGCAGGACATGCAGGATGTGAAGCAGCATCTGCTGCTGCCAATATGGGTTCGTCTGTATTATTAGTAACTATGAATATGCACACTATCGCACAAATGTCGTGCAATCCAGCAATGGGAGGTGTAGCAAAAGGGCAAATAGTTAGAGAAATAGACGCATTGGGTGGACAATCAGGAATTATAAGCGATAAGACTATGATACAATTCAGAATGCTAAACCGATCTAAAGGACCAGCCATGTGGAGCCCAAGATGTCAAAGCGATAGAATGATGTTTGCACAGGAATGGAGAGACACTATGGAAAATATTTCAAACCTTGATTTTTGGCAAGAAATGATTGAAGGCTTAGTTGTAGAAAACAATAGGGTAATAGGAGTACGTACCGGAATGGGAATTGAGATAAAAGGAAAAACAGTAATCTTAACAAATGGAACATTTTTGAATGGAAAAATTCATATAGGAGAGAAAAGCTTTGGAGGCGGAAGGACAGGAGAAAAGGCTGCACATGGAATTACAGAACAATTAGTACAATTAGGGTTCGAGACTGGACGGATGAAAACAGGAACTCCACCAAGAATTGATGGCCGTTCATTGAACTGGGATTTAATGGACGAACAAAAAGGCGACGAAAATCCTGAAAAATTTTCATATACTGAAACACCACGATTAACGAAACAAAGAAGTTGTTATGTAACTTATACAAATGAAAAAGTTCATGAAGTACTAAGAAAAGGATTTGATAAATCACCAATGTTTAGCGGACGAATAAAAGGACTTGGTCCAAGGTATTGTCCTTCAGTTGAAGATAAAATAAACAGATTTGCAGACAAAGACAGACACCAAATATTTGTAGAACCTGAAGGAAAGAATACAGTAGAAATGTATATCAACGGTTTTTCGACCTCACTTCCTGAGGAAATTCAATATGAAGCATTAACAAAAATGGAAGGTTTTGAAAACGTAAGAATGTTCAGACCAGGATATGCAATCGAATATGATTTTTTTCCACCCACACAATTAAAACTATCACTTGAAACACATATAATTGAAAACCTCTATTTTGCAGGTCAAATAAACGGAACAACAGGATATGAAGAAGCAGCTTGTCAAGGATTAATGGCTGGAATAAATGCACACAATAAAGTTTACGATAAAGAAGAATTTATTTTAAAAAGAAACGAAGCATATATTGGCGTATTGATTGATGACTTAGTAAATAAAGGTACTGATGAACCATACAGAATGTTTACATCGAGGGCAGAATTCAGGACTCTATTACGACAAGATAATGCAGATATTCGATTAACACAAAAAGGATTTGGATTAGGATTAGCATCAGAGAATCGTTTAGAAAGAATGAATTATAAAAAGAATATTGCTAATATTATTATGAATGAAATTAAAACAAAAAAAATTACACCAGATTCAGCAAATGCATATCTTGAAAAAATAGGTTCAACAACAATACGAGAAAAATCATCATTTTACAGCGTATTAAAACGCCCTGAAATAAGCATAAAGAACATTCGATCACTAGACAAAGATATGAACATCTTTTTAAATCAATATGATAAAGAAATAATAGAGCAAGCTGAAATAAACATTAAGTATGAAAGCTACGTAGAAAGAGAATTATTAATGGTCGAAAAAATGTCTCGATTAGAAGACTTAAATATCAACCCAAATTTTGATTA
>Ga0247831_1003021_pt1 | contig 25732 bp, 19 predicted proteins | sample LaCruzMarch2015__9_FD_192406 | JGI IMG/M metagenome (GOLD analysis project Ga0247831, IMG submission 192406) | Freshwater microbial communities from meromictic Lake La Cruz, Castile-La Mancha, Spain - LaCruzMarch2015_1m | ecosystem: Environmental > Aquatic > Freshwater > Lake | place: Spain...
CCTGACTACGGATCAGGAGGTTAGAGGTTCAAATCCTCTACGGCGCAGATGGTTTGCGGCTGTAGTTCAATGGTAGAACGCTAGCCTTCCAAGCTAGACACGAGGGTTCGATTCCCTCCAGCCGCACGTTGATAGATTTCCGAAATTGGGTCCGGTTGGGATCGGGATTTTTTTACAGGCGGGAGCGGAGCCAGAGGGCAAGGAGAACGCTGGTGAAGAAGCCGGAGATGTAAGTGACGACTTTGCAAACGGTGAGGGGCAATTTACGTGATGAGAAGTTTGGCAAAGGCGTTTCGAACTGGCCCACGGCTGTCTGTCAAAAAACGCTTCGCATCGGGTTGATAGGGCAAGCCTGCGGCAATTAGAGCCCAGGCTGCCGCCCAGTGAAGTTGCCATAGAAAATCTTCCCTAACTTTGGGATACCAGATCCCGTCCAGATTAGCTGCGGATGGCGACTCTCCCGAGGGATATCGTTGCGGAGAAGCCCATCGGCCAGGAGGGTCGGTTTCAAGGAGTTTGGTAACACAACGAGGCAGGACAGTGCAAGTTTCGGCGTGGGTTTCGTCGTGACGGGCAAGTTCAGCAAGGGTCAAGAGAACGGAGGTCCTTGCCTCAAGATTGAGGAAGGAGTCATGACTAAGCTTTTCAAGAATCGGTAAGACACGACGATCTGGGCAGCGACGGACAAGGACGAGGGCAACAAGCCAATTTGGGGCAAAGCGCAAACTTTTGGCAGGACTTCGTCCCTCTGACTCTTCTTGGGGTGTAAAACCATACTCTCGATTTTCTATCGCCTGAAGTAATCGAGGCACCGATTTGACGTCGGACCACATTGCGAGAATACAGGCACACTTCCAGCTCATGGAAGGTTCTGGGGATCGGACATTCTCAGCAATCGCAGGATAAAGCTCATCGCGCCGAAGATAGATCTGATACATGGTGGGGCCGTAGACCGAAGCAAGTTTCGTCAGGAGTTCTGATCCAGACGGCGGAGTTTTATTTTCCCCGCCCGCATTGGAAACGTAGCCAAATGGAGAATCCGAAGGCTCACTCTGCTGAAGGGCGCCGCTGAGGCGCAACAACTTTTGCAGTTCCAGAATGGGCACATCTTGATTGTGGCAACGGTGTCGAATTGCCAATGAGGCAGCAATCCCAGCGGCTTCGCCCAGCCTTTGCATGTCCCGTTGCATCCTCATCGAGTGGTGTGCATCGGGGGTGCAACCCGACGCGCGACAGGCTACCCAAACATTATCAAGGTCGAGCGGAACAATTACTCCATAAGGAATTTCCGCAGCGGTTCGCTCTTTCCAGTTTCGACAAGCCCAGACCCAGAAAACAACTTCCTCGTCCTCAAACTGAGCATCGGTGTGATGAGAATCGTAGTGACAACCCGTAAGTCCGATCAGGTCGGGGAACTTTCTTTTTTCAAGTAAGTCTCGGAGCTGCAAAGTCGTGATGGTTGCCACATGCCGCCCCTGCCGAATCCCCAAGGCAGGAGCCAGGTAGGTGGGTCGCTCCTCCAGAGAATAATTCTCCTGTTCGTGTTGAAGGACGCCGGCTACCCGAGCTCGAGTAAGGTCTTGCGGGGATAATGAATCAACAAAACCGGAGTCATAGTTGACGATTCGGTGAAAGAGGCGCTCGTTTTTGTAGCGAAACCTGCCGGAGGACTGGGTGTAAGCAAGAGAGAGGCCATCTTTGCGAGAAGACTGCTGATAGGTTGCTCCAGTCATAGCGCAAAGATCACCATCCCCGGTGGAATCAATCCAAGCTTGTGCGGTGATGCACGTCTCCGAGGAGCGATCGAGCACGCTAATTTTCTTGAGAGCGCGAGACTGATAGTCCGATCGGTTTAAAAAGCAGCGATACAAGGTTTTTACCCCAGCGGTCTCGAGCATGGATTCCAAAACAGCGGCTTTGGCCACGGGGTGAAAACCAGCGATTTGATCTTGGGAACCAAAAAGGGGTTGGACCTCCCGAATTCGTTGGTCCACTTCGTTTTGCAGGCCTCCGGGAACCCCAAAGTAGTAGAGGTGGATACCCCCAGCCGTTCCGATTCCGCCAGGAAAGGGGAGGGTGTCGAAGGCGTATACTTGAGCTCCTTGGCGGGAAGAGGCAAGAGCTGCCAGAGCACCGGCGGTACCCAAGCCCGCCACGCACACCTCCCCGGCCAAGGATTGTTGAGGCTTGCGATACATCCTTTCGAGATTCGTCTTTTTAAGTTCAGGTCGAGGCAGAGAAAAAAGGTGTCTTGTCGCACGAACACCGCTCTCGAACCGAGCGGGACAATTCTCGGAGGGGCTTAGGTCGAGCAAGCTGGAGGCGGCCGCGACATTGGTTGGAAATTCAGAAGGGAAAAGAACGGGGGCGTACTTTTGCACGGGAATGAAGGAAAGATGGCTGACCACTGCCCCCTTGGAAAAACTGCCAAGGGCATCGCGGATTTGAGGCAAGGCTCGGATCCAACTTGAGCGGTGACTTTGGGTTTTGGGGAGATTTTCCGATAAGGAAAAGGCCCTCTCGTTCGTCCAACCAGCCTCAACTTCGGTCACAGTGCAACCCTCATCTGTGAGGAACGGCTTCTCTAAAATCGCGCCTGATCCCCATGATTCACGGCGAAAAAAAAGGTAGGAATTCCGATGCAATGGTTTGGATTGGCACTGGTTCTGCAGCAAAGTCACGAGCTCATGGTTCTCGGTTGCATCCACCCAACGATGGCTATGAATCTGATGCCGACCTGCTTTGGACACGACCGTGACTGAGCTAACTTGCTCCCCATCTCCCTGAGCCGATTCCAGCCAAACATAGAAAAGAAGATGGATGCCGCGATCTTGGCAAACGCGGTGAGCCGCAATTTCCCCAATCGCACCTTCTCCCCCGAGCCGCATATGGGGAGTTTTCAAGGTTAGCGTGCGGGCCCATTCTTGATAGAGGGGATCGTCGCAAGGGCCCTCCCTCCGGCAAAAACCCCATGAGGTTTCTGGTAGGAGAACACCTAAACTATCAATCCACAGTACACTCTGACCTAAAGCACGGCTGGAGAGGGCTGCACCAAAGCCAGCGTATCCGCCTCCCCACACCACTAAATCCCAAACCTGATCGGACCAAGACTCCATTTTCATGTTTCAGCATTTGTTGTGCTGGAGGTGCTCGATTGGTGAATCCGACGATCCTGGGTCGGGGCATGACCCCAAAAGCGACGATAAAGCCTGGAAAAATAAAACGCATCTTGGTATCCGACGGCAGCCGCAACTTCTTTTACCCGCATGACCGAATCGTGCTGATAGTATCTGGCCGCTCGCATGCGTAGGCGGATCAAATAATTGCCAGGGGTCATGCCTGTTGCCCGCCTAAAAATGGCACGAAAATACTTTGGATGAAGGCCCGCGACTTTTGCTAAAGAGCGCAAGACATTGGCTTCAGCGATATTGGTTCGCATGTGCTGAACGGCACGTTGAACCCCTTGCTCCCCACAGCTCAGAGGGCGAATGTTCATTAGCCGAGGGTTATCAGGCAAGGCTATTTTACGTAAAAAACGTGCTAAGATGGACTTTAGCTCGCCCTCGGCCACAAGTCCATCGGCAGCGTTTTCACTTTGCAAACTCAAGCTGAGACGCTCGATGGCCCCAGCCTCGAGGGAGAGATCGTCGACTTTACGATGGATCGCATAAGCGAGGTCGTGCAAATGAGCTCCCGAGGAGTTGAATCGGCACCAGGATAAGGAGACATAGCCGGGCCGCTTCATGATTTTCCAACTTCTGCGAATCCATGGGGGCATAAGAATCATCGATCCGGCCTCTCCCAAAATTCGTGAGTTATCGATTTGGAATTCCACCCGCCCGCGTCGGATGAGCATAAGTCTGGGCTCACTGGGGATGCTTTCTGCCAATTCAAATGGGTAGCGCCGAAACTTTGTCTCTGCCGCCGTAACAATCAGACGTGCGATCAGGAGTTGATCCATCATCTCAAGTGGGTCTGAAGTCATGCCTTGGCTTTTTTGTGACATACCTAAGGGGGAGGTTAAGGTGGTTGCGCGGATCACGGATTTAGATCAGTTCGGATAAGCGCTGAACTTCGGGCCGCAAATGAGCTAACTGTGCGATCTGAACGGGGGAACCTGATTCCATCGATCGATTGGCAGCAGCACCGACCAGAATGGAGGCGGCGCCTTGCTCATGTCCGGCCGAGCGACCCCAGGGATCTAGAGGAGGTTTCAGAGAAAAGATTTGTTCCTGAAGAAGCGGGTCGCCCCCGCCGTGCCCTCCCTCCGCGTGGGGAATGGAAATCAAATAAGGGTTTTGAAAATGAGGAAAGACATGCAACTCAGCCTTCCAAGAGCCGTGTTCATTCACGAGTGGCGAGTCCCCTGGCTGACCAAGAATGTGCGAGCCGTGGAATTCGCGGTATTCGACTCTTCCGCGCTCACAGGTAAAGGATACCGTATACCCCTCGTAAGGGCTAAAGGCATTCAAGGAATAATTGAGAAGGGTTCCGTCGCGATAGCGGACTAAAACGCCCATCGTATCTTCGATGGTGATACCTGATCGAAAGACGTTCTGATCCCGCAGGTAGCCTGTCTCCTTTTCGGCGTTGAGATAAATTCCTTGTTCGAGCTCTGGGTCGCTTAATCCAGGATCATCCAAGGGGTAAGCAAACGGATCTTGGCGGTTATCCCTGCCCGTATACCGCGGGAAGCCAACCCACTGAATATCCCCGCGAGCCTTCGCGTTTGCTTCGCCATAAAAAGAAAGTGCACCACGGGCAAAAACATCCTGCGGAATGGAGTCAATCCACCAATTCGCCAAGTCAAAGTGATGCGTTGATTTATGTACAAGGAGGCCTCCGGAGCACTCTTTGTTGGAGTGCCAACGCCGAAAGTAATCGGCGCCATGCCGTGTATTGAGCAGGTATTCCAAATTGACCATTCTCACTCGCCCCATTTTTCCTGAGGCCAGCAACTTTTTTACCTCGGTGGCGCCCGGACCCCAGCGGTAGTTAAAGGTCACTCTGACTTTGCGACCACTCGTTTTGACTGCGTCGAGAATGTTTTGACACCGGTCCGCATCAATCGTCATTGGTTTTTCTGTGACCACATCACAATTCGCTTTTAGCGACTCAACAATATATTGGTCATGAGTAGAATCAACGGTCGTGACCACCACAACGTCTGGGCGGATATCGGAAATCATTTTCGAAAACTGATTTGCCGGATAAAATGGGGGAGGTGGAACGCCATACTTATTCCTCAACCGGTCGGCATGCCAACTCATGCGGGTTTGGCTAACATCACAGAATGCCACGATCTTGGCCTGCTTTTTGTAAGTTGAAGCGGCGGGGTCGAGAAACATGCGAACTCGATTTCCTGTCCCCACGAAGGCGTAGGTTTTTGGCTTCATGTCGGCAAAATTCCAGGAAGCCATCGACTCAGCTCTTGGATGAGTGCGTGGGCGTACATCTCATGTCCCCGCTTGTTCAGGTGAACGCCATCCCGATTTAGGGCGTGGGCCTGCCACGGCAGGGCGTATTTTGCTTTCAGCCGGTGGTGAAGGTCGAGGAGAGGGTATTTCTTTTTCTTGGCTAACGTTCGGGTGATGGCGTGGTAACGCGCCAGATATAGTTGACGATGAAGCCGATTGGGTAAAATAGGATCGGGTCGACCTAGCGGATGATTGATGACTAAGATAGGCTTTCCACCCCCGGATCGGATTCGTTCGGTAATTTCCTGCAGGCAGATGCGGAAATCTTGCGGGATGACGCGCGGGATGGTTGATTTCGGTTTAAAACTTGAATCATTAAGACCAAACTCGATCAAAACAATCGCGGGTAACAAGGGGAGAACGTCTTTGTCGAGTCGATCGAGTCCTTGGCGAACTGTTTCCCCAGAAACCCCACGATTGTAAACACACCACGGTCCTCTTTCTTGCAGATGTAGTTGGAGCAAAGCGGGCCAACCCTCAAGAACCCCAACGGATTTTGAGGCAGTAATGGAATCACCCAAACAAACGATCCTATGCCTATACATCCCCCATAGCGTGCACCAACTCCGAATCCATGAACATGGACAAAAAGCCATACCTCCTAGACTCCTCGTTCTACCGAAACTCGCCGTATGCAAGCATCGATAGTGACCTACGTCCAATCGCTCCTCCTATCTCCAACTTACCTCTCCAAAAGCCGGCAGACGACCGGACCGATCGGCGCCCCTTTTATGAAATTCTCGCATTTTCGTGCGCTGGGATTCGGCAGTAAGCCTTTTGTCCATTATTTTGAGCCTGAAAGCCCGTTTTGGATAGCTTTTTGACATGCTCTGAGGGCTACGGGTGGGGCTAGGGTTTCCTGATGCAACTTCCACGCTTCTCCATCGGTATGGGAGACCGGTTTGGTCAAGAGGGGGTTGCGCAGTTACGTGCCCTGCAAAAAGCCAAGGCATCTGGAATGCAGGTCTTTCCTGTTTGGAATAAGTCGAATCGCGAGCATGGACTAAGCGGAACACACCCATCGGACACGCGGGCTTCAGCAGAAAAAGCCGTTCAGCAAGCAGGCTGGCGGGATGGTTACCTGGTCGATGCGGACCACATTAACCTATCGAACGTTGAGAGATTCTTGCCGAGTTGTGATTTCTTTACGCTGGATGTAGCGGATCGGATCGGCACCCCTCTCGCCGAAAAGGACCGAGCGAGGCTTTGCGATGCCCTGCGTCCTTGGGCAATCCGTCCATGGCCTAATCTTGGACTCCCTCATCCCCCGGGGGTAAGCAGCCTAGAGGGCGTGATCCGAGAGTATGGCAGTGCAATGGTGGAAGCGGGTAGGATCTATCGGCGCATTTTGCAGAGCCGTGGGGCGACAAGCTTTATTACCGAGGTTTCAACGGATGAGGCCAGCCAACCGCAAAGTCCATGGGTGTTGTTTCTTATTTTGGGGGCTCTTGCCCAGGAGGGGGTGCCGGTACAGACGGTGGCGCCCAAATTTTCGGGTGAATTTCACAAAGGGGTGGACTACCTCGGTGATCCAGAGAAGTTTCGGGTTGAATTTTCGCAGGATTTGGAAGCGGTGCGGATTGCGATTGAGGAATTCGGCCTGCCGGGTGATTTAAAAATCTCGATTCATTCAGGGAGCGATAAATTTAGCCTCTATCCGGTGATTCGAGATGTTGTCTCTCAGAGGCAGGCGGGCTTTCATCTGAAAACGGCCGGGACAACTTGGTTGGAGGAGTTGATCGGTTTGGCCCTGCATGGAGGGGAGGAATTGCGTTTGGTGAAGGAGATTTATTCACAAGCTTACCGACGCAAGGAAGAGTTGATCCAACCTTATGCAACCGTAGTGGCGATTGACAACGGGGATTTGCCCGCGCCGAACCTGGTACAGGGCTGGACAGGAGATCAATTCGTCTCGGCCCTACAACATAATCCGTCGAACCCTGGTTTTTGCCCCGCTTTGCGGCAACTTCTGCACATTGCATTTAAGATTGCGGCCGAAATGCGGGGGCCCTTCTTGCAGGCTTTGGCTTCTGCGCGGGGCCTCGTGGAGGAAAATGTTACGCTGAACCTTTGGGAGCGCCACCTGCGTCCCCTCGGAGGATTATGAAATATTCCCACCCCCAACGCAAAACAGATAAAAATCTACCTGAAGTCAGAGTGCTGCTCGTCGGGTTCGGGTTTATGGGAAAGATGCATGCGGCGGTCTATCACCAGCTGGCTGGGGTGACCCTCGCCGGCATTGTGGATCCGCAGGTTGACGCCGCTCAGGCACACCTCAAATCCATGAGAATCTCCTGTCCGGTGTTTTCTCGCTTATCGGAGGCGGAAGGTATTTTGATGGACGCGGTGGATATTTGTCTGCCGACCGATCTTCACCCCACCGCCGTTGCCTGGGCGGCTCGGTTTCGCAAGCCTATCTTTTGTGAAAAGCCGATTGCCTTGGATTTCCGTGCGGCCCGAGCCATGCTGCGGCAGGTTGAAAGGGCGAAAGTCTTTTTTCAAGTGGGCCATTGCATTCGTTTTTGGCCGGAGTACCAAGCGTTGGAGTCCTTTGTGCGATCGAAAAGGGGGGGCAAGTTGTTGAGTCTTTCGCTCCAGAGACGTGCTGCGCGACCCCAGTATAGCCATCAAGATTGGTTGAATGGGGGGGGACGTTCAGGCGGGGCCGCTTTGGATCTTCACATTCATGATACGGATTTCGTCCATCACTTGTTGGGACGCCCGCACGCCGTTCACTCCCTAGGAACCCAAGATCGGTCCGGGTGGAGTCACATTTTTACGCATTATGAATATCCGACCGTTCGGGTAACGGCGGAGGGGGGGTGGAATTATCCCCCCAATTGGGGGTTTCAGATGGCGTTCCAAGCGGTTTTTGAAAAAGCCACGATGGAATATGATAGCAATTCGAAACCTACTCTCAGCGTGGTCCTTGGAAGCGGGAAACGGAAGCCATGGCCGTTCCAAGCCCCGAACTCAGGGAAAGCACGTGGTGCGGGGGGTAACCTTTCGTCTCTAGGTGGCTACACGAATGAGCTGATGGCTTTTCTCCAGTGCCTGCGATCAAGAAGGAAGCCCCAGATCGCCACGGGCGAACAGGCGGCGGATTCCCTTCGGACGGTGCTGGCGGAAATAGCCTCCGCCCGAACGGGCAAAGTGGTGTGGCTGAAGTCGGGGGGGACGAGATGAAAAAAGCGGTGAGCCTTTGTTGTTTTTACGGGAAGTCAACCTTGGAGGAGAAACTTCAACTGGCGCGTGAGGCTGGTTTTTCAGGACTCGAAGTTGATTTGAGCGAGAATGGGCCCATCCATTTCACCACCTCCGAGCGTGAGCTCTCTGACTTGAGAAAAAAAGTGGAACAGCATGGGCTTCAGCTGAGTGGTCTGATGACATTTCTTTACTGGGGTGCAAATGCTGCCAGTGCGGATGCAAACCAAAGAAGCCAAGCCGACCGCATTTTGCAACGGCAACTCGAGTGCGCCCAGAAGTTGGGGATCGACACGATCTTAGTTGTGCCTGGGTCGGTTGGCGTCGACTTCATTCCTGGCTCGGAAGTAGTTCCCTATGAGGTTGCCTATACCCGTGCCACCGACTTCATTCGACGTGGGCTACCCTATGCGGAAAAGCGCAAGGTCGCCCTCGCGGTAGAAAATGTATGGAATAAGTTTTTGCTGAGTCCTTTGGAGATGAGGTCTTTTATCGATCAATTTGCCCACCCGCTGGTCGGGGCTTACTTAGATGTAGCCAATACATTGGCTTATGGGTATCCGGAGGATTGGGTCCGAACACTCGGCCCACGAATTCGCCGGGTTCATGTGAAAGATTATCGCCGGGCAGTGGGCACGGTGGATGGTTTTTGCGATCTTCTTTCGGGTAACGTGAACTGGCCCGAGGTGATGCAAGCCTTGCGGGACGTTCCCTATACGGGGTGGGTCACCGCGGAGATGATCCCGCCAGTGCCCTTTTATCAGCACGCACCTGAAGTTTTACTTCACACCACTTCCCGAGCGATGGATGCCATTCTTCGTTTTGGAGCCTCATGATTGTGTTGGCCGCCGTGGCGCACCCCGATGATATCGAGTTCATGATGGCCGGGACTCTCTTGCGGCTGAAAGACGCGGGATGCGAGATCCACCTGTGGAATCTAGCGGACGGCAGTTGCGGATCCAACACCTTGAGCCGGGAAGAGACTGCCGCGCTTCGCTGGAAAGAGGCACAGGCATCGGCCCGGCTCGCGGGGGGGCAAGCTCACCCCCCACTGTTTCCGGACCTCGAAGTATTCTATAACGCAGCTTCTTTGGCCAAGGTGGCATCGGTCGTACGACGCATCCGGCCTGACATTGTTTTGACACACCCGTTTCAGGACTACATGGAGGATCACCAAAACGTTGCTCGATTAATTGTCACGGCCACTTTTATGCGGGGAATGAAAAATGGGCGAGTGGATCCAGTCGTAAAACCATATGAAAAGCCAGTCGCGCTTTATCATGCTCTCCCCCACGGCTTGCAGGATGGTTTGCGCCAAAAGGTAGTGCCCGATCTCTATGTGGATATTTCGGATGTGCTTTTTCGGAAGCGATCCATGCTTTCGTGCCATGTCTCCCAGAAACAGTGGTTAGACCAAACGCAAGGAATGGATGCGTATTTGGACGAGATGGAAAAATTCAGCGCGGAAGTGGGAAAGAAAAGCGGTCAATACCCATACGCGGAAGGTTGGCTTCGCCACTCGCATTTGGGGATGGGGCCGGAAAATCTAAACCCTCTGACGGAACTTTTGCGATTAGTCTAGCCCATTAAAAAATTAAAAATATGCCGCGTCCACTCAGCAAACTTGCCCCCGATTGGTGGGACTATACAACCTTAGATCCTGAAATTCTGGCGGAGGCGGCACGGATCGATGAGCGAAAACTTTCGGGTCTTGCTCGGCCTGGGTTCAAGATTCACCTTTACGATTCCATCCAAGAATTTTATTGCGCGGAGGCTTTGGAGTACATCGACGCTTGGCGACAAAGCACGCCAGACAATCCAGCGGGTATTTGCGGCCCCATCGGTCCGACCGAGCAGCTTCCTCTGGTGGCCAAGATGGTGAATGCGCTCGGAGTCAACTTACAAAAGCATGAAGCACACTTTTGGGGGATGGACGAGTGGGTGATCGGGGGCAAGGCCGTGGGCACCCAACACCCTCTTTCCTTTGCCAAAGCAGACAAGGAACTTTGTTTCAATCGAATCGACAAAGCATTGCGCATGCCCGAGCAGAATTTGCATTTCCCCCAAAAAAGTCTCGAGGCGTACAGCAAAAGCTATGACCAGATCCGTTGCGTGGTCATGCAAGGTGGACAAGGGGAGATTAAACACTGGGCTTTTAATGATCCTTGGCCACGAGCGGGTAAATATAAAAATCATCCCCCCAGCCCAGCCGAGTATCGGAAGCTGGGCACACGTTTTGTCCAATTGCACCCAGTTACCATCATGCAGAATGCGCGGACGAGTGGGGGCGGAAATGTTGCCCTGGTGCCGACCGAGGCAGCCACGGTGGGGCCACGGGAGACGTGGAAAGCGGAAAAAGTTTCCATCTGGCACCCCGGACATCACGATAACCCCTTCGGACTTCGCTTAACTGCGCTCATGATCTCAAAAAAAATCCCCGATGCAGCCGTGCCCATGTCGCTTTTGGCGGATCACCCCAATGTCCACTTTCACTACCTGCGAAGCGGATTGGGCCGAGTCGAAGTGGAGATGCATTAGACGAACATGAAATCCTATCGCTTGAACCGCTTGTTTCATGCCCGCTCGGGTCGCTGCTTTGATGTGGCCATCGATCATGGGTTTTTTAATCAAACGGGATTCCTGGATGGAATTGAAAATATGGAGAAGGCGGTGGAAACAGTTGTCCTCGCGGGCCCAGACGCGGTCCAACTTACCGTGGGACAAGCCCGGCACCTGCAAAAAATCAAAGGCCGACAAAAGCCATCGTTAGTTCTTCGGACTGATGTGGCCAATGTTTACGGTCAGGAACTCCCCTCCGAGCCACTCAGCGCCATGATTGCCCATCCCGCTTTACAAGCGGTTCAACTCGATGCCGCCTGCCTGTGCGTCAATTTGTTTCAAATTCCGAACGCTTCGTCCGTGACCAACCAGTGCATCCAAAATATTTGTAGCCTGAAAAAGGAAAGCGAGCTTTATGCCATGCCGATGATGGTTGAGCCCCTCGTTTTTCGTCCCAACCGCGAAAAAGGGGGATATCAAGTGGATGGGGATGTTGTCAAAATCCAGCACTTGGTTCGTCAGGCGGTGGAATTAGGAGCCGATGTCATCAAGGCGGACCCGACGCATGATATTTCCTTGTATCACAAGGTAGTCGAAGCGGCGGGGGGTATTCCCGTCCTCGTTCGAGGCGGGGGCCGAGCCCCCGATGAGGAAATTCTTGCACGAACGGAGGCTCTGATGAGCCAAGGAGTTTCCGGAATTGTCTACGGACGGAATGTCGTCCAGCACCCCAACCCTGCGGGGATGGTCAGCGCCCTCATGGCCATCGTCCATGATGGCGTTAAGGCGGCGGAAGCGAGAAAGCATCTCCGCTAAATCACCGTGAATAAGAAGGTCAGAATTGGAATCATTGGGGGTGGCCTGATGGGTCGAGAAGTCGCCAGTGTGCTGGCTCGCTGGTTTGTTTTGGAAAACTATCCCGTGCAGGCAGAACTCACCGCCGTCTGTGACCCTGCGGAAAAGCAGCGCGAGTGGTTTCGCCAAATTCCCTCCGTAAAGCTTTTGACGGCTGATTCTGAGGAACTTTTAGCGAGTGCGAATGTGGATGTCGTCTACGTGGCTGTGCCTCACAACCAGCATGAAACGATTTACCTCCATACCCTCAAGGCGGATAAAGATCTACTGGCCGAAAAACCTTTCGGCATCGACTTGCGGTCCGCCCGGGTCATTGCCCAGGCGGCCAAGTCCAGCGGCCGTTTTGTCCGTTGTAGTTCGGAGTTCCCTTTCTTGCCGGGTGCGCAACGGGCCTATCAAATCGCTCGCGCGGGAAAGCTGGGCCATGTGTTGGAAATACGCGCAGGCTTCTGCCATAGCAGCGACCTCGATCCGACCAAACCAGCCAATTGGAAGCGTCAGGTCAAAACCTGCGGCGAGATCGGGGTGATGGGGGATCTGGGGATGCATGCGGTCCATGTGCCGTTTCGCTTGGGATGGAAGCCCCATAGGGTCTATGCCCAATTGCAAAAGATTTTTCATGAGCGACCGGATGGCAAGGGGGGCATGGCACCTTGTGATACATGGGATAATGCCTTGTTGCACACCGAGGTTGAGATTCAGGGGAGGGATGTTCCTTTGCGGTTTGAAATGAAACGCCTTTCCCCAGGGGACACGAACACATGGTCCCTGGAGATTCTTGGAACAGAGGGAGGGGTCAAATTTAGTACGCGAAATCCGAAAACTCTCTGGACCTTTCAGCGCGGAAAAGAGCAGGTCTGGCAAAGGTCGGATCTCGGTTTTCATGGCCCGTTTCCCACGATCACGGGTGGCATTTTTGAGCCAGGATTTCCAGACTGCTTTTTGCAAATGTGGGCCGCTTATCTGGCGGAGCGGGCGGGGGAGCTGGGGGATCGTTTTGGTTGTGTGACCCCCGAAGAAGCAGTGTGGAGCCACGAACTCTTTGCGGCCGCCCTCCTTTCACAAAATCAGCATCAGGCGGTTGCCCTTTAGCCCCGTGACCAGTCGTCGGGGAATTCTATCCGGCGGAAATTGGGTCATCGATCATGTCAAAATCGTCGACGTTTGGCCCCAGCAGGATGCTTTGGCCAATATCCTATCGGAATCGGAATCGAATGGCGGTGCCCCCTTTAATATTCTGATCAATCTTGCCAAGTTAGGTGCCAGTTTCCCATTGGAAGGTGCGGGTCTGGTTGGAAATGATGCGGGGGGGCGGTGGATCGTCGATGTTTGCCAGAAGCACCAAATCTCGACCCAGCAACTTCATCAGACTGACCGCGCCGCGACCTCTTACACGGATGTCATGAGTGTCGAAAAAGGCGGACGGCGCACGTTCTTCCATCGTCGGGGAGCCAATGCTTTTCTCGGTCCTGAGCATTTCGCGTTCGACAAAACCTCATGCAAAATATTCCATTTAGGTTACCTTCTTCTCCTAGATCGGCTGGATCAGATCGGGCCCCATGGGGAATCAGGGGCATCCCAGGTCTTGGCAGCGGCCCGGCAAGCGGGGCTTTTGACGTCCGTCGATTTGGTGAGCGAGGATTCCCACCGTTTTTCGAATGTGGTGCAAGCCTCCTTGCGGCAAACCGACATCTGTTTTCTGAATGAGTTTGAAGCGGAGCGCACCACGGGAATCCGCTTAAGGGACGGGCCAACCCTATTGGTTGAGCAACTTCCGCAAGCCGCCACGGCGCTGCTCGACTTAGGCGTTCGCCAGGCAGTCGTTCTGCATTTTGCCGAAGGGGGTTATCTTCGAACAACACAAGGGGAGGTCTTTACCCAAGGCAGTGTTTGTTTGCCGCCGGGCCAAATTCTCGGCGCGGCGGGCGCAGGTGACGCCTTTGCCGCAGGGTTTTTATTGGCTTGGCATGACAGGGCTTCCTGGATTGACGCACTTCACTCTGGCATTTGTGCGGCGGCATCTTGTCTGACCCACTCATCCTGTTCAGGAGGAATTCGTCGTCAACGGGACTGCCTTGCCTTGGGCCAGAAGTTTGGTTTTCAAAAATGGAACCCGTAACACTTCCGCAGACGCGCCGTCAGGCCTACCCCATGAATTTGCGTCAAGCGTGGAGGGGTAACCCTCAAACTGGCTTTTCTCCAGGCCGCGCTTCGCTCTGGAGTACCCGAGGCACACTCTTCTTCTGGGTTCATTTGACGGATCCCCGTCCTTGGACCTTGGCCCGCCAGGCCGAGCAACTCTTGTGCAATTGGGGGGATGTGATGGAACTGTTTGTTCAAGTAGACCGGAATCCGGATTACTACGAATTTCATGTCGCACCGAATGGATTCATTCTGGGGCTGCACTGGCCGGAGGCAAAATCGTTCCGGGGCATTGCCCATGAGGTGGATATCCAGCCTTATCTCATCCGACCGCGGCTCTTGCGTGCCCGCGTCAGCCGGAGGAAGGGCTCTTGGACGATTGGTGGGAGCCTTCCTTTGTCCCGTCTCACAAAACAGAGGCTTAGGAAATCTTCCTTGGAACTCAGGATTCAATTCGCCAGGTATGATTATCTGGATGATGGCACGGTCGTCCTTTCGTCCACGGCTTCTCTTCGACGACCCAGTTTTCATCGGCGGTGGGAGTGGGGCCGTTTTCGAGTCGGTCCAGAAAAAGAGAGCCCAGCGCGCAGGGGCAACCCAGAGGCGGTATCATGACAGGTTTCTATTCCCTAAATGATTTGGCCTCCTTGGGTCGGTCGATTCCAGTACTCTTGGCATGGGGCGTTTGTTTGAGCTAAAATAATTGCATGAAAAAACTCTTATTGATTCTTCTCGTCGCTCCCCTTTGTTCCGCTTTGTCTTGGGGTGCGGGCGACGCCATTGCGGTTGCTGGTTACGAAACCGGTCGGGATATTTTGACCAAGCTTCTGCCCGCGGCGGGGCTCAACGGGGTGAATCGCTTGGATCAACCGTTGCGGGTGGACGCCTACAAGGATTTTTCCGCAGTGCTGTGGGTGGAGCAAATTAAGGATCCCTCGGCCCTTGAGTCTAGTTCCGTGTGGGATGATCCGGCCAACGAGGCACTCTTGTTGGAATATCTTCGGGGCGGTGGGCGGATCGTGGTTTTGGGGCAAGCCATCCCACTGGCCAAAGGCCAAATTCGCTTGTGGGGCACCTTATCCGAGGTCATGGGGATTTCGGGCATTATGAAGGCTAAAGTTCGCCCCTTGGTCAAACTACTCGACCCCCAAGATCCTCTTTTTGCTAATTTGACCGTTCCCGCCGAAGGTTTTCGTTGGGCGGGAGATGGGGCCAAAGCGGGACGTGAACCCGTCCTGGGTAAAGTCTTGGCAACGGTCGAAAGTGAAGATGGTCAAGTATTGCCCTTCATCACCGTTCGGGAGGTTGGGAAAGGGAAACTTTATTGGCTGGGAGCGGTCCCCAAGCGGCTCGAGCAAAACGGAACTCCCCTGGACCAGCTTTCTGCTTATCAGACCGTTCTCTTACGCGCACTCGGATATACCGGTGCCCCCGTGACGGCTCAAAAACAAGTGCCGGACATCTTGGCGGCGGCTCAGGCTGCCGGCTGGGGGCTTCAGCCTTTGGGCAAAGCCGGTCCATCCTCCCCTCCGCCCACCTCCAAGAAAATTCCCCCTACCCTGCCTCTTCGGCAAACGGAGGAGCTATCGGGTGATCCGCTGCCGCTGTCTGAGTCTGGCCAACCCAAAGCTTTCCTTGTTTTGGGCGGTTCCCCGACGGAAGCGGCGCAACAGGCGGCGGCCCTCTTGCAAAAAGAGATTTTGGCCAGCACCGGGGCACAGTTGCCGATCGTCTCGGAGTCCCGCGTGAGGGTGGAGAAGGACGGCCGCTTGACCATGGAAGGACGCGAAGATTTAACCACCGCCTTGGTGGTGGGAAATACGGCTCTTGGCCAATCTCAGAATCTCTCGCTGGAAGGAGTTTCCGAGGAGGGATTTCGGATTGAGCCCATGGGCAACGCCATCTTTCTAGTCGGCCGCGACACAAACTCCCAAGGGCTGAAGACTTCCGGAACCTACTTCGCCGCCATCGAATTTTTGGAATTTACCACAGGGGTACGCTGGCTTTGGCCAGGCGAAGCGGGAACGGTACGACCTACGCGGAGCAGTCTCGCGGCTAAACTTCGGCGTGTGCAGGATGCGCCGGCCTTATCCATCCGCAAACTGCGAAATCTGGGTGGAATCGGTGGCGCCTACCATCACGAAGGCTCCGAGAGTTCGGCTCAGGTTTCTCCGGCCAAACCGAAAAGAGACTCCCTGACTGGCTTTGCTCGTCGAATGGCCGATGGCATTGAACTGATGGGGATTGACTACGCCGATTTTCTGAAACGTCACTCACCAGCCTCAGCCTGGTTCGATACGGCCCGGTTGGGCTCTCACATTCGGATCAATGCGGGACATGCTTTCCACGGATGGTATGAAAAATACCATTCGCAGCACCCAGACTGGTTTGCGCTGCAACCCGATGGCACGCGCAATCAGGTTCCGGTGCGGGAGACGTTCTGCACGTCCCAAGAGGGATTTCGCGATGCCGCCGCCCAACAAATTCTGGATCAGTTGAAGGCCGACCCGAACTTAACGGGCTTTTCCGCCTCGCTGAATGATGGGGGCCAGAACACTTTCTGCATGTGTGAGATCTGTCGGGCCCAAGATCCCCCCGATGGCCCCAAGATTTCGTTCCGCTATGAGCAAAACGGCAAAGAGATTTATGTGCCCTACGTCTCGATGACCGATCGTATTCTCCATTACTATAACGGGGTTGCCGAACGAGTCGTGCGCTCCCGCCCGTCCGCACTCGTGGGTGCCCAAGCCTACAGCTACTACCGCGCGCCTCCGAGGCAAACTTCGGTTCATCCTGCCTTGGTCATTAGTTTTGTAGGGCTTTCCTATCTTGACCAATCCCGTCACTCGGCGGACCTGGAAAGCTGGGACCGCTGGTCGGCACTTTCTAATCGTCTGATCGTTCGACCGAATACCTTACATACGGGACACGGCTACCCCGCCATCTTCGTTCGTCGCCTGGCCGCCGACCTCAAGCGCTGCTTTCAAACAGGGATGATCGGGGCGGATTTTGATTCCGTCTGCCATCACTGGGCCAACCAAGGACTTAACTATTATGTCCTCTCGCGACTTTTATGGAATCCGATGATCGATCCTGCCGATGTCGTGGCCGACTATTGTCGCGCGGGATTTGGAGAGGGAGCGCCCGCGATGCGAAAGTATTTTGATCAAATTGAGACCATGACGGAGGCCGTCGCGGCCAAAGTTGGCCAAGCGGTGGAAACAGCTCTGCGAGATGAGGAGGACCTGAATGCGGGACGATTTGCTCTGGCCCAACAAATCGAGGAACTCAATCGAGCGTACGCCCCACCTGTCGAGGCCCAACTGCGGTCTTATTTGGAAGAAGCGGATCGGCTGGCGGCAGGTGATCCGCCATCCCAAGAGCGCATCCAGTTTGTCCGATGCGGACTCGACTACGTGGCGGCGCAACGAACTCTTTACGCTGCGGTTGATTCGGCCAACGGGAAAGATGCCTTAAGAGATCGCAATAAAATTCTCACGCAGCTTTATGAAAACGATTACTTTGCGGTCAATGTTCCGGTCATTTTGTGGCGGGAGACGGCTTTAATTAGCAAACTTGGAGGAGCCAAGACCCCCAAAAAGTGAATGGGCAAATTCTTGAGCCTCGGTTGCGCCTAGCCGAATGCTGGTGAACTGTGCCGTGAACCGAACCCATATCCTTTTGCTTGGCGATAGTATCGCCATCCACTACGCCCCATGGCTGCGGGATTATTTAGGCAGCGGCTATCAGTTGGAAATGAAGTCGGGCATGGTCGAAGCCCTCGCTGACCTCGATCATCCCCAGGGAATGAATTGTGGAAACTCGGCCATGGTTCGCGAGTATCTTGCGCAGCGTCTGCCAAACTCCCTGGTTCGGCCTGACTTGGTGGTGATCAACTTTGGGCTGCACGATATGAAAAGTGACCCGGTCACAGAGCAAAATGAGATTTCCCTTGGGCAATATAAGGCCAATTGCCAAAGCGTGCGGAATCAGATCGAGCAGCAGGATTTAAAAGGCCTTTGGGTTCGAACCACCGGATTCGATGAAAAAAGGCACAACCAAATGTCTCCAAAAAAATATCGTTTTTCCCGTGATCTGGCTGCTTACAACCAGGTCGCGGATGAAGCGATGGCCGGCTGGCCCGTGGCCGATCTCTATGATTTCACCCTTCGGCAAGGCAATGACCTATATTGCGATCACGTCCACTTCAAAGAGCCGATCCGTGCACTTCAGGGAAAGTTTCTGGCACACCATATCCGAGAAATACTCCCGTCGCCGGTCTTGCCTCTCGGGGCTACATTCCCTGAGGTCCCTCCAGCGAAGTCAGATCGGCCGGCGGCGTAGGAGCCACCCCAGAGTGCTGACTAAGAATCTTTTTTTGCCTCGACAATCCTTCCTGCTTTTCGCTCGGCGGCAAAAAATACCGAGATGGCACAACCTCCGATGCTCACCAAAAAGACAAAAAGATATCCGCTCATATAGTCGTAGCTTCCTGGACTGCAAAAGATGGAGGAGTAAAACTTCACCCACAAACCCACCCCCGTCATCAGCGCCATTTTCAGCGCGTTGGAGACAATCAGGAAACCTGAGTTCATCGTCCCCATTTGGTTCGGGGGAGTGAGGTCGTAAAAATAAGGTTCAATGGCCAGAACGGCGATACTGTCGACAATGGAGTGAGCTAGCCCGAAGGCCAAGATAGTGGCGGGATCTGGAATCCCGGAGGGAGTGATAAACTTGACCCAAGCCCAGTAGGCGATGGCATGAAAGGTCGTAAAAAAAAGACCGATCTGGAAGATGCGAAACCGATCAAAACGATCGGCGATCAGTGCCGCAATGGGGAGTGCCACCAGTAGGTTTAAAATAAGTTGCAGGGTCTGGATTTGGCCCAAAAGTTTTTTGGAATATCCAAATTGCTCCGTGATGAGTAGGGGAGCCAATTGCCCGAGTCCTGCGGTTAAACTCACGGAGCAAAAAAGCAGTAGGTAGATCATGACCCACTGACGGCTGGCAAAAACTTCCCGGAAGAAAGACAGTGGGTGAAAGCGCTGGGCAGGGACGGCATGAGAGGGCGGGTTTTCTCGGACACGCAGCGCGATATGGGCGACAGCCATGGCGACAAGGAGAGAGGCGGTGAAGTAGATCACTTGTTCGCCCGTGAGTTTTTGTCCGCCAAAAAACGGAATTCGAACCGAGTAGATCGCATCAAATTGTGAAAGAAGAACATAATTAAAGAAAATGAGGCCGACGATGCTCATGATCTTTTTAATGACCACCGCCCTGCCACGCTGCGACTTCGGCACGATCTCGAAGAAAAGGGGGCTCCAGACCGCACCGTATCCCACATCCGTCGAAAATTGCCAAATCAGGATGATTACGATCAGCATCCAGAGGTTCGGGGCCCAAGGGCACGCCAGAAGAGCCAAGGCGAGGACACTCCAGCCCGCGACTAAAAACGGTTTGCGGCGGCCAAAGCGCGTCCAGATTCGGTCGCTTTTCCAGCTAGCCAAAGGCGCAACCAAAAAACTAAAAGCTAGATTGATGCTACCCAGAAAGGCAATCAATGCAGGGTCATCAACAAACTTCTTCAAAGTGAAAGTAAGGGGAGCGAGTGAGGTCGCCTCAACGATTACTTGAACTCCTGTCGTGGTGGTGAGCATGGCAATGGCCCACCAAGAGACCCGCGCTTGCCGTGTTTCAATCATGCAAAAAAGTGGAGAGCGGACAGGTGGGGCGGACTGGAAGAAAGGGGGTCAAGGGTCGACCCAAAAGATCGAATCTCGGCTTTCATCAGTCAGGGCATTTTCAGGGTCAGGCGCGACATGTCCATCGGCAAAAAGAACATTCGCATGCCCATGGTGGGGTTTCTGTATCATTTCTAGTATGCCTTTTTCGTTTTTGACAGTTTTGGTATAGCGCTCATTGGGCGAACGGGCTGGATCATAAGCACCATCCATCGCCAAGGCAAAGCTGGCTGGGCTTTTGATCCTTGTGAGCCTCTGCTTTGAGGTATCAATAGCATTCGCGTTTACGCTGTAAGTCCTCCAAAATTTCTCTTTGGTAGCTGTGGCTGGGTTCGCTTGAAGCGGCGGGCAAGTAAAAACAGTTGCTCCAGTCCAGCTGCTACCTGAGATCGAGGCTGGTAATCCTAGATAATTGCAAATTCCGGGTTCAGCATGGGTGTTAGCATTAATCCATGCGGCTGATGGTAATCGATTATCGTGATCGTTGGCGTAGGCCATCCAACCAGCCCAAAGTTGCCGCAAGTTGGAGGCACATTTCGCTTTATTAGCGCTGGCCCGGGCGCTTCCGACTGCTGGGACAACCAAAGCCGATAAAAGGCCAAGAATCGCAACTACCACCAGTAGCTCGATCAAAGTAAACGCGAGGATTGGGGTGGGCCAAAGAGGTTTATCTAACCGATTGTGGCTCACAGGCTTTACCATGCCATAATTCGTTCCTCGGGCTATGAATATTAGAGTCAAAAACATGGAGAAAGAGCCCAATTCCAGGTGAATCGGTTGAAAAAGTTGCAAAGCTGATTAAGATAAAGTTGGAAATATGACTAAGCAACTCACTATGGATTGCTGGGCTAATGTCCGCGTAATATTTCCTCTTTCGAGATTTTTCCAAGGCTCAAGACCATGAACCCAACACTTTTACTGGCGGGTGGGCTGGGAATTTTATGGATGGCCAACGTGCAGGGCCAGACACCTACTAGTTACACTGGTGCCAATGCCGGTGTTTGGAACAGTGCGGGGAACTGGACCCCTAGTGGCGTTCCGACCGCCGCGAGTGAGGTCGGCGTGACCAATGGGACTCGCGTCTACATCAAAACCACCACCGCAGCCTTGGCCTCCAACGTCACCATTGGTGGCAGTAGCGGGACAAGCGCGATCCGCATCGACTCTGCCACAACAAATTCCCTGACGGTGGGTGGAAATATTACCCTGGCCAGTGGTGCGGGTCACGGATCCCTGGAAATCGGAGAAAACAATGGGGGTAAGGCGTCCCTGACGCTGAACGGTGGCACTGGCTCGATCCTCAATGGAGGGGGTGGTGGAAACGCCAACATCGATATCTACAATCATGTGGGCACCTTAGGTCTGAGCAGTGCCAATGCTGACAACCTGCAAATCAATGTTGGTGGCAGTGCTTCTCTGACCATCGGCACAAATCAGACATGGAATGTGGGAAATGCTTACATTGGAAAAAATAGCGCAAATGCAGCTTATGCCATGACAGTGGAGGGAATTTTCAATGCCAGTCGGCTGGATGTGGGAGCTGGGGCAGCAGCAGGGACAAATAGTGCTCGGTTGATTTTTAATTCCGGGACAATTGGAGCCAGCCTGATTCAGAGAACTGGAACCATGGATTCGGAGTTTATCTGGAACGAGGGCAGAATCTACAAGGAGGGTGCTAATGTGACGGTGGGTGGCACGGCCAATATTTTGACCATTCGATTGGCTGGGACAGGGGAGCACGTCTTTGAGGCTACGGCAGGCAAGACCAACACGGTAAACACCTTTGCGGTTCTAGCTGACAAAAGTGGGGAAGCAGGGACGCTGACCAAGAGGGGGGCAGGGACGTTGCTGTTTTTGGGGACCCACACCTATACGGGAGCGACCAAGATCGAGGCTGGCACTCTAAACTTGGGGACTAACGGGTCGATCGCATCCAGCACGCTTTTAGAGGTGATGGGCAGTGCCAGGCTTGATGCGTCGTCCCTCTCGGGTGGTTTTGTCACCCGAACCAATCAGACAATTCAAGGTAGCGGTACCATTGTCGGGAATACAACTGTGCAAGGTTTGCTTCGACCTGGAAACAGCCCTGGAGTGATAACATTCAATAACAATCTTTCCTTAGCAGCTTCATCCAGCACGGTTCTCGAGTTTCTGGGGGGCAGCGCATCGGTTCGTGGGACCAGTTACGATGGAGTGAATGTGGGTGGTTTACTGACAATGGGCGGATCGCTGGCCTTGGATTTTGCATCCACCTTGGATCAAGGAGTTTATAGCTTTAACCTATTTGACTTTAGTTCCGTCGACGGAACATTTGCGAATATCGTGCTTTCAGGGGCGTATGCCGGTGCGCTGGCGAATAACAGTGGCGATTGGGCTCTGAACCAACAAAACGAGTCTTGGCAGTTCAGGCAAAGTGATGGGGTGCTGACTGTGAATATAGTCCCTGAAGCAAGTAGTGGATCACTTTTAATCCTTGGATTATCTCTCCTCGCTCTTAAGGGTAGGCGGAAAAGATTGTGAAAAAAGGGGGGGAATCATGAACCCAACACTTTTACTGGCGGGTGGGCTGGGAATTTTATGGATGGCCAACGTGCAGGGCCAGACACCTACTAGTTACACTGGTGCCAATGCCGGTGTTTGGAACAGTGCGGGGAACTGGACCCCTAGTGGCGTTCCGACCGCCGCGAGTGAGGTCGGCGTGACCAATGGGACTCGCGTCTACATCAAAACCACCACCGCAGCCTTGGCCTCCAACGTCACCATTGGTGGCAGTAGCGGGACAAGCGCGATCCGCATCGACTCTGCCACAACAAATTCCCTGACGGTGGGTGGAAATATTACCCTGGCCAGTGGTGCGGGTCACGGATCCCTGGAAATCGGAGAAAACAATGGGGGTAAGGCGTCCCTGACGCTGAACGGTGGCACTGGCTCGATCCTCAATGGAGGGGGTGGTGGAAACGCCAACATCGATATCTACAATCATGTGGGCACCTTAGGTCTGAGCAGTGCCAATGCTGACAACCTGCAAATCAATGTTGGTGGCAGTGCTTCTCTGACCATCGGCACAAATCAGACATGGAATGTGGGAAATGCTTACATTGGAAAAAATAGCGCAAATGCAGCTTATGCCATGACAGTGGAGGGAATTTTCAATGCCAGTCGGCTGGATGTGGGAGCTGGGGCAGCAGCAGGGACAAATAGTGCTCGGTTGATTTTTAATTCCGGGACAATTGGAGCCAGCCTGATTCAGAGAACTGGAACCATGGATTCGGAGTTTATCTGGAACGAGGGCAGAATCTACAAGGAGGGTGCTAATGTGACGGTGGGTGGCACGGCCAATATTTTGACCATTCGATTGGCTGGGACAGGGGAGCACGTCTTTGAGGCTACGGCAGGCAAGACCAACACGGTAAACACCTTTGCGGTTCTAGCTGACAAAAGTGGGGAAGCAGGGACGCTGACCAAGAGGGGGGCAGGGACGTTGCTGTTTTTGGGGACCCACACCTATACGGGGTTGACGAAGGTAGAAAGTGGTAGGCTAGTGATCTCTAACGCGATTTTTCTCTGTACCGTAGAAACAAACTCTACCGTGTTGGCTTTCACGAACGCCCTGAGCAATGGTGTCTATGCTATATTGTCGGGTCCTGTTTCCCCAACTTCGATCGCAAGTAACTCGGTAGTTGCCTCGATCCCTTCAGGTAGCAGTGCAGTACTTCTCAATGAACCGAATCTGCGACTCAAAGTGGCAACTTCGGCAACCGTGCTCTTTGATACGGTTAATCCAACAATCACCTACAATGGCTCCCCTCAGGCAATCACTGCTTCCACAACACCTCCGAACCTGACGTGTCAAATTACTTACAATGGATCTGTGAATCCACCTTCATCAGCCGGAACGTATAGAGTAACCGCCACGGTCACTGACCCGAGCTACGCGGGTAGTGCCTCGACCACTTTGACGATCCTCCGAGGAACACCAACGATCATCTCAAACCCCGTGGCAAGTGCGATCACCTTCGGCCAAAGCTTGTCGGACAGCGTGCTCTCCGGCGGGGAGGCAAATGTGCCTGGCGAATTCCGATTTAAAACACCGCTTCCAAATATCACCTCGGCTGGCAATAATAGCGTAATTGTTCGATTTTATCCCACAGACAGTTCGAACTATGAAGTCGTCACTCCAATCAACCTATCTGTTCAAGTTAGCAAAGCGACGCCCACCATAACAACCTACCCCACAGCCAGTCCCATCACTTTCGGCCAGGCCTTGTCGGACAGCGTGCTCTCGGGGGGCGAAGCGAGCATTGGTGGTGGATTTTCTTTTGTGTCCCCTACCATGCAACCGCCAGAAGGCACATCGAATCAGCTGGTTCGCTTCACTCCTGAAGCAAATATGGCATCGAACTACAATCCAGTAGATTTTGACGTGACTTTGACGGTGAGTGCAGCGGCCGGCTTCAATTTGAACACTTGGCTGTCGGGTCAAACCATGAGTCCGACTGTTCTGGGCACATTAGCAATCGGCGGGGCCAGCAGTGCCTCGGCGAATGATGGAGAGAAGCCAAGGGTTTCCATTGCCGGTGGGGAGCTGGTCCTCTCGGCTATTGTGCGAACGAACGGACCGAGGGGATTGGAGGTCGTGGGCGAGGCGGTTTCCAGCTTGGCCGATTACGGGACACCGCTTTTGATCACCTCGGTGAATGGTGTGCCAGCCGCGGTGCAGGGCACGGTTCCAGAGGGTTGTCAGCGGCAGGAGTTTAAAGTGGATCAAGGGACAAGCTCTCGTATGTTTCTGCGGCTCCGCGCGACGCTACCCTAGAAGGTATTTCGAATCGTTCGCCGAGCGACGAATGAATTTAAAAAAGGTCCCTCCTTTTCGCGTGTATACCTTGGCATCCATCAGCGAATTTTATTTTCAGAAAATCTGACATCTCTAAAATCCTAGGCTCTTCCATATATACACCTCGAGGTTAGAAAGGCTGTCATGCTCGGGATCGGAGCCTGGGCAGTCAGGTTGGAGCAGGAATTCAGCAAGGAATCTGCCGAGAAATAAAAAGTTACGACGAAAATATCCTACAACAGAGGCTCAATGCCACGATCAATCCATGGTCAACGCCACAACAATGACGAAACAACGCCACAATCTAACTAGAACAAGGTTTGCAGGGGTGTTTTGTAATTTTTGATATTGAATTCTAAATTTTTGATGAGGGGAGGGTTTCAGGTGGGCGGGATGAACGAACAACGGCGGCCCGATGCGTAGATCGGGCCCTACCTAGGCGGATGGGTGGGACTTTTCTTAGAGGCGGGAGCGGAGCCAGAGGGCAAGGAGAACGCTGGTGAAGAAGCCGGCCAGATAAGTCACCAATTTGCAGAGAGTGATGATGAGAAGAGAAAAAGTCATTGGGGGGCCCTACTTCGCTCAGTCTCGGTAAACCTCGCTGAGCTTCGAAGGGTTTTTAAGGTTAAGGGGGCCCGACTACGCCCAGTCTCGGTAAACCTCGCTGAGCTTTCTCCTTCGCCAAGGCTTCGGAAAACACGTCGAAGGGTGTTAGCTTGGTCATCGGGAGCGCCAGGTGGAGGTGTTGCGACAGTTCGGGCCGACGATGAAGCCGGACTCTCCCTCGCTGAAGTAGGCGCCGCCCGCCTGGATGGTGGTGCCTTTGTTGCCAAAGAAGAGGGTGCCGGTCTGGGTGGTGAAGCTGTCGGGTCCGGCATAGGTGTTCCCATTTTTGGTATAAATCCCTCGCGGGGTGA
>Ga0247831_1003024_pt1 | contig 25715 bp, 22 predicted proteins | sample LaCruzMarch2015__9_FD_192406 | JGI IMG/M metagenome (GOLD analysis project Ga0247831, IMG submission 192406) | Freshwater microbial communities from meromictic Lake La Cruz, Castile-La Mancha, Spain - LaCruzMarch2015_1m | ecosystem: Environmental > Aquatic > Freshwater > Lake | place: Spain...
ATATACAACTTTATCTCAATGAATTCTGCTACAAGCTCAACAGAAGATACTTCGGGGCTAGATTATTTAATAGATTAACTTTAGCTATGGCAAGAATTTATTAGGTAAGAATGCGGAGAATCAATATATTTTTTGGTTTAATATTATATGGTTAATCAATAGCATTAAAAGTTTATTCTAAATAAGTTTTTATCCTAATATTCAGATTATACCGATGTGAAATATGTAATAGTCCAATTTCATTGGACTAAACATCTTTCCTATCGGTATGTACCACTGTAAGATTTGGTCTATGACACAAATCAAATTGGTATTATCTTCACAACGTACATTTAAATATGAAAAATTATTTTTCGCTGATTGCTGTTTTTGTCATTAGTGCATTTCTATTGTGTACCCGAATTTTATATACGGATCTCAATGAAAAATTGCCTATCAAAGTAACGACTTGGGATGCCTTGGGATATTATTTGTATTTACCTTCCACACATATTTACCATGATGATACATCATTTAAATGGTTTGCTGCAATTGACTCAACATATCAATTATCTGGAGGTACTTTTTATCAAGCACAGCCACACTCGAATGGCCACCGGGTTTATAAATACCTCCGTGGTGTTTCTATTATGCAAGCCCCATTTTACTTTGGCGCACATCTTTATGCTAAGTTTTCAAATCACTATCCAGCCGATGGATTTTCATTACCATATCAATATGCTATTGCTTATGCTGCCTTGTTTTATTGCATCTTAGCACTATTCTTACTTCGAATGGTTTTATTGCGTTACTTTAAAGATTCTGTAGTTGCGCTGACTCTATTTGGATTAATCTTAGCAAGTAATGCCATTCAATATATTGCGATAGAAGGAGGTCAAAGTCATGCTTATATTTTTGCATTTTATGCTTTTGTCTTATACACAACAATTCGCTGGCACGAAACTTACAAATTAGGTTGGATGTTCTTGACTGGATTGATTATTGGCTTGGCAACTATTAGCAGGCCAACAGAATTGATCATGTTATTTATTCCTTTGCTTTGGCAATTGAATGACAAAACATTGTGGAACGAAAAATGGTCCATATTGCGAAAAAATACTTGGCAAATACCCCTTTGTATAATAGGCGGTTTGATAGGTATTTTACCGCAGTTGATGTATTGGAAGCGAATTACAGGTTCTTGGATTTATGATGTTGGCAGTAAATGGGATTTTCTAAATCCGCATTTTAGAGTATTAATAGGTTGGGAAAAAGGATGGTTTATCTATACGCCTATTACAATATTTTTTGTACTTGGATTTTGGTTTTTAAAAGGGAAGAAATTCAAAACAGCTGTTATTACATTTTGTTTACTCAATATTTATATCATCATTGCATGGCATATTTGGCGTTATGGTGGTAGTTATTCTACACGCGCATTGGTTCAAAGCTATCCAGTATTTGCATTGCCGCTTGCTGGTTTTATAGATTATGTTTGGACAAAAAAACTAAAATGGTTATTTGGTTTACTATGTGCTTATTTGATTGGATTAAATACTATTCAAATTTATCAATACAATAAAGGCATCCTTCATTATGACGAAATGAATGCACGTTATTATGCTGCTATTTATTTAGACCATTATCCAACCGCACTTGATATGAGTTTGCTCGATACTGATGTTCATATTACCGATGAATACCATTATAATCAACAAACCATTTTTAAGCAAAGAGCTGAATTGAAACTATCATCAAATCCTATTTTGTTTCATGATACTTTTAAAATCCAGAAAAATAAGCAATATCATTTTGTCAAAATAAATGCATCTATCAATTCATACAATCATTTATGGGGACAAAAATTAACTGTCACTGCAATCTCGAATACGGATACAAACATTCAACATTTTAGACTCAATCATCCCTTGGCAAAGGATAATACAGTGAACCAATATAGTTGTTTTGTCAAAATACCCAAAACCGACACTAACATAGTGTTGACTATATCTATACCTTCATCAGAATATGAGGGTATTCTTTCAAATTTGGACCTTACTTACTTGTTTAAATAACTATTTAAATTGTTATTTTATTATTAAACTTTCAATATATATTGAAAGTTTAATAATTTAAGATGTATATTTGTAGTAGAAAATGAATCCATCATGAACGTTATAGGATACATAGTTTACCTCAGCATTACATTTTTTATCACGGTACATACTGGATATCAATTTTACAAAAATGGTCGAATATTTATTTTAACCGAAACACAACACAATATTCATTTGACCGATGCTATCAACAAGCTTTTACTAGTCGGATATTATCTACTCAATTTAGGATATAGTGCTATGACATTATATGGCTGGAAACCTATATTAGATATTCAAAACTTGATTGGCGTTCTGAGTATCAAAATTGGTACTATCCTATTTATACTAGCTAGTATTCATTACTTCAATATGTTACTCTTACATTTTATTCTTTCCAAAAAAACAATTCATTCACTTTAAACAACACGTATCATGAACACCTCTTATGTTATCATCGCTTATTACATTTACATTCCAATAGTTATTTTTTTAACTTGGTATGTTGCTCACACATTATTTACTCAAAGTCAAGTCTTTATGATGGATATTTTCCATGGCAAAGAAGACATTGCTACTTCAACTCGAAAATTATTAGAAATTGGATTTTATCTCATCAATTTGGGCTTTGCTTTTATCATTATGGAAATTTATTCTATTACTACTAAGCAAGAAATGCTTGAAAAATTGAGTGTCAAAATTGGTGGATTTTCTATCTATCTAGGTATTATGTTGTTCATCAATATGTACTTATTCTTTCGTGGTCGTCGTATTTCAAAACAACGTGCATTGGAAGCAAAACAATATCCAGGTCTTACTAACGAGTAAATAAAACAATCTAAATCATTAAATACCCGATTCAATTCGGGTATTTTTTTATGCTAATTGCAATTGTCTTTTATATATGTTGCTGCCACTTCATCACCTAATTGTGCAGATTTTTTCAAATCATTACAAGCACTTGCTGTCTGTTTCAATTTCAGTTTAGCTAAGCCTCTATTTAAATAGGCTGTAGCATATTGCGGATTGATTGATATCGCTTTGGTATAATCTTGTATGGCACCCAAATAATCGCTCATATAATACCTTGAAATACCACGATTATGATACGCAGTAGCATAATCAGGATTCAAACTGATAGCCTTGGTATAATCTTGTATAGCGCCTTTATAGTCCTGAAGTATTTTTTTGGCAATGCCTCTATTGTTGTAGGCTTGCGTAAAATTTTGATCTAGATTGATGGCCTTCGAATAATCTTGGATAGCGCCTGTATAATCTTGCAATGCAGCTTTTGCATCTCCTCTATTCCGATATGCAGTGGCATAATTTGGATTCAGGGATATCGCTTTTGAGTAATACACTATTGCAGCAGAAAAGTCGCGGGCATTTTCTTTTTCTACACCTCTATCATTATATGTTTCATGTGTTTGTCCTATACACATTAACTGTATCAAAAGGAAAACAATAAATAAACCCCATTTTCTCATTGTATGCAATTGCATGAATAGTAAGTAGGTTATTCATTGTGAAGATAAGAACTTAAAACAAAAAATTCTATTTTCTTCATGGTTGAAAGCAATATATGTACCAAAGTATGAGTAAAGTATAAAAAATTAATGCTGCTAGTCCGAGTATTACATAAAAACTATAGGTGGCGATGAATAAAATCAAGCCAAAAATTCAAATATCATATGGTTATTTTATGGAATTAACTATTGCAACTATACCTACTAAAAACTGAATAATTATTACTGAATCTAATTGATATATTTTAAAATTTGAATATACACTTGGAATTTCATTGTCAAGATATATTTCAAACATATTGCCAACTTTGAAATTCTCCTCCGTTACCCTGATGTCGCCAAATTGTAAAATGTTATTTAATGTATAACTAAAAAATATTTGAACTTTTGTATTTTCAGTTGCTTCAGTTTGCAAAATTACCTTCTCAATTTTAGTTTTAATTTTAACTGATCTACTAATGAATAAAAATTGTTCATGAATCAAAAGAGAAAATGATAATAACAACAAACACCAATTAATCAATTCTAAAATATTAAAGAAAAGAGTATTATTAAGAAAACTATCATTTCTATGAAACCAAGTCCCAAATATTAAACAGATTATATTACACCATATTAATAATTTAGTAAAAATTGGTTTAATATTATTTCTTCTTTCAAAATAAGGAAAAGTGTATTTCATACTTTATTCTTTATCAAATTTATATATAACCCACTGCTAGCAAGGCAAAAGTTACAAACAATGTGAACTATTTTTAACAAAGATTAATTATTATATCTGCTGCTACAATCCAACTAAACCTACATCGATAATTTTGTTTCTTTTATTGTAAAGAAATTTAAGATATATAGTTTCATATTTTCCCTCAAATCCTTCACCTTTTTTCATTGAGCACCTAGCATCAGTTTCATAAAAGTAACTAATCACTTTTCTTCCATCTGGTGTTATAGGCAAATTAGGTTCCCCAAAATATGTATAAATGCATTTGGTTTTTAGTCCAATTAATAAGTCTCTCTGAGATATTATTGTATCAATTACTAATGCCCTATATCCATTACAGCCTATAGTATCTTGCTTCCAAAATATAAAGCTAACACCTTTAACTTCTTCTCTGCACTTATAAATTTTACAACTATTAAGTAAGATTATTAATACAAAACATAAATACCTGATTCTCATCTTCATAATTTAAAATATTAATTAACTACCACAACATTGAGAGTTTGCATTAGTTTAATTCAAGTCCAAGGCTTACTTAACCACAACTGCTAATGCGGATTTGCAACTCTAACCTGCATTCTTTCAAGATCATTCTTTAATCCTTCTTTTTTCGTCATTCAATCTAAATCCAACACTAAGATAATGAATTGTGTTTATAGAGACTTGAACATAGGAGTAAATGATTCTGTTCCATCTGCAACGTTCAAACTATTCATAAATAGGTTTGGTTCAAAAATAAAAAAAATCCCCGCAGTATCTGCGAGGATTTTTGTGGTGTGGGAGGGAATTGAACCCCCGACACAAGGATTTTCAGTCCTTTGCTCTACCAACTGAGCTACCGCACCATTTTACACCTTTGTGTGTTGTGGGGTGCAAAAATAAACATTTTAGCCAAAATGACAACTATTTCTTTAATCGATTTGAAAAATAAATAATTAAAAGTAAAATCCAAATTAACAATATCGGCCACAACAGTTCTATCCAGTAACTAATTTGCGACATAATCTGTTAGTTTGCGTATTCACTCATAAATTTAATGCGCATCAATCGGAGTTGCTCTATGCTAATATTATTTTCTTTTAATTCTTCAAATACTTCGTCTAAATTACCCGTGTCGCTTGATTGGAGATATTCATAGATTTCATCTTGATCGTATTCATCTACATAATCGTCGATACAATAATCTAGATTGAGTTTCGTACCGCTCGATACGATAGTTTCCATTTCATCCAATAAGTCTAACATGTTGATTTCTTTCATGTTGGCTATCGTTTCTAATGGTATTTTTTTATCGATATTTTGAATAATAAATACTTTCAAACCGCTTTTATTCACCACACTACGCATCACAAAGTCATCTACTTTTTCTATGTCATTTTCTTCGACATATTTTGCAATGAGTTCTACAAATTTGCGACCGTATTTAATGGCTTTACCTTTACTTACACCCGCTATATTTTCCATTTCTTTCATGGATGTAGGGTAGTTTGTAGCCATATCCTCCAAGGAATTTTCTAAGAATACTACGAAAGGTGGTACATTGTTTTGTTTAGCTACTTCTCGTCGAAGTTCTTTCAGCATATCTAATAAAGCCGGATCAAGGGCAGAACTACCGTTGCTTCCGTTACCACTTGTTACTTCATCATCATCACCTTCAGCATCTTCAAATTTGTGGTTTAAAGACAATTTTAATGAATAAGGTTTTTTCAAGAAAGCTTTACCTTTATCCGTCAATTTCAATAAGCCATATTCTTCAATATCTTTACGAATAAGACCTTCTACCATCATTTGGCGTACAAGTGAAAACCAAAAATGTTCGTCCATTTGGAAATGAGCTCCCATGCTAAAGCATTTCAACTTATCATGCTTGTAAGCTTGTATTTGCGTATTTGTTCTACCCAAAATTACATTGATTACATAGTCAATACCAAACATTTCTTTCAATTGTTTGATGGCTTCCAATGCCGTAAATATGGTATCTTTTACATCTATTTTTTCTTTTGGATGCAAGCAATTGTCGCACATATTATTGCACTTATTGTCGTTGTATTCTTCACCGAAATAATGCAACAATACTTTACGCCTACAAATCGCACTTTCAGCGTATGCAACGGTTTCACCTATCAGTTGTGCACCCATTTCGCGTTCAGTCAATGGTTTGTCGCGCATCAAATGTTCTAATTTTTGAACATCTTTATAGGAGAAGTAAAGTATACAGACACCTTCCATACCATCACGACCAGCTCTTCCCGTTTCTTGATAATAGTTTTCAATAGATTTTGGTATATTGTAGTGCATCACAAAGCGAATATCGGGCTTGTCTATACCCATACCAAACGCAATGGTAGCAACGATGACATCGACTTTCTCCATCAAAAACTGATCTTGTCTGTCGGCGCGGGTTTTACTATCTAAACCAGCATGGTATGCCACAGCACTAATGCCATTGGCTACTAATATTTGAGCTAAATCCTCAGTCGTTTTACGATTTAAGGTATAGATAATGCCGCTTTTACCTCTATTTTGTTGGATAAATTTGACAATATGTTTGACTGTTTGATCTTTTTTACCTTTAGGTACGATTTCATAAAACAGATTACTTCTGTTAAATGACGAAATAAACACATTTGGCTTTTTCAATACCAAATTTTTCAATATATCATCTTGAACCTTCGGCGTAGCCGTTGCGGTTAATGCTATAATGTTTAATTTAGGATTTATCGTATCTATAATATCACGAATTTTGCGGTATTCTGGTCTAAAATCGTGTCCCCATTCTGAAATACAGTGTGCTTCATCGACCGCTACAAATGAAATATTCAAATCTTTTAGAAATTCAACATTTTCTTCTTTTGTCAATGTCTCAGGTGCTACGTACAACATTTTTGTTTTGCCACCTACCAAATCTTCTTTTACTTTTTTGATTTGACCTTTGTTCAACGATGAATTTAAAAAGTGTGCGACATTTTCAATTTCACTGTAGCTTTTCATCAAATCCACCTGGTTTTTCATCAAAGCAATTAATGGCGAAACTACAATTGCAATCCCCTCACTAATCAATGCTGGTAACTGATAACACAATGATTTACCTCCACCTGTAGGCATGATCACAAATGTATCTTTACCATCCAATACACTTTGAATTATTTCTGCTTGTTCGTCTTTGAATTTATCAAAACCGAAGTTTTCCATTAACGCCTTTTTCAAGTCGATCTTATCGGCTTTCTTTGCTTTTGCCATAAACTATTTTTTTCTTTATTTATCCCCCCAAGGATGTAATTTGCTTTGAAGCATGTCACTAAGATACATTACATTTTTAAATTTACAACTAAGTTTATCTGAAAATATTACGAGACTAGTGATTCGAACGAAATTATATCACAAGTCTCATTTTCTCTAATAATGTTTCGTTAAAAATAGAATATTGATGTTAAAAACGTTTTGGTTAGTAAAAATCATGAGTTAAGAAAGAAATATAACGGACTGATTTTTTTTTGCAATGAAATATAAATACGCAACACAGTCCTTTAAACTTATTTTTTCTTTATTTTCACAAAGCTTGTGTACTAAAACTGTATTTATTTCGGATATTTGGCATAATGAAAAAAAGTCTCTTATTTTTCTTGTTTTTTTTAATCAGCTTCCATCTTTTTGCGCAAGACCAACTGCTCAATGTTGCCCGCGAATACCTCCGCACTGGAGATTTTGAAAAATCTGCAGCGACCTTCAAACAATTGCTCGAATATACTCCTAACGATACTGAATTACTTCAAGGGTATTATCAAAGTGTGTTAGGCTTGAAAGACTATAAAACAGCCGAAAAAATCATTAAACAACAACTCAAAGCCAATTCAAATGAACTAGCGGCTCAATTTGAACTAGCTAAATTGAGCAAAACGCTCGGCGATGAAAAAAAATTTAAAAAAATTACCGAAAAAATTATTAATTCGCTTGAATCAAACGATCAGCAAATACGCAAAGTTGCATCCATGTTTGAAAAAGATAACATGATTGATTTAGCATTGGCTACCTATGAAAAAGGCAAATCGTTTCAGAAGGATAATCCTTACCTCTATGCCCAAGAATTGGCGTTGATGTATAGTAAAAAAGGTGATTTAGAAAAAGCGACAGAAAGTTTACTGGATTTGTACATTTCTCGCCCAGATATTGGCGAAGATGTCAAAGCCTCTTTTCAACGGATGATGGACAAGCCCGACAAGAAAGAATTTTTGCTTAAAAAAGTGATGAAACGAGCTGCCAAGGAACCTGAGAATGTCGCTTATCCAGATTTATTGTCATGGTTGTACATACAACAAAACGATTATGAAAATGCATTTATCCAAATCAATGCAATAGACACCCGATTAAACGAACAAGGCAGGAGAATATTGGGATTTGCTCGTGTTGCATTTCGCGAAAAACAATACAAAGCAGCTTTGATGGCCTATGGTGTAGTTATTGAAAAGGGAAATGAATTGCCTTTTTATGTTCAAGCTCGAAGTGAAAAATTAACCTGTTTGAAAGAGCAGTTAAAATATACTCCTATTTATACCAAAGATGATGTCAAAAAAATCACAACACAATATGCTGAATTTTTGGAGGCTTATCCCGCTTTTAAACTCAAAGAAACACTTCGAGAATATGCAGAATTAGAAGCGCGTTACTCAAACGATATAGACAAAGCTATTCTTTTGTTGAGCGAAATAGTCAAAGCAGGCAATGTAGATCGAGCGTTTCGAGGTCGATGCAAACTCGAAATGGGCGATTATGAACTTGTACGAAATAATATATGGGAAAGCACATTGCTTTACTCACAAGTAGATAAGGAATTCAAACAAGATATGCTGGGCGAAGAAGCAAGATTTAAAAATGCAAAACTGTCCTATTATACTGGCGATTTTAAATGGTCACAGGGACAATTGGATGTGCTCAAAGCCTCTACCAGCGAATTGATAGCCAACGATGCATTAAATCTGTCTGTATTGATCACTGAAAATAATCCGCCTGCCGACAGCAATACTACGCCATTGCTCATGTACGCTCGAGCAGATTTGCTGGAGTTTCAAAATAGAGATGAAGAAGCTATAGCCATTTTGGATAGTATCACAACACTTTTTCCGAAACATCCTTTGCTCGATGATATACTAATGACTAGGGCAGAAATAGCCACTAAAAAACAAGATTTTAGTGAAGCCGCTATGCATTTGCAAAAAATTGTTACTGACTATGCCGATGATATTTTAGCAGACGATGCAATCTATACACTTGCCGGCATAAATGAAACTTTTTTTAGCAATAAAGATGAAGCCAAACGATTGTATGAACAAATCATCATCAAGTATCCGGGCAGTACATACGTCAATCAAGCGCGTAAAAATTTTAGACGATTACGTGGCGACAAAGCAGATGTTGAAGAAGTGATTCCATTTTAATTTCTTTATGACAACCTTCAATTTTGTTTAACACCATTTAAAACACAACGTTGTTTGATATTGTATTTCTTTGTGTTCTCATCCACAAAAACATATCAAGCACAACATGGACACGCAACCCGAATTTCCACAGCAAGAAACTAGTATTTTCCAACGCAATAAAAATCTAATCAAGGGCTTCATGATTAGTTTTTTAATTTTAGCCCTTTTAATTCCAACTTTCTTTATTTCGCAACTCATTCAGGAACGCCAACATAGAAATGAAGAAGTAAAAAGAGAAATAGCCAGTCAATGGAGTACATCACAAACTTTAACGGGTCCAATATTGGTAATTCCTTTTTTGCAAGTCGAAAAAAATAGTGATAATAAACTTATTTCTGTAAAGCGCTATAGCTATTTTCTACCTGAAGAATTAAAAATAAACGGGATGCTTTTGCATGATTCTAGAGCACGGAGTACCATTTTTAAATTGATTGTTTATACAGCAAATCTTACCATCAGTGGTACCTATAATCCCCTTAAACTTTCTAAATTAAATATTTCAAGTGAAAATTTATTGTTGAATGAAGCCTTTATTGCCTATGGACTTTCGGACTATACAGGTATACAAGAACAAATGAAAATAAACTGGGATGGAAAACTTTTTGATTTCAATGCAGGAACCAATCAAGTTGACTTTCTTACAAAAGGGCTTCATACACCAATGCCATTAACACCCGAAGATGTTAATACGCCCCATACATTTGAAATGAAAATAACGTTGCGAGGATCCGAACAAATTAATTTTACACCTTTAGGCAAATCAACACAAGTTACCTTAGCATCCAAATGGCCACATCCAGATTTTAAAGGTAAAACACTTCCTGAAAAATCTATTTCAGATAGTGGTTTTACAGCCAACTGGAAAGCCTTTGATTTAAACAGAGAGTTTCCACAAGAATGGAAAGAAGGCAATGAAGTCGAAATCAACAACAGTAATTTTGGTGTCAATTTGATACAGCCCTTGGATAATTATGCTAAAACTTCACGTACTATTAAATATGCAATACTTGTCATCATGCTTACTTTTGTTATTTACTTTTTCATTGAAGTATTCCAGAAAAAAACCGTTCATGCAGTACAATATGTATTAATCGGCTTTGCGCTTTGTATTTTCTATACTTTACTTTTGTCCATTTCAGAATATACTTCTTTTGTCAGTTCTTATTCAATATCTGCATTGGCTACTATACTTCTTATCTCCTTGTATACTAAAAGCGTATTTGGAAGTTTTAAAACAGCTTCTATTTTCGGAGGATTTTTAACCTTACTTTATTTATTTATATTTATCTTAATTCAATTACAAGATGGTGCTTTATTGGCAGGTAGTATTGGATTATTTTTAATCTTAGCAGCTATCATGTACTTCTCTCGAAAGATAGAATGGTATAAATAATCATTTTTAGTAATTCTATCATTCAGATACATCCTTTAAGGCTCGACCCCTTAAAGGATTTTTTTTTATTACATTTGCTCAAAATTTATATTGATGTCAATAAAGACTTTAGGAACTAACAAACTTTCATTAGCGGATATAGAAACTATTATAAAAAATCAAATTGAATTAGATGAAATATCTGTATCTAACATAGAAAAGTGTCGTGCTTATTTAGATCGTAAAATGAAGGAAGAAGGGAAGACATTTTATGGTATCAATACTGGATTTGGAAGTTTGTGTAATGTCAAAATTTCTAATGATGATATAGAACAATTACAAGAAAATCTTGTCCTAAGTCATGCATGCGGTATGGGTAATGAAGTACCACAAGAGATCGTAAAATTGATGTTGCTACTTAAAATTAAAAACTTTGTGTATGGCAATAGCGGCATTAGTTTACAAGTAACCCATCGATTAATTGATTTTTACAATCAGAATATTTTACCCGTAGTATACCAACTCGGTTCTTTGGGAGCAAGTGGCGATTTAGCACCGCTCGCACATTTAAGTTTGCCTTTGCTCAACCAAGGCGAAGTATACCTAGATGGTGTAAAACGCAAAGCCAATGAATTGAGTTTCGAAGCATTAAAATTGCAAAGCAAAGAAGGCTTGGCTTTATTGAATGGTACACAATTTATGAGCTCTTATGCAGTATGGTGTTTACTCAAAATAAAAAAATTAATAGAATGGGCAGATGTCATTGCGGCAATTTCGTTTGAAGGTTTTGATGCAACTTTAGAACCCTTTACACCTCATATTCATACCGTTCGAAATCATGCAGGTCAAATTCTAGTAGCACAAAATATGTTGCGCATTTTGAATGGCAGTGAAATAGCAACTGGAATAAAAACACAAGTTCAAGATCCTTACAGCTTTAGATGTATACCTCAAGTACATGGTGCCACTCGAGATGCTGTAGGACACGTCGAAAAAATTGTGGAACAAGAAATCAATGCTGTAACTGATAATCCTTTAGTGTTTCCAGATGAAGATATGATCTTGAGTGGAGGGAACTTTCATGGTCAACCTTTGGCTATCAACTTAGATTATTTAGCTATTGCTATAGCTGAACTCGGTAGTATATCCGAGCGTAGAACTTATTTATTAATATCTGGCCAGCGAAATCTACCTCCTTTTTTAGTCAAAAGCGCAGGTTTAGATAGTGGTTTGATGATAGCACAATATACGGCCGCTTCAATTGTCAGTAAAAATAAGCAATTGTGTACGCCAGCTTCTGTAGATAGTATAGTAAGTAGCAATGGTCAAGAAGATCATGTCAGTATGGGATCTAATGCTGCAACCAAACTGTATGATGTCGTCAATAATGTAGAAATGATTTTAGCGATTGAATTGCTCAATGCATCGCAAGCATTTGAATTTCGTAGACCTAAAAAATCGTCAGACATGATTGAAAAATTAGTGGATGAGTATCGCAAAACAGTACCTTTTATTGAAAAAGATAGAATCATACACGAAGACATGATGAAAAGTATTGCTTTTATGAATAAATATCAATTAGATTAAATTCGTATATTTGTGATATAAATTTTGATTATGAAAGACACTGAATTTGATAAACTACATAATGTCAATTTAGACCTTGGTTTAAGTTTAAATACCTTTGCAGAAGACCAAAAACAATTTAACCAAGACCAAAAGCAATTTAACCAAGGGCAAAAGCAATTTAACGAAAGAATAGAAAAAAAGGTAGACAAATTAGAACAAGAACAGCTTAAAACTAATATAGCCATTCAACAACTCAATTTATCTATAATGCGTTTGGCTGAGCAAACCAAAAGACTTGATTTAATGGATGAGCGATTGCTTAAACTAGAGATGAGTCATTAAAGACGTAAAGATAAAATGGGTGTTATAAAATTAACTGACTTGCCTTACAAGCAAAAAGCAATCATAAAAAGTTTTGGCGAAACAGAATTATATGTCAAACTATTAGAAATGGGTGTTATACCTGAAGAAGAGATTTCTGTGGAATTGACTGCTCCGCTGGGCGACCCGATTGCTGTTAATGTTTCTGGTTATCAATTAAGTTTGCGTAAAGATGAAGCCGAACATATTTTAGTTGAAATTTGCAATTAATTTTTTGGCTTGATATCATTTAATATGGATACTCAAACTACATCGAAATCAAGTTTTCAACATTTAAATATTTATTTTATCAGTGGATTGGGTGCCGATAGAAGAGCTTTTGATAAAATCGAATTGAGCCCACTATATACCAAACATTTTATCGATTGGTTAGAACCTTTTCCAAAAGAAACTATAGAAGCCTATGCTCTTCGAATGTCTGCAAACATTAATCATTCAAAACCATTTGTATTAGTGGGTTTATCCTTTGGAGGATTAATATGCATTGAGATTGCAAAATTCTTGAACCCTTTAAAAGTTATTCTAATCTCAAGTATATCATCTTGTCACGAATTGCCTTGGTACTTTAAAATAGGAGGACGATTACGTCTACATAAAACAGGCTTTAATACACTACTCTTAAAAAATGATCGAATGCTTTTTTGGTTTTTTGGAACCAAATCCAGCAAATTGCAACATTATTTAAAGGAAATGATAGCGCAAACAAGTTCAACCTATTTAACTTGGGCTATGAATGCCATTACGCATTGGAAGCACAATGATAAACCTGAATGTGTGATTCATATACATGGAACGAAAGATAAATTATTTCCTATACACTATTGTCAGGCAGATATTACAATCGAACGTGGTAGTCATTTTATGGTCGTGACACATGCACGGCAAATTTCTATTGAGATAGAGCGAATTCTACAAGAATTATATTACCATTTATAATCACGTTCTATTTTTTCTTGCATCAGTGAAATAAACTTTAATGTCACTGGACAATATTCAATATTTTGCGTGTAAATATGGTTAAAATCTGCAAAAGGCTTTCGATGAAAATGCGGAAACGTTGCACAATCATGTGGCCTAATTTCATAAATCGTACATTTATTTGTTGCTAAATCCAAGAATTGGCAAGGCTGTACTTTATTAACCCGATCGCCATTCTCTTCATCTTTCATCAACCATTTTTCAAAAAAATCTTTTTCAGTCATTTTAAAATGGGCAGCTATGCGTGTCAAATCAGATTTTGTAAAAGTAGGTGTCATCACTTTACAACAGTTTGCACACGAAAGACAGTCAGTCTCAGCCCAAGCTTGTTTGTCAGCTTCGTCAATATACTTTTGTACTTTGGGTACATATTGTTTGTCAAATTTTTTCAAAAACTTTTTTAAAGAAACTTCTTTTTTCTTTAGGTCTTTTTTGAACTGAGGTATAATTGATTGCACTTAATTTTTTTTAGAATCACAAATATACATTGTGATTTGTGTTACGAATAGAATTTAATACAAGCCTTTTGCTGCTTTTGCTGCAATATTTTTCCAAGAAAAAGTAGAATAAAACAATTGATTATTTTGTATAACAGTTGTATTGAGGTGTTCAATTAATTGTGCTGCAAATTGTTCCCAATTGCCATCAGCAACAATTTTCAAACGACCTTGCGTACAAGCCTCTTCTACGCCAATTGCACCATTCACTGTCGAAACAGATTTCTTGCCAAAACCCAAAGCTTCGACCAATTTCGTCTTGATACCACCGCCATCTAACAATGGATTGATAAAAAGATCACAAGCTTTAAAATACAAATCAATATCTTCTACAAAACCAGCATAAACAATATGTTGCGAAGAATAATCGCTCAAATTATTCAATTCTGATGGCAAATTTTTACCACAAATTAAAATACGATAATTGCTTAACCCTTGGTTTAAAATTGGATTTATATCCATTAAAATATGGTTCAACGCGTCGAAGTTAGGTTTGTAATTGAGCGTACCATTAAACAATATTATTTTTTCCGAAGGATCAAGTTTGTGTTTTTCTTGAACTAGTTTTTTAGCCAATATAATTTTATCTTGTTGTGGCAACTGATCTTGTTCTATGCCATACGGAATTACAATACATTTAGATGAGCTTAATTTATATTGTTCTTCAGCATAGCTTTTATCTTCCTTAGTTTTAAACCACACTTGATCAGCCAAACGATAGGCTAAACGTTCGTAGTACCATAGTATTTTCCACCATGACTTCCCTACACTTTTAAATCGTTGACTTTCTATATTGTGTGAGTGTAAGATAATCCCATAGCTTGTAAACCATTTGACGAGCAAAATTAACCATGCAAAATACGGGTGTTCAAATAAGATATGAGTCGCGTCAGATTGTTTGGCATATTTTTTAACTGTAAAAAATATCATTGGATTAACGTAGCGAAGTTGTGAATTGCTCAACACATTATGAACCGGATAATTTTCCTTAGGTTCGTTTTGGGCAGTAGTAAGAACCGTCAACGAAAGCTCTGTTGCAAGGTACTTATAAAACAATGCAATACCTTTTTGTCCGCCCATAATAGCCGGAAAAACCTTATAGGGAATAAGAGCAAGTATGCGAGGCGATTGTTTCATTTTATAGGTGTAAAAGTAGACTAATTATTGTATTGAAAATAAAAATGACCCTTTGAAATTAAGTTTAAGTTAGCCATTTCGCTTCGCAATACCTTTAAGTTCATTGAGCTTCATCAGTGCTTCCACGGGTGTCAATGTATTGATTTCAACCCCTTCTAATATTTCTTTGATTCGTTTTAAATCCTCAGCCAATCCATCAAAAATATTGAGTTGATATTGCTTGGTATTTATTTTTTTGATGTTGGATGAAATTTTATCATTTAAGTTTTTCTCCTCCAACAAAGCCAAAATTTCATTGGCTCTTTCAACCAAACTTGTCGGCATACCTGCCATGCGTGCCACATGCACACCGAAACTATGCGTACTACCGCCTTCAGCTAGTTTGCGTAAGAATATTATTTTATTTCCAACTTCTTTGTGCGTGACATGAAAATTTTTAATGCGTTGCATTTTATTTTCCAATTCATTCAATTCATGATAATGTGTTGCAAACAAAGTCAGTGGTTTGTGCTGATGATTGTGCAAAAACTCTGCAATACTCCACGCTATACTGATGCCATCAAACGTACTTGTACCTCTTCCTATTTCATCCAACACAATCAAACTGCGGTTGCTAATATTATTGATAATACTTGCCGTTTCGTTCATTTCCACCATGAACGTACTTTCACCTCCACTCAAATTGTCTGAAGCGCCAACCCGTGTAAATATTTTATCCGTAAGCGGAATTAACGCTTTGGCAGCTGGCACAAAACTACCTGTATGAGCCATCAATGTTATCAGGACGGTTTGCCTCAACAAAGCACTTTTACCACTCATATTCGGACCAGTAATAATTATAATTTGTTGATTGTCCTTGTCTAATGTAACTGAATTGGAAACATAGTCTTCACCAATAGGTAAATTTTGTTCAATAACAGGATGTCGACCTTCTTCGATATACAATTCATTTGAATCGCTCAACTCGGGTCTACGATATTTGTATTTAATGGCATTGTAAGCAAAACAATGGATGCAATCCAACTGTGCAACCAAATTGGCGTTTAACTGAATGGGATTAATATATTCTTGCAAATCGACCAAGAGCTGATCATAAATTTGCATTTCGAGTGCCAATATTTTTTCTTCGGCACCCATTATTTTTTGTTCGTATTCTTTTAATTCTGGCGTTATATAACGTTCAGCATTCGCCAAGGTTTGTTTGCGTATCCATGTTTCGGGTACTTTACTTTTGTGCGTATTCGTAACTTCAAGGTAATATCCAAATACATTATTAAACGAAATTTTCAAGGATGGAATACCTGTTTCTTCAATTTCTCGTTGTTGTATTTGCAACAGAAATTCTTTGCCGTTGGAAGATATCAAGCGCAATTCGTCTAGTTCAGCATGTACCATAGGCAATATGACGCCGCCTTTATTGGCAATAGCCGGTGGATTCTCAACAATTGTTTTAAATAGTTTTTCTTTGATAGAAGTACAAGGATTCAATTGCTCTGCAATACGCAAGGTCCAATGATCGGTGCTTTGACTGCATATCTTCTTTAACTCTTCTACACATTGCAAGCCACGTCCAAGTTGCAATACTTCGCGTGGTGAAATTTTTCGTAAAGGGATTTTGGCTACAATTCGTTCAATGTCGCCAACTTGTTTGATCAATTGCGCAATCAATTTTGCTGTATCTTGATCTTTGATATAATACTCAACTGTATTAAGTCGTTCATTTATTTTCCGGATATCCTGTAGAGGAAACATCAACCAACGCTTGATCATACGAGCGCCCATTGGCGACACCGTATTGTCAAGGACTTTGAGTAAATGATTTCCATTTTCGCGATTGCTATCGAGCAACTCTAAATTTTGAATTGTAAAACGATCCATCCACAAAAACTCGTTGCGGGTAATGCGTTGGATAGAGGAGATATGTGATAATTGTTGATGTTCTGTATCTTTCAAATAATGAATAATAGCTCCCGCAGCAATAATAGCATGCGGTATATCATCAATACCAAAACCTTTTAATGAGACAGTTTGAAAATGTTGCAAAAGCGTATCTTGTGCATATTGTTCGCCATATACCCATTCGTCTAAAAGATAAGTGTAGTATTTTGGTCCAAAGTTTTCTTGAAAAAATTTATTCTTTTGCTTTTGAAAAATGACTTCAGACGGTCTAAAGCTTTGCAATAATTTATCGATGTACTCAGTATTGCCTTCGGTACAAAAAAACTCACCTGTGGAAATATCGATAAAAGATATGCCATGAACATGATCGTGCAGGAAGATGCTGGCTAAAAAATTATTGGTATCGTTTTCCAACAATTTATCATTCGTAGCTGTACCTGGTGTCACCAATTCGGTTACACCACGTTTGACGATTCCTTTAGCCAATTTGGGATCTTCGAGTTGATCGCATACTGCTACACGATGGCCCGCTTTAACCAATTTGTGCAAGTAGGTTTCCATTGCATGATGTGGAAATCCTGCTAGCTCTAACGCGTTGGGATCGCCACTATTGCGCTTGGTCAATGTGATACCCAATACCTGGGAAGCTACTACTGCATCTTGACCGAAAGTTTCATAAAAATCGCCTACACGAAATAGCAAAATAGCATCAGGATATTTACGCTTTATCGCGCTATGCTGTTGCATTAAAGGAGATTCAGACGAAGACTTAGCCATACCGTGCTAAGGTAAATTGATTTTCTGTAGAATCGAAAAAATTAAAAAATAAATTATTCACTAGGTTTAAAGTTGCCTTATACCAGCGGAACATGAATGGCTACCAAGGTTCCTTTGCCCGGCGACGTGTCTATATCCAATGTTCCTTTTAAGTAGTTGACTCGGGTTTGAATATTTTTAAGTCCGATTCCATCGCCTTTATTCGAAGAATTTAATTGAAACCCTTTCCCATTGTCTTCAATTGTAGCTGATATACCATCATCGTCTTTAATCAGTGAAATGTCCAACGAATTGGCGCCCGAATGTTTAATTACATTGTTGACACATTCCTGAATGATTCGATACAATACAGTTTCGATATTGGAGTCCAAACGTTCATTTAAACTTACAGAATGTAGGTTGATTTTTAATGTTCTGTTATCCAACTTTTCAATAAATTCCTTGATTGCATTTGACAATCCAGATCGCAATAGTGAATTTGGCATGATTGAGTGGCTCACCGTTCTGACCTCTTTACACCCTTCTTCAACGAGTAATATTGACTTTTCAAACGCTTGCTGATCTTGTTCCGTTTTAAATACGATCCGATCTGAAATCGCGGATAAATTCATTTTGGCCGCACTCATCAGTTGACCAACACCATCGTGCAAATCGCTTCCTATCCTATTCCGCTCTTTTTCCTCTGCTTCTATGACAGCTTTGGTTGCTATATCTTGCTGCTTCATAATTTCTGCTTGCAATCTATTTTTTTGATTTAATCGTTGTCTTTTGTATGCAGAAAATCCCAGTAGTAATAACAATACCAACAATACGCCTAGCCCAATCAGTAGTATATTTCGCTGTAATAGATCCGCTTTTTGTACTGTGATTTGGTGATCTTTTCGTTCTACATCATATTTGATTTGCATATCAGCTATTGACTTTTGATTTTCTGCATTTAACAAAGAATCTTTGTACACGATGTAAGTATTTAGACTTTGCAAGGCCTGGGCATCATTTCCAATAGATTTATAGTATTCGCTCAATACTTTGTAGTACTCTTTGAAATCTTCTTTTTTATTGGTCTGCTGAATAATATTAAATGCACTATCTAAATAGGTTTTACATTGAGCCAATTTATTAAGTCCTAAATAGGATTTAGCCAGACCATTAAACAAGCTTGCTTGACTTCTTTTATTCCCTATTGAATGATTAAATTCTGTTCCTATTAAAAAATAGACAACCGCTGAATCATATTTATTTTGTTCCAAAAAAACATTGGCTATATCGGCATTCAACAATCCAAGCTGACGGATATCTTTATTTTTTCCATACATCAAATTTGCTTTTTGGAAAAACAATAATGCACTATCATATTTTTTTTCATCACCATATACATTTGCTTTGCTATGGTAGCTTATACCCATATTCTCAAAGTCTTGTTGTACCATTTGAATTTCCAATGCTTTATTCAAATTTTGTTGGGCCAAATTATAATCCTTTTTTCTTCTGTAAACGGCTGCTAAATAATTGTATGTGGTTGCTATTGATTTTTTATCATTGATACTTTCATACACTCTTAAGGCATATAAGAAGTTTGAAATGGCTTTTTCATAATCGCCTAAATCTTTGTAGATATAACCCATATTGTTGTAACTCATGGCCACACCAAGTGTATCCTTTGCCTCTTTACGTATAGCCAAAGCTTCTTGGTAGCGTTCTATAGCGCTGATATAATCGCCTAATTCGATATATACATTGCCTTCATTGTTCTTGGCAAAGCCCATGGCTTTTTTATCCTTTATGGCTGCTGCTGCTTTATAATAAAATTGAAACGAGCGAATAGATGATTGATAATCTCCTTTAAAATAATACACATACCCCAACGAATTGTGCGCAAAGGATTCAAATTTTTTATGCCCACGTTGTTGCGAAAGAATAACAGCCTTGTGTGCAAACATTTCTGCTGAGTCGATATTAAATTCACGATAAATTTCAGACAGAAGTACATAAGCTTTCGTGTCTGATGTATCTGTTTTATTCTGTTGAATGACCTGAAATAAAGAATCAATTTTTTTTGACCCACCAAAACTTGCAAGTGACAATATCAATAAACTCAGCAATAAAGCAACTGGTCTCATATCTATATATTAAACTTCGAAGGTAGACATGTACCATCGCAAAAAAAATACCACTTGCAGGGTATATTTTGAAGAAGCTGATTTTGAGAAAATGAGATTGATACACTTTAAAAGTTTATCTTAAACCCTGATTCAGCGTTAGAAATGCTGAAACGACTAAGTATTTGTAAATCAGCTTTTTGCAAAATCTGATAACAAATACTAAATCCCGAATAGCGGGACAGGCGGGGTAAACCCAACTAACACCCTAGAATTTTCGTTCCTCAAATCCTATCGCGTAATTTGGGTTAAAGAAGCAATTGGAATAGAAATATCAAAGCGAGGGATTAATCAAATTTGTTATTTACGATATTGTCGGCTAATTTCTTGAGATCGCCGAATGGGGTGTTGGCAAATTTGTTTTTGATGTTTGCTGTTTCTTGTTGCTTTAACTTGGATAGTGGATAATTGTCTGGATATTGTTGATTGGGGGTAGGGGTCCAGGTAAGTATATCGTTTGGTTCGCAGAGAAGGAGATCGCAAAGTTTTTCGATGTGGTCTAATCGGAAGATACGGTTTTTGCTATTGATTAAGATATTTGCAGAATGCCTTGTGAAACCGTTTTGCACAAGATATGTGAAAGGTTTGTCTATGCCTCGAAGGCTAAAAACGGGTGCTAGGTTGAGTGTGAGCATAAAATAGGTATTTAATTTTGAAAATGGCTTATGTGTTTATTTTTAGCTTTTGGTCAAAGTATTAAGGCGGGCGATAATAGTTAAAATGCGGATGCTATTAATACAAATGCGGTTGATATTAGTAAAAATGCGGAAGTTTAAAGTTAAAAATAGGATGAAAATTATACAAATGTGGGTATTAATAGTTAAAAATAGGATGAAATAAGTTAAAAGTAGGTTGAAATAAGTTAAAACTATGATGTTAAAAATACAAACTAATTATAAATAAATTAAAATTAGGATTGTGAAGTATTAAAAAGGGATGTACCTTCCTAAAATTACTTGACAGTTTTGGTGTGTACCCTCCTAAAATCACTTGACAATTTTTTACTTATATTTCTGCTTAGCGGTTTGCAAAACCGCCGATATCAGTCCGACATTACAAATGTCGAACAGGGGATTTTGGTGTGTCATCAGCGCAAGCAGATAAGAAAATCATAAACAGAAGAATGATTGAAATTTTTAAATTGTTTTTCATGGTATGTTTTTTATTTCGATAAAAATAATAGATATTTTCGAGTAAATTAAATTTATTTGCGCACATTTTTTTACGTAATTGTTCGATAGTTTTTATTTTTTATTAACTTAATTGTCAAAAAGTGGTTGACGAATGGATATTAAATGCAAAATGGTTTCATTAAGTCTGCAAATATTAAAGTAGCTGTACGTTCTTGTAGTGACCTGTTTCGTTGATTGCCATAAAGTATATTTTTTATTGTGAGAAATAAAAATAAAAAATGATTTTTATGAATGCAAGTAAAAAATACGGGTTCGAAAAAGTTGGGATAAATCGTTAAATGAAATAATTAATCATTCCTCAATTTGATAGTATCAGAGGTGACTGTCTCAAACAGATACTGATATTTACAAGAAGAAATTGAAGTTCGTATCTTTATTTGTTCAGCCAATGAAATTCCACCTTTTCGAATTGGAAACAGATTCCGTCTTTCAATTTCGTCTGCGATTTCTGGATATTTTCCTGTACGAGATGGAAACCCTATCAAAACTATTGCAATTGCTTCATGCAGTGTTAGTAGATTTACTTTTTCTCACTTCTGTCATGTTCTATAAACGAGAATAGAGATTTATTGTTTTTGAAAATGGAGTTGTGCATCAGTTACCCATGTTAGGCGTTCGTGCTTTATATTTTGAGTGTCTTGTTATTTCTGTCATATTCTTCTCCAACACAATATGGTTTGTAATTTAGTTCGTCTGAAACCATTGAAGTTGTAAAAATTATTTGGTGTTCTTCTTGGTACCTGTCCGACATTGCTGTTATTAATTCTTGGAAATTTTGTGTCCTAACTTTTTCCATTCCTTTATCCTCCATATTGTCACAAATAATAAATCTTGGGTAACGGAAAAAATTAAGTTCTAAACTTGTAAAGAAAATAGAGAATAATACTGCATTCTTAAAATAAGTTTTTGAACTTGCTGAAAAATTATTTCCCTCATCAAGTGAATATGTATCTCTTAAAAAATCAATTTCAACTTTTCTACCACTCCTAAATTCTTCTTGTCTATCCAAATCATGTTGCAGAATATATAATGTTATTTCTCTTATTTTTTGCATTGCAATTTGATAATTTCTATTTTGCAATTCCTCCTTTTGGAAAATTTCTAATTTTAAAATTTTAATATTAGCTTCAAGTTCTGCAAGTTCTTTTTTTAGTAATTCAATTAATTCTACTGCTTTTATTTGTTGGGTTAAATATTCAATTTTCTTTTCTGCTCCTCCTTTAGTTACAAGTAAATTGTCAATTCTTTCATCTCTTGTAGATTGAGGATTCTCAATAGAAATGTCTAGTTGTTTTTGTAATGTTCTTGCTTGTTCAATTTGCGAAGGTAATTCGCCATAATAAGTTGTGAATTTCCTTTCTTTTTCTTCAAGTAGGCTTTTTGATTCTTTTACTTGAAGTTCCATTTCTTGTAAAAGTCTTTTTGCATTTGCTCTTTCTGCTTCTTCTGCTAAAGGTTGTTTACACAAAAAACAATGTCCTTCTGCAATATGGTTATCTAATGCACTCAAACATTGAGGGCAATGTGTCAAGGGAAGTTCACCAAGTATTTGCCTTGTAATAAGTGAATTATTAAGTTCAGAAATTCTTTTTTCAAGTGTAGAAATGAATTGTCTTGAATCTGCAATTTCAATATCATATTGGTTTATGTGTGCTTGTAAATTTCGTATGTTGTTTTTGACTTCTGAAAGTGCCTTTTGGACTGTTTCTGAATTTAATTCTGTTTTTTTTGTTGTCCTTACTATTTGCTGATTTCGTAAATCAATTATACTTTTTTCGATTTCTAACAATTCGTTTTTTGCATTCTCAATTTCTCTTTGAACTCCAATAATATTTGTTACGTTTCCTGTTTGACCAAACACTCTATTTAAATTATCAAACTCTCTTTTCTTTTCATCGCTTTCTTTTACAGACTGTTTTAAATTTAATCGTTGTGTATAGAGTGTATCATCATAAATACCTAAAAGTATTTCAGATATTGCTTCTCTTGTTAGTGGTGGGTCAAATCTTTCAAATCTAAATAGACTTTGTGTTGGTGTGTCTTGGTCAATATACAACAAACGTAAAATTTGGTGCATAGTAATATTACTATCTAAATCACTTTTTACCTCTGGAAAACCTAATGCGTTAAAAAGCACGTTGGTATAACTAACATGATTTGTTGATTGTTTGTAAGGATAAGTTTGCCAATTAGAACTATCGTTTTTTGCTTCTTCATAACTATTCCAATATATACTCATTGGTTCTAGCAAATTTTGAGATATATTTCTTTTTAAAGTTATTAAAGCTCCGTTTATAATCACTTCGGCAATAACCTCTTTGCATCTCAATGCCTCTGAAGTCCAATTATTATAAGCACCACCTAAAATGTAGAAAATAAAATTTGCTATTGTTGATTTTCCTGAACTATTTACTCCTCTAATAATATTCACACCACTATGAAATGTTTCGTCATAGGCAATTGAATTGTTGTGCGTTCTAACAATTAGTCTTTTTAAAAAAAGTGTTGGTTTATCGTTGGTCATACTTAAATTCTATTAATCCTGTTCGACTTTTGAATCCCATAGCACCATATAGAGGCAATTCATTAAATCCTGTGATTAGTTTTATAATATTTGATTTTTCATTCGTTAGTTCAGAAAATTTGGCAAGTAATTCTTGAGGTATTTCTTTGTCAGTTCTTGTAACTCGATTTTTAGAAAGTAGTTTACTATCAATTAAACCATATGAAGCAATACAGCGTAAAGCTGAAATTTGATATGGTTTCATCCTTTCAATTATTCTTTTAGGGTCTATCAAATCTTCGTAAGGGTTTTCTTGTTTTGATTTAAAAATTCTTTTTAGTTCTGATAATTCTCTTGGATAAATTATTTTTCTTGCTTCATTTGGGAAAGTGAGATAAAAATCCCAAATTCTTAATCTGTCTAATTCAACTTCATCTTGTTTCATTGAAGTCATTAATTGAAGCATTCTAAAAACGCAATTGTATATGTCAAAAGCAGGGTGATATACTAACATAGTTTTAGTTCCATTTTAAGTGACAGTTTCCTGTTAAAAAGAAAATCATACCCATAATATCGTCTTCATTATATCGAAATAAATTTATTCCTAAATCACTTTGTACAGGTCTAATTATGCGTTCAGTTATTAAGGTATTGATTCTTTCTTCTGATTCATTATTGCAAATTAGTGAATGAATTTCCATTATAAAACCTCTTCTTACTTTTGTTAAAAGGTAAACATTTATGTCTTGGGCAACCAATGAATATTGAGAGGTTTTTATAAGTTTTTTATGAAACCTTTCTTTAACTTCTTTTGCATAATGAATTAATTTTTCTCGTCCTCCATTTTTAAGTTTTTCTTCCAAGCCTATAATATCTTCATCAATAACTGAATTAAAATAGTCTAACTCTTCACAAAATTCTCGCAAATCTTCATTTTCTTTTTTCTCTTTTTGAAACTTTTCATAAAGGTCTTGCAAGTATGCAGAACGCTCATAAACATTGTTTACACTAATTGAATTATCGTCTCTTCCAATTAGATTTCCACCTATTCTGCTATCGTTTACTGAAACTTCATTTTCCTGCATAAATTATTATTTTTTGTCTCTTCCAACAAAATCGCCACCAACTGTTGTAGTTCCTGTCGTGCTTACTTTGTTATTGTCTTTAATTTCTTTTTTTATATTATACACTTTGCTAACTGCAAATATGCTTATAAAGAAACCAAGAATTCCACAAACGTCTGCAATTATTGAGATTGTATTTTCCATTTTATTTTTTTTTAAGTTTTCTATATCTTTTTAGTGTTTCGTAGCATGACGCCTAACGTCAGTCTGTGAAAAAACTCATTCGGCTGCGTCAATCGAAGATAGATAAAACCAATCGAAAAGCAAAGTTGTAGGTATTATTTTTATGCTTATTATGAAATACCAACAAGGCATACCCCGCGAACAATT
>Ga0247831_1003027_pt1 | contig 25708 bp, 25 predicted proteins | sample LaCruzMarch2015__9_FD_192406 | JGI IMG/M metagenome (GOLD analysis project Ga0247831, IMG submission 192406) | Freshwater microbial communities from meromictic Lake La Cruz, Castile-La Mancha, Spain - LaCruzMarch2015_1m | ecosystem: Environmental > Aquatic > Freshwater > Lake | place: Spain...
CCCGGAGCATTCCTGCCCCGGACCGTTCCCAAACCACCCGGGAACAACCGTCGCGGGGTGGAGCAGCCCGGTAGCTCGTCAGGCTCATAACCTGAAGGTCGCAGGTTCAAATCCTGCCCCCGCAACCAAAATATCGTTACATAACAAAGACTTGGAATCCGACAAAAACACTTGTGTATAGGCACCAGCGTTTTACCTCAACGCCACCTCAACGTTTGACGAGTCCCCCCTGAAAAGCGGTAAGCGTCCGGTCTGACCGCTATCCGTTCCAGCGCCACGGGAGCAGTTCATCGACCTTGGTGATCTTGTAGTCCGTGATGCGGGCCAGAGTGTCGGCGAGCCAGGCGTGGGGGTCGACGACATTGAGCTTGGCCGTTTCGATCAGGGTGTAGGCGATGGCGGCGGCCTTGCCGCCTGCTTCGGAGCCGACGAAGAGGTAGTTCTTCCGCCCGAGGGCGATGGCGCGCATGCCGCGTTCGGCGGCGTTGTTGTCGAGTTCGAGGATGCCGTTGTCGAGGTAGGGACGCAGGCGTTCCATTCGGCTCAACGCGTATCGGATTGCTCCGGCCAGCGGGGATTTGCCCGAGATTGTGGTGAGTTGCAGGGCCAGCCATCTTTCCAAGTCGTCGAAGATCGGGGCGGAGTGGGCTTTCCTCAGATTGGCACGGTGGTCTGGCGGGGAGCCTCTGGCTTCTTTCTCGACGGCGTAGAGTCGGGCGATCCGGCCGATGGCTTCTTCGGCGATGGGGGAACCCTGCGACCGGTAGATGTCGACGAACTTGCGCCTGACATGGGCCATGCAGGCGACCTCGCGGATGGCGCCAGAGCGGTAGAGATCCTCGAACCCGGCGTAGCCATCGGCATGCATCCAACCCCGGTAGCGGGCGAGATGGTCCCTGGGGTGCTGGCCTTTGCGGTCGCCGGAGAACCTATACCACGCCGCTGGCGGTGCAGTGCCACCCCAGGGCTGTTCATCGCGGGCGTAGGTCCAGAGCCTTGCGGTCTGGGTCTTGCCGGTGCCGGGGGCGAGCATGCTGATCGGCGTGTCATCGGCAAAGATCGCCTCAGCCGACAAAACGTGGCGACCGATGGCGTCAGCAAGGGGCTCCAGTAAGGCGGTGGTCTTGCCGACCCAGTCAGCCAGCGTGGAGCGATCCAGATCGAGCCCCTCGCGGTCGAAGATCTGGCTCTGACGATACAACGGAAGATGGTCGGCATATTTGCTGACCAGAACATGGGCCAGCAGGCCCGGACCGGGGCGGCCACGTTCGATGGGCCGTGACGGCAGCGGGGCTTGCACGAACCGTTCACAGCACGAACAGGTCAGCCGAGGGCGAACGATCCGGTTCACGATGAAGCGCCCCGGGACGTATTCCAGTTCGTCGGTTACATCCTCGCCGATCCGACGCAGGCGCCCGCCGCAATCGGCACAGGAATCGGCGCCAGGCGTCAGTTCCACCTCCATCCGGGGGATGTGATCGGGGATCGGTCGACGCTTCGGTTTGTCCCTCTCTTCGACTTCCGGCAGCTTCATTCGTGCGGTCATCGCGGCGGCGGCGATCTCGCTGGTCTCCAGCGCCAACTGAAGCTGTTCCGCCGTCTCGGAGGAGGCCCCGAACTGGTGCGCCCGGTGTCCCGCGAGCTGATGGCGCAGCTTCTCGATCAGGATCGCTTGCGCCTTCACCTCCGCCAGAAGCCGCGCGGTGAAGCTGCGCAACTCCTCAGGGTCTTCCGGCAAGGTCAGGGTCTGATCGAGCATGCAAGGAGTTTATCCCACTGTATTCTTTGTGGGAATCATTGATTGCAGCATGGGCAGATTATCCCGCGGCCAAGGGCCGCCAGGTTCGCTGCGGTGCCCGCCAGTCAATGCCTTCGAGCAGCATCGACAACTGCGCAGGCGTCAGCGCTACCTTCCCTTCCTTTACCGAGGGCCAGACGAACCGCCCCTTCTCCAGCCGCTTCATGAACATGCAGGCCCCTTGGCCATCCCACCAGATCACCTTCACCAGATCGCCCTGCCGGCCACGGAAGACGAACAGATGTCCGGCGAACGGGTCTTGCTGCAGCACGCCCTCAGCTTGCGCCGCCAGCGCCGTGAACCCCTTGCGCATGTCCGTCACCCCGGCCGCCAGCCAGACCCGCGTGTTGGCCGGAACCGGGATCAAACCGTCAGCCCCCGGATCAGCCGCGCCAGAGCCTCGGGATCATAAGTCCCGCTGATGCGCATCCGCTGCCCACCCGCCAGTTCGATCTCGATAAGGTTCTCTGCGACAGGCATCGATCGGGCCACCGGGGATTCCTTGACGATCTCCACCGGAAGAAAGCGCAAACCTGCTTCCTCAGATCCCGTTGTGGGCCCAGGCCGATACTTGGGATCGCGCAGCCATTTGAAGGTCAGGTTCGCGTTCACAGTATAACGCAGCGCCACCTGAGCCACGGATACACCAGGCGCCGCAGTCTGAAGACAGATCGACCGCTTCTCCTCATCCGTCCAAAGCCGCCTCGTCCGCCGCGCCATCAAGCACCTTAGTGTCCACTATCGATGGTGGACACTAACCGGCACCATCATCATGCGGCAGGGCAGTCAGACCGGACGCTTACAACGTTTACAGAGTCCCCCCTGAAAATCAGGGGCTCTTTGCGTTCAGGCCTCGCGGCATCGTCTGTGGCAGCATCGCGCCATGATCGAATTCCGTACCCTTCCCGACGACCATCCTGACCTGGCGCACGCGCCGCTCTTGCGCGCGGCGCTGCTGACGCTTCGCTATGTGCAAGACCACGGGGTCATCGGCTTGACCAAGACCAAGGCCTTCAAGCGCGTCTTCGTGCATTGGGCCGTTGAGCATTTTGAATGGCCTGGCAAAGGCGCAGAAGAGATGTTCCGCTACAGCAAGGTCATCAATGAGTACGAGTTCCCTCCGCTCGAGGTGCTGCACTACCTTCTGATCACGCTGCGCCTTGGGCGGCACTTCAAGGGCGACTTTCGGCTGACCAAACGCGGTGCCGAACTTGCGCAAGCACCGGCACGTCTGTTTGCAGAACTGATCCCGTTCTTCGTTCTCAAGATCGACCATGCGTCCTACGCTCGGTTCGAAGAACGACCCTTCGGCAAGTGGGACGTCTGGATGAACGTGATCAACGTCGAGGCCGACCATGGCACCACTGAGCGCGCCTTGTTCGCGGCGTTCTATGGCCAGCAACATGACTGGGACAACGCCGGATGGCGCGAAATGGCTGCATTCTCCTCTTGCGTCCTGCGTCTGTTGGAATGGGCCGGACTGCTGGCTCAGACCCGAGAGGAGCGCGACGGCAAGCATGTGCACCATGTCTTCAAGATGCCACTTTGGCGCAGCGCATTGAAATTGGACACCGATGACAAGTTGCTGGCAATGTCAGTTCAGTAGTTTTCCAGCGATCAATGCCCATTGCGGTCGTTCAAGCGCGACTCATTGTGGGGAACTACGCTGCCCTATCAGTGATGGATGGAAACAAGTCGGCGAAAGAGCCGAGGTCAAGCGAAGCCCGACCTTGGCAAATGGCATTATCACGACATGATCAGCCCGCCATCGACGTTGACCGTCTGGCCGGTGATATAGCGCGCATCTTCCGAGGCGAGGAAAGCCACCAGCCCGCCGACTTCGGCCGGGGTGCCGGCGCGGCCCATCGGGATGCCTTCCACCCATTCGGCCATCAGCTCGCCCGGGCCGTAATCGCCCAGCATCTTGCCCCAGACCCGGTCGTTGTAATCCCACATCTCGGTGTGGATGATGCCGGGGCAGATGGCGTTGACGGTGATGCCCTCGCGGGCCAGTTCCTTGGCCAGGCTCTGAGTCAGCCCGACCACGCCGAATTTCGAGGCGGCGTAATGCGGCGTATAGATGAATCCCTGCCGCGCCTGCCCTGAGGCGGTGTTGATCAGCCGACCCTTGGTGCCGCTGGCGCGGAAACGGCGGATCGCTTCCTGACAGCACAGGAACACACCCTTGGTGTTGACATCGAGGTTGAAGTCCCACTCCCGTTCGGTCAGGTCTTCGACCTTGGCGATAGTGATGACCCCGGCATTCTGGACCGATACGGAGAGCGGGCCGAGAGCGGCTTCGGCCTCGGCATAGGCGGCGGCAACCGCCTTGGCATCGGTCACGTCCAGGCAAACGCCCAGCACCAGCGCCCCGGTTTCGGCGGACAAGGCGGCAGCGGCTTCGGGCGTGTCCTTGTCGATGGCGGCGATTGCTACTTTGGCCCCTTCTTCGGCAAAGCGCTTGGCAATGCCGCGCCCGATGCCCTTGTTGCCGCCTGTGACCAGAACGGATTGACCTGCAAAGCGTTTCATCTGTCGTCCTCCGATGGGGGCTGCAGGCCTTGGGCTGACGCTTGGGTCAGGCCGTCAACCGGGCAGCGGTGAATCTATCCGTAACCAGCACATCGATGATCCCGGTGCGCAGCGCCCCGGCGATGGCTTCGGTCTTGCTCTCGCCGCCCGCCAGCGCGATCACCCGGTCGGCCTGCCGCAACTCGTCCAGAGTGATGCCGATCACCCGGTCATTCAGCGGTGTCTCCACCGGCTTGCCGTTGCGGTCGAAGAAGCGGAACGAGATTTCGCCCACCGCCCCGGCCTCGTTCAGCATCGCCAGTTCCTGTTTCGAGAACACGTTGCCCGAGCGGGCCAGCAGCTCCGAAGGCTCCACCGCGCCGATGCCGACGATCGCCAGCGTCAGGCGGCCGAACAGGTTCAGCGTCTCGCGCACCACCGGATCGGCCAGCATTACCAGCTTGGCCTCACGCGAGGAGGTGATGCCCTGCACCAGCAGCAGCCGGGGCTGCGCGCCGGTCAGACGGGCGAGCCGCGAGATCAGCTCGGTTGCATGGATCTGCACCGAGGATTCGCCCATGCCGCCGAGGATCTGCACCACATGACGGGCCTTGGCCCCGCGAAGGGGGTGGATGTTGTCCACCATGCGCAGGATGGTCTGGCTCCAGCTGGACACCCCGATCACCTCATCCTGCTGCAGGGTGATTTCCAGAAAATGCGCCGCGGCTTCGCCGATCCGCGCCATGATCGCGCCGTCGCGGTCTTCGGAGCAGTCGATCACGATGGCTTCGGAGAGGTTGAACTTGCTGCGCAGGCCCGCTTCAAGATCGGCAAAAGTGCCGGGCGGCGGGATAACAGTCGTACGGACGATCTGCTCTTCCTGCGCGCGTTTCAGCATGCGCGAGACGGTGGCCTGCGACAGGCGCAGGGTCTCGGCAATTTCGGCCTGTTTGCGGTTCTCCAGATGATACATCTGCGCCACTCTGGCCATCATCCGAAGTTCATTGATCCGGCCCATGACATCTCCAAGATTGAATGTTTATTCATTCTTTAGAGGTCACTTGCGGGGCCGTCGAGCGCGGTAGCGCATCGCGCCAGGTTGCGAGACGCGCGTTGCGATCACCGGGCTGCGGGTCGATCTGGCGGATCGGGCGGGGCAGGGCGGCAATGGCGGCCAGATCGGGCCAGACCCCCAGCGACAATCCCGCCAGATAGGCCGCGCCGAGCGCCGAGGCTTCGGCGGCATCGCTTTGAATCAGCGGGCGGTTCAGGATATCGGCCACGCCTTGCATCAGGAAATCGTTGCGGCTGGGCCTGCCGTCTACAAAGGTGCGGCCCATGGGCTGCGGCGATTGCGCGGCCATTGCGGCGATGACGTCATGCACTTGGAAGGCCAGTGAATCCGTTACTGCGCGGGCCATCTGCGCCCGGCTGGTGGTGAAGCTGATGCCGGAAAACAGCGCCCGCGCCTCGGCCGCCCAATGCGGTGCGCCCAGGCCCACGAAGGCGGGCACGAAGCCCGGACCATCGGGGGCGGCCGTGGCGGCGAGATCGGTCAGCGCCTGCACATCGGGCAGGCCCAAAAGATCGGCCATCCAGGGCAGGGCGGCGGCGGAAACCAGGATATTGCCCTCGAAGGCATAGGTCGGGCGACTGGCCAGCGACCAGGCGATGGTGGTGGTGATGCCGGATTGCGGGGCGATGAAGGCCGGGATCGTGGTCATCACCGATGAGCCGGTGCCGAAGGTGACCTTGCCATCACCGGGGCCGAAGGCACCATGACCGAACAGGGCGGCATGGCTGTCACCAATCGCGGCGGCGATGGGCAGACCGTCGGGCAGGCCGGGCACGCCGTGCGTCACCCCGAAATTACCGGAACTGTCGCGCGGTTCGGGCAAGGCCTCCAGTGGGACGCCGAAGAGACCCGCCAGCTCGCTGCTCCATGCTGTTCGGTTGAGGTCAAGCAGCTGGCTGCGGGCAGCGTTGGAGAAGTCGCAAAGATGCTGGCGGCCGCCGGTGAGACAATGGATCAGCCAGGAATCGATAGTGCCAAGGCGCAGCTTGTGGCCTTTTGGCGCGTGGTCCAGCAGCCATTTCATCTTCGGCCCCGGAAACATCGGGTCCAAAGGCAGGCCGGTCAGTCCGGTGACCATCGCGCCATGGCCCGCACCGGCCAGGTCAGCGCAGGCCTGCGCGGTGCGGCGGCATTGCCACGAGATGACCGGGCCCAAAGGTGCCCCGGTTTCGGCATCCCAGATCGTCACCGATTCGCGCTGGTTCGAAATGGCGAGGCCCAGAAGGCCCACGCCAGGTGCGGCATCAAGGCAGGCGCGGATCGCCTCTTGGACCGAGGCCCAGATCCGCAACGGATCCTGCGCCACCCAGCCGGGCTGGGGAAAGGTGATCCCGACGGCTGCCGAACCGCGCGCCAGAATCTCGCCGGTCTGCGAGACGAGAACCGCCTTGGAATTGGTGGTGCCCTGGTCAATGGCGAGGATGGCTTGGGTCATAGGGCTTCCGTCCGGGAAAAGGGGCGCGGCGGACGGGAGGTTCCGCCGCGCCCGACGCGTCGATCTAGGCCGAAACCGGTCAGACGCGCGAAGGTTTACGGGCAATCAGGGCCTTGGCCGTCTCGGCAATGGCCTGCGGAGCCATGCCGAAGTGATCGAGCAGGAATTCCGCCGATCCGGTGGGGGCAAAGACGCCGGGAACGCCCAGAATCTTCATCGGCACCGGGGCCTCGGCGACCACGACTTCGGCAATGGCCGAGCCGAGACCGCCAAAGGTGGAATGCTCTTCCGCCGTCAGGATCGCGCCGGTGTCGCGGGCGGCGGCCACAATCGCCTCGGCATCCAGTGGCCGCACTGTGGCCATGTTCAGCACCTTCGCTTCGATGCCTTCGGCTGCCAGAAGGTCGGCGGCCTTCAGCAGACGATGGGTCAGCGTGCCGTTGCCGATCAGAGTGATCGCGTCGCCGTCACGCAGGGTATTGGCCTTGCCGGGAACGAAGACATGGCCTTCGGGCAAAAGGTCCGGCATGCCAACGCGCGACAGCCGCAGGAAGACCGGGCCTTGGTAGGCCGCTGCCCACTCGACGGCGGCGGCGGTTTCGATCCGGTCACAGGGGGCGATTACCGGCAGGTTGGGCAGCACCCGCATCCAGGCAAAATCCTCGATGGAATGATGGGTTGGCCCCAGTTCGCCGTAAGCCATGCCCGAGGAAATGCCGACCAGTTTCACATTGGCATTGGAATAGGCGATGTCAGCCTTGACCTGCTCCAGCGACCGCCCGGTCAGGAAACAGGCCGCCGCACAGACGAAGGGCAACAGCCCGCCATTGGCGAGCCCGGCCCCGACGCCGACCAGATTCTGTTCGGCAATACCCACATTGACCAGCCGGTCAGGCCATTTCGCCTTGAACCCACCCAGCTTGGAGGAGCCGACCGAGTCGTTGCACACCGCAACGACTTTCGGATTCTCGGCTCCCAGCCGTTCCAGAACGGCGGTGAAAGCATCGCGGCAATCGTGCAGTTTCGGCGCGGTCATCACAGTCGCCCCCATCACAAACCCTCCGACAGTTCGGCCAGAGCAATCTTGTACTGCTCGGCATTGGGCACTTTGTGGTGCCAGTCCACGGTGTCCTGCATGAAGGAAATGCCGTGGCCCTTGTTGGTATGGGCAACGATGGCTTGCGGTCGCGGGCCGCGCTTTTGCAGCGCGGGCACGATTTCGGACATGGCATTGCCGTTGATCTCGGTCACCTCCCAGCCAAAGGCCTCCAGCTTGGGGCGAAAGGGGGCAAGGTTGTTGGTTTCAGCCAGAGAGGCTCCCTGCTGAAAGCGGTTGTGGTCGATGATCAGGGTCAGGTTGTTCAGCCCGAATTGCGCTGCAGCCGGAATCGCTTCCCAGTTGGAGCCTTCCTGCATCTCGCCGTCGCCGGTCAGCACATAGGTGTGATAGGCGGCCCCGGTCAGCTTGGCGGCCTTGGCCATGCCCACGGCCACTGGCAGACCATGGCCCAGGGGGCCGGTGTTGGTTTCCACGCCCGGAATCTTGGTGCAGTTCGGGTGGCCGTTCAGCCGAGACAGCGGCTTGAGGAAGGTGGAAATCTCTTCCTCAGGAAAGAAGCCCCGCTTGGCCAGCGTCACATAGAAGGCCAAAGCGACATGACCTTTGGACAGCACAAAGCGGTCACGTTCGGGGTGTTTCGGCTGATCTGGCCAGATCCGCAGCACGTTGAAGTAAAGCGCGGTCAGGATGTCGATAGCCGACATCTCGCCGCCGATATGTCCGGCACCAGCCTCGAAAACCGCTTGCAAGTCGCGATGGCGAATCTGGCGGGCAACGCGCTCTAGATCATTCACATGCATAGGTGTCTCGCTTTGCATAAATATCCGCTATCAGATAAATCTGCCAAACGCGACGGCCTGTCAAGCGTTTTGCTTGGAGATGTCCAGTCTGTGCATCAAAAATGCAAGTTGACAGCTCAATCGAGTCTCGGCTATGCATTGCAAGACGATTGCGCATAATTATGCACACCAAGGCAATCGCATCGGCCGAAGCGATAAGGGGGGAGTCCATGACCGCACAGGCGAAACCGGAACAGACCGGAGCACTGGCACAGTTGCGAGAGCTGACGCGCGGGACCGCCGGCCCCCTGATCGGCCTGATCGTACTGTGTCTGTTCCTGACCGTGGCAACCGACCGCTTCCTGTCGGCGCGCAACTTTCTGAACATCCTCGATCAGATCACCGTCATTGGCATCATGGCCGTGGGCATGACCATGGTGATCCTGATCGGCGGCATCGACCTTGCCGTCGGCTCGGCGCTGGCGTTGGCGATCATGGTGCTGGGCTATCTCAACATCGAAATGGGCGTGCCCTTAGGCATCGCCATCATCGCAGCGCTGCTGGCGGCCTCGCTCAGCGGTCTGGTGTCTGGGTTATTCATTACTCAGTTCAACGTGCCACCCTTCATTGCCACACTGGCGATGATGTCGGTGGTGCGCGGTCTGGCCAATATGATCAGCAACGGCCAGCAGCTGACCGGCTTTCCCCTGTGGTTCAACCCGTTGGCCATCACCCGCTACTTCGGCTTCCTGACCATGACCGTGGCAGTGATGCTGGTGGTCTTCGTGCTGGGCTTTCTGTTCCTGCGCTACCGCGAAGGCGGGCGTCAGCTTTACGCCATCGGCGGCAACCCCGAAGTGGCACGTCTGGCCGGGATCAACGTCAAGCGGGCCACCGTGCTGGTCTATACCGCCTGCAGCTTTCTGGCCGGTCTGGCCGGGATGATGATCGCCGCCCGGCTGGACTCGGTGCAGCCTTCCTCCGGTACGGGCTACGAGTTGGATGCAATTGCGGCAGTTGTCATCGGTGGCACCTCGCTGTCGGGCGGCACCGGCGGTGTGGGCGGAACGATCATCGGTGTTCTCATCATCGGGGTGCTGCGCAACGGCCTGAACCTGCTCAGCGTCTCGCCCTTCCTGCAGCAAGTGATCATTGGCCTTGTCATCCTGATGGCGGTGGTGGCCGAGACCTATCGCAAGCGCAGCTGAGAAGAATTCGACCGGGGTGGCAAAATCCCGGCGGAGACCGCCACCGGCAATCAGGCTGGTCGGCAAAACCGGGCGCAGAGCCAGGCTCGCTGCCCGAACAAGTGGAGGAGTGTCTATGAAACTTTCGAACCTCATGTTGGCGGCCACTGCTGCGGCGGCTCTGCTGGCCCCTGCGTCCGCCTTCGCCGAAGTCAAGAAAATTGGTCTGGCCGTGCCAAACCTGCAGGCTGACTTCTTCAACCAGATCAAGATCGGCGTCGAGAATTATGCCAAGGAGAAGGGCATCGAGGTCATCGTGGTCGATGCCAAGAATGACACTGCGACGCAAGTCAGCCAGGTGCAGGATCTGATGACGCAAGGCATTGACGCCTTCATCTACATCCCCGCCGGGGCCGCTGCCGCTGCTGTTCCTACCCGTCTGGCCCGCGATGCCGGCATCCCGGTGATCAACGTCGACCGCTTCCCCGACGGTGAGCCGGGCGACACCTTCATCGCCGGTGAAAGCGTTGAATCCGCCTATGCCGTCTGTGACTACATCATCAAGAAAGCCGGTGGTTCGGGCACCATGGCCATCATCCATGGCCAGAAGGGCACCACCCCGGAAGTTGACCGTTTCACCGGTTGCAAGCGCGCCATTGACGAAAACCCCGGCGTGAAACTGGTCGATCAGCAATGGAGCAACATGTGGTCGGCCGACGAAGGCTTTACCATTGCTCAGAACATGCTGCAGGCGAACCCCGAGATCAACCTCATCTTCGGTCAGGCCGATGGTCTGGCAATGGGGGCTGCCAAGGCTGTCGACGTGGCCGGTCTCTCGGACAAGGTGATCATCGGCGGTTATGACGGCGACATCTCGGCGCTGGAATATTTGTCGGAATGCGGCAAGCCCTTCCAGGTCACAGCAACCCAAAGCACCCGTGCCATGGGCCGCATGGCGGTTGATTCGGCGATTGCCGTCGCTGCCGGAGAAACCGTGCCCGAGCGCCAGACCCCGAATGCCGTGCTGACCCCCTGTGGCGCAGATGCCGCCAAATACGTCACCGAGCATCCGTAAGCCGGCCCTTTAACCCGAAGGAGGCACCAAGCCATGGCCACGACTGCTCCGCTTCTGTCGCTGCGTGGGATCCGCAAATCCTACGGTCCGATCGAGGTTCTGCACGGGATCGATCTTGACATCCATCCCGGCGAGGTCGTGGCGCTGCTGGGCGAGAACGGGGCCGGAAAATCCACGGTATCCAACGTGATCTCCGGCACCGTTCAGCCGTCTTCGGGCAGCATGACCTGGCTTGGGGCGGCCTACGCCCCGGCCAACCCTCGCGCAGCGATGGATGCGGGTCTGGGGATGATCCACCAGGAGCTGAAGCTTCTGCCCAAGCTGACCATCGCCGAGAACATTTTCGTCGGCCGCTATCCGATGCGCGGCGGCAGGCTGGACCGCAAGCTGATGGAGGAGCGGGCACAGGCCGGGTTGCAGCGGCTGGGCCTCGAAATCTCTCCCCGCCGCATGGTCGAGGGCCTGTCCACCGGCCGCCAGCAACTGATCGAGATCGCAAAGGCGCTGACACTGAACGCACGGCTCTTGATCCTCGATGAACCTACCGCCGCACTGGGCGGCGAAGAGACGCAACTTCTGTTCCGCCAGATCGAAAGGCTGAAGGCGGATGGCGTCGGCATCATCTACATTTCGCACCGGCTGGAAGAAATCCGCCAGATCGCCGACCGCATTGTGGTGATGCGCGACGGGGCCAAAGTGCAGGAATTTGCCTCGGGCGATGTGCCGATCCGCACCATAGTCGAATCCATGGTCGGCCGGTCGCTGGACCGCATGTTCCCCGTCCTGCCCCCACCCGGCGAGAAGGTGGCGCTGGAGGTGCAGAACTTGGCCTCGACCACCGGCGCCTTCCGGAACGTCTCGTTCACGGTGCACGAAGGCGAGGTTTTCGGCATCGCCGGACTTATGGGCGCAGGCCGGACCGAACTGGTCCGCGCCATCGCCGGCGCAGACCCGATCGGTGCGGGCGAAGTCTGGCTGGATGGCCGAGTCATTACCCCGCGCTCACCGGCCGAGGCGATCCGAGCCGGGCTGGTGCTTGTGCCCGAGGACCGCAAGTTGCAGGGGCTGGTGCTGGATCACAGCATCGGCGAGAATCTGGGCTATTCCAATCTTGAAACCGTCACCCGCTCCGGCTGGGTCTCGGGCAAGCGGCTGAAGAGTTTTGCCGAGGAAAGCATCGCACGCTTTGGCATCAAGGGCCGCGCCCGCCAGCGTGCGGGGGAGCTGTCTGGCGGCAACCAGCAAAAGGTGGTGCTGGCCAAATGGCTGGCGCGCGGTCCGCGCGTGGTGATCCTCGATGAACCCACCCGCGGCATCGACGTCGGCGCGCGGTCGTCGATCTATGATCTGATCATCGGCCTTGCCCGCGAAGGCGTGGCGGTGATCGTGGTCAGCTCGGATCTGGAAGAGGTGCTGGGCGTATCAAACCGGATCATGGTGATGGCGCAGGGGCGACAGGCGGGCATTCTGGACCGCAAGGATGCCAATGACGTCTCGGTCATCGAACTCGCAACCAGCTGAGGGCCAAGACATGAACGCTCCGAAACTGTTCGACCTGACAGGCGAAGTGGCGCTGGTCACCGGCGCTGGCAGCGGCATCGGTCAAAAGATTGCCGTTGGTCTGGCGCAATGCGGGGCGGATGTGGCGCTGCTCGACCGTCGGCGGGACAGCGGTCTTGCCGACACCGCCGCACAGATCGCGGCAACCGGGCGGCGCTGCATTGAAATCCAGGCCGATGTCACCCGCGCCGAAGACCTCGCCGCCGCCGTCGCTCGCACCGAGGCCGAGCTGGGGCCCTTGTCGCTGGCGCTGAACGCCGCCGGCATCGCCAATGCCAACCCGGCTGAAGAGATGGCCGAGGAACAGTTCCAGACCCTGATGGACATCAACCTTAAGGGCGTTTTTCTGTCCTGTCAGGCGGAGGCGCGGGCGATGCTGCGCCATGGGCGCGGCTCGATCGTGAACATCGCCTCAATGTCCGGGGTGATCGTCAACCGTGGCCTGATGCAGGCGCATTATAACGCGTCCAAGGCCGGGGTGATCCATCTGTCGAAATCACTGGCGATGGAATGGGTCGGGCGCGGCCTGCGCGTCAACTCCATCAGCCCCGGCTACACGGCCACGCCAATGAACACACGGCCTGAGATGGTACATCAAGCCAAGTTGTTTGAAGAGCAGACTCCGATGCAGCGCATGGCTCATGTGGGCGAGATGGTGGGGCCGGCGGTCTTCCTGCTTTCGGATGCTGCCAGCTTTGTCACCGGTTTCGATTTGCTGGTCGATGGCGGGTTCTGCTGCTGGTGATATAGAATGAAGCGGATTGGTTGCAGGCCGCTGGAAAGTGATCGTCAGAAATGCCGCGCTTGCCGTAATTCCCCTGTTGCGCCGCCGCCGGTCTTACGCCTTTGCCGACTTGCCTGCGTTTTGTCGCGCAGAACGGCATAACCGCTCAGAATTGCGATCACGGCTGCGCCTGCCTGGAAAGCTTCGACCTACTCCGTAGCTCTGTCTTTATCAATGGCGCCGTAGTCCAACACAGGCGGGCAAGGTGCACGAGCCGCAGGATCGCTAATCGCGCATACGCTGAGCCAGAGCATCACAATCAACAGGAATGTGGCTGGCGGCGCCCAGTTTCTGGCGTTGGATTCCACGGGTTCTCTCCTATGCTGAAAGCCGCTCGGCCAGCCGACCGGCGGGTTCACCGGCGTGGGGGAACTGCAGCTTCAACATGGCAATGGTAATTGTGTCCGGCTACAGGCTCAAGTTTCTGCGGGCTGTGCCGATGGAGAGAATGGCGGCGAACCAGATCATCAGCGCTGGCTCTGCTTCCCGTGCTCGATCCCTATGTGCATGGCGATGCCGATCAGCAGCAAGGCGATGAACGTCCAGCGAAAAGTGCCAAGGTTGAGGACAAGGGGCGGGAGGGCGGATCGGGTATTTGCCAGGATGTCTTGCGTTACCTCGACGCCAACTCGCCGAATGCGGCGATGGCCAGCCTTCGCACCGCCTTTCTCAGGTACCTCGCGCAAGCCAAAACCAATTGGACGATGCCTTCATCCAAAAGCGACGGATCTCAGGATGACGCGGCTGCGGGCTGACCTGCCAAAGGGTGCGGTTTGACCCTTGCAATGGCGGGCCGTCAGGCTTTGGCGGGTGTGTCGGAAAGCGCCCGGCTAACCATCAATGTGTCGACATACTGCACCATGCTTGCGATCTTGCCGTTCTTCACTTGGAACAAATGGGCAAAAGCAGCGCGCATTGGTTTGCCGGTTGCCCTGTAGGTGCCGGAATAGACCCCGAAGGCGGCAACCCTGTCGCCATCTTCCAGAAAAGTATGCGCCTCGGCTTTGTAACCGATCCATTCGGTGGCAAGGCGGTGGAACACTCCGGCAATGATAGCCTCGGGTCCGGTATAGGTTCCGGCATAGGGAAAGCCTTCGGCTTCGGTCCAGGTGGCATCCGGGGCCAGCGCGGCCAGAAGGTTTTGGCCGTTTTGTTCCGAGGAGCCCTCGTAGGTGGCGCGGATCAGATCAAGGTTCGCGCCCATCTCAACCCCACTTCATTTCACCGGTGGCGACTTTGGAGCCGATGTCCAATGCCACGCCCATGCCAAGGCCGGGGAAGCGGGCTTCCATTGCGGTCTTTAGTGCCGCCGCATCCTTGGCCTTGGCCAGTTCTTCTTCAAATGCCTGGAGATAGGCCTTCGTGTGTTCAACTGCCGTCAGATCCGTAGCAACACCGGGCATCAAGTGGCCGGGCACCACGACGGCTGGCTTACGGGCGGCAATCGCGTCCAGATTGGCAATCCAGGCAGCGCGCAATTCCTTGGTGGCGGTGTCGGCAGTCCAGACATGGACACCCGAAAAAATCATCACACCACCCACCACCGCATTCAACGACGGCACGAACAGGTAGCGACGGTTGGCAAAGCCGGTTGCATCGACAATCTCGATGGTTTCTCCGTCAACGGTCAGGGTCCTATCGTCATACTCTTCTGGCAAGACGATATCCGCCGTCGACTGCGGCCCGTATTCCTTCAACTGCGGTGCCCAGACAGCGATCTTTTTGTCGAGGCTGGCGGAGACGGCTTCCACAGTGGCGGAAGCCGCAATAACGCGCGCCTCTGAAAAGGCTTCACGGATCGGTTTCAGGCTGAAGTAATAGTCCGGATCCGACTGGCTGACATAGATCGTGGTCAGGGTCTTGCCGGTGGCTTTGATCGCCTCGGCTACTTCAGCCCCGTTCGGGAAGGTGAAGCCGCCATCGATCAGAACGGCTTCGGTGGCACCCGAGATCAGCACCGGGGCACGGAAGAAGCCGCTTTCCCCGGCGGGATAGTGTGTCCAGGTCAGGGTCGTGGCGGCACGGCCCATGTCAGCCGGAGCAAAGACGGCTGTGGTGCCGGCTGCAAGTGTGGTTTTCATCAGAGCTCTCCGGGTAAGCATTTATTTTCCTTGGAATTGTTGACTGCTGGGTGTGATGCCTATTGCAGCAGAATGTTGGCTCCGGCGGTGGCCGCGGCACCGTCGTAGGACGGCATCCCGCCGCTGGCACCTATGGCACCAACAACTTTGCCGTCGATGATCAACGGCACGCCGCCTTCGACCGGAAAGGCCCCGGGAACCGCCAGCAGGTGGATCTGGCTTTGCGAAAGAATGGCATCCTGGATCGCTTTGGTCGGTGCCTTGATGCCATTGGCGGCCTTGGCCTTGCCAATCGCGGGGTCAGTCGTGCCGATGCCAGCCTGATCGGAACGTTCCAGATATACCAGATTGCTGCCGGAATCGACCATCGCGATAGTCATCTCCAAGTGCAGTTTCCGCTTTTCCACAATAGCGGCGGCGGCTACCGATTTTGCGTCAGCGACACTGATCGGCGAACCGTAGAACAGGTTTTCGGCAAAGCCTGCTATCGGGGCAATCGCCCCAAGCGCGGAAATCGCGGCCGCATATATCATTTGTCTGGAAAGCATGACGGCTCCATTTGCGTTTGTTCATGTGCTGAAAGCTCTGGCGCGAGCGATGCTGTGCCAGAAAGTTTGGCCACAATGTTCTTGTCACCAAAGATGCTGTTGGAGGCTATCAGGCGCTGGGCCTTGCCCTCGTCCACCACAAGAGCCGGCACGCCATCGACGCCGAAACGGCGCATCTGGACTTGAGCAGCCTTGATGCGGGCATTGTTTGCCACGATCAGATCTGAGTTGTTGGCCTGCAACTTGCTGGCGGCGTCATTCAAGGTCAGATCTTGCAGAATTTGCGCCAGCACTGGTGTCGCCGTTATGTCACGACCTTCGACATAGCGGGCGGTCTGGATGGCCCGCAGCGCATCAAGCTCGCGGGTTGGCGCCGTCCGCGCAACGGCGGTCAGGGCCAGCGTTGCAGGGCCAGAGTTCAGCCTTGACGTGCGATCAGTCAGCACCTTGTTGCGGTAGTTTTCGCTGAAGTGTTGGCCAGTCAGGCGGGCAATGCGCTGATCCGCGGCCCAGACGTAAGCGGCAAAAGCATCATCCATCCATGGTGTGTCTGCGTTGGCAAACAGTCCCGTCGGCATCAGGGTGAGGTTCAGGCCCTGCAGCTCTGTCAGGGCCTTGATCCTGGCTGAAGCGCCGTAACACCACCCACAGAGCGGGTCGAAGAGATAGCCAATTTGGGTGGTTCTGGTCATGTCGCTCTCCTTGCGTCCCCGATATGGCAGATTCTGTTTGATTGCAGAAGGCATACAAATTAGACAGTATGTAAGTTATCAATATACAATGAGACTGCTCAATCTTGAACGTACCATTGAACCTGAACCGGTTGGCCTATTTCGCGGCGGTCGTTGACGCCGGATCATTCACCAAGGCAGCCGATCGACTGGGCATCACCAAAGCGGTGGTCAGCCATCAAGTGGCGCAGTTGGAGCGTGACCTGAAAACCACCCTGCTGATGCGAACCACCCGCCGAGTCCATCCAACCGAGGCGGGCAGGATCTTTCACACACGCTGCACCCAGATACTGCGCGAGGCCGAGGATGCTTTTGCCGAACTTGCGGCGTCTGAAGCGGCCCCAACCGGCACATTGCGGATTGCTGCGCCAAATGACTACGGCATTGCGGCGATCGTGCCGGTCGTCACCGCATTCGTCGAAAGGTATACGGACTGCCGGGTTGAGTTGTTGTTGGGCGATCAGGCGGTGGACCTGTCACTTGGCCAGATCGACATGGCGATCCGCGTCGGTTGGCTGTCGGATTCCAGCCTGCAGGCCAGAAAGATCGGCAGCTTCAGACAGTTTCTGGTGGCGGGGGCCACGATGGCCGGGAAAGTCAAGGCGGTCGAGACACCAAATGACCTGGCCGGACTGCCGTTCATCGCCAACCTCGCGCTGCGCAAACCACTGCACTGGCAATTCGCGCATGCTGATCAATCTGCATGTGACGTTGATTTCCAGTCGTCAATCGCTGTCGACACCACGCTTGGGGCACGGGCTGCGGTGCGTGCCGGTGGCGGGTTGTCGGTCCTGCCGGAGTTTCTGGTGGCTGATGATTTGGCCTCCGGCGCAGTGTTGCATGTCCTGCCCGACTGGTCTCTGGCATCGGGCGGTATTTTTACTGTCTTTCCTGCCGCGCGATTCCGGCCCACGAAGGTGGCGAGCTTTGTGGAAATGCTGGTGGCCGCCGAACAAAAGCGCGCCTTGACCCGGGAGGGGCTGGGATCCTGGAAATGAATGCCCTGCACCCGTTTGGCGAGCAACTGCTTCTGTGAACTGCCGCCGCTAACCCGAAGCAGAGTCTTTGGCTTGGGTGCTATCTCCCTTGTGACAAAGTAGGCGACGGAAATGGACCCAGAAATCTGCCCTGCGGTGAGCCGGCAAATCGCAGCAGTAGATCTAGGTACGCTGGTGCTGCTCATCGCCCCGGTCATACAGATCGCCCAAGCCCACCGTCCAGCCAGTAGATCAACGGCCCCGAGGACATTTGATCCGCGTTGGGACAGAGCTCGCCTTGCAGAAGCTGAACTGGCAGCAGCGTGCTTGTTGCCATCAGAAATAAGACATCAGAGACCATGAACGCACCGTCCAGCCCGCCCTTTTCGGCCCCATTCCGGGCGGCGTTGGTTGAATTGCCTGTCAGTGCCCGCCCATTTGCCTGCCAATTTCCGCGCGATCTGCCCCAGCCGACGGCACCGCGTCCCCGAGGCGGCCCTCGGACATCACTGCGATGCGGTCGGACAGCTCCAGGATCTCGTCCAGATCCTCGCTGATCAGCAAGACCGCAGCGCCACGATTGCGCTGATCCATGATCTGCGCGCGGATCTCTGCCACCGAGGCGAAATCCAGCCCGAAACAGGGATTGGCCACGATCAGCACATCGACATCTCCCGACAACTCACGCGCCAGAACCGCGCGCTGCACATTGCCGCCTGACAGCGTTTCGATTGGGGCGTCGGCGGAACTGGTCTTGACGTTGTAGCGCCGGATCAGATCGGTCGCCTTGGCGCCCAGCCGGGCCGGGGAGATCAGGCCGAACCGCCCGGCCAGAGGCGGCTTGTCAAAGCTGCGGAAGGCCATGTTCTCGGCCACGCTCATCCGAGGCACCAATGCGTTGCGCAAAGGCTCTTCGGGCAGGCCGAACACCCTGAAGCGATTCAGATCGGCGCGGCAGGGATGGAAGGGGGCGGAATCGACCGAAAGGCTGCCGCCGGTCATCGGGCGCTGTCCGGCCAGCACTTCGACCAGCGCGGACTGGCCATTGCCCGACACGCCGGCTATTCCGACGATCTCGCCCGCGACGACGCCCAGCGACAGGCCGTTTACCACCTTTCGCCCGGCTTCATCTTCGGCGCAGACCTTGTCCAGCACCAGACGTGGGGCGGCGGAGGCGTGCGCCAGCCGGGGGGCGCGGCTGCGCAACTGCGTCTCGCCAATCATCATCCGGCTCATCTCGGCGACGCTCACGGCCCGCGCATCACCACTGCCGGTCACACGGCCTCGCCGCAACACGGTAAAGCTGTCGCAGAACGCCTTCACCTCGCGGAACTTGTGCGAGATCATCAGCACGGTGACCTCGCCGCGCTCGGCCATGGCGCGCAGTAGGCTTAACACCTCATCCGCCTCGGCCGGAGTCATCACCGAGGTGGGTTCATCCAGGATCAGGAACCGCTGGTCGAGGTAGAGCAGTTTCAGGATTTCCAGTTTTTGCTTTTCGCCCGCCGACAGGTCCGCGATTTGCCGGTCGAGCCGCACGCGGAACGGCATGTGGTCCATGAATGCCTCGAGCGCCCGCGTCTCGTTCCGCCAATTGATCACGCGCGGCGCATCGGCGCGGGCCATCACCAGATTTTCCGCAGCTGTCAGGCAAGGGACCAGTGTGAAGTGCTGGTAGACCATGCCGATGCCCTGGGCCTGGGCCTGTCGGGGGCTGTGGAATGATACACGCTTACCATCGAGAAGGACCGCCCCCGCGTCCGCCTCGAAAAATCCCATGATGCATTTGACCAATGTCGATTTGCCCGCGCCGTTCTCGCCCAGCAGGGCGTGGAAGGAGCCGGGGGCGATTGAAACCGACACATCGTCCAGTGCCCGCATCGACCCGAAGACCTTGATGACTCCCTGCGTCTGGAGGGACGGCGCCCGGGTGGCCAGGGTCTGTGTCATCCCGTGTCCCGTCATTTCATGATCGCCAATTCGCGCGGCGCTTCCTGCGCTGCGGATTTCGACCGGGCCGAGGCCACCATGATGCCCAGCGTCAGAATGTAGGGGGCGGCGTTGAAGAAGTGATAGCCCCAGTTCAGCCCCACCGCCTGTAAGGAGGGCCCAAGCGCCCCCGCCGCACCGAACAACAAGGCCGCCAGCACGCAGCGCAACGGATTCCAGCGGGCAAAGATCACCAGCGCCACTGCCATTAGCCCTTGGCCTGAAGACAGGCCTTCGTTCCAGCTGCCGGGATAGGAGAGCGACAGGAAGGCACCGCCGACCCCCGCCAGAAATCCGCCCGCCGCTGTGGCCAAAAGCCGGACAAGGTCGATGTTCAGCCCCATCGCCCGGGCCGAGGCAGCGGAGTCGCCCACCATCCGCAGGGTCAGCCCGGCCCGCGTGTTGCGCAATGCCCACCACAACACCACGGCCAGCCCGATGCCGACAAAGAACAGGGGGTTCACCTGCAGCGCCTGCTGTACCTGCGGATTGCCCGACCAGCCGCCCATCGGCAGCGAGCTCAGCCGGGGGGCCGAGGGCTGGATGTAGGGTTTGCCGAAGAAGAAGGCGAGGCCGGTACCAAGGCTCATGAAGGCCAGCCCGACGGCGATGTCGTTCACCTTTGGCAACTTGCAGATCCAGCCGTGAGCCGCACCCAGAGCCAGCCCCGCACCGCCAGCCGCAAGTACCCCCAGCCACGGCGAGCCGGAGGTGTAGGACACGGCATAGGCGACCATGGCACCAAAGATCAGATTGCCTTCCAGCCCCAGATTGATGCGGCCCGATTTCTCGGTAAGGCATTCGCCAAGGGCCACGAACAGGAAAGGAGTGGAGACGCGGATCGCACCGCCGATCATCGCATAGAAGACGATCAGAAAATCAACCAGGCTCATGACCTGTCCTCGCCACGTTGATAGGTCAGGAATGGCAGGCGGCCATAAAAGGTGTCGCTGACCAGCAGCGTCAGGAAGATGACCGCCTGCAGCACCAGCATGGTGGCATCCGGCATCTCCATCCGCCGCTGCACCAGCCCGCCTGAGGCATCGAGGGCACCGATCAAGACTGCCACGGGCACGACGACCAGCGGGTTCTGGCGCGCCAGAAAGGCCACGAGGATGCCGGCAAAGCCGTATCCTGCGGCCAGCGAGGCATTGGCCTGACCGTGGATCGCCGCGACCTCGAAAAACCCCGCCAACCCGGCGCAACCGCCCGCGATGGCGCAGCAGGCCAGCATCAGGCGACCCACCGGCAGGCCCTGCCCCTGTGCCGCGCGCAGATTGCCGCCCGCAATCCGCGCTGCAAAGCCAAAGCTGCTGCGGGTCATCACCAGCCACAACAGCACTGCCAGCACCAGCCCGGCCGCCAGTCCCCAATGGACCGAAGTGCCGAACATCTCGCTCACACGCAGGTCGAAGCCCAACGGTTGGGTCGAGGGTTTGTTGGCTGAGCCGGGATCCCGGAACGGCCCTTCGATCAGGAAGCTGGCGATGGCAATTGCGATATAGGTCAGCAGCAGCGACGAAATCGTCTCGTTCACGCCACGCGCATGTTTTAGCCAGCCCGCAAGCCCCATCCAGACCGCCCCCACCGCCATGGCCGTCAGCGCCATAAGGGGCAGGATCAGCAGCGCCGGCAGACCGGCGGCCTGCAGGGGCAGGGCCACTACGGCCGCCGTCAGCCCGCCCAGCACCAGGGCCCCCTCAGCCCCCAGCAGCGTCAATCCGATGCGGGCGGGGATGGCAAAGGCCAGTCCAGTCAGGATCAGCGGGGCCGCCCGTTGCAGGGCGTTCTGGACCGAGAACCAGGACGAGAACCCGCCGGTCCAGATCAACGAAAAGAAGGTGACCGGATTTTTGCCCAACGCCAGCAGAAAGACCGAAAAGATCACGGCAGAGGCCAGCAAGGCGCCCAACGGAATGATCAGCGGCTCAATCAGTCTTGCCTCAGGCAGCCGCTCCTGAAGACGGGTCACAATGCCGGGCGGCGTGGTTTCGGGCGAGGATGCGCTGGACATGGGGTTTGGGCCACTCCTCTAACCGGCGGCGACAGAAACCACGGAGCCGATGCCGGGCCCGGCGTAGTTGCCGGACCCGGGACCGCTGAACGGGATGTCGGCCACCGGGGAGCGGCCGCATCCCGCCCGTGCTATCAGGTCGTCGAACCGATGACGCCGTCCAGCAGATAGTTCATGCTCTCCAGTTCAGGCGCGTAATTGTCCAGCGTCGCCGCGATCACCGGATTACCCTTGTTGTCCCTCAGAGGGCCGACATAGATCGGCTTGCCCGTCTTCAGCGCTTCGATTGCCGCTGTGGCTGCGGAGGCAGCTTCTGGTGTGGCCCCCGCGCCAAACGCCGTGTTGCGCAGCATATCGTTGTGGTAACCGCCCGCGATCAGGTTCGGCGGTGCCTCGCCTGCGGCAAGCGCCGCGGCGTAGATCTGATAGGTCGTTTCCCACTTGCTTTCCGCCCCGGTGATGAACCCCTTGGGGGCCAGCGGCGAACAATTGGCATTGTGACCGCAGGTCTTGACCCCGCGCCCCTCGGCGGTCTCGATCACCACTTTGGGGCTGTCCACATGGCAGCCGATCACGTCGCACCCGGCATCAATCAGGGCATTGGTCGCCTCGGCCTCGCGCACAGGCATCGACCATTCGCCGGTGAAGATCACCTGCACCGTGGCACTGGGATTGACCGACCGCGCCCCCAGCAGGAACGAATTGCAGTTCGACAGCACGGTCTGCACGGGTTTGGCTGCGACAAAACCCAGCTTGCCCGTCGCGGAAGACAGGCCCGCCGCGACGCCGTTCACGTAATGCGCCTGATTGAGATAGCTGAAATAGCTGCCCGCGTTCTGCGGGTCGGTGTCCTTGTTCCACAGGGGCGCACAATGGCGAAACTGGACCTCGGGATAGCTCTTGGCGGCATCGATCACGAAGGGATTGTAATAGCCGAACGAGGTGGCAAGGATCAGCTTGGCCCCTTCCAGATTGATCATGGATTCCATGGTCTGGCTGACCGCATTCGTTTCGGCGACATTCTCTTCTTCGACGACGGTCACACCTTCGACCCCGCGCAGGATGTCCATCGCCGCCGCATGCGACTGGTTCCAGCCATAGTCATCTCGCGGGCCGACATAGATCGCCCCGATCACGACCGGGTTTTGCGCCAGAACGGCACGGGCAGGCAGCACCGAAGCGGCAAGGGCAGCCGCACCGGAGTGCAACAGGCTGCGGCGGGAAAGGGCATTGGCAAACATGGTCAGCTCCATCTGTTGGGATCGCCGCCTTCGAGGAACGGCTGATAACCTTGGTCTTGCGGCGGCCCTCCACCTCCGCCGGGCCGAGAGTCCCGGCAGAACCGCGACCCCAGATGTCATGCTCCTCCCCCGGCGCGGCCGGGTCATTCTGGGTCAGCGCGGGGGCTGACCGCTCTTGCCCGCAAGGATCCTTGCCTTCAGGTCCTTCAGAAACCAGATGTCTTCCAACTGATCCGGCTGGACCAGATCCCAACGCACTCCACCCGGCTGGCGGCCTGTGGGGTAGGTCTCGATCACATCCTTCTCGGTCACGATCCAGTTCAGCAGCGAGTCATGCGGCATGATCGGCAGGCGGTCATCGTCCACCACCATGCTCGAATGCACAGTCGTGACGATGGGTGTCGCGTCAGTGATCTTGGCCAGATCGCGGAACAGGCCCAACTCCAGATCGGCAAAACCGCCGCCCTTGCCCGTGCGTCCACCAGACCGGGTGACCGCAACACAGCCACAGACCGCAATGTCCAAGGGCATCATCTCTTCGAACCCCAGCTTCTGCCCGACGCTGACCGCGCCTTGCGAGGTGGCCGCCAACTCGAACTGCACGCCGTCGCGTTCCAGCCTGGCTGGGTCAAGCAGCACCCAGGGCAATTCACCGGTCCCGAATTCGGGCACGGGCATGTACAGCAGCTTGCCGTCATAAAGCGCCCGCAGCCGCACGGGGATTTGCGGCGGATCCGGGTTACATTTGACCACCTTCGCCCGCTTCCAGATGTCCAGCTCGGACAAGCGCTTTGCCGCGACCTCGGCCCCCACCCAGTTCGAGATGCGGCTCCAGACCGGGCCGATGTTCACGCCGCTGGTTTCCAGATTGCCCCAGATTTCGGCGCGCAGGCGGTCCTTGTCGGCGTTGCGCCCAGACCAACGGCCCGCGCGCTCCTCGTCGCTCGAGGCCAGAGTGGAGGTAAGGGTTGAATGCGACATGATCGCCCCGGTCAGACAAGGTCCGCCGCCTGGGATGAGGCTGGCAGAGGGCCAGTCCATTGGCCCATGGGCGAACGCTACCATCCCCGATATGGCCGGAAAGTCGCCAGTGGCTTAAGGAGTCTATATCGAAATGATTATATAATTGAAGAACGCTGCCGCGACGCCTCCAACCCCTTGGCCACACTGGAAATCTGGCCACGTAGCCAGATATTCCGGACATCCGAATGTGCCCGCTCGTGCCAGAGAAGAAAGAATTTCAGCGTTCCGAACTCGGTTGGCGCAGGTGCCCAATGAAGCGGCATAATTGAACTGAAATAGCCTGCAAAACGGGCGCTGGACGTAAAGATCAGGTCCGAGGACAGCAGGATATGCGGGATCAGATTGAACTCTGCCACCATGGTCTGGATCTTTCGGCGCAGTCCGCGTTCGGCCAATTGCAGGTCGATCGGCCCGGGGTCGGCGCGCGAGCGGGCCACTGGCGCAATGTGGTCGGCGGCCAGATACTCTTCAATGCTCAGCCTGCCGCGCCCGGCCAGCGGATGCTGCGCGCCCATCAGGCAGACGATGTCTTCGGTCATAAGATGTGCCGTCTTCAGATGCCCCGGCGCGCCCGGCCAGTTGCAGATGACAGCATCAAGATGGTCCCGCTCCAGCGCCTCTGCATAGTCGAAACCGGCATCGATGCCGCGCACGATCACCGGCGCGCCAGGCACTTCGCGGCGCAGGCGTTGGACCAGTGGCGGCAGGAACACCGCCTCCATGCAGTCGGCAGACGCAATGCGGAAGGGCGCAGTCGAGACCGGCGGATCAAATGCTGCAGGGGCACCCAAAATCTTGTCGACGCCATCCAGCACGGCCCGCACTTGCGCCAGCAACGCCAGTCCCCGCTCTGTCGGCACCAGCTTGGCGCCGCTGCGGACAAGGATTGGATCGCCGATCGTCTCGCGCAATTTGCGCAGAGCAAGACTTATGCTCGGCTGCGATTGGTCCAGCTTACGCGCTGCCTGCGTGACACTGCATTCTTCAAGCAACACCCGCAGCACGCGCAACTGGCGGGTATCCAGTTCTCTCACCATGTCGCGCCCCATTTGCCTGTCGTTCCAGTGCTCTTACACTTTCACCTCTTACCCGTCGTTGCGAATCTCATCGAGATTGTTCAGCGCCCGAATTATCCGTTTGAGGATTGCTTCTGCGGTTTTTGCGTCGCGTTCTTGCCGGGCCAGACGGAAGACCAGCGCCTCGGCGCGCGCGCGGTCGACAAGCAGGCCCTTCTTCTTCTGGAGGCCCAGCTGCTTGTCCTGCGCCTGGTAGACCGTCAGCGCGGTGCGGGCTTTCAGGTAGGACGAACTGTCCGCAGGACCGCTGAACCCAGCGTCGCCACTAGTACTGCGGCGCTGCTGGTCTGGATCGGTCATCTCGGCGCGGCGCACATCGGAGGCGGCGGCGTTGATCGACCCGTCCCTGTAGACCACCAGCCGACTGGCGCGGCGCGCCTTCTGGATCGCGCCGCGCGAGAGGCCGGAATGGGCGGAATACTCCCGCTCAGACATACCTTCCATGGCGATGAGATTGACCTCAAGATATTGGAAATAAACGAAAAGTATCTGCTAATCCAGTTGATTACACTCCCGCACAGAGCGATTCTGGGAGCAGAAAATCATCCCCGGATCGGAGACCAGATCATGACCATGGCCATCACCACCATCCGCATCGACATTGCCGCACTGCCTGCCCATTTCGACCGCTCGCGCCCCAGCGTGGTGGCTGAAGTCACTGAGACCGCACTGCGCGCGGGCGGGATCAAGGCCGACTGCTCGGACCTGTTCTCGCATCTCAAGATCGAGCTGCCGACCGCGCAACTGGCTGCCGCCTGCGCCCT
>Ga0247831_1003028_pt1 | contig 25701 bp, 25 predicted proteins | sample LaCruzMarch2015__9_FD_192406 | JGI IMG/M metagenome (GOLD analysis project Ga0247831, IMG submission 192406) | Freshwater microbial communities from meromictic Lake La Cruz, Castile-La Mancha, Spain - LaCruzMarch2015_1m | ecosystem: Environmental > Aquatic > Freshwater > Lake | place: Spain...
GACATGCGCTCTGGTTGCCGATGTGATGGAGAAGGCTGCCTTGCCGGCAGTGGCCTTGTCTGTGCCTTTGGTGGTAGAGGCACGCGCCGCACTCAATTGGGCTGAGGCCCACTAAACCAATTAGCTCCCTCAGGGATTTGTACCGATGAAATTCACTTTGTCTTGGCTGCAGGATCATTTAGCCACCGATGCTCCCTTGTCCGCCGTGCTGGACGCCATGACCATGGCGGGTCTAGAGGTCGAACATTGGGAAGATCCAGCTGACAAACTGAAAGCTTTTTCAGTCGCAAAGATTGTCTCTGCCGAGCGTCACCCTAATGCCGATCGTTTGCAGGTTTGCCAAGTTGAAACCTTTGAAGGCAGGAAGGAAATTGTCTGCGGGGCGCCCAATGCGCGGCCAGGTCTTACGACCGTTTATGCGCCCCTAGGCACCTATATTCCTGGGAGTGGCATTACGTTGGAGCCTCGCGCCGTGCGCGGCGTGGTCTCAAACGGGATGCTGTGTTCTGCGGCCGAACTTGAAACAGCCGAAGAAAGCGATGGTATCCTTGAGTTGGATGGTGCTCTAGCCGTTGGCACCCCCGCGGCGGCCGCTTTAGGCCTTGCCGATGCCGTCATCGACTTTGAAGTGACGCCAAACCGCCCCGATTGGTTGGGTGTCGTCGGTATCGCGCGCGAACTAGCTGCGGCAGGTCTTGGCCAACTGAAAGAACATTCAGTTAAGCCTGTTGCGGGCGATTTTCCTTGCCCAGTCACGGTCACCATTGACTCCCCTGATGCCTGCCCTGCTTTTGCGGGTCGCCTAATCAAGGGCGTCAAGAACGGCCAGAGCCCGAAATGGTTAGCGGATCGTTTGCGCGCGATTGGCCTGCGCCCGATCAATATTTTGGTCGATATCACCAATTTCATTTCCTACGACCGGGCGCGCCCGCTGCACGTCTATGATGCGGCCAAACTCTCAGGTGGCATTGTCGCCCGCATGGGTCAGGCTGGCGAGAGCTTTGTGGCGCTTGATGGCAAAAGCTATGAATTGACCCCTGCCATGTGCGTGATTGGCGATGCATCCGGCCCCTTAGGCTTGGGTGGGATCATGGGCGGCGTCTCGTCTGGTTGCTCGGATGAAACCGTCGATGTTTTCGTTGAAAGCGCGCTGTTCGCGCCCCTGACCATCGCGCAAACCGCGCGCGCCTTGGGCATTCAATCAGATGCCAAGTATCGGTTTGAACGAGGCGTGGATTCTGGCTTCATGGTCGACGGGCTCGAGCTCGCGACCGCCATGATCCTTGAGCTTTGTGGTGGGACGGCTTCGGAAGTGGTTGTTGCAGGCGAAGTTCCCGCTTTGCCAGAGGCCGTGCCTTTCGCGACCAGAGAAGTTCACCGCCTAACAGGTTTAGAGCTTAGCGACGGCGAGATTGACACCATCTTGTCCGCTTTGGGCTTCACACCTGAAGTGACCGGGGCTGGCCTCCGCAAAGTCGGCGTACCAAGCTGGCGCCGCGATGTAGCGGGTTCCGCTGACCTTGTTGAAGATATTGCCCGCATCGCAGGCTTTGACCGCTTGCCAACAGCCAAATTGCCAGAGCGCAAAGGCCGAAAAGAACCCTTATTGACGCCAGCGCAAAACCGCGTCCGCATCGGCCGTCGTAGTCTGGCGGCTCGCGGCTGGATGGAAGCGGTGACCTGGAGCTTTGCCAGCCGCGCGGCGTGTGAATTATTTGGCGCAGCTCAAGGCGGCGGGGCCCTGGTTTTGGCCAACCCGATTGCCTCCGACTTGGATTGCATGCGGCCCAGCGCGCTTATCCATTTGCTGCTAGCGGCACAACGCAATGCCGACCGTGGCTTTGGCGACCTCGCTTTGTTTGAAGCCGGCCCGATCTATAAGGGCGACGGGCCCAAGGATCAGGAAATGGTCATTGCTGGCGTGACGCGCGGGGCGATCCGTCACTGGAGTGGTACCGAAAAGCCAGACGTCTTCACCGTCAAAGCCGATGTCTTGGCGATGCTGGATGCGATGGGTGCCTCAACCGGTGGCATGCAGACGGTTCAAGGCGCGCGCGCTTGGTGGCACCCCGGCCGCTCGGGCAGTTTCAAGCTCGGCCCCAAGACGATCTTGGCGGAGTTTGGCGAGCTTCACCCACGTGTTTTGAAAGAACTGGGTGTGGATGGGCCGGTTTATGGCTTTGAGTTGTTCTTGGATGCCCTGCCACCTGCCAAAGTGAAAGCCGGCAAGACCAAAGCAAAGCTGGAGGCCTCTGCCTTTATGCCTTTGACCCGCGATTTTGCCTTCGTCGCCAAGGCCGACCTGCCCGCAGGTGACCTAATCCGCGCCGTTGCTCAAGTCGATAAGGTACTGATTTCAGACGTAAGCTTGTTTGACCGCTATCAAGGCCAAGGCGTGGCCGAAGGCGAAGTGTCGTTAGGGCTGGAAGTCGCGCTCCAACCGCGCGAACGGACCCTGACCGATGCAGAGATCGAAGCCGTCAGTACAAAGATCATCGCGGCAGCCGCGAAGCTGGGCGCGCGTTTGCGCTAAGCACGAGGCATCCTGTAACCTGGAGCCCTTCAAACAAAGTCATGCTGTTGCGCGGTTTCGAATTGACGTGCGCGGATATCGGGTTAAATGTCCGGACAAATGAAAATGTTTCGCTCACTCCTCTTTGTTCCGGGCTCCCGACCAGACCGCTTTGAAAAGGCGCTGGCGGCAGGGGCTGATTCCATCTGCATTGATCTTGAGGACGCTGTGCCGCCGCAAGACAAGGCCACCGCCCGCGCTGGGGTCATTGCTTGGCTGGAGGCCAATTCGGAGAGCTACCCTGATTGCGCGATTGGCGTGCGGATGAATGGCCTCGACACATTGGATGGCCTCAAGGACGTCATCGCCTTTAGCGAAACATCGGCCCGACCGGACTTTTTAATGGTGCCAAAGGCGGGTTCGCATTCCGCCCTCGTTAATCTCACACAATTGCTCGAGATAAATCGCCCGAACCGGAGACACGTCGCATTGTGGGTCGTCATTGAATCTGTACTCGGGCTCAAAAATGCGTCCAGGATTGCCGGGGTTTGCGGCATGCGTGGCGGCGTTCTGTTTGGCGGAGCCGATTATTCCCTCGCCATCGGCACTGGCATGGACTGGGAAGCGCTGTTTCATGCCCGTTCGACATTGGCCACAGAGGTTCGCGTTACAAACGGAACCTTGATGGACGTGCCTTATCTGAACGTGAAGGACGAAGAGGGTCTGCGCGCAGAATGCGTGCGCGTGAAGGCCCTAGGCTTTGACGGCAAAGCCTGCATCCACCCCAGCCAAGTCGCCATTGTCAATGAAGTTTTCTCACCTTCTGAGGCAGAGTTGGATTGGGCACGCCGCGTTGCTGAGGCAGGCAGGTCACAGGATGGCCGCGCCGTTTTGCTCGACGGAAAAATGCTCGACATCCCCGTCTATCTGCGCGCCGAGCGCATTTTGTCTAAAGCAGGAATTGAGTTCTAACTATGGTCCGTAACGTGAAAGAAGTTGGCCCCCAGCGCTACCGCGAAACATTTGGTCGCTATTTTGAGGAATTTACCGTCGGCGACGTCTATGAGCATCGCCCCGGCAAGACCATTACCGAATATGAGAACCACATGTTCACGCTGATGACGTTGAACACCCATCCGATGCATTTTGACGCGCAATTTGCTGCCGCGAGCGAGTTCAAGAAGAACCTCGTCGTCTCGCCCTATACGTTGGCACTCTGCATCGGCATGAGCGTGACCGACACCAGCCAGAAGGCGATCGCCAATTTGGGCATGGATGAAGTGAAGTTCACGGCACCCGTCTTTGCAGGTGATACACTCTATTCCGAAAGCGAAGTGCTGGCCAAACGCGAGAGCGCCTCGCGCCCCGGCCAAGGCATTGTGACCATCGTCACCAAGGGCTTCAACCAAGACGGCGTCATGGTGTGTACCTTCAAGCGCAACATGCTGATCCCCGCCCGCGGGCATGCGGTCGAGGACAAAGTGGGCAATTACTGATCGAATTTGGATAATGTCAGGCGCTGCCTGCGAAGGAGACAAAGACCATGGCAGACGGAAATTTTGGACATATCAGCGAAGCAGATGAGCGCCAGATGCTGGACGCCATTCAGAAGTGGATTGAGAAGAAAGTCGCCCCCGTAGCGATGAAGCTGGAGCATGACAACGAATGGCCAGCCGAACTCGTAAATGACATGGCAGAGCTCGGTCTGTTTGGCGCGATCATCCATCCAGATTACGGTGGCCTTGGCCTGTCTGCGACCACTTATTGTAAGATCGTGACCATGATCTCGCAGGAATGGATGAGCCTGACGGGCATTTTCAATTCGCATTTGATGATGGCCACCGTCGTTCAGCGCTTTGGCACCGACTTTCAAAAGGAATATTGGCTGCCCAAGTTTGCGACCGGCGAAATGCGCGGCGGTCTTGGCCTGACAGAGCCTGATGCCGGTACTGACTTACAAGGCATCCGCACCGTCGCGCGCCGCCAAGGCGACAATTACATCGTCAATGGCACTAAGACCTGGATCTCGAACGCCATTGAAGGCCATTGCGTGGCCTTGCTGGTCAAGACCGATCCTGATGCACAGCCCCGTCACAAGGGCATGAGCATGCTGATCGTGCCCAAGATTGACCCCGAAACCAAGGTGCCACTCAAGGGCGTCAAGAACGGCAAAAAGTTGGAAAAGCTTGGCTATAAGGGCATTGATTCCGGCGAATTCATCTTTGAAGATTATGAAGTCGACGCCAAGAAGAGCTTGGTTGGCGGCGAAGAGGGCAAGGGCTTCATCATGGCCACGGGTGGCTTAGAGATAGGCCGCGTGAACATCGCTGCCCGCTCGGTCGGCATTGCCAAGCGCGCTTTGGCGGAAAGCGTCAAATATGCCCAAATGCGCAAGACGATGGGCAAGCCCATTTGCGAGCATCAGGCCATTCAACTGAAACTGGGCGAAATGGCTGCCAAGACGCGCGCCGCCGAACTTCTGACCCAAGATGCAGCAGCTGCCTTTGACCGGGGTGAGCGGATCGACATGGAAGCCGGCATGGCTAAATTCTTCGCCTCAGAAACTGCTGTCGAAGTCTCCTTGGAAGCCATGCGCATCCATGGCGGTTACGGCTATTCCAAGGAATATGTCATTGAACGTCTCTATCGCGACGCGCCCCTGATGTGCATCGGCGAAGGCACCAATGAAATGCAACGCATCATCATCGCGAAGCAATTGGTGGCCCGCAACCCGATTTAAGGGGTGACCAGACTTTGCCAACGATTTCCCTGTTCTATGGCATCAAGATCAGCATGTATTACGGTGACCACACGCCACCGCAGTTCCATGTGATCTTGGCTGAATACGAGGCGTAAGTTGAGATTGCAACCGGTCGAATTTTGGCGGGTGATCTGCCGAAAACAGCGAAAAGGTTGGTGAAGGAATGGTGCGACCTCCATCGGTTTGAATTGGAAGCAAACTGGGACCGTGCTATGAGAGATGAGCCGATCTATAAGATTGAGGGTTTAAAATGAGGAAGCTCGCAAAAATTACTCGGGCCGAAACCTGTGGCCCTCATAGGCTTGAAATTTGGTTTGAAGATGGTTTGCATGGCGTCTGGCAAGCCGACTTTACCGATCGTAAAGGCCCTATGGCCCAGCCGCTTCATGATGCGAGCTTTTTTGCACGTGTATCCATTGAGGACGGCGCCTTGGTTTGGCCGAATGGCTGGGATGCAAGCGCTGATTTCGTACAAGAAGAGATGCGGCGCGCAGGGACATTAAAAGGAAAGATGGTAGCGGCGGAGTAAGCTGACGGCGAGCTCCCAGACAGAGCTTGGCTTGAAATCTGATTGAACCCCGGATCATGATCGTATATACACGTATATACGATCATGGGAGGCAGTTATGGCGACGCACAAAACGAAGACGTTTAAAAGCGGCAATAGCCAAGCGGTACGCTTACCCAAAGCGCTGGCTTTTCCCGATGGCACAGAGTTGGAAATCGTCCGGAAGGGCGACGTGGTGACTTTGCGACCCGCCAAATTGCCTTTTCATGAAATGCTTCAGCGACTGAGAGAGCTACCTGCACCTGATTATGTTGAAGTGCGAGACACAGAAGAAATACCCGATCGACCAGGACTGTGATTACACGCGTTGCTAGAACAGGACCTCCTCAATCATGCACCTACTTGATACCAGCGTTTTGATCCCTCTGAGGGATGGTGATTCCAAGGTGTGGGAACGGGTCAGTCAGTTGGGCGGAACCATTTTGGTGTCCATTATAAGTGTCGTCGAACTGGAAGGCGGGGTCTACCGGGACGCCTTACAGGCGGAGCGGCGCCGCACAAAGCTCGATCTTTTGCTAGCCGGTCTGAATGTTTTGACGTTCGATTCCGAAAGTGCCCAGACCTATGGCCAAATCGTAGCATCCGCCGGCTACTCACGCCGCAAAATCCTCGACCGCATGATTGCCGCCCAAGCCCTCAATGCAAGTGCCACATTGGTGACCCTCAACCCGCAAGACTTTGAAGAAATTACAGACTTACAGGTGCTTGGATGGTGAAGACGTGGCGAACAGGCTCGTGCCATTGTGGCGATGTGCGCTTTTCGGTTCACACGAGCGATGAGGTGGAAGTGGAAGCCTGCAATTGCTCCATCTGTGCGCGCACGGGCTTTGTGCATCTGATAGTGCCGCTGGACGATTTCAAGCTGGTAGCAGGGGCCGATAAGCTCACCTCCTATCGGTTCAATACAGGCGTCGCAAATCACACCTTTTGTACCAAATGTGGCGTGAAGGCGTTCTATACGCCGCGCTCCAACCCCGATGGGGTCAGCGTGAACGCCAATTGCTTTGATCCCGGTCAAGCGCCCGTCCTCTCGATTGTGCCGTTTGATGGCCAGAATTGGGAAGCCAATGCTGCCAAACTGGCCCATAAATCTGCTCCACCCACGAAAGGGGAAACAGCATGAAAATTTCACTCTATGCCAGCGCATTATTTGGTTGCATCGCGCTATCGGGCTGCATGTCCGGAACCGTAGGGCGGGCAAAAGATGCGGCACCCCCAACCACGGTCGCCTCCGTTGACCTCAATAAATATACGGGCAAATGGTATGAAATTGCGCGCTATCCCAATAGCTTTCAGAAAAAATGCGAAGGCGTTACAGCCGAATATGCGCTTCGCCCAGATGGTCGAGTTGGCGTCACCAACACCTGTGCAACGGGCACCAGCGACGGTAAACCACGCAGCGCCGAGGGCGTAGCGGCGGTTATCGAAGGCTCGAACAATACCAAGCTTGCGGTAAACTTCGCCCCCATTCCTTTGCCAAAGGGGCAAGGTAATTATTGGGTGCTCTATCTCGACCCTAGTTATCAAACGGCCTTGGTCGGCAGCCCCAATGGCTCCTATTTGTGGCTTTTGGCCCGCACCAAGTCGATCACGACCGACCAGCGGGCTGCGCTCAATGCCGCCGCAGAGCGCAACGGCTTTCGCACAGACCTCCTCAAAGAGACGGTTCAACCTTGATGCAGACGGCTGACCTCCCCCTTAAAGGCATCAAAATCCTGTCGATTGAGCAATATGGCGCAGGGCCTTATGGCACCATGCTGTTGGCGGACCTTGGTGCAGAGGTGATCAAGATCGAAGCGCCCAGCATGGGGGGCGATGTCAGCCGCGCCACCGGCCCCTATTTTTTGGGCGAGCAGGACAGCCAATTCTATCAAACTTTTTCGCGCGGCAAATCCTCGGTCGCGCTGGAAATCAAAAGCCCGGAAGGCCGTGCGCAGTTTGAGGCTTTGGTCAAAGAAGCTGATGCGGTGGCTAATAATCTGCGCGGCGATCAGCCAGCTAAAATGGCGATCACCTATGACGACCTCAAATCCATCAATCCCAAGATCGTCTGCGCCCATCTCTCCGCCTACGGACGGGACAATGATCGCGCCTCTTGGCCGGGCTATGATTATCTGATGCAGGCCGAAGCGGGCCTGATGTCCATGAGTGGCGAGCCCGATGGACCACCGGTTCGATGCGGTCTGTCGATCATTGATTTTCACACCGGTAGCCAATTGGCGGTCGGCCTTCTCGCCGGCATTTTGGGCGCGCACCGCACAGGGCAAGGCTGCGATATTGATGTGGCTTTGTTTGACACCGCTCTGCATCAGCTGTCCTATCCCGCCACTTGGTATTTGAATGAAGGCGTCGAAGTGGGTCGCCTGCCGCGCGGCGCCCATCCTTCCATTGCGCCCAGCCAAGCCTTTAAGACCCAAGATGGCTGGCTGATGCTGATGTGCCAGACCCCAAAATTCTGGGAGATATTCTGCGCCAAGGCGGGTCGCCCAGACCTTCTGGCCGACCCCCGCTTTGCCAGCATCCCGGCCAGACGCGAGAATTTGACCGACTTGACGGAAGTCCTTGATGCATTGCTCAGCACCCAATCGACCGCCGCTTGGATCGCGCTCTTGGGCGGGCATGTTCCCGTGGCGCCCATTTACGACATTGGCCAAGCCCTAGACAGTGTTCATGTGAAGGCGATTGGCATGACCGATGTCGTCGATCATCCTGACGCAAAGCACGGCCGATTGCGGATGATGGCGAGCCCGATCAAGGTCAATGGTAAGCGGCCTGCTGGAAAGCGGGCACCCAAAATGGGAGAGCATTAAGCCATGAAACTCCAAGGCCTCAAAGTTCTGGACCTCTCGGCGTTTCTGCCGGGCCCACACATGACCATGATGATGGCCGACCATGGGGCCGATGTCGTGATGGTCGAGCCTGCCAATGGGGTTGGAGAACCAACCCGGGCTATTGGCTATAAGACTGAAGACGGCATGTCGGTTTGGTTTCGCAACATCGCGCGCGGCAAGCGTAGCCTGAAGATCAATCTGAAAGACCCGGAAGCGCGGGAGCTGTTCTTGAAGCTCGCCGCAGAAGCCGACGTGATTGTCGAAGCCTTCCGGCCCGGTGTCGTGAAGCGGCTTGGCGTCGATTATGATGCCATTGCCGCGATCAACCCGCGCATCGTCTATTGCTCCATCGCGGGCTTTGGCCAAGACGGCAAATATGTGAATAAGCCCGGTCATGATTTGACCATGGAAGCCATGGCAGGGCTTGTCGATTTGAATCGGGGCCTTACCGATAATAAGCCCGCAAGCCCTTCCATCCCGGCGGCGGATATGGCCGCAAGCCTCATGGCGTTCGCGGCGATCATGATGGCACTCTATCGTAGGGCTGAGACGGGCAAAGGCGATTATATTGACCTGTCGATGTATGATGCGCTTTTGTCTTGGACACCCAATGTGCTGGGGCCAGTCTTTGCCGAGAATGCCCATCCGGTCGCCAAAGAGATGCGGCCGTTTGGTGGCGCGGCGATGTATCGACCGTATGAGACCAAGGATGGGAAATTCCTCGTCCTCGGTGGCTCTGAGCACCATTTTGCCAAGAATTTGCTCGATGCTTTAGGGCGCCCTGATCTGTTCGATTATGCCAAGCTGGAACCTGGCCCCGACCAAGACCCGTTGAAGCGTTTTTTCGAGGAGACATTTGCCAGCAAAACCTTGGACGAATGGAGCGCTTTCTTGAAAGACGTCGATCTGTGCTGGGCGCCCGTCCGCAGTTTGAAAGACGCGATGGAAGACCCTTATACAATCTCGCGCGGCATGGTGCTGACCGATGACCAAGGCAATAAGCATTTGGGCATTCCCATCCGCTTTCGCGATGAACCGGGGCAGGCGCGCCTGGCTCTCCCAGACTATGGCGCAGATTCTGAAAGCTTGGCGGCAGAGGCGGGTCTTGATACCAAGGCCATTGCCGCCTTGAAGGAGCGAGGTGCCATCTGATGACGGGCGTGACCGTCCCAGAATCCCTTCGCCAACAAGCGATCTGGTGCCAAGCGTTTGACTCCCGCTTTACCGCTGAGCTGTGCGACGTCATGGCCGACGACTTTGAAGCCGGTGGCATTATCGCGCATTTGACCGGGGATTGGCCCACTCACCCGATCCAAGACGCCTTAGCCCTGCGTCTGGCGGGCGCACTGCATGCGATTGTCCTGACTGAATCCGAAGGCGACTTAGCCCAAGTCTGGCCGCAACAAGGCCGTCACTGGACCATGGAAGAAGCTTGGCCAGTCGCGGCCGAGACGTTGCGGGTGCGTGAAAGCTGGGTGCGCGAGTTCTTGAAGTCCCCACCCCAAACCAATGAAGTCCGCCGCGCGGTAGGCCTTTGGCCGGGACTATGTGCAGCCGCTGAAGCCTTTGAAGGGCCAATGGACGTGTTGGAGCTTGGGGCATCGGCCGGGTTAAATCTCAGCATGGACCGCTTCCATTATGAGGGCGGTACTTGGCAATGGCATAGCCCCATTCCTGGACCGCGTGTTGCCATGTCGACGCAGTGGCGTGGCCCCGCGCCCCGTTTCCCGGCGCACGCCGCGATCCGCCATCGCGCAGCCTGCGATCAGAACCCCTTGAATGCCAGTAACGGCGAAGACCGTCTGCGTCTGCGGTCCTATATCTGGCCAGACCAGCCGGAGCGTTTAGAGCGCCTCAATGCCGCCATGGAAATTGCGGAGGCCCAATCGATCACCCCGGATGCGGGCGATGCCGCCGATTGGATCAAGGCCAAGCTCTCGACCCGGGGCAAAGACGCGTTGACGGTGATCTACCATTCCGTCTTTTTCCAATACCCGCCACAAGCCGTGCGCGAGGCCATCACGCACGCCATCGAGGCCGAAGGCGCAAGCGCCACAGCGGAGGCCCCCTTAGCTTGGTTACGCTTTGAGCCCGGTGGCGTTTTGGGGCGTACCCAAGATGGGGCCAGCATGACCCTAGAACTGATCGAATGGCCCTCTTTAAGTCGGCGTGTCCTAGCGGACATAGATCCTCATGGCCGCTTCGTTCATTGGCAAGGGGCCTAAGAAAGGCTGCCTTCAATAATGGGGTGGCTTTTGATCGGGGGGCGGGGGTTCAGAGCTGTCATGTTGGCGTTGCGCCTCCCGCTCCAGCATCAATTCCAGCCGACGGTTCAGGCGCTTTATCTCATCACCTTGTTGATGCAACAGATCAGACAACTCTTCCACGGTGCGCATCAAATGCATCACATGAACTTCTAAGGCCTCAACGCGTTCTTCCATCTTCATGCCCTCTTTGTGCCACGCTTTTAACGCAAGACTGCCGGACCGGTGACATTATTGTCAGCATGTTCAGACTTGTTTCTTGCGATACCGCAGACCATGTTCCAGCCACGTCTTTAGGAAAGTAGAATTCATGCGCTTAGCCCTGACTTTGACCCTGACCGCCTTCAGCTTGTTGTCTTCAACTGCCTTGGCCCAAACCCCAGCGGCCCCGGTGGTGCCAGCCACGGCCGCAACACCGGCCGCAGCGGCCTTTACGCAAGCGGCCCTGCCTTATGCCTTTGGCGCGCTCGAGCCCATCGTCGATGAGGCGACCATGCGCATCCATTTTGAACGCCACCATGGCGCACAAGTCGCGGGTCTCAACGCTGCCATCGCCGCTAATCCGGCCTTTGTGGGGAAGAGCCTTGAGGCGCTTTTGGCCACTGCCTCAACGGCCCCCGCGGCCATCCGCAACAATGCAGGCGGGCACTGGAACCACAGTTTCTACTGGAAGATCATGGCACCAGCTGGCACGGGCGGCGCGCAGTCACCAGAACTGATGGCTGCAATCAACCGCGACTTTGGCTCACTCGATGCCTTCAAGACCCAGTTCCGTGCTACCTCGATGGGGCGGTTCGGGTCTGGTTGGTCGTGGCTGGTCGTCAAACCAGACGGAAAGCTGGCAGTCGGTTCCACCCCTAATCAGGACAACCCGCTGATGGATGTCGGGGATTTCCGCGGCAAGCCCATCCTTGGCAATGACGTCTGGGAGCATGCTTATTATCTGAAGTATCAGAACAAGCGCGCCGACTATGTCGATGCTTGGTGGAGCGTGATCAATTGGAGCCAGGTTTCCAAGCTTTATGCTGAAGCGGTGAAGCCTTAATCAAAGATCTTGATCGTTAAACGATCTATTCTAGAAGGCCTTTGGTGACGGCACTGCCGCACAAACGGCCTATTTCGTTTCTGAATAGGTGACTTGGCGCGTCAAGGTCAGATTTCTTTTGGAAATCTGTCGCGCCGCGACGCAGCGAAGCTGCGACCTTGACCCGCTAATTCAACGCCAAATAATCGAGGCTATGGTTTTGGGGCCAGAAGGGTCACCAAAACCGTGTCAAGACGATTAGCGAAAAATACACCTGCTACCCCGCCGCAGGCAAAACGATCACATAGTGCTTTTCCATATCTTCGAGCACCTCCCAAACACCTTCAAAGCCATTTGGAATGACAAAGCCATCGCCGGTTTGAACCTCGATGACGTCGCCGTTCGATGCTGTAAGACGGGCACGGCCCTTGGTGATGTGGCAATATTCCATCTCGTCATAAACCACCCGCCACGAACCGCGCGTCGCGTGCCAAACCCCTGAGAAAACGCGCCCATCGCCGCTCTCATATAGGTTCTGCGTGCCGCCTGTGGCCCCGGCGACCACAACCCGGTCGGGATCTGGTTGCCATGGCTCAAAAGGCTCTTTGGATTCGCGGAACAGAATGATCCGCATTAGGGCTTTGCAACGGGTGGCGCTGGTGGCGGAGGAGGCGTGATGCGTGCCCCCAAATTTGACTTCACATCGCGGGCGTCAAACGCCTCGGCCCGGTCAGCGGGCTTCGGGCCTTTACCCAAAATAATCTCAGCCGTGGCTTGAAAACGGGTGATCTCTTCATTGTCAAACCGGTCAAAGAACGGGTCGTAGAAACTGTTTGACCAGAACGGGTCATAATAGCTCACCCAGCCATAGCGCGGGTGAAAGGTCCGGAATGAAGAATAGCCAATGCCCCCACCGAATGCCCAACGCGAACTCATGCGAGAGCGGCTGTAGGTTTTTGGATCTGTCGCGCGTTGGACGACTTGAAACCAATCATAGCCATTATCGACGGTCACATCGGCAGCGCGCAACAACAGCGAATCTTCGACTTGTTGGCGCGTGGTTTTCGTATTGCCGTCAAACGTAATACGAAAGCGATTGGCTTCAATCCGCTGATCAGTAAAGCCAAACTTGCCTGTCGCCGCCGCTTGATAGGGCGTTGGGCCAGACTTGGTTGTCGTCGTGGCACAAGCCGATAGGCCCATTGTTGCAGCAAGGGCAATTAAAGTTACAAGTGCTTTCATCTCATCTCTCCACTCGCCCGTCCCGAGCCTAAACATGCGCGCAAGGGCCTCATTCGGCAAGGGTTAACCACTGTTCGCCGAGACATATTTTTGTTTTTAGGGCGTAGGTGAGCGCTTCGCCTATCGGCTTTTGCTTTGGAGCGCTTCTAGGGTTGGCTCGGCACTATTGGAGTCACCCGACATTTGGCTCTGCGGAAAATGGGCGCACGGGGTAAATTCCTTTTCGTCTGGAGCCATTTTGGTGAAAACCGTGTTTCACCAAAATAGATCGTCTGGGGGCAGCGCGACATCTGCGCGAACGCGGTCCTCTCTTCGCCCCTCCAAAACCCATAGCCCCGCCAAGAAAAACCCACCGGTGGTGCGCCTTAAAGAGGGGCCGGGGCGCATGGGTTGCGCCAAAAAGGGTGGGCCAGATTAGTGGACTGGCCCGGAATAGGACGCAGACCGTGCGCCCCGGCTGAAATAAGTACGCGGGCCCAAGGGAAGATCATGTGCCCTCCTCGGTGGTGACATTTCCCCCGCCGAGCACGTAAAGACTTTTACAGAATGGATTTGTAACTCGCTCAAGGAGAACCAAAGTTTTTCCCGCCGCTGCGTGAGCTGCGAGCGGGGACCCCCAATTAGGCTGCGCCAACCCACGCAACAAATTGAGTGAATTTAAGATCTAGGTGGGGGTCGCCTCTTCCAAGATCTGTTGCATAAAAATGATGTGGTTGCCACCTCCCTTTACAATTTTTGGAATGCAGAGCACGTTGGAGGTGTGGCGCGATCCTACACATGCGCCGCACAGGGGCCGACCTGTTCGCCAACACCAGCTGTCAGGATCTTTAAGTGATGATCAATGCGTTGATGGAGAAGATGGACGGTCTGGTGCGCAAGCTAAAGGCCAAGTCCAAGGTGCACCGCGATGATACGGTGAAAACCGCGGCCGGTGCCGCGTGAGCTTGAACATGCCAACCAAGCAAAAAGCTGTCCGGATGTTGGGTACCATGGCGCTCTTGTGTGTTGTCGCGAGCTCAGCACAGTGTAAAGACGCCGTGTTCGCTCAAGGTATCGTAATGCGCACGTGTTCGCCGTTCGATGACTCTTCTTTGGAAGCCCGCATTCCAACTCTGTCAGGCAATCAGGTGGTCGTGATTAAAGTCAACGAAAATTTGGGCGCGAAATCGTTCAGCAGGCCCATCGCACCCCGCACAAGACCAGGTGGCGCTTCTGTTCACCTGTGCAACAGGGAAACCTCAAATCAGAATTACCCGTTTATGCTGGAGTACGCCTGGGACAGTTGCGTGGAAGCAACTTCGGGCTCGGTCGACATTGGTGGTCTCATTGGTTCTGCGACGGCGGGCCAGCTGGATGTAACTTACGAGTATGGCAAGCGAACTGGTGCCTTCATTGGTTCTGCAATGGCGGGCCATCTGGATGTGATATACGAAGATGGCAAGCGAACTAACGCCGATTTTTTGGCTCGATTTTGGGACCCAGAAGGAGCGTTCGACTGGGGTTGCCGCGGGTTTGGGCGATGATCCTTTTTGAGCCTGGTCCCGGGTTGATGACGGCCCGTTGGCTTTGACAGCCTCGCCGCCCTGACACCCGAAAGTGCGCGCTGATGAGGGTATTCCCAGTGGTTTAGGCATTCCCATGATGGCCTAAACCTTCCGCAGGTTCCGGCTTCTCGGAGGCTATATCCCAGCCCCTCATAACTCAGCTACAAGTTTGTAGGGTCCTCGAACAAGTTGAAATGCACCCATTCTGCGGACCCAATTATGACCGGTTTAAAGAGCGGGATAATGCCTTCCTCATGTCCACCGCTGGCGCATGTGAGACGGTCGGCATTTCGGCGGAACTTGACCGAAAGGGGATTGTCCGGCTTGGCCTGCGATGGGGCGAAGGCGGACGTTGAGAGCCAAACATGCCCCCCTTCACGACCAACGTCTTCTGTGCGTGCGTGAGCTTCAATGCCCTCATGGCAAAGCACGAGAGGATGACAAATAGCTAAAGCAAAATTGACCGCTTTGCCGATTGCAAGCATGGTGGGTGATGATGCTAATGGTGAGTCCAGAACAACCTATAAGCAGTCAAAGCGGGACCTTGGGGCAATAAGCTAAATATTTGTATTAGTTAATAAAAAAACTTGATCCTATCTGATCGAGATACTTAAAGGGGAAGTAGAGGGTATGGATCGGCGAACTTTGGTCACAGCGGTAGCGATTGGCACGCTTTCGGGTGCTGGCGCCGGCATTGCTGCGGCGCGCGTTGCAGGTGCCGGAGCGGGTGCCACTGCGCTGGACAAAACGGCTGCACAGGGCGCGGTTGCTGGGGCGGTGCGGCTGAATATGGTCACCTCTTGGCCCAAAGGCATGCCCGGTTTGGGCATGAGCGCAGAACGTATCTCACAGCGTGCGTTGGCATTGTCAGGCGGCACGCTGGATATCAAAGTATATGCGGCAGGCGAGTTAGTTGGCGCGTTTGAAGTGTTTGATGCCGTGGCGACAGGCTCTGCCGATCTCTATCATTCAGCCGACTATTATTGGCAGGGCAAAAACCCTGCCTATCCGTTCTTTACGGCCGTGCCCTTTGGCATGACAGCCATGGAGCAAATGGGCTGGCTCGATCATGGCGGTGGTCAGGCTTTATGGGAAGAACTGGCAGCGGGCTTTGGCATTGTGCCAATGGCGGCGGCAAACACATGTCATCAGGCGGGCGGCTGGTTCAAGCGCGAGATCAACAGCTTGGCTGACCTCAAAGGCCTCAAGATGCGGATACCTGGCATTGGTGGGGAAATGATCCGGCGATTGGGTGGCGCCGCTGTGGCGATGCCCGGGGGGGAAATTTATCAAGCGCTACAATCTGGTGTGATCGATGCAGCGGAATTTGTAGGGCCTTGGAATGACATTGGCTTAGGCTTTTATCGCGAGGCCCCCTATTATTACGCGCCAGGCTTGCAAGAACCAGGCGCGATTTTGGCGGTGGGCGTCAACAAGGGCAAGTTTGATAGGCTCTCCCAAGTCCATCAAGAAATCCTGCGCGCGGCCTGCCGGGAAAGCTATGCCATTTCCGTCGGCGAATTTACCTATCAGAACGGCGTGGCCATGGAAGCGATGAAGGCCCAACATGGGGTCACCTTGCGCCGCCTACCCGACGATGTTTTGAAGGCAGCTGCCGGAATTGCCCAAGTCATGTGGGCCGAGGCAGGTGCCGCTGACCCTCTGGCTGGCCGAATTTATCAAAGCTGGCTTAAAGCCTACCGCGCCATGCGACCTTGGAGTGAAGAAGCCGAAGGCATTTATCTCGCTGAACGCAAACGCAATTTGATCCTTGGTGCCCCATGAGTCCGCAGGTTCTAGGCGAGCCCTTGGGGGCGATAGCCATCGTCATTCTTGGCGGATTGTCACCCTTTTTATTTGCGCCGCTTGCAACTGCAATTTGGGGTGAGCCTGCAGCAAAGGTCCAGCGGATTTTAAATGGGATTGCCGAGGATATTGCGACTTTGCTCGGCCGGTTTGCCCAAGGATGCTTGCTTGTGCTGGCGTTTGGCATGCTGACCACCGTGCTGCTGCGCTATATTTTTGGCGAGAGTTTTACCCGTCTCAATGAAATTGTGATGTATGCACATGCGCTGGGTTTTCTGATGGCGGCACCTGTCGCCTTAATCACAAATGCCCATGTTCGGGTCGATATTGTCTATGAGCAAGTCAGTGAACGTACGAAGGCCTTGTTGGATCTAATCGGCTTTTGCCTCCTTCTGGCCCCGGTGATGTTGCTGTTGCTGATCTATAGCGGCCCCGTTGTCGAGTTGGCTTGGCGCATCGGCGAGAAGAGTCCAGAGACTGACGGTTTGCCATTTGTGTTCCTGTTGAAGACAGCCATGCCAATCTTTGCTGTCACCATGTTGATGGCAGGCGTCGCTCATGCAGGACATGCCGCCTTGCGCTGGCGCGGGCTTGAAGCATTGGACTCGTCATCATCCGCTCACCATGTGGGGCCGTAACAGATGGACCTGCACGGGATTTTAGACATTGCCATGTTTCTGAGCCTCATCATCGTGTTGATGATGGGCTATCCAGTGGCCTTTACGTTAGCAGGTGTGGCGCTGGCTTTCGGGCTTTTGGGCATGGCACTTGGCGTATTTCAACCCTCTTACTTTGCCGCCTTCCCCCAACGTGTGTTTGGCACAATGGGAAATGCGACGCTCACTGCGGTGCCGCTGTTCGTGTTGATGGGGGTGATTTTAGAACGTTCCCGGATTGCCGAAGACCTGTTGACGACCATGGGTGACTTGTTTGGACGATTTCGGGGTGGCCTGTTGTACTCCACCACTCTTGTGGGCGCGCTTTTGGCGGCTTCGACCGGTGTTGTAGGGGCCACCGTGGTTACAATGGGCCTGTTGGCTTTGCCGGCTATGTTGGCGCGCGGCTATGATGTGAAAATCGCCACCGGCTCAATCGCGGCATCTGGAACATTGGGTCAGATCATTCCCCCATCCATTGTTTTGATCTTGCTGGGCGATGTCATTGGCAATGCCAATCAGCGCGCGCAGATTGAAATGGGCAAGTCAGGCGGCGAAGCGGTTTCTGTAGGCGATTTGTTTGCAGGGGCGATTATTCCGGGCCTCGTATTGGTTGGGCTCTATCTGCTTTACCAAGTCTTTATTGCGTGGAGCCAGCCTAAGGCAGCCCCTGCTGCCGGCGGCGATTACCCCAAATTGTCGCGCGTAATCCAAGCTTTGTTAGCCCCCTTATTGCTGATCTTAGCTGTTTTAGGTTCCATTCTTGCCGGCATTGCCACCGCAACAGAAGGGGCTGCAGTGGGCGCTGCGGGGGCAGCCATGCTCGCGGGTCAACGGATCGAACAAGACGCAGGCAGACCACGCAGTTTTCTGGTGCGGGTCATATTGGTCGGTGCTGCAGCGCTGGCACTTTTGGTCGCATTTCGCTTGTTTATCGATATCCCAAGCCTCACCGCGCAACCCAGCTTCTCGGGTCAGCTTGTGTTGTTTGTTTCGGTGACATTAAGCCTGTTTGCAGGTGCAGCTGTGATCGCAGGACTTTGGACCCTGCACAACGCCAAGTCGCTTGGGCCAGCTTTAAAATCCACCGCCGACATCAATGCAATGGTGTTTACGATCCTGATTGGAGCGGCGCTATTCACCTTGGTGTTCCGGGGGCTTGGTGGCGATGAGTGGGTCGAAGGGATGCTTGAATCTGTTCCAGGTGGCCTGACCGGAGCGCTACTGTTCACTTTTGTCGTCATGTTTATCTTAGGATTTTTCCTCGACTTTATCGAAATCTGTTTTGTTGTTGTGCCACTGGTAGCTGTGCCACTGATTGTGATGGGCGCTGATCCGATTTGGTTGGCAGTAATGATGGCGATGGTGTTGCAAACGTCCTTTTTGACCCCACCCTTTGGTTTTGCCCTGTTTTACTTGCGCGGCGTAGCCCCGCCGGAAGTCAAAACCTTGGACATTTATCGCGGCGTTATACCCTTTATCGGCTTACAGCTCCTAGCTGTTGCCTTGATTTGGTTCATCCCAAGCTTGGCAACTTGGCTACCCAATCTATTGTACCGATAAGGAATGGGGTGGTAAAAGCTGCCTTTGATCGAAAGGCAAACTCGAACTCAGGGTGCATTGGTCCGGACGTCTGAGCCTTGGACCATTCTGTCTAGGCGGCGACGCAAGTCATCTTGGAGTTTCGCAGGTGCTTTTTGCGGCAAGAGATTATTCAGTTCATGTGGATCGCGTTTCAAGTCGTAAAGCTCGTCCATTCCAGAAAGAGAGCTATACCGAATAAACTTATACCGGTCTGTTCGAATTGCTTGGTAGCCCATGTTCTGTAGACGCGGAAATTCCTTATCCGTGTAATACTCAATCAAAAATTCATTGCGGATTTTTGAGGATGGAGACTTGATAGCTTTGACCATTGACCGCCCGTCTAAGTTTGTCGGCGCGGGAACCCCTGTAAGCTCTAGTAAAGTTGGCGCTACATCGACATTGCTCAATAAGGCATTAGGCCTCGAACCTGGACGCGCTAGTTCTGGATAGCGCACAATGAACGGAATTCGTATGCTGGGCTCATAAGCAAGCCTGCGCTCTTGAGCCAGACCGAACTCGCCATAGAAAAAACCTTGATCACTCGACACTATAAAAATCGTTTGATCAAGAACGCCTTTTGCCTCGAGGGTTTCAAAGAGTTTTCCGATGCTTCGATCAACGGCACTGAGCATACGCAATCTATCTTTGACAATAGAATCTGGAAGCCCACCCGCTGGACTGCGGGGGTCGCTGAAGTCAACGGGCCGCATGAGAGCGGGTTTACCCGTCATCGGAGCTCGCCAACTAGGTAGTCTTGGCAGGACTGCGCCCTCGTAGAGTTTGTCGTCGCCGGGCCCAGCAGGAAAGGTACGCACCTGATTTGGATGAACCTCCGGATGGGAGGCCTTCTGCGAGATAAATGCAAGAAACGGCTTATCTTCTGGTGATTTTTCGATGAAAGAGACGGCGTAATCGGTCAACACATCAGTCATATAGCCAGTGGCTTGAACCCTTTGTCCATCTACATTGAGGAATGGATTGAAGTATACGCCTTGTCCGATAAAGCTCACCCAATTATCAAAGCCAGGCCGAGCTGTGTCGTCATCATGGCCCATATGCCACTTACCAAAAAAGCCAGTTCGATAGCCAACATCATGCAGGAGCTTGGGAAACGTAATAATCTTGTGGCTTTGCTCGGCCCGCTCACCATTGTCGATAATGCCATTTTTATGAGGATATTGCCCTGTCATAAAAACCGCCCGGCTTGGCGAACATAAGGGTGCCGACGTAAAGAACCTTTCGAACGATGCGCCTTCGCTAATCACGCGCGAAAGGTTCGGTAAGCGAACAAATGGGTGGTCGATTAGATCATCATAGCGGACGTCATCGAGCAAAACGAAGACTATATTGGGTCGCCGGTTAGGCTTGCCCTTCATGGTAAGTCCAACAGATGTCTGGCCAACATGTGCTACCGGGAAGCTCATGTTCGCTTCGGGAGAATAGGAGGTAGCCCTTTGAACTGGTTGTGTGTCCGAAATCGCAGGGCCCGATGCCAAAGTGAGCGCACAAATCAACGCTAACGCGCGCTGGAGAATGGTAACGTTTGATGGCATTTTACTCCGCCTCACTCTCGATGAAAAAGCATCGCTTGCCGCTTTTAATTGCGTAGCTCTCGCAGATTCCACGAACCTTTTCCAAGGTTGGCTTTTGCTTGCTGCCAATCCAGTCAACCAATGTTGCAAGCGTAGCTAGATATTGGCTATCTGAAAGCCCGCTATGTTGGTCTTCACTTGTTAAAAGCTGAAACAACAAATGTGACTGACCTGCTTGGGCCACAACATTTTTAAAATGGGCCTGTGCACGGTAAGAGACGATAGGATCATATCTCGCATGAAGCGTTATGGTCGGCGCGACCAATGTTCCACGCACATCGGAGTCAAAGGAAATTAGATCGCGAGCTTGGACATCGCCCGAAAACCGTTCCACGCCTCGGTTAAGCGCATCGTCCTCGCCGGATCCACGATACATTGTCATTGTGTTGGTGAATGGGTTTTTGCCGCCGAGAAAATTATGGACAACGTCTTGAAATCTGAAAGTCGTGAGTTCCATTCGATGCGCGAATTCTCGCTCAGTTAGTTTTGTAGCCCCTAGAATTGCTTTGAGGTGCCTCGCTTGCTGAACAGTTCTGGCCTCGGCCTTTTGATCAACACCTGTGCACTCATTGACCCTTTTGCGAGCCTCAGACCGCGGACTCGTTGATTGTTTCGGCAGGCCCTGCCAGGCGGGATATTGCTCTTCATTTGGATAGGGCAGGTTCTTGCAAAAATACTGATAAATGACCCTCAAGTTGATCAATTGGTCATAGGTGTCCAACCGCTTACCTACGGCACCACCGGTCAGCATAACACCATCGTAAAGGACCTGGCCTTTCTCATTGAGCGCCGCTGACTCCGCCAGCTTTGCAACGACATTTCCACCATAGGATTGGCCATGCAGAATGGTCATTTTTGGGCGGCCAAACTGCGTCCAAAAGATCTCACGCGATACATCGACATCTGTGGCCGCCAATCGCACACCATAGCCGCCAGTCCGATAAGTAGACCCAATCCAAGAATAGCCTTCCTTTACCATGGAGGCATATCGCGTCAGATCCTCATCTGATCCATTAGGAGCAGGGTCCACGTGCCTTGGGCCCCCATGCGCGTGAACAATCAAAATTCCATTTGGCACTTTCGGACGGGCAATCAGGAAGTAGGCACCATTATGGTCCCTCCCCCCATAGCAAGTAGCCAGTGCATCTAGATCGGCAGGGCATACGCGCTCAGACATACTTTCAGCCGCAACCTTTTGCTGGTTGTCCGCCTCGGTGGCGTAACTCGTGCTTGCCAAAGGCACGAGTGCTAAAACCCCTAAGCCGATCTGATACAAAATTCGGTTGTACATGCGCATAGGCTGGCTACCTGCTTAATACTTTAGCCCCAGACCAACATAGACAACCCGGCCACGTGGCGAATGTACCTGTTCGTCAAAGCCCGGACGATTGTCGCCAACGTTGGGTGGGTCATTATCAAAGATGTCTTTGACGCCAATTGTTAGTTTGGTGTCGGCCCCGAACATCTCTTTAAACTGATACCCATATTGCACGTCGAAAGTCACAAACTTCTTGATTTTTGGAACGGCAACCAGGCCGACTGGATCGTCGTTCCGGTAAGCACTGGTGTAGCGCGCGACAGCAAAGAGATCATGGCTCCCGCGCTCGAAAGTCCCTGTAATGTTACCCCGCCAGCGCGGAAGCGAACCAAACGAACCGCTCAGAAAGTTACGCGTGCCAGCAAGTTCAGCAGTTGTCACGCCAGTCGTGAAAGCAAACTTGTTTACGTAGGTCAGCGAAAGTCGTGCACCGACTTTCCCGAAATCCGTATCGGTCCGATAACTTAGAGCGAGATCGACCCCGTCGGTTAACGCTTCATCTGCGTTTTGCAGCGCCAGGATTATCGAAGTTGGTTGCCCATTAGGTTGGCGCGTAATCGACGTAGACACCTTTGGAGGTTGGCCAGTAGCGACGCCTGCGCAAGACTCATCCAAAATAGCTTGGGCATTTTGGGTGTTCACAATTAGGTTTGAATAGCTGTACCGCCAATAATCGATGCTTGCATCAAACTTGCTGGGCTGGAAGACAAATCCCAGATTGGTGTTCTTGGCAGACTGGGGCTTTAAACTGCCGACCGGACGGCCAACTTGTGCAACGATAAAGCTTGAAAGTTCCGCCCCGCCACAAGTCGCGACGCCGCCAACGGTTCGGTAATTGACCGAGCCGCTTGTGACAATGCCACCTTGCTGGTTTGAGGATGGAGCTTGGAACGAAGTGCCATAGGAGCCGCGAAGTGCGATCCAGGGCATTGGCTCGTACCGGACAGCCACTTTCGGGTCCAAAGTGGTACCCACCACCTTACCATGGTCTTCATATCGAATGGCGGTTTGGACTTCCAGATTGTCTTTGAAAGGCAATGCAAGTTCTGCAAACGCAGAATTCACATCTGTCTTACCCAAAATCGTGGGGTCAGCTACCGCGCCATCTGTGTTGGGATCTGGATCAAAGCGGAAGGTCTCGCTTCTGCGCTGCAACCCCAACGCGATACCGGCTGAGCCACCTTCAAGATCAAACAATTCGCCATTGCTGACCAGCACGTCATAAGTAGTCTGTGTTGCTTTTCGTTTGGTGACCAAAGTCGTCAGAGCGCCATAGGCAGCCAGCTTATCATAGTCGTTGCCGGCCAAGATCGCCGGGTTCTTAAGCGATGTCGCAGTCGGATTGGCTTCCGCGCTACCGAACGGATTGATGATGCCCTCATTGAGAGCCGCCTGAAGCCGCGACCTTACAAAGTTTCCAGGAACAGACCGCGACGATTCATGCGAATGATACTGCGCCCAAGCGCTGACGTTCCACTTCCCGTAGTCCGCATTTAAGCCCAACATTGCGCGCTCAGAGTCGTTGGTGAAAATTGAATCTACAGGAGCGTTGCGCCCAGAGACGCTGGTCCCTAGAGGCCGGATCTGATCTCTGGTTGTTACGGCAACGGGGACACATGTGCCGCCTTCGTTTCCGACAACAGTATCAAAACAGCCAGGTGCCCAACGGATACTTGTGCCGCTTGCTACAAAATAATTGAAAGGATGATTTGCTGGGATCGTGTATTTGCCGCGGGTTGGACCAGCCGGGGCAGTCAGTGGCCCGGCCGCCCGGTTCGCCGTATTTTGGGTTACCCCGAGTTCGCCAAACACCGACATACGATTGCTGCCAAGCAGATTATTTGCGAGCTCATATCGAAACTCTGCAAACCCAGAATAGCGTTCTTCGCCGGAGATCGGGCCTGATTGTTCGGCAAAATCATACAGGCAATTCGGGGAAACAACATATCCGCCAGCTGCAGCACAATCAGGATCAATCACTGCTGTGCCAGTTGGAATACCCGTCGTGAAATTTCGATATTCGTCGGGTGCACCCGAGGTCGATAAAAACCGGGAGTTAACGAGAGCACCATTGGCTGTGGTATCGACAACGCCATCACCATTTCGATCGATCAAACGCTCTACAAGGAAGTCAAAGTCAGTATTGAAGGTCTTTTCAGACTTGTAGTAGCTGCCATAAACCGCAAACGCGCCACGATCATTTTTTGCGCCATAGGCCAAGTCAACACCATGGCTGTCGCTAATACCAAAATCCGCGCGGGCATTGAGTTCAGCACCCTCAAAGCCAAGCTTGGTAACAACGTTCACAACCCCGGCGACCGCTTCCGATCCATAAATAGCGGAGGCACCATCCGTCTGGATATCAACCCGCTTCACGACCGTTGTCGGTAACGTGTTCAAATCGAAAAACTGGTTGCCCAGCGCGTCTGCCAATGGGCTTTTGCCTGCACGCCGACCGTTTATAAGGACCAAGGTGGAGCCCGCACCGAGGTTTCTCAGATTGAAATTGGCAGCCCCGATAAGATTTGGGTTCTTGGTCCCAACATTTGACAATTGACTGCCGGCGTTAGCGGGCAGATTTCCGACAAAGTCGTTGATGGTCGCCGCAACAGCAAACTCAGGGGCACCAGATCCAAACACCTGTACGGGTGCTTTTTCGTTGTAACCACTACGTCGAATATTCGAGCCCGTGACAATGATGACGTCCACATCCTCTGGTTCGGCAACCGCAAAAGCATTGGCAGCAGGTGTTGGCGCATTTTGCGCTACGGCCGACCCAAACGCGCAGCTCAGTAATGCAGTTGATCCCAAAAGGAATATCGCTTTTTTCATCGTGGCAGTCTCCCAAATTTGTTTTTTCTTCACCGAAACGGTCACACCGATTGCCAAACTGTTGGCAACAGTTGTCGGGGTTAGCTAAGACAAATCATGAGACCGCGGCTCGAAAAATCACACCCGTGGGAGGGGGATCATTCGAAAGCAATTCCTGACAAATAGCCCCCCAAGCAAGATGTAAGCATCAAGCGTTAGTTGGATCAGGCTAACTTGAAATCGACTCAAGTCAAAATGAGCTTTGGAGAATTAAAAAGTTCAATGAATCAATATTCAATAAATCTCCCGATCCAAAAATGTGTGGTTTCCCGCACAAGAATTCCGCATTTTGTGCGGAAAGTCGCCGATCAAGTTCAAATAGCCTCGCGCCGAACTAGAATAGTTTTACACATTTGACCCAGCCTCTGAGAATGCGGCCAGAAGTTTGACGCATTTCAAATCAAAGTGACACACGCGCCCTCACCTCGCCTCCTAATGCATCCCGATCTCAAGGCTAGACAGGCATCATGCCAGCTTGCGGCGCTCCAATACAACTGGAACTCAAAACAAAAAGGACCATTTTTCAAGCATCCGTAGAGCTTAACTCTCCAGAATTCATCAATTTTATTGGTTCTATTTAACCGGATTGCAACCCATACCAATTAGAGCGAGGACGTGGAGTGAAATCATGGCAGTGCGTTCGCAGGCATTAAAACGGGGACAACGGGGTCAGCTCGCGCTGATTACCGCACTCATTGCCATGCCTACGTCTGTGGCAGTCGTCTTTGCGGCAGAACTTACGGCTCTTTCCGGCGAACGCAGCAAAATGCAGGCTGCCGTTGATGCCGCCGCTCTTGCGGGTGCGCGCGAGATTGGCGTTTCCGGCGGTGAGGAACGCGACATTAAGGGCTATACGGAACAGTTTGCGAAAGAACTAACAAATCAAACCATTCCCCATGTTACGACCACCTTCAAGGCCGAGCAATTGGCAGACGGTGCTGTAAGAATTGATGGCGTCGGCACGCGGAATTCGTTTTTCGGGAATATGATTCCCAAAGGCGGCTTTGTCATCAAAGTTCGGGCCGAAGGAGAAGCCCTAAGTAAGCGGCCTTTGTGCGTGGTAGCCACAGGCAGTTCGGACGTAAAACGGGCGCTTGATGCCAAGGAACAAAGTCGCATCCTCGCTCC